>Ga0213836_100011_pt1 | contig 335374 bp, 310 predicted proteins | sample SWPATP03_FD_160578 | JGI IMG/M metagenome (GOLD analysis project Ga0213836, IMG submission 160578) | Coastal seawater microbial communities from Marineland, Florida, United States - SWPA TP0 #3 | ecosystem: Environmental > Aquatic > Marine > Coastal | place: USA: Florida | collected 2016-08-05
CCCCTCCCGCCCCCCCCCCCCCCCCCCCTCTGCTACCCTGCTGCGCATGTCCGAATCCCCCCTCGCGCTGCTCAGGCGCGTCTTCGGCCATGACGCCTTTCGCGGGCGGCAGGCGGAGATCATCGACACATTGGTCGAAGGCCGCGACTGCCTGGTGCTGATGCCCACCGGGGCAGGCAAGTCGCTGTGCTACCAGGTGCCCTCGCTGCTGCGCGCGGGCTGCGGCATCGTCGTCTCGCCGCTGATCGCGCTGATGCAGGACCAGGTCGATGCGCTGCTGCAGCTGGGCGTGCGCGCGGCCTGCCTGAACTCGACCCTGGACGGTGCCCGGGCCGCCGCGGTGGAGCGGCAGCTGCTGCAGGGCGAGCTGGACCTGCTCTACGTGGCGCCCGAACGCCTGCTCACCCCGCGTTTCCTGTCCCTGCTCGACCGCAGCACGGTGGCGCTGTTCGCCATCGACGAGGCGCACTGCGTCTCGCAATGGGGGCACGACTTCCGGCCGGAGTACCGGCAGCTGGACATCCTGCACGACCGCTGGCCGCAGGTGCCGCGCATCGCGCTCACCGCCACCGCCGACCCGCCGACCCAGGCGGAGATCGCCGAGCGCCTGGGCCTGGCGGAGGCGGCGCGCTTCGTGACCTCCTTCGACCGGCCCAACATCCGCTACCGGGTGGCGCTGAAGTCCGACGCGCGCCGTCAGCTGCTCGACGTGCTGGCCAACCACCCCGACGCGGCCGGCATCGTCTACTGCCTGTCGCGGCGCAAGGTCGATGAGACCACCGCCTACCTGCAGGCCCGCGGCATCCGCGCGCTGGCCTACCACGCCGGCATGGACGCGGAGACGCGCGCCGCCCACCAGCGCCGCTTCCTGCGCGAGGACGGGGTGGTGATCGTGGCGACCATCGCCTTCGGCATGGGCATCGACAAGCCCGACGTGCGCTTCGTCGCCCACATGGACCTGCCCAAGTCGCTGGAGGGCTACTACCAGGAAACCGGCCGTGCCGGCCGCGACGGCGAGCCCTCGGAGGCCTGGCTGTTCTACGGCCTGCAGGACGTGGTGCTGCTCAAGCAGATGATCGACAACGGCGACGCCGGCGAGGAGCGCAAGCGGGTCGAGCACCGCAAGCTCGACACCCTGCTGGCGTTCTGCGAATCCACCCGCTGCCGGCGGCAGGTCCTGCTGGCCTGCTTCGGCGAGGACTACCCCAGGCCCTGCGGCAACTGCGACACCTGCCTGGAGCCGCCGGAGACCTGGGACGCCACGGTGGAGGCGCAGAAGGCGCTGAGCTGCGTCTACCGCACCGGCCAGCGCTTCGGCGCCGTGCACGTGATCGAGGTGCTGCGCGGCGCCGACACCGCCCGCATCCGCGAACTGGGCCACGAGCGCCTGTCCACCTACGGCATCGGTGCCGACCTCGACCAGCGCCAGTGGCGCGGCATCTTCCGGCAGCTGGTGGTCGCCGGCCTGCTGGAGGTCGACGCCGAGGGCTACGGCACGCTGCGCCTCACCGCCGCCGCCGGCCCGGTCCTGCGTGGCGAGACCAGCCTGCGGATGCGGCGCGAGCCCCGCCCCGCCCGGGGACGCGGCAGGGCCGCGCGCGGCGCGTCGAAGACCGAACCCGCGGCACTGCTCTCCGCGCCCGATGAAGCCCTGTTCCAGCGCCTGCGCGCCCTGCGTGCGGAGCTGGCACGCGACCAGGGCGTTCCGCCCTACGTGATCTTCCACGACGCCACCCTGCGCCAGATGGCCGAGTTGCGGCCCCGGTCGCTCCCGGAACTGGCCGGCATCGGCGGCGTGGGCGCCAGCAAGCTGGAACGCTATGGCGAGCGCTTCGTCGACGCGGTGGCGGAGGCCGACTTCGACCCCGCGTGAGAAAGCGCTTGCCTGCGCCGCCCGCCTGCTGTATCCCGTCGCGTCGAACGATCCACCCCACCCACACGGGGACACCGCCCGACCCGACCGTCGCGCCGCGCCGGCTGTCCCCACCTGCCGCCAGCGAGGGACCGCATGCTTTCCCATTCCTTCACCATCCACAGCCCCGCCAGTCCCGAAGCGACCCTGTCGGAGATCGACCGCATCGGCGGTCCCGACGACCAGCGACGCAACTGGACCGTGGACCCGCAGCCCACCGGCTTCCAGGCGTGAAACGGGCTCGGCAAGGGGAAAAGCGTGGTCGTGGTGGAGGGGCGCGTGCACCCCGCGCCGGGCGGGACGCGGATCGAGGCCGTGGCCCGGCTGGCCCCACCGTTCAGCGTGATGTGGCCGGTGGCCAGCGTGCTGGTGGTGGTGGCGCCGCTGCTGATCGCCTCCCGAATCGACACACCGATCACGTACACCGTCCTGGCGGTCATCGGGGTCGCGGCGTTCTGGACGCTGGCCGTCCCTTTTATGCTCAAGACGGCCGGTAGCGGGTTCACCGCGCTGCTTGCAGACCGGCTTCGCGCCACCGGCGGCTGAGCGCTCCCGTTTCCCACTCCCCTTCACCCGTTCCCCGGCGCCGAAGGCGCCGAATCTGGTGGGCCGTGATGGACTCGAACCATCGACCAGCGGATTAAAAGTCCGATGCTCTACCAACTGAGCTAACGGCCCATCGCAGGGGGCGCATTCTAGCGCAAGGCGGGTGGAGCGTCAGCGTAGCGCGTGGGATCGGGCAGGCCGGCGGCGTGGAAGCCTTCCGCACGCAGGCGGCAGGCGTCGCAGTGGCCGCAGGCCAGCCCGTCGGCGTCGGCCCGGTAGCACGACACCGTCTGCGCGAAGTCCACGCCCAGGCGGGCGCCCTCGCGGGCGATGTCGGCCTTGGTCAGGTGCTGCAGCGGGGCGTGGATGCGCAGGCCGGCGCCCTCGACCCCGGCCTTGGTGGCCAGGTTGGCCAGCCGCTCGAAGGCGTCGACGAAGGCCGGGCGGCAGTCCGGGTAGCCGGAGTAGTCGACTGCATTGACGCCGCAGAAGATGTCGTTGGCCCCCAGCACCTCGGCCCAGCCCAGGGCGATCGACAGCATGATGGTGTTGCGCGCCGGCACGTAGGTCACCGGGATGCCCTCGCCGCCGGCCTCGGGCACCTCGATGTCGTCGGTCAGCGCCGAACCGCCGATGGCGCGCAGGTCGACGGTGACCGTCTTGTGCGCGGCGGCCTGCTGGACCGAGGCCAGCCGCGCGGCGGCGGCCAGCTCGGAGGTGTGGCGCTGGCCGTAGGCCACGCTCAGGGCGAAGCACTCGAAGCCGGCCTCGCGCGCCAGGGCCAGCACGACCGCGGAGTCCATGCCCCCCGAGACCAGCACCACCGCCCGCTTCATGCCCATCGCCTCAACGCCCCGGCTCGTCGCCCCACAGCTGCTTGTGCAGCTGGGTCTGGAAGCGGACCGGCAGCCCGGACCCCAGGATCCACTCGGCCAGCTCGCGCGGGGCGACCTGTCCGAAGCTGGGCGAGAACCAGACCGTGCACAGCCGGTCCAGGCCACGCTGGCGGACCTGTTCGGCCGCCCAGTCGAAGTCGGCGCGGCTGCAGATCACGAACTTGATCTGGTCGTCGGGGGTGAGCTCGGCGAGGTTCTCCCAGCGGTTGCGTTCGCACTCGCCGGAGTCCGGGGTCTTGATGTCGAGCACGCGGCTGACGCGGCGGTCGGCGACGGCGATGTCCAGCGCCCCGGAGGTCTCCAGCGAGACCACGTGGCCGGCGTCGCACAGGCGCTGGAGCAGCACCGCGCAGCGCTTCTGCGCCAGCGGCTCGCCACCGGTCACGCACACGTGGCGCGCACCCAGCCGCGCCACCTCGGCGAGGATGTCGTCGATCGACCACCACTGTCCGCCGTGGAAGGCGTAGGCGGTGTCGCAGTAGACGCAGCGCAGCGGGCAGCCGGTCAGGCGCACGAACACCGTCGGCCAGCCGGCGTCGCGCGCCTCGCCCTGCACCGAGAGGAAGATCTCGGTGAGCTTGAGCCGGTCGGTTCCGGCGTCGGTGTCGGTGTCGGCTTCGGTGACGGCGGCCATGGTGCTCCGGCGCGCCCGAAGGCGCGGGCCGGCCTCGGCGGCCGGCGGATGGTACGGGTCGGACGCCTCAGCGGTTCTCGAGCATCAGGGCGCGCAGGCGCCCCTGGGCCAGCCGGGCGACGGTGGTGTCGGGGTAGCGGCGCACGACCTCCTCGAGGGTGCGCTGCGCGCCGTCGAAGTCGCGCAGTTCGTACTGGCAGTAACCCAGCTTCAGCAGCGCATCGGGCGCCTTGTCCGAATCCGGGTGCCGCTCGAGCAGCTCGGCGAAGGCCTGCTTGGCGAGCTCGAAATTCTGGGTGACGTAGTAGCTCTCGCCAAGCCAGTACCAGGCATTGGGCGCGAACTGTCCGTCCGGATAGGCCTCGATGAAGGCCTGGAAGCGGCGCGCGGACTCCGCGTAGCGGCCGTCGCGCAGGGCATCGAAGCCGGCCTCGTAGGCGCCACGCTCGTCGGCGGGGTCGCCGGTGGGCGCGGCGGGCTCCGCCGGCTCGGCGGGTGCCACCGGGACGCTGGTGCCGACCTGCGGCGATGGCGCCGGACGGTCGTCGTCGGCCTCGTCGCCCTGCCAGCTGCCACCGCCCTCGATCCGTTCCAGCCGGCTGTCGAGGTCGATGTACTGCTCGCGGTTGCGGCGCTGCATGCCTTCGAGCTCGAACTGCAGCTGCTCGACCTGGCCGCGCAGCATGGCCAGCTCGGACTGGAGCTCGTTGATGCGGTTGAGCAGTTCCAGCTGCTGCTGGGTGTCGCCGCCCTGGGAGGCCTGGCGCTCGAGGCGCTCGACCCGTTCGGCCAGGGTGGCCCGCTGCGCATGAACCTCAGCGGTGGCCACGAGGGCCACCGCTGCGGTCACGGCGGTAAGGACGCCGGTACGGATCATCAACGGGCGGTGTAGATGATCTCGACGCGACGGTTCTGCGACCAGCAGGACTCCGCCGACACGGTGCAGGTCGGACGCTCCTCGCCGTAGCTGACCACGGTCAGCTGGCCGGCGCTGCCGCCGGCGGCCTGCAGGGCGTTGCGCACGTTGTTGCCACGACGCTCGCCCAGGCCGAGATTGTACTCGCGGCTGCCGCGCTCGTCGGCGTGGCCTTCCAGGGTGATGCGGGCCGACGGACGGTCACGCAGGTACTTCGCGTGGCAGTTCATGATCTGCTGGAACTCCGAGCGCACGTTGTCGCGGTCGAAGTCGAAGTAGACCACGCGCTGGCGCAGGCAGCTGTCGGAATCCAGGTCGGAGGGCTGGTAGCGGCCGTCGTCGACCGGAGCCGGGGTCGGGGCCGGCGGCGGCGGCGGCGGCGGCGGGGCTTCTTCCTGGACCTGGCGGGCACAGGCGGCCAGGAGCACGCAGACGGCCGCGGCCGTGAGCAGGCGATAGTTGGTCTTCATCGTTTAAATCCTCGAGGTTTACCGGATGCAGTAACGAAATGACGCGATGGAATGATAGCCCGTCCTACACATCAACGCTGCCGATAAGGCGACCAGGCGGGCTCCCGGACGTCGCCATCAGCCAAAACCAACCGCTGCCGCACCCGGCCATCGGCCGACACGGCGTACAACACGCCCCGACCGGCCTCTCGCGTGGCATAGATGATCATGCTGGCGTTCGGGGCGAAGCTGGGTGATTCGTCGAGGTTGCCCGGCGACAGCGTCTGCCAGCGCCCGGATCCCCCGAGGCTGCGGTCCATGACCGCGATACGATATACATTTCCCGCACCCTGCGCCACGGCGATCTTGTTGCCGTCGAAGGACACCGAGGCCCGGGCGTTGTACTCGCCCTGGAAGGTGACGCGCGAGACCTCCCCGCCGGTCGCGGCGACCCGGTAGATCTGCGGCTTGCCGCCGCGGTCGGAGGTGAAGTACAGGTGCTGGCCGTCGGCCGACCACGCCGCCTCGGTGTCGATGGCCCAGTGGTTGGTGACCTGGGTCAGTTCGCGCGAGGCCAGGTCCATGATGTGGATCTGCGGGCTGCCGGTGCGCGAGAGCGTCATCGCCAGGCGGGACCCGTCCGGGCTCCAGGCCGGGGCGCCGTTGATGCCGCGGAAGGCGGCCACCGCCTCGCGGGCGCCGGTGGCGATCTCGTGCACGTAGATCGAGGAGTTGCCGCGCTCGAAGCTGACGTAGGCCAGGCGACGCCCGTCCGGGCTCCAGGCCGGGGACAGCAGCGGCTGGCTGGAGCGCACCACCGGCTGCGGGTTGTGGCCGTCGGCGTCGGCGACCATCAGGGCGTAGCGGATGCCGTCGCCGGTGCCGGTGGCGGTGACGTAGGCGATGCGGGTCCAGAACGCGCCGCGCACGCCGGTCACCGCCTCGTAGATGTGGTCGGAGATCTGGTGGGCGACGTCGCGCATGGCCTGCGGGCGGCCGGCCAGGGCCAGGCCGACGAGGCGCTCCTGGCGGCTGACGTCGAAGACCTCGAACTCGACCCGGTAACCGCCGTCGGGGTTGTCGACGATGCGGCCCACGGTGATGTACTCCTGCCCCAGCAGGCGCCAGGTGGCGAAGTTGATCTCCGGCCCGCGCTGCGGCCGCTCGACGATGTCGTTCTCGGCCAGGGTCCGGAACTGGCCGGAGCGGTTGAGGTTGGCGCGGATGACCGCGGCGATGTCGGTGTCCGGCGCCGCGGAGGTGCCCACGTACTCGAAGGGCACCACCACGATCGGGGTGGCCGCGGCCTGGCCGTCGGTGATCTCGATCTCCAGCCCCTGCGCGCCGGCGGTGCGGGCCAGGGCGAAACACAGGGCGAGCAGGATCGCGAGCAGCTGGGGCACGGACTTCATGGGCATGCGTTCCTCGGGGTCTTGGGGTGCGTGGCGGCCCGGAACCGGGCTCGGCGCACAGCCTCGCACAATAGCGAAGGAATCGTTAACGGGAGCCGACGGAAGAGGTCAGTTCTGCGGGGCGCGGAAGGTGAAGTTCAAGGTCCGCTGGAAGACCGGTTCGAAGCCCTCGAATGGCAGCGGCTGGGCCAACAGGACGGCGTTCTCGATCGAGCGCCGCCCGAACTCGTCGAACGGACAGTCCCGGGCAACCTCCACGCTGATCACCTCGCCCCCCGGAATCTGCCGGATCGTCATCCGGCAGGCCGTCCCCGGCGGAATGGTCTCCGGGCGTCGCCAGTGCCGCTCGACCGCCCGCTGGATGGCGACCCGGTAGGCCGCCAGCAGGGACTCGTCGGTGCCGCCCTCCCCCGCCCGCTGGGCGCCGGCACCGGGCTGCTGGACCGGCCGCTCGGGCGGCCGCTCGCGGTCGGCGATCTGCTGCAGGCGCTCGGTCTCGCGACGGCTGTCGGCCTCGGCCGCCTCGCGCTGCCGGCGCAGGTCGGCCAGCCGCTGCTCGATCTCGCGCTGCTCGGCGGCCAGGCGCTCGCGGCGCTCGGCCTCCTCCTGCTCGCGCTGGCGCTCGGTCAGGTCGATCTGCTCCTGGCGGCGGCGCTCCTCCTGCTCGCGCTGGCGCTGCGCCTCCGCCTCGGCCTGCTGCTGTTGCAGGATGCGCTCCTGGTCGCGGGTGTCGGGCACCGGCGGCTGGACCTGGGGCTCCGGCTGCGGCGGGGCCGGCGAATCCTGCGGCCGCGGCTCAGGCTCGGACTGCGGCGGCGGGGCGGCCGGCGGTTCGGGATCGGGCTGCGGCGGCGGTGGCGGGGCCTCGGCCTCCGGTGCCGGGTCCGGCATCGGCACCGGCGACCAGTCGATCCCGCTGAAGTCGACCAGCACCGCATCGATGACCGGGCCGGCGGCCGGCTCGGCGGCGGTGGAGCGCGTCCACCACACCCCGCCGACCATCAGCAGCACGGCCAGCGCGTGCAGGCCGACGGCCAGCACCAGCGCGCGCACTTTGTCTGCGGTGGACTCCATCGGTTCCGGGTCTGCCCTGTCGTGCTCAGTTGGCCGGGTCGGCCGGGCTGCTCATCAGGCCCACGCGCGGCACGCCGGCCTGCTGCAGCAGGACCATGCCCTGGTAGATCGTGCCGTAGTCGACCCGGCGGTCGCCGGCCACCAGCACCGCGACCTGCGGGTTGTTGCGCACGAAGGCCGACACCCGCGCCACCAGCGCCTCGGCGCTCATCTCCTCGGGGTCGGCGCCTTCCAGGGTCAGGAAGTAGCGGCCGTCGCGGGTGACCTCCACGATCACCGGGTCGGACTGCTGGTCCATGGTCTGCGCGTTGGACTGCGGCAGCTCGATGTCCACACCCAGGTTGAGCAGCGGCGCGGTGACCATGAAGATGATCAGCAGCACCAGCATCACGTCGATGTAGGGCACGACGTTGATCTCGTTCTTGAGCCTGAGCTTGCGGCGGGCGCGGGTCATGGTCATGGCTCAGGCCTCAGTCGTCGACATGGACCTGCCGCTGCAGGATCGAGGAGAACTCCTCGGAGAAGGCCTCGTAGCGGACGTTGATGCGCTCCACCCGGGTCGCATAGCGGTTGTAGGCCCAGACCGCGGGGATGGCGGCGAACAGGCCCATGGCGGTGGCGATCAGCGCCTCGGTGATGCCCGGGGCGACCGAGGCGATGGTGGCGTCGCGCACGTTGGCCAGGCCCTGGAAGGAGATCATGATGCCCCACACGGTGCCGAACAGGCCCACGTAGGGACTGACCGAACCGACGCTGGCCAGGTACTCCAGGTTGGTCTCGAGCTGGTCGATCTCGCGCGAGCCCTGGGCGCGCATCGCGCGCTGGGCGCCCTCGAGCTGGGTGCGCGAGTCGATGCCGCGCTTGTTGCGCAGCCGCGAGAACTCGCTGAAGCCGGCCTCGAAGATCGCCTCCATGCCCCAGACCTCGCGCTCGCGGTTGCTGGCCTCGCGGTGGAGCTTGGTGAGGTCCACGCCCGACCAGAACCGCTCCTCGAAGGCGTCGGCCTCGCGGATGGCGCGGTCGAGGATGGTCTTCTTGCGGAAGATGATGACCCAGGAGGACACCGAGCCGAACAGCAGCAGCAGCATCACGATCTTCACCGGGATGCTGGCGTGCAGGATCAGGCCGATCACGTCGAGGTCGGTCGTCGGCAGCGCCGGGGCGGCGACGGGCAGTTCGGGGGCGGCCGCGGCGGCGGCCAGCATCAGCAGGTCCATCATCTTGGGTCGTACTCCGGCACCTTGAAGGTCGCGAGCAGCTCCGGGGAGAGCGCGCACGGCTTGAATTCGCTGGCGGTCAGCGAGACCGCCTTGACCCGTGCGGTGAGCAGCACCTCGCCACCGCGCCGGACCACCTGTTCGAAGAGCATGCTGGCGTGGCGGGCGGCCGCCACGCGCAGGCCGACCTCGAGCTCGTCGTCGAGCCGGGCCGGCTTGAGGAAGTCCATCTCCATCCAGCGCACCGCGAAGACCCGGTCATGGTCGCCGCGCAGCTGCTCCTGCCCGATGCCCAGCGAACGCAGCCATTCGGTGCGCGCCCGCTCCAGGAACCGGACGTAGCCGGCGTGGTAGACCACCCCGCCGGCGTCGGTATCTTCCCAGTAAACCCGCACCGTCATGGTGAACGGACACACAACGTCGCGGAGCCGGGCCGGCATCGCTCAGCCCTCCCCGAACAGGTCGTTGTCCGGCGCCCGCGGCTTGAGCCCGAGGTGGCGCCAGGCCTTGGGGGTGACCATGCGGCCGCGGGCGGTGCGCACCAGGAAACCCTGCTGGATCAGGTAGGGTTCGAGCACGTCCTCGATGGTGCCGCGGTCCTCGGAGATCGCCGCGGCCAGCGACTCCACGCCCACCGGCCCGCCGTCGAAGTTCTCGACCATCGTGCGCAGCAGGCGCCGGTCGAGCTCGTCGAAGCCCTCGGCGTCGACCTTGACCAGGGCCATGGCCTGCCGTGCCACCGCCAGCGTGATCACCCCGTCGGCCTTGACCTGGGCGAAGTCGCGCGCACGGCGCAGCAGGCGGTTGGCGATGCGCGGGGTGCCGCGCGAGCGCTGGGCGATCTCGGCGGCGCCCTCGGCCTCGCAAGCGATGCCCAGGATCTTCGCCGAGCGGCGCACGATCCGGGTCAGCTCCGCGGGGCTGTAGAACTCCAGGCGCTGGACGATGCCGAAGCGGTCGCGCAGCGGGCTGGTCAGCAGGCCGGCGCGGGTGGTGGCGCCGATCAGCGTGAACGGCGGCAGGTCGAGCTTGATCGAGCGCGCGGCCGGGCCCTCGCCGATCATGATGTCGATCTGGTAGTCCTCCATGGCCGGGTAGAGGATCTCCTCGACCACCGGCGAGAGGCGGTGGATCTCGTCGACGAACAGCACGTCGTGCGGCTGCAGGTTGGTCAGCAGCGCGGCCAGGTCGCCGGCGCGCTCGATCACCGGGCCCGAGGTCTGGCGCAGGTTCACGCCCAGTTCGTTGGCGATGACGTGGGACAGCGTGGTCTTGCCCAGGCCCGGCGGCCCGAAGATCAGCACATGGTCCATCGCCTCGCCGCGCCGCTTCGCCGCCTCGATGTAGATCTTCATCTGCTCGCGCACCGGCTCCTGGCCGAGGTAGTCGTCGAGCACGCGCGGACGGATCGAGGCCTCGAGGCTGGCCTCGTCGAGGTCGGTTTCAGGCGAGACGATGCGGTCGGACATATTCGGGAAACGGGTCAAGGGGAGTGGGAAACGGGTCAGGAGCGGGAGATGGGTGAAGGGGAGTGGGAAACGGGAGAAGGGCGGGGGCCGGCGTAGTGGGGTGGGCTCGTGGCAGTGTAGGCGCTTCGATGCGGCCGGACACATCGTGCACCGGGACGCCGCGGCGCCTCCCCTACCCGTTTCCCACTCCCCTTCACCCGTTCCCTGCTCTTCCCCTTGACCCTTTTCCGGCTCAAGTCCGCAACGCGGACTTGAGCGCCTTACGGATGATCGCCTCCGAGCCGTCGCCTTCCGTGCGCACCTTCTCGGCCATGCGGCTGGCCTCGGCGGGCTTGTAGCCCAGCGACTGCAGGGCCACCACCGCTTCGGTCAGCGGGTCGGCCGGCACCGCCCCGCCCGTGCCGGCCAGCACCCGATCAACGCCGGCGCCCAGGTCGGCGCGGTCGCGCAGCTCCACGATCATGCGCTCGGCGGTCTTCTTGCCGATGCCGGGGATCCTGGTCAGCGCGGTCACGTCGCCGGCCTGCACCAGGCGCGCGAAGTCGTCGACGCTGGCGCCCGACAGCACGGCGAGTGCGATCTTCGCGCCGATGCCGCTGACCTTCTGCACGTCGCGGAACAGCCGCCGCTCGGCCTCGGTCAGGAAGCCGTACAGCGAGACGGAGTCCTCCTTCTGCGCGTAGTGGGTGAACAGGCTGACCTCGCGGCCGGTCTCGGGCAGGTCGTAGAAGGTGCTCATCGGCGCCTCCAGTTCGTAACCCACGCCGTTGACGTCGACCACGATCCACGGCGGCGCCTTGTGCGCCAGCAGCCCCCGCAAGCGTCCGATCATCGCCTCAGCTCCTCATCGTCCGCGCCCGCGCCGGCGCAGCAGTTGCGAACCCAGCACGCCGGCGCGACCGGCCAGGGTGCGGGTGTGTGCGTGGGTGATGGCCACCGCCAGCGCGTCGGCGGCGTCGGCCTGGATCTTCGGCCCGATGCCCAGCAGCACGCCGATCATGTGCTGCACCTGGGCCTTGTCGGCGGCCCCGCGGCCGACCACGGCGTTCTTGATCTGCATCGGCGAGTACTCGTGCACGGCGACCTCGCGCGACATCACCGCGCAGATCGCCGCACCCCGGGCCTGGCCCAGCTTCAGCGCCGAGTCCGGGTTCTTGGCCAGGAACACGCGCTCGATCGCCATCTCCTGCGGCTGGTAGCGCTCGATCAGGCCGCACAGGCCGTCGAAGATCGCCTTGAGCCGCTGCGCGAAGTCCTCCGCCCCACCGACCGCCAGCGCCTCGTGGTGCACGTGCACGCACTGGCCGGTGGCGTCGGCGTCGACGATGCCCACGCCGGTGCGGACCGAGCCGGGGTCGATGCCGAGGATTCGCGTGGTGGCGTCTATTCCCAGGCCTCCGGCGGCAGGTCGGCGTTGTGGAAGACGTTCTGCACGTCGTCGAGGTCCTCCAGGCGCTCGAGCATCTTGACCACGTCCTTCGCGGTGTCGCCCTCGACGGCGACGTCGTTGTCGGCGCGCATCGTCACCTCGGACTCGTCGGGCTCGTGGCCGGCGGCGACCATGCCCTGCCTGACGGCCTCGAAGTGCTCCGGCGCGCAGATCACCTCGATCGAGCCGTCGTCGCCGTGCACGCGCACGTCGTCGGCCCCGGCCTCGATGGCGGCCTCGGTGATCGCGTCCTCGTCGGCGCCCGGGGCGTAGCTCAACACGCCGATCTTGTTGAACATGAAGGCCACCGAGCCGTCGGTGCCGAGGTTGCCGCCGTGCTTGGAGAAGCCGTGGCGCACGTCGGCGACGGTGCGGTTGCGGTTGTCGGTCATGGTCTCCACGATCACCGCCACCCCGCCGGGGGCATAGCCCTCGAAGCGGATCTCCTCGTAGCTCACGCCCTCGAGTTCACCGGTGGCCTTCTTGATCGCGCGCTCGATGTTCTCCTTGGCCATGTTGGCGCCCAGCGCCTTGTCGATGGCCAGGCGCAGGCGCGGGTTCGCCGCCGGGTCGCCGCCGCCGGTGCGGGCGGCCACGGTGATCTCGCGGATCACCTTGGTGAAGATCTTGCCGCGCTTGGCGTCCTGCGCGTTCTTGCGGTGCTGGATGTTGGCCCACTTGGAATGACCGGCCATGGAGTCCCTGTCGTTGGTTGGAACACGAAGCCTCCGATTATAGGGGGCTTGGCGGCTCAGCCGGCAGCGAAGCGGCCGGTCTGCAGGAAGGCGGCCACGTGGCGGGCGGCCTCCGCGGAGAACAGCAGCCCGGTGTGGCTGGTGTGGACCTCGACATGCCCGGCCAGTCCCGGCACCCGGGTCTCGGCCACCGCCACGGTGCCGTCCGACGGCCCCGGGCCCGCACCGAAGAAGCGCCCCAGCCCCAGCGCCCGGGTCCCCGCCACCATGCCCACGGCCACGTGGCCGGCGACCGAGCCCACACCGTGTTCCAGGAACGGCCGCGCCCGCCCCAGCAGCGCCCCGCCCAGACGCCAGCGCAGCAGCCCGCGGGCGGCGGCACTGCCGGCCAGCGGCGTGCCCAGGCAGACCACCCGCCCGACCTGTCCGGGGCCCGACAGCGACAGCGCCTTCAAGGCCACCAGTCCACCCAGCGAGTGCCCGACCAGGTGCACCGGCGCGTCGGCGTCGGCCAGCCGGCGGGCGACGCGCTCGGCGACGCGCTCGGCGGCGCGCTCGGGGCCGTGGCGGACGCTGGCGTAGTCGACCGTGTGCGGCTCCAGGCCGGCCGCGCGCAGGCGCCGGCCCAGCGGCCCCAGGGTGAAGCCGCGCAGCCACAGGCCATGGATCAGGATCACCTGGCGCGTTTCCATGCCGGCAGGGTCGCGGCAAGCGGCACCGCGGCGCAAGCGATTTGGCCCCGCCGCCCGATCCGGGGATACTTCGGCCCCGTCCACCCCGGAGCACCCCCGCCGATGAGCGACACCCAGACCCGGATCTTCGAGCAGATCGCCCAGATCATCGGCGCCAGGCCCGCGCAGGTCATCGCGGCGGCCGAGCTGCTCGACGGTGGCGCCACGGTGCCCTTCGTGGCCCGCTACCGCAAGGAAGTCACCGGGGGCCTGGACGACATCCAGCTGCGCACGCTCGACGAGCGCCTGGGCTACCTGCGCGAGCTGGAGGACCGCCGCGCCGTGGTGCTGGCCAGCATCGAGGAACAGGGCAAGCTGACCGATGCCCTGCGCGCGGACATCGCCGCCGCCGACACCAAGGCGCGGCTGGAGGACCTGTACCTGCCCTACAAGCCCAAGCGCCGGACCAAGGCGCAGATCGCGCGCGAGGCCGGGCTGGAGCCGCTGGCCGTCGCGCTGCGCGAGGACCCGGACCGGGTGCCGGAGCAGGCCGCGGCCGACTACGTCGATGCCGACAAGGGCGTGGCCGATGCGAAGGCCGCACTCGACGGCGCCCGCGCGATCCTGATCGAGACCCTGGCCGAGGACGCCGCCCTGGTCGGCGAGCTGCGCGAATGGCTGTGGACGCGCGGCGAGCTCCAGGCCCGCGTCGTCGAGGGCAAGCAGGCCGAGGGCGCGAAGTACAGCGACTACTTCGACCACGCCGAAGCCGTGTCGAAGATGCCCTCGCACCGCTTCCTGGCACTGATGCGCGCGCGCAACGAGGGCGTGCTGTCGGTCGAGCTGGTGCCGGTGGCCCGGGTGGCCGCCGGTGGCGGGGATGCCCGCGCCGAGGCGGTCAAGGCCGGCCACGCCGAGGCGATCGGCCGCATCGGCGTGCACGCCGGCATCCGCCACCAGAGCCGCGCCGCCGACGACTGGCTGGCTGAAACCCTGCGCCACGCCTGGCTGTACAAGCTGCACCTGAACCTGGCGCTGGACCTGACCCTGCGCGCCCGCGAGGCGGCCGAAGAAGAAGCCATCCGCATCTTCGGCGACAACCTCAAGGACCTGATGATGGCCGCGCCGGCCGGCCCCAAGGCCGTGCTGGGCCTGGACCCGGGCCTGCGCACCGGGGTGAAGGTGGCCGTGGTCGACCCCACCGGCAAGCTGGTGGCCACCGACACGATCTACCCGCATGCGCCGAAGAACCAGTGGGACGCGGGCATCGCGGCGCTGGCGAAGCTGGCCGCCCGCCACGAGGTGCGCCTGATCGCCATCGGCAACGGCACCGCCTCGCGCGAGACCGACAAGCTGGCCGGCGACCTGATCAAGCGCCACCCGGAGCTGAAGCTGCAGAAGCTGGTGGTCAGCGAGGCCGGCGCCTCGGTGTACTCCGCCTCGGAGCTCGCCTCGCGCGAGTTCCCCGGGCTGGACGTGAGCCTGCGCGGTGCGGTGTCGATCGCCCGTCGCCTGCAGGACCCGCTGGCCGAACTGGTCAAGATCGAGCCCAAGGCCATCGGCGTGGGCCAGTACCAGCACGACGTGAACCAGTCGCGGCTGGCGCGGGCGCTGGATGCACGCGTGGAGGACTGCGTCAACGCGGTGGGCGTGGAGGTCAACACCGCCTCGGCCCCGCTGCTGGCGCGCGTGGCCGGGCTCAACGAGACCGTGGCCGGCAACATCGTCGCCCACCGCGACGCCCACGGGCCGTTCCGCAGCCGACGCGAACTGCTGAAGGTGCCGCGCCTGGGCGAGAAGACCTTCGAGCAGTGCGCCGGCTTCCTGCGCATCGCACACGGCGACGACCCGCTGGACGCCTCGGCGGTGCACCCGGAGGCCTACCCGGTGGTCAAGCGCATCCTCGCCCACTGCGGCCGCGACGTGCGCCAGGTGATCGGCGACAGCGCCTTCCTGCGCGGACTCAGGCCCGAACAGTTCACCGACGAGCGCTTCGGCGTGCCCACCGTGCGCGACATCCTGGCCGAGCTCGACAAGCCCGGCCGCGACCCGCGTCCGGAGTTCAGGACCGCGGCCTTCGCCGAAGGTGTCGAGGACATCCGCGACCTCAAGCCGGGCATGGTGCTCGAGGGCGTGGTCAGCAACGTGGCCGCGTTCGGCGCCTTCGTCGACCTGGGCGTGCACCAGGACGGCCTGGTCCACGTCTCGGCCCTGTCCGAGCGCTTCGTGCGCGACCCGCGCGAAGTGGTCAAGGCCGGCGACATCATCAAGGTGAAGGTGATGGAGGTCGACCTGCCGCGCAAGCGCATCGGCCTGTCGATGCGGCTGTCGGACACGCCCGGCGAGGCCAACGCGGCGCGTGGTCGCGAGCGGGACCCGGGGGGTCGCGGCGCGCCGCGCGGGCCGAAGCCCCGGGACGGCCGGCGTGACAACGCCGCAGGGCCCGGGAAGGGCCCGGGCACCGCCGCCCCGGCCAATGCCCTGGCCGAGGCATTCGCGCGCGCGAAGCGCAGCTGATGCGGAACGGGCCGGCGGGGCAGCCCGCCGGCCGCTGTGTCAGCCCAGGTTGAGGCGGCCGTGTTCACCCAGCGCATCGGGGCCCTCGCCGCCCAGTGCGCGGGCGAAATCGATGGCGCGGCCGATCACGTTGCCCGAGGCCTCCCAGTACTCGCCGCTGACCGCGTGCACCCGCAGGATCGCCAGGTCCGGGTCGTCCCTGCCCTTCGGGAAGAAGGCCTTGTGCACCGGCTTCCACAGCTCCTCGACAAGGGCGCGGTCACGTTCGATGCTCGCCTGCCCGGTCACCGACAGGTAGGTCTGCTTGCCGGTGTCGGCGTAGGCCACGTTGACCTTCGACTTGCGCGCCAGGTCGTCGGCCTTGCCGCTGCTGGCCTGCGTGAAGAACAGCAGTTCGCCCGACCCGGTCACCCGCAGCGTGTGCAGCGGCCGGCTGACGAGGGTGCCGTCGGGGCCGACGGTGGTCAGCATCGCCACCTCGATGGCCTCGATGAGCTCGCCCATCTTGCGCACGTCGTCGTTGAGATTGGCCCGGTTGTCCATGGTCACGCTCCGTGTGGTTCGGGGGAACCCCGACGACCACAGGGTGCGGGGAAAGTCCCGGTGAAGTGGCCGACGCGCGGTCAGCGCGCGTTTAGGAGCCCTCGCCATCCGGACCCGCCTTGGCCGTGAGCCCCTCGCACGAGGGCATGTCGACCACCTGGCCGAATTCGTACCCGTCGAAGGTCTGTGCGGCCCACAGGTCGGCGAACACTTCGCGCTCGGGGTGCTCGATCTGCAGGTATCCGTGCGGGGAGTTGAAGCAGCGCCCGGTGCGCAGCATCACCTCGTCGGGCTCGAACCGGCCGCTGGCGATCAGCATGTGCCGGTAGAGCTGTGTCTGCAGGTGCGAGGGAACGTAGCCCCCGGTTTCCCAGAAATAGGTGGCACTCCTGTGCAGGAAGATGCGCTGCGGTTGCAGCAGGTATTCCCGCGTGGGGCCGGTGAAGCGCCCGGCGTTGTCCCAGAACAGCGCGCGTGCGAAGTCGTGGCGATCGGCATGCGCCGCGCTGTATGCATCGACCCGGGCCATCGCTTCATCGGGCAGGTCGTCGCGCAGCGGGATGGTATAGAGCACCACCAGCACCGCGACCGTCGCCAGCGCGCCGCCCGCCTCCACCCAGCCGAGCCGGCGCCACCACACCAGCGCGGCCACACCCGCGGCGAACACAGCCAGCGCGACGGACACCACCAGCAGCGCCGGCGTCTCGCGGTCGAAGACGACGAAACCCGACAGCGCCGTGAGCACCCACAGCGCGGCCACCAGCGCGACGCCACGCCCGATGCGTGCGACGAGCGTTCCGGATGGCCGTGCACTGCCCATGCGGCCAAGGCTAACCAAGCCGGCGTGCGTCCTCCAGCCAACGGGATGCAGGCACGCGGCGGATCCGCTATACCGGACCGCTCACCGATGAACCCGCCCCGGAGCCTGCCGTGACCAAACCATCGGCCTGGACGCCTGCCGAAAGGCAGCTCGAAGCCATCGACGCAGACTGGGCAGGCCTGGTCCGGACCGTGGGGCCCTGCACCCTGCGCCCGGTTCGCGGCCGGCAGCCGTACGAAGCGCTGGTGCGCTCGATCGCCTACCAGCAGCTGCACCAGCGCGCGGCCGACACGATCCTGGGGCGGTTGCTCGACCTCTACCCCGGCCAGGCGTTCCCGTCCCCGCAGCAGCTCGTGGCCACGCCCGTGCCGCAGCTGCGGGCCTGTGGCTACTCCCAGCGCAAGGCCGAGACGATGCAGGGGATCGCGCGTGCGGCACTGGACGGCGTGGTGCCTGACCGGCGCGCCGCCGCGCGCATGGACACCGAGGCGCTGGTCGAGCGCCTGACCACCCTGCACGGCGTGGGCCGGTGGACGGTGGAGATGCTGCTGATCTTCACCCTGGGCCGGCCCGACGTGCTGCCGGTGGATGATTTCGGCGTGCGCGACGGCTACCGGCGACTGAAGGGGAACCAGGCACTGCCCACGCCCCGCGCCCTGCGGGAAACCGGTAAGGCCTGGGCACCCTACCGTTCGATCGCCGCGTGGTACCTGTGGCGCGTGCCCCGGGCCTGATTCACCGCGACTGCAGGTCGGCCGTGGCAGGCTGCACGCCATGAGCATGCATCAGCCGATCAGCGGGGATCTGTTCGCGGGTGCCGAACCCGAACCGCCGGTCGAGGTGCTGGGCCCCGGCAGCCGGATCCTCCGGGGCTTCGCCCTCAGCGACGCAGCCGTCCTGCTGCAATCCGTCGAGGACATCGCCCGCCAGGCCCCGTTCCGCCAGCTCACCACCCCGGGCGGTCGCCGGATGTCGGTGTCGACCACCAGTTGCGGCCGGGTCGGCTGGTACAGCGACCGGCGTGGCTACCGATACACGCCCACCGACCCCGAAACCGGCCGGCCCTGGCCTGCGATGCCGGAGGCATTCACGGCCCTGGCCCGCGAGGCCGCGGCCGAGGCCGGCTTTCCCGGCTACCGGCCCGATGCCTGCCTGGTCAACCGCTACGTCCCCGGCACGAAGATGTCGCTGCACCAGGACCGGGACGAGGAGGACCGAGTGGCCCCCATCGTTTCGGTTTCGCTGGGCATCCCCGCCGTGTTCCAGTTCGGCGGCTTCGCCCGCGCCGACCGGCCGGCCAGGCTGCCGCTGCAGCACGGGGACGTGGTGGTCTGGGGCGGACCGGACCGGATGCGCTACCACGGCGTGCTGACCGTCCGGGACAACGCCCACCCGCTGACCGGGGCGGCGCGGATCAACCTGACCTTCAGGGCGGTGTTCGCTGCATCGCGGGACTGAGGGTTTCCCGGCCTGAACCGCGGCAGCGGCTTCAGCGCACGGTGCGCGCCGGGTTTTTCCGACCTCATGCCCGGACACACGCCGAAGCAGCGCACAGGGCGGCGCGTGCAGCATGGACTTCCGCATCAATGGCACGGAGGCTGCATGCGAAACAGAACGATGGGAACGACCGCCCTTGAACTCGCGATCGCGCTGGCCGTGGCGGCAACCCTCGTTGCGCTGGCCGCGCCATCCTTCGCAAGCCTGATCGAGCGTACGCGCTACAACGCCGCCTCCCACGACCTCAGCGCGGGGCTGGCCCAGGCCCGCATGCTGGCGGTCGTCCGGGGGCAACCGGTGACCCTCTGCCCCAGCCGCGACGGGGAACGTTGCGAGGCGACCTTCGACTGGAGCCAGGGCTGGATCACCTATCTCGATCCCGGTCGTGGTGCCCAGCCCGACCACGCCGGGAACGTGCTGCTGGTGGTCCGACGTGTCGGCGGGGGCGCCCAGCCCCGCGTGGAGACCTCGTCGGGTCGCCAGCGGGTCCGCTTCCAGCCCGACGGCACCGCCGGCGGACACAACCTGACCTTCCGCATCTGCAACGCCGACCGCTCGCGCACCCTGGGTCGCGTCGTCGTGAGCCGGGTGGGTCGGGCCCGCGTGGAGCGGGTCGAAACCGACCGCGAAGCGCCCTGCGACCCCGCTTGACCTGCAAGGGCCATCGGCTACAATACCGGGCTCACCCCGCCCGAATAGCTCAGCTGGTTAGAGCACTTGACTGTTAATCAGGGGGTCGTTGGTTCGAGTCCAACTTCGGGCGCCAGTTCAAGCACAAAGGCCACCCTGCGGTGGCCTTTGTGCTTTCCGGGCTTTCGACGCGCCGCGTTACCAGCACTGGTCGAGCGGGTACGGCCCGCTGACCGTCTTCACGCCGGACTGGTTCACGCCCAGAGTCCCGCAACGCGCGTTGTCACGGGCCTGGATCCCGATGGGCACCGCCGCGAGGGTGTAGTTGCGCTGCGCCCGGTTGATGTTGAAGTTATAGAAGTTCGCCAGGTCGGTCATGCACCCCAGATTGGGAACGGCACCGGTGCTGTAGTCGAAGGACGCCGTGTAGCGCCGCTCCAGCACCTGGGACACCTCCACCAGGCAGGAGGCCGCCGTCGCCCGCCTGCTCTGGATCACCTGGTTGGTGTAGCTGGAGTAGGCGATCGAGGCGAGCACCGCCACGATGGCCACCACGATCATCATCTCGATCAGCGTGAACCCCCCAAACCGACCTGCAGGCCGGGCGCTGCGGGCCCCCGCGCCCGTGATGCGTGCTGCCTGTCCCATGCTCAGTCCCTCACAATTTCGCGCCAGGAAATGCGGCCCACGTCGGTGGGATCGTTGATATTGATGTCGCCGGTCTGGCCGCTGGAGCCACCACCGACCAGGATCTGGCGGATGATCGCCGGCAGCGTCGGCATGCCCACGCCCAGGTCGACCGATCCCACCGCCGTGCCCGGCTGGCCGATAAAGTCGCCCTCGTCGAACTCGCCGTCACCGTCGACATCGAAGAACGGCAGGTCCAGCGCCGCACCCGTGAAGGCATCGATGGCATTGATGTAGCCGCTTCCGCCGACCTCGCAGGGGTCGTCGGTCGGGGCGATGCTGGCCGAGAGCAGGACGCGGCCGAAGATCAGCGAATCGCTGACGATGCGCTCGCCCTCCGGCGTACCCGACAGCGGCACCAGGTCGATGAACCAGCCGCGCTTGTCGGCCAGCTCGGCCGCGTCGCCCTGCTCGAAGGCGCGCAGGCGGCGGCCGTCGATGACCTCCTCGATCTCGATGCTGCGGCGGAGCAGCTGCGGCTCGCGCGGCCCCTGGATGCGGGTATCGTCGTCGTCGATGACGCCGTACCAGGTCTGCACGCTGTCGTTGGAGGGGTCGCCCAGGGTCAGGTAGCGGCCCGTGCCGAAGAACACCCAGCGCCGGAAGGTCTGCGGATCCAGGGCGATCGACGGACCGCTGGTGATCGGCTGGCGCGAGCCACCCGGCCCCTGCGCGGTGAACAGCGGGAAGCGGTTCGTCCCCTGGCGAAAGGCCACCTGCCAGTTGCCGTTGGAGGCCTTGTCGAACTTCCACATGTTGCCGTGGAGATCACCGGCGTAGATGTAGTCGACGAAGCCGTTGGCATCCAGGTCCCAGCCACGCGGCGTCCAGAGGCCGTTGGGGTCGGCTGCGGAGCCCGCGGTGGTGTCGATCTTGGCGATGAGGTCGCCGTTCTCGAGGTTGATGATGAACAGGAAGGCCCGATTGGTGGCGCTGTTGGGGCCGTTGCCGACGATGACGGCGTTGGTGTCGGCGGACAGGCGCGCGATGATCGGCTTGCCCAGCACGTTGCCCAGGTCGGGATCGGTGAACTCCCAGAGCACGTCGTTGACGCCGAAGCCCGACGGGTTGGTCACGTCGAGGGCGTAGAGGCCCTTGCCGCCGCGGCCCAGGCTGCCGACGAGGATGTTGCGGCCGCCGGTCTGTGCACGGCTGCTGATGGCGATGTCGCCGTCGACGAAGTAGCGGTGGCCGTAGTTCTGGTCGCTCAGGGTCGCCAGCGCGTTCCAGTCGATGTGGCGCGGCACGTAACCGAAGCGGTAGGCACCGGTCACCGCGTCGAAGGCGTGGAGCTTGCCGTCGTTGGCGCCGACGAAGATGGTCGCGTGCGGGTTCGGCGTGGAGGTCTCGCGGATGAGCACCGGCGAGGAGTGGATGATGTCGCCCAGCACGCGGGTGCGGTCACGGAAGCCCAGGGCGCCGTCGAACTGGCGCTCGTTGTTCTGCCGGCCCAGCAGGTAGTCCAGCACCGCCTGTCCGTAGGCGGCGTCGTTGCCCCGCCGCAGCGCGGTCTGCTGCGCCGCGTTGAGCTGGTCCAGTGACTGGAAGCGGCGGCCTGTGGCGCCAGGACCGGTGCCGGTGGCGACGTTGGTGAAGATGTTGCGCGTCTGCCAGCCCGCCGGCGTGTAGATGTTCGACGCCCGCCAGCTCGAGGTGCCACTGACGCCGCTGGCCGTCACCGGGAAGGCGGCCAGCTCGCCGCTCCACTGGCCGGCCAGGTAGGAAGCCTGATAGATGCGGCTGCCGTCGTCGAGCGAGGTGCTGTTGGTGGTGACGTTGGATGCCGAGGAGGTGCGCTCGACAATCGATGTCAGCACGCCAAGCAACTCCTGCGCAAATTCCTCGGGGTCCTGGGCGCTGAAGAAACCACCCCGGGAGTTGACGGCGGCGTGCAGGAGATCGTCGATCTTTCCAGGGTTGGTCGAAGGGTCCGCCCAATTGATCGTTGCGCCGGTCTCGATGGCTTCGAAGGCCGCGTCAGGGTCCACCGACCCGGTCACGCCCAAGCCGACGCCGTAGGTGACCATGTGCTGCCAGAAGGCCGGGTTCTGGGTGGTTGCAGGAACCCGGTTGGGCAGGTCCGGCCGCAGGTCGCGATTCCAGTAGTACATTGCGACATCGGCCAGTGTGTTGTTTCGGGTGTCACTGAACGGCGGTCCTGCAATGTAGGTGTAGGGCGGATTGTTCGGCCCCGAGATCTCCGTCCCGTTGGTTCCGTCGTTGTTGGCCCTGGCACCTGGCGTGGCCGCCTGGGCGTCGTTCCAGTAGCCATCAGTCATCAGAATAGTGAAGGAGGCTCGGCAGGAAAGGTCGGTCCCGCCCTGCACCCCCGGCGTGGAGCTCCATGGGCCGCGGTCGTCGGTTCGGGAGTAGTAGCGTCCGGCGGCGTCCAGAGCCCTTCGGAGCGGCGTGTTCGCCGGAGGAACGGCAAGACCGTAGAGCTGCTCGAAGAACACCTCGCGCCCGGCCTGGTCGAAGGGTCGCACGCCGGTGAGGATGGTGCTGTCGGACACTCCATCAACCGTGACGTTGGTGCGATTGAGCGCGCCGAAGCCCACCCTCGGGGCCGGCGCTTCGTCCGTTGGCGTCGGGAGCTGCGCGAAGGCCCTGCCGATCCCCCCCCGGGCGGCCAGGATGCGGGACCGGTAGAAGGAGAACCAGTTTGCAAAGTTCTGGAGTTCCTCGGCTGGCGTCCGCACCGGCCCACCAACGGACGACCAGTCGAGCTGGGTGACCGAGGCCTCGGTGCTGATGTTCTGGGCCAGATCCCACCGATACCAGGTGTTGGTGCGGTACTGGTACCTGACGTAATTCGTGCGCGTACCTGCTGCCCCGGTCCCCTTGTACATGTAGAAGGTAACTGGCCAGAAGCTTTCGTTCCTGTCGCGGTTGGTGGTGCCTTCCCGCCACCTGGCGAACCGCGTCTGCTGCGTGGTCAGAGGCAATGAGCCCCGTCCTGGCTCGTACGGGTTGTACAAGGCGTTGGCCGGGGTTGCTGGTGGGAACAACGAACCATCCGGCCGGGTCCAGGGCTGATAGGTCAAAGCGGGGTTGTAGAAGGTCGTGTTGCCGCTCGGGGAGCGCCGGATGACATTCGGGTTCGCGGTTTCGACGAAGGAGTAGACGATGTTCGCGTAGTCGCCTGCGCCATAGATCCCGTCGACCCGCGGGAAGATGTAGTAGGTCCCGCCCAGATTCTCGTCGGGCATGATCTCCCAGTGCATCGAGCCCGAGTCGTCGATGATGAACATGATGTTCGGCGGCACCGCGGCGCCGGACTGCAGCGGCACATTGGGCAGGTCGATGGCGGCCCGGGCCGGGGCGGCCATGAAGGTCAGCAGCATCACGCCCAGCAGCAGGAGGGCCTTTTCGCGCAGCCCGGCGAAGGGGGAGAGGGTCGCGTTCATGTCGGAACTCCTGGGGCTCACGGCGTGGCGAAGCTGGACTGCAGCACGACGCGGCTGCGGGCCTGGGTTTCATCGCCGCTGCGGGCGGTGATGCGGTAACGGGGCGACAGGCACAGGGCGTTGATCGGGATCTCCTGCTCGCAGCCCGGCCAGTTCGGGGCCGGCCCCATGTCCTCGACGAAATACTGCTGCCCCTCGATGAGGCCACCCAGCGGGGTGGTGCCATCCGCCCAGCCGGCGAAGGTGGGATCGGCCCAGCGGTCGGGCACGCCCTGGGCGGGCACCGGCCGCGCGCACAGGCCGCCCAGGCAGCCGTTGGCGGGGATGGCCGGCGGCACCGGGCCGACCAGCAGCGCCTCACCTTCGCGCAGCGCGGCTTCGGCGGCCTGGAAGGCCAGCCCGCGGTCGAAGGCGGCGCCGCTCATGCGCTCCTGCATCATCGAGGTCTTGAGGCTGGAGACACCCAGCACGCTCATCACCAGCAGCAGCACCAAGGCGATGACCAGGGCGACGCCCTGCTGGCGCCGGGGCGGACGGGGGAGCTTTCTCATGGCACGCGGTTCCGGAGGTTGACGTAGTGCTCGACGGTGCGGCGCAGCGGCTGGAAGCCCTCGGCCACGTTCTCGAAGCTTTCGACGTCGAGTTCGATGCGGACGCTGGTCACCCGGCCCCAGTCAGTCACGGCGGCGGGCGCGACGTAGTTGCCCGAGCCTTCCTGGATGAAGGCCAGGCGCATGTCGTTGACGCCCTCGACGATCTCCTGCGGGGCGGCGATGTTGAACTGGCGGTACAGCGAGCGGCCGCCACGGCCGTTGTCGCCGATGTACCAGCGCACGCCGGCCAGGCGGGCGATCGTGGAGCCCGGGCCGTACTGGTAGGGGGTGCCGTTGGTGGTGCACTGGACCGGGACGCCGAGGCCCTTGGTGCAGTTGCCGGGAAACGGGTTGCCACTCACGTTACGGTCGTGATTGATCTGCACGGTGGAGGAAGACGACGGCCCGGTCATCTGGAAGATCGCGACCTGACGGTAGTCGCAGACGATCAGGACGTCGCCCACGCCGAAGTCATGGTCGGACCGGTTCACCGCAAGCGTCGCCGCTGTGGGGTTGTGGCTGACGACCGTGAGGTTGTCCGACGCACTGGCCGAGGACAGCTCGATGGCCATGGTGCCGCCGATGCGGTTGCCGACGTTGTTGTCGGTGAAGTCCTCGCCGCCCTCGAAGCCGCGGATGCCGGTGCCCAGCCGGGTCCAGAAATTGTTCTCGCCATCAACGACCGTGTTGGCCACCGGCAGGTTGCGGCCGCAGGGGTTGCCCGCGGCCTCGCGCACGTCGCGGGCCATCAGCTCGAAGGCGACGCGGGAGTTCTCCTGCATCCGCGAAAGGTTCTCGGTGACGCGGAAGGTCTGCCGGTTCAGGCCCAGCACGCTGACCGCGGCGGTGATCACCAGCAGGCCGATGATGATCGCGACCATCAGCTCGATCAGGCCGAAGCCGCGCTGGCCCCGAAGCCGCCGGCGCTCAGGGTGGGACTCCATCATCATCATCAGATCCTCGTCACCAGGGTGAGCTCCTGCGCGTCGTCGCCTTCTGCCACCCGCGAGTCGTCCCAGCGGATGGTCACCGAGCAGGTGGCGGGCCCGCAGACGATCCGGCCGCAGGCCGAACCGCCCATGTTGAAGCGCTCCTGCGCCGGATCGCCCTGCATGCCATTGATCCAGGCGGCCTGCTCGCTGGCGACGCGGCCGGCGCCGCCGGGTGCCGCGCACAGGAAGCCCCCGGTGTTGTAGCCGCCCTGGCGGGCGACGTTGGCGTTGGCGCGCATCGCATCGAGCATCGAGTAGGTGTGGATGACGGCCTGGCTGCGCTCGAAGGCGCTCTGGTTGCCGCGCAGCGCGCTGGTCTGCAGCGCCGCGACGCCCAGCAGGCCGATGGCCAGCACCAGCACCGCGATCAGGACCTCGATCAGGGTCGCGCCACGCTGGCGCTCACGGGAATGCGGCTGATTCATGGGCAGGCTCCTCCGCCGACCTGGGACGCCACCGAAACGCGCCCACCGGCGCCGATGGCGACGCGGCGGACGTTCTCCTCCGGCCGGGTGGTGGGCAGGCAGACCTGCACGAAGCCGTCGAGCAGGGCCGCGCCGCCCGGGCCCGGAGCCATGCCGCTGGGCCGGAACACCACGCGCTGGTTGCCGGTGGCCACGTCACCGCCGGCGCGCACCTCCATCCGGGTGGGAAAGGTCCCGCTCTGGATCAGGTCGTCGCCGGCCGACACCGCGCCACTGCGGTCGATGTCGGCGAACACGAGCCAGCCGCCCCAGTTTCCGCCTCCCGCGTTGCAGGTGGCGCCGTCCTCGCTGCGGCACAACACCACCGGCACGCCGCGGCGCACCGCCTCGGTACGCGCGGTCTGCACCGCGGCCAGAACGTCGTTCGACGCCGAGGCCAGGGACGAGGTGTTGCGGATGAACTCGAAGCTGGGCACGGCCGCGGCGATGAGCACGGCCAGAATGGCGACGGTGATCATCACCTCGACCAGCGTGAAGCCGCGGCGGCGCCGTGCTGTGGTGGGCTCGTCCATGGAACGGTGCTTCATCAGTGGATTCCTCTGTTCCCCACGGGCACGATAGTGTGCCGGTGCCGCAAGGACCACCGCGCACCGACAAGCGGAACGCCAGCGGCGACCAGCGGACCCGCCCCCCGGACCAGGAGCCCTCCGATGCCATCCCCGCAGCTCGCCCACCCGCTGGAGGTGTTGTGGCAGCCGCGCACCGTCTTCGGGGTCATCCTGTCCGGACAGGGACTGGCCGCGGTGCTGGCCCTGGCCCCGGGACTGCCCGGCGACCGCTGGGTCTACTTCGGGCTGGCCTCGCTGATGGTGCAGTGGACGGGGCTGCTGAGCCTGGCGGCACTGTTCCTGGCCCGCCAGCGGCTGCAGCGGCTCACGCCGCTGCAGGTGGCCTGGGCGGCGCTGGGCATCGTGGTGCTCATGGCCATCTCGGTCGGGCTGCTGGCCGTGGCGCTTGCACCGGAGATGATCGGACCGCGCGGGCCGGGACGGTTCCTGTCCAACCTGCTGTGGCTGTCGCTGACGGTCGGGCTGCTGGGGATCGCGGCGTTCCACGTGCACTGGCGGAACAACCAGCTGGCCCTCCGGGCCGCACGGGCGGAGCTGGAGGCCCTGCAGGCGCGGATCCGCCCGCACTTCATCTTCAACACGCTCAACACCGGCGCCGCCCTGGTGCATGCGCGCCCGGAGGCGGCCGAACACCTGCTGCTGGACCTGGCCGACCTGTTCCGGGCCTCGCTGCAGGGCGAACAGCCCATCCCGCTGGCCGAGGAACTGGACCTGTGCCGCCGCTACCTGGACATCGAGCAGCTGCGCTTCGGCGACCGGCTCAGGGTGGAGTGGGACATGCCCCAGCCGCCCCCGGCCCTGATGGTCCCGGCCCTGTCGATGCAGCCGCTGGTCGAGAACGCGGTGCGCCATGGCATCGAGCCCTCCCCGCAGGGCGGGACCATCCTGGTGAAGGTCAGCCCCGGGCGGCGCAGGGTCCAGGTCCTCGTGCAGAACCCGGTGCCTTCGCCGGCGGGTCGCGAGGACCAGGCGCGCAGCGGCTTCGCGGTGGGGCTGGCCTCGGCGAAAGCGCGCCTGAATGCGCTGACCGGCGGGCGGGCCGAGGTTGCGGTCGAATCCCGTGGCGACGTGTTCCGGGTCACCGTCGCGCTGCCCGCCAGCGCTGCCCTCAGGCAGCCACCACCCGGTAGCACGGACGGTACTCCCCGCTGATCTTCATCCGCCGCTGGGCGACGAAGGACTCCAGCAGGCGGTCCAGCGCCGCCATGATCTCCGGGTCGCCACTGATCTCGTAGGGCCCGTGCGCCTCGACCTCGCGCATGCCCTCCTCCTTGACGTTGCCGGCGACGATGCCGGAGAAGGCGCGGCGCAGGTCCGCCGCCAGCGTGTGGACCGGCTGGTCGCGGCGCAGGTTCAGCCCGGCCATGTTCGCGTGCGTGGGCGCGAAGGGCTTCTGGAACTGCGGGTCGATGTGCAGCGACCAGTTGAAGAAGAACGCGTCCTTGTGCTCCAGCCGGTGCTGGCGGACGTGGCGCATGCCGCGCAGCATGGTCCGGGCGACCTCGGCCGGGTCGTCGACGATGATCCGGTAGCGCGAGGCGGCCTCCTCGCCCAGCGACAGCCTCAGGAAGGCGTCGATCTGCTCGAAGTAGGCCTTCGAGCCGGCCGGGCCGGTGAACACCAGCGGGAACTTCAGCCCGGCGTTGTCGGGGTGCAGCAGGATGCCCAGCAGGTAGAGGATCTCCTCGGCGGTGCCCACGCCGCCGGGGAAGATCACGATGCCGTGGCCCAGCCGGACGAAGGCCTCCAGGCGCTTCTCGATGTCGGGCATGATCACCAGCTCGTTGACGATCGGGTTCGGCGATTCCGCCGCGATGATGCCCGGCTCGGTGATGCCGATGTAGCGACCGCCACCGCGGCGCTGCTTGGCGTGGGCGATGGTCGCGCCCTTCATCGGCCCCTTCATCGCGCCCGGGCCGCAGCCGGTGCAGATGTCCAGCCCGCGCAGGCCCATCTCGTAGCCGACCATCTTGGTGTAGTCGTATTCCTCCAGGCCGATGGAGTGACCGCCCCAGCACACCACCATGCTGGGCTCGACGTTGGGTCGCAGGGCGTGGGCGTTGCGCAGGATCTCGAACACCGCGCTGGTCAGCCCCTCGGAGGTGTCGAGGTCGAAGCGGCCGCTGCGCTTGACCTCGATGGCGGTGTAGACGATGTCGCGCACCACCGAGAACAGCTGCTCGGCCACGCCGTGGATGATCTCGCCGTCGACGAAGGCCACCGCCGGGGCGTGACGCAGTTCCAGCTTGATGCCGCGGTCCTGCTGCAGCACCTCGATCTCGAAGTCCGGGTAGCGCTCCTGCGCCGCTCGCGGGTCGTCGGACTGGCTGCCGCTGGTCAGCACCGCCAGCGCGCAGCGACGCAGCAGCTCGTGCAGGCCACCGGCGGAGGCGTCGCGCAGGCGGGCGACCTCGTCGCGGGACAGGATGTCCAGGCCGCCGCGCGGGGAAATGCGCGCGCTGACCGTGTGTGCAGCGTTGTCGGGGGTGTTCATTCGGGTAGAAGCCTTGTGGTGTCGTCCGACCGGGCCGGAAACTCTAGCACCGGACGGTGAAGCCGCGCGTGCGGACGCGCCAAAAGGAAACGGCCGGCGTGGGCGCCGGCCGTTTCGGTGCTGCTGCGGGTGCCGCCAGCGGTCAGAACCGGTAGCGGAAGCCCACCTGGGCGGCCCAGCGGGACTCGCCGGTGTTGTCGCGGATGATCTCGCTGTCGACCTGGTTGGGGTCGAAGGAGTAGATGTAGCGGCCGGTGTCCTCGTCGATGCCCTGGAAGTTGGCGACGCGACGGCTCAGCGGGAAGCCGATCTCGCTGATCTGCCCCCAGTCCTTGTTGATCAGGTTGCCGACGTTGAGGATGTCCAGGTAGAGCTCCGAGCGGTGCCCGGAGAAGAAGCCCGGCAGCTGCTGGGTGATGCGGATGTCGAACTGGTTGACCCACGAGCCGCGCTCGGAGTTCGGGTCGACCACCCGACCGGCGAAGCGGGCCAGGCCCGGGTTCTCGGCGAGGAAGGCGAAGAAGGCCTGCTCCTGGGCTGCGTTCCGGAAGATCACGTCGCCCGGGCCCGCCGGCACGTAGAACAGGTCGTTGTTGGCGATGCCGTCACCGTTGATGTCGTTGCGGAACGTCCAGCTGTACGGCTTGCCGGAGCGGCCCTCGTAGAACATCGCGAACTCGGTGCGGTTGTTGCCGAAGAACTCGCGACCGTAGCTGACCGCGGCGCTGAAGCGGTCGCGGATCTCGTAGTTCGTGCGGCCCGCGGTCTCCTCGTTGGCCTGGAAGTGCTGGCGCGAGTTCCAGTTGGAGGTGGCCTGCGAGGAGGTCAGCGGATTGACCTCGGTCGCCCGGGTGTAGGTGTAGGCCAGCTGCCAGAACCAGTTCTCGGTCTGCGGCTTGGTCAGGGACAGGGTCAGCTGCTCGCCGCCGCCCTTGCTGGTCGGACGGGCGTAGGTGACGGTGTCGATGCGCGGGTCGCGGTTGGTGCGGTTGGCCGCGCCGCTGCCCGAGATCAGGTTTCCGTTCTCGGCCCAGCTGTCGGGGTTGTAGCCGGCGGCGTTCCAGAACAGGATGCGGCCGTCCTGGCCCTGCAGGGTCGGGTCACCCAGGTCCAGGCGCTCGTAGTAGATGCCCTCGTTGGTGCGGGTGACGATGGCCTCGATGCCGGCGACGGTGCCCCACCACGGCAGCTCGTGCTCGAACGCCAGGTTGGCCTTCCACACCGAGGGCTGCCTCAGGCTCGGGTCGACGATGTCGATGGCCTGGCGCGGGGAGCCGGGGGTGGCCGGCTGGTTGTCCGGGTCCGGGGTGAAGCAGATCTGGCCCGGGCCCTGGGTGCCGGCCTCGCAGGCCGCGCGGTCGGCGAAGGAGTTGCCGCCGAAGTCGGAGAACACGAAGAAGTTCTGGCCGGTGTTGGAGAACGGGTTGGACAGCCACACGTTGGCGGCCGCACCCTGGAACAGGCCCACGCCACCACGCAGCTGGGTCGGGCGGTCGCTGTCGAAGGTGTAGTTGAAGCCCAGGCGCGGCTGGATCAGCTCGTTGCCGTCGATGGTGCCGGTGTTGGACAGGCCGTAGAGCTCCTGCACCAGCGGGTTGGCCGGGATCTGGTCACTGACCTTGGGGATGTCGACGCGCACGCCGCCCACCAGGGTCAGGTTGTAGTTCACCGCCCAGGTGTCCTGCAGGAAGAACGCGTAGTTCTCCAGCGTCCAGTCCGCGGCGATCGAGTTGACGTTGCCGTCGACGGCCGCGCGGGACTCATAGTTGGTGGGCAGGCCGTTGCGGAAGGCGTCGATGCTGTTGAAGGTGTAGACGCCGAACTGGTCGCGGCCGAAGAGGTTGAAGATGTTGTTGCGGGTGTACTCCGCACCGAACTTCAGCTCGTGGTCGCCCAGGTACAGGTAACCCGCACCGAACAGGCTCAGCTCCTCGGTCTCGAGCACGTTGATGTGGCGGAAGCGCTCGGTGCCGAGGTTCACGCCGGTGCTGCCGGCGACGTTGACGCGGATCGACGGCAGGCGCGAGAACGGCTCGGCAACCGAATCGTAGCTGCGCCAGGAGGCCTTGAACTCGGTCGAGAAGTTCGGGCTCCAGTCGCTGTACACCTGGCCGACGAGGCTCTCGAAGGTCTTGACCTGGTCGTACCAGTAGCTGTTGAACGACAGCGAGGTGCCGCCGAAGCCCGGGAGGATCGCGTCGACCTGCTCGGTGCGCGAGTAGCGCAGGGAGGCACGGTGGTCGTCGGAGATGTTCCAGTCGAGCTTGATCGCGTACTCCTCGACGGTGGTCTCCAGGTTCTCCGGGACGTCGAGGTTGCCGGCGCTGAAGCCCCAGACGCTCTGGGCGACGTCCTGGATCTCGGCCAGCTGTGCCGGGGTGAGGTTGACGATGTTCGAGGCACCCGAACCGACCGGACCGAAGGACGGGCCGGGGGCGCGACGGGTGAAGTCCTCGTAGTTCACGAAGAAGAACAGGCGGTCGCGCAGCAGCGGCCCACCCAGGGTGAAGCCGTAGGTCTGCTCGTCCTTGAAGCCGCCGAAGCGGTCGCCGTTGGTGTTCTTGCGCAGGTAGGAGTTGTCGCGGTAGACGCCGTAGACCGAGCCGCTGAAGTCGTTGGTGCCCGAGCGGGTGACGGCGTTGATCACGGCGCCGGTGGCGCCGGTGATGGTGACGTCGTAGTCGGCGACGGCGATCTGCACTTCCTCGATCGCGTCGAGCGACACCGGCTGGCGCAGGGTCGGGAGGTTGTTGGCCTCCAGGCCGAACGGATCGTTGGTCGACACGCCGTCGATGCGGATCGCGTTGAAGCGGGTGTTCTGGCCGCCGACGGAGATTTCGCCACGCTGCTTGTCGGTCTGGGAAATGCGCGGGTCAAGGCGCGCGTAGTCCTGGATGTTGCGACCGATCGACGGCAGGGCGTTGAGCTGCTGCTGGTTGACGTTGGTGCCGGCGCCGATGCGGTCGGAGCCGAAGATGTCCGACACCGAGGTGCCCACCACGGTGATCGCCTCGAGGGTGGTGGCGGATTCGGTGGCCAGCGAGATGTTCACCGTGGAGGTCTCCGCCAGCTGGGCGTAGATGTCCTCCTGGGCGGTGGACTGGAAGCCCGGCGCCTGGACGGTGATGGTGTAGGGACCGCCCACGCGCAGGCCGCGCGAGACGTAGCGGCCGCTGGCATCGGTGGTGGTGCGACTGACCGTGCCCGAGGGCGTGTGGACGATGAGCACCTCGGCGTTGGCGACCGGCTGGCCGTCGTCGGCGACGACGCGGCCGCCGAGCGAGGCGGAGGTGCTCTGGGCGAAGGCGGGCGCGGCGGCCAGCGCGGCGAGCAGGCCAAGCGTCAAGCGCGAGACCCGGATCCTGTTGCGATCGATCATGGCAGATACCCTGACTAGGATGGATTCTGGAAGGAGGTGGCGACGGCGTCCTGCCGAAAGGGGGCGTGCCGGCTAGCAGCCGACGGCACAAACGGCATCGAGGATTCCCCGCAACCCGCGCCCGACCCTACGGGCCCGGATGGGTTAACCGCAGTTTAACACCGTAGATGGCCCGGATGACAGTTTCGTGACCACCCCGTCGCCCCCCGGGAAAGACCCGCCCCGGAACCCGGGTGGCATGCGCCGATCGCCCGGGCCGGTCGGCAAAGACGGCCTTGCGGCGCAGTCTGCCGGGCGGATGCTGCGCCCGCGTTACAGTCCGGCCAGGTAGACCCCGGCGCCGTCGATGATCATCTGCACGCTGATCGCCACCAGCAGCATGCCCATCAGGCGCTCCATGGCGATGAGCACCCGCATGCCCAGCAGCTTGTAGAGCCAGGTGGAGGCGAAGAGGATGATCGCCGAGGCGCCCCAGGCCAACAGCAGGGCCAGGCTCCAGGCGCCCATGCGTCCCGGGTCGGTGTTGGCCATGAGCATCACCGCCGCCATGCCCGAGGGACCGGCGATGAGCGGGATGGCCATCGGCACGATGAAGGGCTCGCCCTCCGGGGCGTCGCCGAAGATCCCCTCCGGCCGCGGGAAGATCATCTTCAGGCCGATGAGGAACAGCACGATGCCGCCGGCGATGCGCACCGACTCCTGGCGCAGGTGCATCAGCTGCAGCAGCCAGTGCCCGGCGAACAGGAACACGAACAGCACGCCCAGGGCGATGAGCAGCTCGCGCGCGAGCACGATGCGCCGGCGCTGCGGCGGCAGCGGCTTGAGCAGGCCCAGGAAGATCGGGATGTTGCCCAGCGGGTCGAGGATCAGGAACAGCAGGATCGCCGCTGCGGCGACGGTCATCTCCATCACTGGACCCCGTCGATGTGGAGCTCGCGCATGCGGCCCCGCCACGGTGCGCCGTCCGCGGACAGCAACTCGACCACGGCCGGGGCGTAGGCCGCCGGCTCGGGCCAGTGGGCGGGGTTCTCGCCGAAGCAGGCGCGACCACGCAACGGCGTGCGCATCGGCCCGGGCTGCAGGCCACACACGCGCACCGGCGTGTTGAGCAGCTCGTCGCCCCAGACCGCGACCAGGCCGGCCAGGCCGTGCTTGGCCACCGCATAGCCGCCCCAGTGGGCGCGCCCGACCCGGGTGGGGTCTTCGCCGATGAACACGACCGCGGCGTCGGGCGCGCGCTTGAGCAGCGGGAGGCAGGCCCGGGTCAGCAGGGCCGGCGCGGTCAGGTTGACGTGGATGGCGCGGGCGAAGTCCAGCGGCCGGGTGTGCTCCAGCGGGGTCAGACCGGGCATGTCGGCGGCGGCGTGGACGATCCCGTCCAGGCGGCCGAACACCTCTTCGATCCGGACGGCCAGGGCGTCGTAGTCCTCGGGCGTGGCGCCCTCCAGGTCCAGCGGATAGATGGCCGGACGGCCGTCCGCTGCGGCCAGGGCATCGTTGAGGCGGTTGAGCTTGGGGACCTTCCGGCCCAGCAGCACCACTTCGGCGCCTTCCGCGGAAACCGCACGGGCCACGGCCTGACCCAACCCGCCGGTCGCACCGGTCAGCAGCACCACCCGGTCCTGGAGCCGGCCGCTCACGTCGGGTCCTTCAGCGCGTCCTCGACGATGCGGCGCAGCTCGCCGCTGTCGAAGAGGTCGACGATGATGTCGCAGCCACCGATCAGTTCCCCGCGCACGAACAGCTGCGGGAAGGTCGGCCAGTCGGAATAGCGCGGCAGGTTGGCCCGGACCTCGGGATCGGCGAGCACGTTGACCGCATGGAAGCTGGCCCCGACCCGGCCCAGGGCCTCGGCGGCGCGGCTGGAGAAGCCGCACATCGGGAACTGGGGGGTGCCCTTCATGAACAGCACGATGGGCTGGCCATCCACGAGGGCCTTGATCCGCTCGATGGCAGACATCATTGAACTCCACTGGAAACGGGTGCCGGGGACGCGGGCCTCACCGGCGCATGGGCTAGAATTGTAAATCGTTCCGGCGCCCGGCGCGGCGCCCGGTTCCTCCCCCGTCGAGCCATCCCTGCAAAGGAGAGCCACATGTCGATCGAACTCCCGGCCCTGCCCTACGAGAAGAACGCGCTGGAGCCGCACATTTCCGCGGAAACGCTGGAGTACCACTACGGCAAGCACCACCAGACCTACGTCACCAAGCTCAACGAGATGATCGGGGGCACCGAGTTCGAGTCCGCCGACCTGGAGACCATCGTCAGGAAGTCCCAGGGCGGGGTGTTCAACAACGCCGCCCAGGTCTGGAACCACACCTTCTACTGGAACTGCCTCAGCCCCAAGGGCGGCGGCGAACCGGCCGGCGCGCTGGCCGAGGCCATCAACAAGGCCTTCGGCTCCTTCGCCCAGTTCAAGGAGGAGTTCACCAAGACCGCCATCGGCACCTTCGGTTCGGGCTGGGCCTGGCTGGTGCGCCGCGCCGACGGCACCCTGGCCATCGTCTCCACCTCCAACGCCGCCACCCCGCTGACCGGCCCCGGCGTCCCGCTGCTGACCTGCGACGTCTGGGAGCACGCCTACTACATCGACTACCGCAACGCGCGGCCGAAGTACGTCGAGGCGTTCTGGAACCTGGTCAACTGGGACTTCGTCGCGAAGCAGTTCGAGCAGTAAACGCGATGACCCAGGCGCACGACGTCCCGGCCGCGGACCTGCTCCAGATCCAGGACGTCGTGTGCGACTACGACGGCCACCGCGCCGTCCACCGGCTCTCCCTGTCGCTGGCGCAGGGCGAGCTGGGCTGCCTGCTGGGCCCCAGCGGGTGCGGCAAGACCACCCTGCTGCGGGCCATCGCCGGCTTCCATGCCCCCAGCCAGGGACGCATCGTGCTGCGCGGTGCCGACGCCACCCGCCTGCCCCCGGAAAAGCGCGGCATCGGCTTCGTGTTCCAGGACCTGGCGCTGTTCCCGCACCTGGACGTCGCCGCCAACGTCGGCTTCGGGCTGCACCGCCTGCCGCGCGCCGAGCGCGCCGGGCGCGTGGAGGAGACCCTGGCCCTGCTGGGCCTCTCGCGCTTCGCCGCGCGTTTTCCGCACGAGCTCTCCGGCGGACAGCAGCAGCGCGTCGCCCTGGCCCGCTCGCTGGCGCCCCGGCCCTGGCTGCTGCTTCTCGACGAACCCTTCTCCAGCCTAGACGCCCACCTTCGCCTGAGCCTGCGCAGCGAGCTTCGCGAGGTGCTCAAGCGCCTGGGCATCGGCGCGATGCTGGTGACCCACGACCAGGAGGAGGCCTTCACCTTCGCCGACACCATCGGGGTCATGGAGGACGGCCACCTGCGGCAATGGGCGCCGGGCTTCGAGGTCTACCACGAGCCCAGCACCGCCTTCGTCGCACGGTTCGTCGGCGAGGGCCGCTTCCTGCGCGGCCGGGTGGTCGACGCGCACACGGTGGAAACCACGCTGGGCCACCACCGCAGCGAGCTGCCGCTGGAGGCGACACCGGGCACCGTGGTGCGCGTGCTGATGCGGCCGGACGACCTGCGCCCGGGCGCAGGCGACGGGACCGGCATCGAGACCACGGTGCTGTCGGCGGCCTTCCGCGGCGCGGAAACCTTCTACCTGCTGCGGCTTTCCGACGGCCAGGAGATCAGCGCACTGTTCCCCAGCCACGTGCACTACGCACCCGGCGAGCGCCTGCGCGTGCGCACCGACCTCGAACATGTGGTGGTGTTCCCGCCCGAGGAAGTCGCCGAGGCGCGCGTGCCTTGAATCAGACTGGCAGGCCCAGCCTCGACAGCGGGCCCTGGACCTGGGCCTGGCGGCCCAGCCGCCGCCCGGCCTCGGCCAGCACCCGAGCCAGCTGTTCGGGATCGTCGTGGCGGAAGGTCGCATGCCCGACCTTGCGCCCCGGGCGCGGCGGCTTGCCGTAGTCGTGCCAGTGGCCGCCGTCGGCGGCAAGCACCGCATCGGCCTCGGGCAGTTCGCCGATCCAGTTGAGCATGACGCTGTGGCCGCGGGCGGCGGTGCTGCCCAGGGCCAGCCCGAGGACCGCGCGCAGGTGGTTCTCGAACTGCGAGGTCTCCGCGCCCTCGATGGTCCAGTGGCCGGAGTTGTGGACGCGGGGCGCCATCTCGTTGGCGAACAGCCCGCCGTCGCGGACGAACAGCTCCAGCGCGAACACCCCCACGTAGTCGAGGCGTTCGGCGAGCGTCCGCGCGTGCCCGACGGCGCGCGCGGCCAGCCCGGCATCGATGCGGGCGGGCGCCATGGACGCAGCGAGGATGCCGGAATCGTGCCAGTTCTCGGTGACCGGCCAGTGCGCGAAGTCGCCGTTGGCGCTGCGCACCGCCAGCACCGACACCTCGCGCTGGAACGGCACGAAGGCCTCCAGGATCAGTCCGACGCTGCCGGCCTGCGGGCCCAGCGCAGCCCAGGCCGCATCGAGGTCGTCGGCCTGGCGCAGCCGGAACTGCCCCTTGCCGTCGTAGCCCAGGCGGCGGGTCTTGAGGATGCAGGGCAGCCCGACCGCGTCCACCGCACGCGCCAGACCCTCGCGGGAATCGACCGCCTCGAACGGCGCGACGGGAATGCCGAGCTCACGGAACAGCGACTTCTCGGAAAAGCGGTCCTGGGCCACCGACAGCGCCGCGGGCGACGGGTGGACGGGCACGCGCCCGGCCAGCAGTGCGGCACTGTCGGCGGGGACGTTCTCGAAGTCGAAGGTCGCCACCTCCACCCGCCCTGCGAACGACTCCAGCGCGGTGCCGTCGTCGAAGCGCGCACGCACCAGCGGTGCCAGCTGCGCCGCACAGGCGTCCGGGGCCTGGTCGAGCAGGACGAAGCGCAGGCCCATCGGCGCGCCGGCGAGCACCAGCATCCGGGCGAGTTGCCCGCCGCCGAGGATGCCGACCGATCGGCTCACGGCCGGGGGTCCGGGTTGTCGAGCACGCCCTGCGTCTGGGTATCGCGGAAGGCCTGCAGCGCCCGCGCGATGGCGGGCTGGTCGGGCGCCAGAAGCGAGGCGGCGAACAGCGCGGCGTTGGCCGCCCCGGCCTCGCCGATGGCGAAGGTGGCCACCGGCACGCCGGCAGGCATCTGAACGATCGACAGCAGCGAGTCCAGGCCGTTGAGGGCGCGGCTTCGGACCGGCACGCCCAGCACCGGCACCACGGTCTTGGCCGCCAGCATGCCGGGCAGATGGGCCGCCCCGCCCGCGCCGGCGATGATGGCGCGCAGCCCGCGACCGGCGGCGCCGGCGGCGTAGTCGAACAGCAGGTCCGGGGTCCGGTGCGCGGACACCACCCGCACCTCGTGGGGGACGCCCAGCGCCTGCAGGCGGTCGACCGCCGCGCTCATCGTGTCCCAGTCCGACTTCGAGCCCATGACGACCCCGACCAGGGGTTGGGCGTTGCTGGCTGATTCCATGGCACCCGTCTGCCGTGCAAACGGTTATTGTAAGCGCAAGCCGCGGCTGACAGAATCCGGGCATCCACGAACAGGGCCCAGACCTTGGATCGACGACTGCTCGACATCCTGTGCTGTCCAGCCACGCGGCAGGACCTGTCCCCGGCCAGCCGCGCCCAGCTCGACGCGCTCAACCAGGCGGCGGCCCGCGGCGGCCTGGAGCGGGTCGACGGCAGCGTCGAGGGCGGCGGCTGGTCGGCCGGCCTGGTCACGGCCGACCGGCGCCTGATGTACAGAATTGAGGACGGCATCCCGGTTCTGCTGGTCGACGAGGCGGTTTCCACCGCCCGGATCACGGATTTCCCGGCTTGACGGACCTAGGCTTCAAGCCATGGTCCCCGGGTCCCCCGCCGGGTCTGCCGAGCCCCCGATGATGAGTCCACCACCGCCCACGCCACAGGCCAACCGCGCGCTCTACGACGAGCTGGCGCAGTGGCTGTCCGGGCGCCTGCGCACCCCGCTCAAGGCCCTGTTCGACACCGTCGACGACAGCCTGTTCGAACTCGCCGAGCACAGCGTGGCCGGCGAGATGCAGCAGCGCTACTTCGACGGCATGCGCGAGTGCCGGCGGCGCCGCCTGCAGGTGGAGCAGCGCTTCGCCCAGGCCGTGGCAGAAGGTGCCCTGCTGCCCGTCGACCGCCAGGCTGGACACCAGGACGGGCTGAGCCTGGTCGGGCACGAGGAGCTCGAGGAGGAGCTGGCGATCACCGCCATGGCCAGCAAGGCGCAGCAGCGCCACGGGAACGCGCTCTACGCGCTGACCCGCAGGCTGGCGGTCGTGCTCGGTGAGGACGACCTGCCCGAGGAGCGCAACCCCTTCGGTCCGCTGACGCTGGCCGAATGCTTCCGCGAAGCCAGCGCCGAGCTCGACCTGAGCCTGGAGGTGAGGCTGATCGTCCTGAAGCTGTTCGAACGCCACGTGCTCGGCACGCTTGAGCCGCTGTATACCGAGATCAACATCCGCCTGGCCGACGCCGGCATCCTGCCCACGCTCACGCCGCGCCTGCGCCGCGACGGCGGCACGCGGTCCCGGCCCGCTCCTCCGACGTCCCCGCCGCCTGCCGCTCCGCGCGCGGATGCGCCGGCGGCCCCCGCAGACAGCGACCGCTCGGCCGACGCAGGCCACGACATGGTCCGCGAAGTGGCCGATGCGGTTTTCCAGGCCCTGCTCGAACGCATGCCGCAGGGGGACCGGCCCGTGCAGGAAGACCCGCCGGTGAACCCTGCCGGGGACGCCGGTGCAGCCACGGCCTCGGCGGTCGACGAGGCCGTCGAGCGCGCCGCCGCGCGGGCCTTCGGCGGCGCTGAGCTGCCGCCGCCCCGGCAGCTGGCCGCCCAGCTTCTGGCCGAAGCCCGCTATGGCGGCAGCGGCCAGCCGCCACCGAGACCACAGGTGGCGACCGTGGACATGCTCGGCCGCCTGTTCGAGGTGCTGCTGGCCGATCGCCGCGTCCCGACGCCACTGCAGCCGCTGTTCCAGCGCCTGCAGCTGCCGGTCACCCGGGCGGCGCTCGGCGATGCCGACGAGATCTCCCAGGCCAACGGCAGTGCCAGACGCCTGCTTGAACTCTTCGGCCAGACCGCCCTGGGCTGGTGCCCCAGCGCGGACCCGCAGCGACGCCTGCTCTCGCAGCTGCAGGAGTTCGTCGACAGCCTCGGCGATGCACGCAGCGCCGAGGAGCGCACGCGCCTGGTCGAGCGGCTGCGCAGTGCGCTGGACGTCCAGCAACGCCGGGCCGAACTGGCCGAGCAGCGCGTGGTGGAAGCCGCGGCCGGTCGCGAGCGGCTGGCCCACGCCCGGCGCCTGGTCCAGCAGACGCTCCGCGAACGCATGGACCAGACCGCGACCCCGCCCTGGGTGCGACACCTGCTGTTGCGCCCCTGGGCCAACTGCATGGTGCTGCTGTGGCTTCGCCAGGGCGGCGACTCGCAGGCCTACCGGGAATCGCTGGCCTTTGCCGACACGGTGATCTGGTGCGCCGGCGCCGGGGGCACCGACGTGGAGAAGCTCAGGCTGCGCGCGCTGATGCCGGTGCTCGACGGCCAGCTGCGGCACGGCCTGGCGACGGTCGCCTACCACGACAGCGAGATCGAGACACTGGCCGAGCAGCTGGGGGCGCTGATCCGTTGGCGCATGGACGAGACGCCACCGCCGGATTTCCTCCAGCGCGAACCGGCCACCCAGCCCGGCGGCGACGCCCTGGAGGAGGCCCAGGCCGACCAGCCGATGCCCGATGAGATCGATGCGGCCCTGCTCAAGCGCCTCAGGGAGACGCCGCCAGGTACCTGGTTCGAGTTCGCCCCCGGTACCGAAACCGCGCGCAATGGCGACCCGGAGCGGGCCAAGCTCAGCTGGGTCAGCCCCTATTCCGGCCGCTGCCTGTTCGTGAACCGCAACGGCATGCGCGTGGCCGACCGCCGGGCCGAGGACGTGGTCCGGGAGCTGGAGCAGGGCATGGCCCGGATCCTGGAGAGCGCCAGCCTGTTGCAGGATGCGATGAACGCCGTCCTCGAGCAGCTGCGCGGCAAGCCCGGGACCGGACGCCGCGCGGCCGGCGAGGACTGAACCCGGCCACGGTCAGGATGATCGCCCCACCCGCCCCATCCGTCGTCGAGAGCGACGTCCGCCGAGCGCTGGAAGAGGACATCGGCAGCGGCGACGTCAGCGCCGACCTCCTGCCCGACGCGCCGGCCACCGCCTTCGTGGTGTGCCGGCAGGACGCCGTGGTCGCCGGCAGGCCCTGGTTCGAGGGAGTGTTCCGTCGCCTGGACCCGCAGGTCGACATCCGCTGGCGCTGCGTCGAGGGCGAAGCCGTGGGCGCGGGCAGCGTCCTGTGCACCCTGGGCGGGCGCGCCCGGGCCCTGCTCAGCGGGGAGCGCAGCGCGCTGAACTTCCTGCAGACCCTCTCCTCGACCGCGACCGCCACCGCCGCCTACGTCGCCGCCGTCGCAGGCACCCGTGCCCGGGTGCTCGACACCCGCAAGACCCTGCCGGGACTGCGCCTGGCGCAGAAGTACGCGGTGCGTGCCGGTGGCGGCGACAACCACCGCATCGGCCTGTTCGACGCGGTCATGCTCAAGGAGAACCACATCCACGCCGCGGGCTCGATAACGGCAGCCATGGCGGCCGCCCGCGCCCGCCACCCCGGTGTGCCGGTGATCGTGGAGGTCGAGGACTTCCAGGAGCTGCGCGAGGCGCTGGCCTGCCGGCCGGAGCGGATCCTGCTCGACGAATTCACGCTGCCGATGATGCGCGAGGCGGTCGCGCTGGTCGCCGGCGCGGTGCCGCTGGAGGCCTCCGGCAGCGTCGACCTGGAACGCATCGCCGCGGTGGCAGCCACCGGCGTGGACTGCATCTCGGTGGGCGCGCTGACCAAGCACGTCAGCGCCGTGGACCTGTCGATGCGGCTGGGCCAGCCGCCGCAGTAGGCCTCAGCCGGTGGCGTTGAACACCAGCGCGCCGATCACCAGCAGGGCAACGACCACCACGCCGATGGCCAGCCAGCGATGGGAGAGCAGCGTCGCAGGACCGGTGCGTCGCGGCGCCGGCGCCGGCTGTCCGGGCGCCACCAGCAGGAAGCGCACGGTGTCCAGACGCAGCTCCTGGCCCGGACGCAGGACGCCGGTCTCGACCTTTCGGCCGTCGATGAAGGTGCCGTTCGCCGACCCCAGGTCCTCGACGCGGACATGGTCGTCCATCGGGGTCAGCCGGGCATGGCGCCTCGAAATCTGCTCGACCGGCACCGGCAGGTCGCACTCCGGGGCCCGCCCGACCTCCATCGGGGCCTGCAGCGGAAACACCTTGCCGAACAGCGGCGCCGTGACCCCGCGCAGCAGCAGCTTGGGCATGGCCGGACGGATCCGGGTGGCATCGACGTCGCCGTCTGCGCCGGGCCCGGCTTCGCCACCGGCCGCCTGCAGGGCGACCACGCGGGCCTGCACCCCGGCGATCGAGATCACGTCGCCGCTGCGCAGGGCGATCAGCTCGGCGACCGGGCGCCCGTTGACCTGCACCTGCGCCCTCGACGCGGGGACCAGGCTCAAGCCCTGCGCGGTCAGGTTGAGCTCGCAGTGCCGCTCCAGGACGTCCGCGGCGTCGAGCACGATGCCGTTGTCCGGACCCGAGCCGACGCGGTTGACGCCGGGTGCCAGCAGCACCTGTCCATGCTCACCATTGGGAAACACCAGCCTCATCGGCGCCAGCTCCGTTGTTGTGCCAGGACCCTGGCGCACCGGTGGAGTGTAGCCACACCGGCCGCCGATCGCAGCGGACTTCCGTCACACTTGCCCGGACGGCGGTCCGGGGACAGACTTCGCGGATGAACACCTTCTTCGCCGTGGCCCTGGCACTGGGCCTGGTCGCCGTGCTGTGGTCCTCCGCCCGCGCGGCGGCCGAATCCGCCAGCCTCCACGGCCGCAGGGCCTGCCGGGACGCCGGCGTGCAGTGGCTCGACCACAGCGTGCACCTGGTGCAGGTCAGGCTGCGCCGCAACGCGGACGGCCGGCTGGGCCTGGAGCGGCACTACCGCTTCGAATACTCGCGCGGAGGCGACGACCGGCACGCCGGGCGCATCGTGCTGCTGGGCCGCCGCCTGGTGTCGCTGAGCGGACCGATGCCCGACACCCCCGACCCGGTCACTTGACCACGCGCAGGTGGCCGCCCCTGCGCCCCGGACCCGGGTCGCCGCCACCGTCGTCGCCACCGTCGTCGTCATCATTGCCCTCCATCGGCAGGCCGCCACCCGGCTGCTGCGCCGCAGGGCCCTCGTCGGGCAGCATCATCCCCTGCCCGGTCTCCTGGGCGTAGATCGCCTGGACCGCGGCCATCGGGATGCTCACCAGCTGGCTAACGCCGCTGAAGCGGGCCTTGAAGGCGATGTCCTCGTTGCCCATCTGCAGGCTGGACACCGCACGGCCGGCGATGTTGAGCACCACCCGGCCGTCCTGGACGGCCTGCGGGGGGCACTGCACGCCCGGGTGACTGGCGTCCACCAGCAGGTAGGGGGTCATGCCGTTGTCGCCGATCCATTCGTACATCGCGCGCACGAGGTAGGGCCGGTTGGAGGTCATGACGGGGGGTTCGGCTGGCATCGCGGTCTCGGGTCCTTCAGGGAATCTCGCGGAAACCCCGCTCCTCCGGGGTCAGGCTGCGGGCGAAACCGGGGCTGCGGAAGATCCGCATGCCGTAGTCCTCGATCGGCTTGCCTTCCCGCGGCAGGCTCACGCCCAGTACCGGCAGGCGCCAGATCACCGGCGCCATCGCGCAGTCGGCCAGGCTCATCTCGTTGTTCAGGAAGAACTTCGAGTCCTTGAACACCGGCAGGGTCTGCAGCAGCAGCTCCTTGAGCCGTCGCCGCCCGGCCTCGGCCTGGCTGCGGTTGCCGTGCTGGATGGCCTGCACCTGCGGCACCCAGTCGTGCTCGATGCGCAGCATGGCCAGGCGCAGCTTGGCCCGGCTCAGCGGGTCGACCGGCATCAGCGGCGGGTGCGGGTAGCGCTCGTCGAGGAACTCCGAGACCACCGAGGCGGCGTAGAGCACCAGGTCGCGGTCGACCAGGGTCGGGACCGAGCTGTACGGGTTGAGGTCGACCAGGTCCTCCGGCGGGTTCATCGGGTCCACCGGGACCAGCTCGTAGCTCACGCCCTTGGCGGCGAGGACCAGCCGGATCCGGTGACAGACCACGCAGTCACGGGCCGAGAAGAGCGTCAGCGCATTGCGTACACGCGGACTTGCAGCCATCGACAGCACTCCCTTCCGGCCCCTGCGGCCGGTCAACCGGGGCACCCGGCCCCCCGCCGGACGCTTCCCCACCCCCGGAACCTACCTGAAAACGCCGAAAAAAGCGCCATCCGGCGGCCGGAAACGCGACGGGCCCGGCATTGCCGGGCCCGTCGGGGACACGCTGGAGGACGCCGGCTCAGTGCACGTCGCGCCAGTACTCGGTCTTCAGCAGCCAGGCCATGAAGGTGAACAGCGACAGGAACAGCAGCACCCACACGCCCATGGACTGGCGCTTGAGGGCCGCGGGCTCGCCGACATAGGCCAGGAAGGCGCTGATGTCGCGGATCGCCTGCTCGAACTCCGCTGGGTTCATGCTGCCGGCCTGGACCAGCTCGAAGCGCTCGATCTCGCCGTCCTCGCCGTAGACCGGGGCCTGGATGCCCTGCAGCTCCCAGAGCACGTTCGGCATCGAGGTGCTTTCCAGCACCGTGTTGTTCCAGCCCATCGGGCGGGACTCGTCGGTGTAGAAGGACTTCAGGAAGGTGTAGGTCCAGTCCGGCCCGGCCGCCTTGCCGCGGGCGACCAGGCTCAGGTCCGGCGGACCCTTGCCGAACCAGGCGGTGCCGTCGTCGTAGTCCATGGCCACCTGCATCGTCTCGCCGAAGGCCGCGTCGGTGAAGTTCAGGTAGGTCATCACCTGCTCTTCGGTCAGGCCGAGGTCGTCGGCCATGCGCGAGTAGCGCTGGAACTTCAGCGAGTGGCAACCGGCGCAGTAGTTCATGAACAGCGCGGCACCGCGCTGCAGCGAGGCCTGGTCGCGCAGGTTCACCTGCGAGTTCTCCATCGTCGCGTAGCCGGCCGCCGAAGCGGTCCCGACCACGGCCAGGAACAGGATGAGCGTGGAAGTCAGGCGCTTAAGCATGGTCGGGGATCCGTTCCGGAACCGGCTTGTACGAGTCGAGACGCGTCCAAATCGGCATCAGTGCGAAGAAGGCGAAGTAGTACAGCGTGAAGATGCGCGCCAGCCAGGTCTGCAGCGTGCTGCCCGACTGCATGCCCAGCCAGCCCAGCCACACGAAGGTGACCACGAAGATCGCCATCAGGATCTTGGTCAGCGGCCCACGGTAGCGGATCGACCGCACCGGCGCCTTGTCCAGCCAGGGCAGGAAGAACAGGATGATGATCGCGCCACCCATGACCACGAAGCCCAGGAACGCGTCGGGCACCGCCCGCAGCATCGCGTAGAACGGGGTGAAGTACCACACCGGCACGATGTTCTCCGGGGTTACCTGCGGGTTGGCCGGGTTGAAGTTGTCGTACTCCAGGAACAGGTGGCCGAAGGTCGGGGCGAAGAAGATGATGAAGGCCATGATGGTGAGGAAGAAGCCCGCACCGAAGAGGTCCTTGACCGTGTAGTAGGGGTGGAACGGGATGCCGTCCCTGGGCTTGCCGTTCTCGTCCTTCACCTTCTTGATGTCCACGCCCTCGGGGTTGTTGGAACCCACCTCGTGCAGGGCCGCCAGGTGCAGCACCACCAGCAGCAGCAGCACCAGCGGCAGCGCGATGACGTGCAGGGCGAAGAAGCGGTTGAGGGTCGCGTCGGAGATCAGGTAGTCGCCGCGGATGAACTCCACCAGCTGCTCGCCGATGAAGGGCACCGTGCCGAACAGGTTCACGATGACCTGGGCGCCGTGGTAGCTCATCTGGCCCCAGGGCAGGACGTAGCCCAGGAAGGCCTCGGCCATCAGCGTGAGCAGGATCAGCATGCCCAGGATCCAGACCAGCTCGCGTGGCTTCTGGTAGGACCCGTAGATCAGCGCCCTGAACATGTGCAGGAAGACGACGATGAAGAAGGCCGATGCACCGGTGGAGTGCATGTAGCGGATCAGCCAGCCCCACTCCACGTCGCGCATGATGTACTCGACCGAGGCGAAGGCCTCCGTCGCCGAGGGCTTGTAGAACATCGTCAGCCAGATGCCGGTGACGATCTGGTTGACCAGCACCAGGATGGCCAGCGAGCCGAAGTAGTACCAGACGTTGAAGTTCTTCGGAGCGTAGTACTCCGACATGTGCTTCCTGTAGGCCGGCACCAGGCCCGGGGTGCGCTGGTTGAACCAGTCGGTGGCGCCGGCGACGGCGCGGGTGATCACGTTGGCCATTTAGGCTGCTCCCTCGTGGTCCTCGCCGACCACGACGATGTTGTCGTCGGCGAAACGGTGCGGAGGCACGCGCAGGTTGGTCGGGGCGGGGACGCCACCGTACACGCGGCCGGCCATGTCGAAGCGCGAGTTGTGGCAGGGGCAGTAGAAACCGCCCTGCCAGTTCGCGTCGAACGGCTGCGGCAGCAGCTCCGGACGGAAGGTCGGGATGCAGCCCAGGTGCGTGCAGGTGGCGATGAGCACCAGGACCTCCGGACGGATCGAGCGATGCGGGTTGCGAGCGTACTCCGGCTGCTGGGCAGTGTTGTCCGAGTCCGGGTCGCGCAGGCGTGAACGCTCGCCGTCGAGTGCCGCCAGCTGCTCGTCGCTGCGGCGGATCAGCCACACCGTCTGGCCGCGCCAGGTCACGGTGACGCGCTCGCCGACCTGCAGCCGGCTGATGTCGACCTCGACCGGCGCGCCGGCGACCTGTGCCCGGGCGCTGGGCTCCCAGGAACGGATGAAGGGGACCGCCAGACCCACCACGCCCACGGCGCCGACGACGGCGGTGGATGCGGTGAGGAGGCGGCGGCGGCCTGTGTTGACTTCTTGGGTGGCCATCCGGCTCTCCACGAGCAAGCGTTTGGTGACTGGGATGCAGGGCGGCATGCGGAACGGGGCGGACCGGGGTCCGGCCGTGGTGGCGCCTGCCTGCAAAGACTCGCAAGTTTACCGGAACCTTGAATCCAGCGACAACGACCCGGCCGGGCGACCGGTCCGGGACGGGGCCGGGCGTGAGAAACTGGCGTGATGAACCGGACCCGGCCCTTCCGCGACACCCTGGTGTTCCTGGCCCAGTGCATCGTCGCCGGGCTGGCGCTGGCCTTCGTGCTGGGGGCCCTGTTCCCGGGCCTGGCCGACCGCGTCCGGGGGCGCGCGACCGTCGAGCCCCCGGTCGTGGCACCCGGCCCGCCGCACAGCTACCGCGACGCGGTCGGGCGCGCGGCGCCGGCCGTGGTCAGCATCTACGCCGACAAGATCGTCACCGAGCGCCCGCTGCGGCTGGTGCCCGACCCGGTGCTGCAGCGCTACTCGGCCATCGGCTACGGCCCGCCCCGGCAGCGGCTGGAGCGCTCGCTGGGCTCCGGCGTCATCGTCCGCGACGACGGCCACGTACTCACCAACCACCACGTCATCGCCGGCGCCGAGGACATCCGCATCGTGCTGCAGGACGGGCGCGTCACCGACGCCACACTGGTCGGCTCCGACCCGGAGACCGACCTGGCGGTGCTGCGCATCCAGGGCGGCCAGCTGCCCGCGCTGCGGCTCGAGGACGCCCCGGCGCTGCAGGTGGGCGACGTGGTGCTGGCCATCGGCAATCCCTTCGGGCTCGGCCAGACCGTGACCCAGGGCATCGTCTCGGCCCTGGGCCGCCACCAGCTGCAGCTGGCGGTGTACGAGGACTTCATCCAGACCGATGCGGCGATCAATCGCGGCAACTCCGGTGGCGCGCTGGTGAACGCCGAGGGCCGGCTGGTCGGCATCAACACCGCCGCCTTCACCCAGCGCGTGCCCGATGCCTCGGGCATCAGCTTCGCCATCCCCGTCGACACGGCGCGGGTCGTGCTCGACCAGATCCTCGCCGAAGGCCGGGTGGTCCGCGGCTGGCTGGGCGCGGAGTACATCGAGGCCCCGCCTCCGCCGGTCGGCCACACCCGCGGCGCGGTGATCGCCGCGGTGCACCCCGGCGGACCCGCCGACGCGGCCGGCCTGCGCGCCGGCGACCTGGTGGTGGCGCTGGATGGCACGCCGATCGGTGACCCGCAGGAGCTCCGACGCCGCGAGGCCCAGGCCACACCCGGCGGCTCGGCGTCGCTGTCGCTTCTGCGTGCCGGCGTGCCCTTCGTGGTCGAGCTGACGTTGCAGGCCCGCCCGACGCCCGACTCGCGAAGCTGAGCCGCCTCAGTTCACCAATGCGCTGCGGTAGCGGTCCGCGAGGATCGCGACCCGTTCCACGTACAGCTGGGTCTCCTGGTAGGGCGGCACGCCGTTGAAGCGGTCCACCGCGCCTTCACCGGCGTTGTAGGCCGCCGAGGCCAGGGTGACGTTGCCGTCGAAGCGGCGCAGCAGCCAGGCCAGGTAGGTGACCCCGCCGCGGATGTTCTGCGCCGGCTCGAACGGATCGCTGACGCCGAAGCGCTCGGCGGTGGCCGGGATCAGCTGCATCAGCCCCTGCGCGCCCTTGTGCGAGATCGCGTTGGGGTTGAACGCGGACTCGGCATGGATCACCGCCCGCACCAGGGCCTCGTCGACGCCGTGCTCGCTGGCCGCCGCCCGGACCTCGTCGCTGAACGCGGTCAGGTTCAGGCCCACCCGCGAGAAATCCACGCCCGGTCGCGCCGTGCAGGCGTAGCAGGCCTCGATGTAGCTGAAGAGGACCTGCGCCCCGGCACCGGCCGCGGGGCGGACGTTGGTGTAGTGGGTGACGCCGTCGCGCTCGTAGCGGTAGACCGCCCCGCGGGTGACCCGTGCGTTGCCCGTGGACGGCAGGCTGGGCGCGCTGGCGCCCTCGGCGGTGCGGAAGCTCACCGACGGCCGGCTGGCACCTGCCGCGGCGGCGCCCGACCCGCCCTGCCCCCCCGCGACCGCTGCCGGGGCCTGGCGCGTGCGCGGCGTCGGCACGTCCAGCGCCATGGCCCGGCACTGGTAGCCGGCCTTGCGTTCGCTGGTGTAGGCCAGTTCCCCGGCGGGCCCCTCGCAGCGGTAGATGGTGGCCGCCCCCGCCCACGGTGCCGCCAACAGGCCCAGCGCCAGCACCGCCAGCGCGGCACCGGGACCGGCAGCGGATCGACAGGCAGTGGACGCGGACTCCCCCATGGCGGCCAGTTTCCACGCCCGGGGCCCGCCTGCCAAGCCCCGGCCGCCGCCAAGTGCCTGAACGCAAAGGCCCCGCCGTTTGTCGCCCGCCGGGGCCGGGGCCTACACTATGCGGTCCGCCCCCGGGCCCCTCGAGACCGCCTCCGCGCATGGCCGGCAAGCTTTTCGTCAAGACCCACGGTTGCCAGATGAACGAGTACGACTCGGCCCGGATGGCCGACGTGCTGGCGGCCGAACACGGCCTGGAGCTGACCCAGGACGAGGCCCAGGCCGACGTGATCCTGCTCAACACCTGCTCGATCCGCGAGAAGGCGCAGGAGAAGGTGTTCTCGCAGCTGGGGCGCTGGCGGGAGCTCAAGGCCGACAAGCCGCACCTGGTCATCGGCGTGGGCGGCTGCGTGGCCAGCCAGGAAGGCGACCTGCTGCTCAAGCGCGCCCCGTTCGTCGACATCGTCTTCGGCCCCCAGACCCTGCACCGCCTGCCCGAGCTGCTGGAGCAACGCCGCGAGAGCGGGCGTGCCCAGGTCGACATCAGCTTCCCGGAGATCGAGAAGTTCGACCGGCTGCCCGAGCCACGGGCCGAGGGTCCGACCGCCTTCGTGTCGATCATGGAGGGCTGCTCGAAGTACTGCAGCTTCTGCGTGGTGCCCTACACGCGCGGCGAGGAGGTCAGCCGGCCCTTCGACGACGTGCTGCTGGAGGTCGCCCAGCTGGCCGACCAGGGCGTGCGCGAGGTCACCCTGCTGGGGCAGAACGTCAACGCCTACCGGGACCGGCGGCCCGACGGCGCCATCATCGACCTGGCCCTGCTGGTCCGGGCGGTCGCCCAGATCCCGGGCATCGGCCGCATCCGCTACACCACCTCCCACCCGGTGGAGTTCACCGACAGCCTCATCGAGGCCCACCGCGACGTCGAGGCGCTGGCGCCCTTCCTGCACCTCCCGGTGCAGTCGGGCTCCGACCGCGTGCTCGCGGCGATGAAGCGCGGCCACACGGTGCTGGAGTACAAGGCCAAGCTGCGCCGGCTGCGCGAGGCGCGCCCGGACATCTGCATCAGCTCCGACTTCATCGTCGGCTTCCCGGGCGAGACCGAAGCCGACTTCAACAAGACCATGAAGCTGATCGAGGACGTCGGGTTCGACCAGAGCTTCAGCTTCGTCTACTCCGCCCGCCCCGGCACGCCGGCGGCCAACCTGCCCGACGACACCCCCGATGCGGTCAAGAAGCAGCGCCTGATGCACCTGCAGTCGGTGATCAACGCCAACGCCCAGCGCATCTCGAAGGCGATGGTCGGCACGGTGCAGTCGGTGCTGGTCGAGGGGCCCAGCCGCAAGGACCCCGCGGAGATGACCGGCCGCACCGGCAACATGCGCTTCGTCAATTTCCCCGCCCCGCCGCGGCTGGTCGGGCAGTTCGTCGACGTGGAGATCACCCGGGCGCTGACCAACTCGCTGCGCGGCCGCGTGGTCACCGCATGAGCGCCCCGCTCGACCAGCGCGACTTCACCCTGGAGCCGGAGGATGTCGGCCGCCTGGCCAACCTCGCCGGACCGCTGGACGAGCACCTGCGCCAGATCGAACTGCGGCTGGGGGTCGAGATCTCCAACCGCGGCGGCGTGTTCCGCGTCATCGGCGAGCCATCGATCGCCCTGGCGACCGAGAAGCTGCTGCGCCAGCTGTGGGAGGAGGCCGGCAGCGAGGTCCTCACCCCGCAGGCCATCCACCTGCGCCTGAGCCAGTCCCAGGTCGAGGAGCGCTCCCAGGCCCTGGCCGAACAGGCCCAGGAGGTGGTGATCCGGGTCAAGCGCGGCATGGTGCGCGGGCGCGGCCCCAACCAGTCGCGCTACCTGCACGCGATCGCCACCCACGACATCAACTTCGGCGTCGGCCCGGCCGGCACCGGCAAGACCTTCCTGGCCGTGGCCAGCGCGGTGGAGGCGCTGAACCAGTCCAGGGTGCAGCGGCTGGTGCTGGTGCGCCCGGCGGTGGAGGCCGGCGAGAAGCTGGGCTTCCTGCCCGGCGACCTGACCCAGAAGGTCGACCCCTACCTGCGCCCGCTCTACGACGCGCTCTACGAGATGCTCGGGGTGGAGAAGGTCGCCAGGCTCATCGAGCGCAACGTGATCGAGGTCGCGCCACTGGCCTACATGCGCGGGCGAACCCTCAACGACGCCTGGGTGATCCTCGACGAGGCGCAGAACACCACCATCGAACAGATGAAGATGTTCCTCACCCGCATCGGCTTCGGTTCCACCGCCGTGGTCACCGGCGACCTGACCCAGATCGACCTGCCCCGGCACCAGCGCTCGGGCCTGCGCGACGCGGTCGAGGTGCTGCGCGGCGTGGAGGGCATCAGCTTCACCTTCTTCACCGCCGGCGACGTGGTCCGACACCCGCTGGTGCAGCGCATCGTGCAGGCCTATGATCGGCGCGACGAGGCAGGGGACGGAGCGGACCGATGAAGCGGATGGCCGTGGAGCTGGACCTGGGCGTGAGCTACGGACTCCCGCGCAAGGGCCTGCCCGCGGCGCAGAGCTTCCGCCGCTGGGTGGCTGCGACCCTGGCCGGGCGCATCCGCCGCGCCGACCTGGCCATCCGCCTGGTCGATGCCCGCGAGGGCCGCTGCCTCAACCGCCACTACCGCGGCAAGGACAGCGCCACGAACGTGCTCAGCTTCCCGGCCGAACTGCCCGAGGGCGTCAACCTGCCGGTGCTGGGCGACATCGTCCTGTGCGCCCCTGTGGTCGCCCGGGAGGCCCACGAGCAGGGCAAGACGCTCAACGCCCACTACGCCCACCTGACCGTGCACGGAGTGCTGCACCTGCTGGGGATGGACCACGAGGACCCGCGCGAGGCCGAGGCGATGGAGCAGCTCGAGCGCGAGATCCTGGCGGGGCTGGACATCGGCGACCCCTATGCCTGAACCGGCGGCAGGCCGGCCCGCTTTCGCGGTAAACTCGGGCACCCACTGAGCCAGGCGCCATCCGCCCGACGATGTCCGAGGACCCGAGCAGTACCACCGCGCCCGAGCGGCGCAGCTGGCTGGACCGCATCAGCCAGGTCTTTTCCGGTGAGCCGCGGAACCGCGAGGACCTCCTCGACGGCCTCCGCGAAGCGCAGTCCCGCGGGCTGCTCTCCACCGACACCCTGGCCATGATCGAGGGCGCCATCGCGGTGGCCGACCAGCAGGTCGGCGACGTGATGGTGCCGCGCGCGCAGATGGTGGGGGTGCCGGTGGAAACCAGCCTGCCGGAGGTGCTCGACATCGTCATCGAGTCCGGCCACTCGCGCTTCCCGGTCCACGGCGAGGACAAGGACGAGGTGCTGGGCATCCTGCTGGCCAAGGACCTGCTCAAGGCCTTCGCCAGCGACGCCCCGCGCCCTTCCCTGCGCGAGCTCATCCGTCCGGCGGTGCTGATCCCGGAGTCCAAGCGCCTGAACGTGCTGCTGAAGGAGTTCCGGCTCTCGCGCAACCACATGGCCATCGTCGTGGACGAGTACGGTGGCGTGGCCGGGGTGGTCACCATCGAGGACGTGCTCGAGGAGATCGTCGGCGAGATCGACGACGAGCACGACGAGGCCGAGGACGGCACCGGCGACCAGATCGCCGCCCGCCCCGACGGCCGCTACGTGGTCGATGCGCTGACCGCGATCGAGGACTTCAACGAGCGCTTCGGCGCCGAGTTCCCCGACGACGAGTACGACACCGTCGGCGGCCTGGTCATCGCCGCCTTCGGCCACCTGCCGCAGGCCGGCGAGGAGCTGGCGCTTGGCCGGTTCGTGTTCCAGGTGGCCAGCGCCGACGACCGCCGGGTCGAATCCTTCCTGCTGTCGCTGGTTGCGGAGGCGTGAACCGATGAGGAGCCTGCTGCGGGGCCTGCTGGCCTTGCTCGTCCTGCTGCCCGCCGTGTCGATGGCGGCCCCGCGCATCGGCGTGGTGACCATGGAGCCCGGGCCCAGCTACTGGGAGCGCTTCGGCCACAACGCCATCCTCGTCGACGCCGGCGACGGCAGCGAGCCGATCCTCTACAACTACGGTTTCTTCGACTTCGACGAGCCCGGCTTCCTGGTCAACTTCCTGCGCGGGCACATGCGCTACCGGCTGGTGGGAATGCCGATGTCGCGCGACCTGGCCTACTACCGCGAGGTGGGGCGCGGGGTCACCCTGCAGTGGCTGGACATGCCCGTCGAGGCGGCCCGGGAACTGGACGCCTTCCTGCGCTGGAACGCGCAGCCGGAGAACGCCTACTACGCCTACGACTACTTCACCGACAACTGCTCCACCCGGGTCCGCGATGCGCTGGACCGGGCGCTGGACGGCGCCCTGAACCGGCAGCTGACCGGTCGCTCGCAGGGCGTGACCTACCGGATGGAGGCCTTGCGGCTGGGCGGTGGCCTGCCCTGGATGGGCCTGGGCATGCACCTGGGCCTGGCGGACTACGCCGACCGGCCGTTGTCGCGCTGGGACGAGGCCTTCGTGCCGATGCGCCTTCGCGCCAGCCTGCGCGAGGTGCGCACCGCCCAGGGCACGCCGCTGGTGGTGTCGGAGGAGACGCTGCTGGAGCACCGCCTGCCGCTGCCGCCGGTCGACCCGCCGCGCTGGTGGCCCCGTTTCCTGCTGGTCGGCCTGGTGCTGGCCGTGGGCGCCGCATGGCTGGGCCGGCGCCGGCCCCGCGCGCTGGCCGGGGCGGCGCTGGGCTTCTGGCTGCTCAACGGCCTCGCCGGCCTGGGCCTGCTGGCGCTGTGGACGCTGACCACGCACAAGGCCGCCTTCGGCAACGAGAACCTGCTGCTGGCTTCGCCGCTGGCCCTGGCCCTGCTGCCCGGCGCCTGGGCGATGCTGCGTGGGCGCCGGCCGGGCGCGGCCTTCGGGCCGCTGCTGATGCTGGTGTTCGTGTCCGCGGCCCTGGCGGTGTTCATCGGCTTCCTGCCGTTCCGGCCGCAGGACAACCTGGACTGGATCCTGCTGCTGTTGCCGGTGCACTTCGCCCTGTGGCGGGTGATGGCCCCGCCGCCGGTGCCCGAACCCGCGCCGGCCGGGAACCCCGGCTGACCGCCTTCACGATGGCTGGCGTAGACTGCCGCAGGTCCCACGCCGGAGGCCGCGCATGAAGGGCCGGGTGACATCGCTGGACATCGCCCACCTCGCCGGGGTGTCGCAACCCACCGTCTCGCGCGCCCTGCGCGGGTCTCCTCTGGTCAACGAGGAAACCCGGCGCCGGGTGCTGGAGATCGCCGAACAGCTCAACTACAAGGTCGACAAGAACGCCTCGAACCTGCGCTGCCAGCACTCGGGCACCCTGGCCCTGCTGCTGTTCGAGGACCCGACCCCGGACGACTCGCAGATCAATCCGTTCTTCCTCTCGATGCTGGGCTCGATCACCCGCGCCTGCGCCCGCCACGGGCAGGACCTGCTGATCTCCTTCCAGCAGCTCTCCGGCGACTGGCACGCCGACTACGAGGACGCCAAGAAGGCCGACGGGATCATCCTGCTGGGCTATGGCGACTACCTGGAGTCGCGCGCCACGCTCGAGCGGCTGGTCGAACAGGGCACGCATTTCGTGCGCTGGGGCGCGGTGCTGCCGGACACGCCCGGGGTCTCGATCGGCTGCGACAACTTCCAGGGCGGGCGCGACGTCACCCGCCACCTGATCCAGACCGGCTGCCGGCGGATCGGGTTCATCGGCCACGCCGACGAGCACTACCCGGAGTTCCAGGAACGCTGGCGGGGCTACTGCGCGGCGCTGGCCGAGGCCGGCATCGCGCCGGACCCGGGCCTGCAGGTGGACGCCATCATCACCGACGAGTCCGGCTTCGCCGCGACCGAGGCGCTGCTCGCGCGCGGGGCAGCCCCCGACGCGGTGTTCGGCGCCAGCGACATCATCGCCATCGGCGCGCTGCGCGCGCTGGCCCGGCGGGGCATCGACGTGCCCGGCCAGGTGCGCGTGGCCGGCTTCGACGACATCCCCATCGCCGGCTTCGCCAACCCGCCGCTGACCACCGTGCAGCAGGACACCCGCCAGGCGGGCGCCGTGCTGGTGGAGACGCTGCTGAAGCTGGTCGGCAACGAGCCGGTGGAAAGCCGGATGCTGCCGACCCGGCTGGTGCTGCGCGAATCCACCGGCGCGGCCTGAGTCAGTCGGCGCCGGCGTAGACGGCCTGCAGTTCGCGCAGCCGCTGCAGCAGCGGCTCGTGGTCCAGCGGCCGGTCGAACACCAGCGCGCGCAGGCCGTTGGCCGGGACCTCGAGGAACTGCGGCGCGTCGCCCACCGTCACCGTGCCGCCGTCGAGGGCATCGCGCCAGGTCCCGGGCTGCAGCCCGGCATCGAGCTCGACCTGCACCGTTTCGGGCGCCTTGTTGAGCACCACCAGGACGGTCTGCGCCGTGTCCGCCTCCTGCAGCACCCGCAGGAACGCCGCCTGGTCGCCGTGCATCGACAGCACCAGCATCAGGCCGCGCTGCAGTGCCGGCAGTTCGCCGCGCAGCCGCGCCACCCGGGTCAGGGCCTGGTGGATGGGGTGCGTCGCCGCGGCGTCGATGCGGGCCTGGCCGAAGTAGTTGCGGTTGCCGGCGTGCTCGGCGCGGCCGCGCATGAAGCCGGTCTCCGACCCGTAGTACACGACCGGGAAACCGCGCGCGGTGAACAGCCAGTTGTGGGCGTTGATGAAGCCGGCGTCGTCGGCGTCCAGGCGCGCGACGTCGTGGTTGTCGTAGAACAGCGCCAGCTCGTAGGGGTTGCGGTAGGGGCCGCCGTCGAGGAACAGCAGCGGCTGCAGGGTGTCGAAGCCGGCGCCCTCGCGGCCGAAGACCTGCGCCATGGCCTGCTTGAGCGGGAAGTCGAGCACGCTCATGCCGCCGTTCTCCGGCAGCGTGTAGCGGGCGATGTCGGCGGCATCGAAGCTGAAGGCCTCGCCGAACATGAACAGGTCGGGGTGGTGCTCGCGGATGCGCGCGGTGAACGCCGCCCAGTGCTCGAGCGCCACGTGCCCCAGCGTGTCCATGCGCAAGGCATCGGCACCCTGCCCGATCCACATCAGGTAGGCGTCGACCAGGTGGTCCATCACCTCGGGGTTGGACAGGTCGAAGTCCGCCAGCTGCGCCAGGTCCGGCCGGGTGCTGAAGAAGCGGTGCAGGGGCTCGTTGTCGGGGTCCAGTCGCTCCGGCGGCAGGTTCATGTGGTCGGCCAGCAGGCGGCCATCGGCGTCGAAGACCTGCCCGAAGCCCGAGCCGGGCTGTGGCCCGGGCATGGTCCAGCCCGGCGAGGCGTGGTTGATGACCGCGTCGAGCACCGTCTTGAGGCCGTGCGAGCGCAACCCGCGCGTGAGGTCCTCGAAGTCCAGCCCGGGGCTGGGCAGGTGCGGGTCCAGGCGATGGAAGTTCACCCCCCAGTAGCCGTGGTAGCCGGCCTTGCCGCGGTCGGTGAGGGAACTGCCGCAGCTGATCTCCCCGCCCCCGGTGAAGGCCTGCGAGGGGTTCTCCACGATCGGGGTCAGCCACACCGCGGTGAAGCCCATCCCGGCGATGTAGCCGGCGTTGTCGAGCAGGCCGCGGAAGTCGCCGCCGAGGTAGCCGACGTTGGCGACGACCCCGTCGGGGCAGGTGATGGGACGATCGAAGGTCGGGTGCTGCCCGCCCTGGTCGCGCTGGTCGTTGGACGGGTCGCCGTTGACGAAGCGGTCGGTGACCACGAAGTACACCGCCTCGGACGCGAACGGCTCGCGGGTGCCGTGGAAGCGCTCGACGGCGGCGGCGTCCCTGCCCGCCGAGGGGGCTTCGCCGGGGCCGCCGCAGCCGGCGGCGAGCGCCAGCGCCAATGCGACGGCCAGGTGCCGCGCCACGCTCATGCCCCGTCCCCCTGCGCGGTCGCGGCAGGTGCCTCGACGGTGCGCACGCGCAGCACGCAGGCGGCCGCGACCAGGAAGCTCACGCCGCCGAGCACGATGATGCGCACCGGCTCCCCGCCCAGCAGGCCGTTGAGGATGGCGCCCAGGGTCGCTGCGGCGACCAGCTGCGGGATGACGATGAAGAAGTTGAAGATGCCCATGTACACGCCCATCTTCCGTGCCGGCAGCCGGTCGGCCAGCATCGCGTAGGGCAGCGACAGGATCGAGGCCCAGGCGAAGCCCACGCCGACCATCGACGCCAGCAGCCAGGCCGGGTCGCGGATGAAGGCGAACGAGACCAGGCCCAGCCCGCCCAGGCCCAGGTTGACCATGTGGCTGAAACGGATGCCGATCGCGCGCACCAGCAGCGGGATCAGCAGCGCGGCCAGCATCGCGAAGCCGTTGTACGCGCCGAACAGCACGCCGACCCAGTTCGCGCCCTCGTTGTACAGGGCGCTGCCGGGCTCGGTGGCACCGAAGTGGAAGCCGGTGACCGTGGCGGTGGCATAGATCCACATCGCGAACAGCCCGAACCAGGAGAAGAACTGCACCCAGGCCAGCTGTCGCATCACCTCGGGCATGCCGTGGAGGTCGGCCATGATCGAGCTGAACATGCCCGAGGCGCCGCGCCGCGACAGCCAGGCCAGCGCCAGTCCGTAGAACATCAGGCCGCCGCCCAGCAGGAACAGCTCCCGCGCCAGGCCGAAGCCGGCCACCGCACCGAGCAGGACCAGCCCGACGAAGCTGAAGCCCGCGCCCTTGCGCCGCAGCAGGTCCGGGTCCATCGGCCGAGGCGGCAGGGGTGGCGCGGTATCGAAGGCCTCCAGTTGCTCAGGCGGATACTCGCGGGTGCTCACCACCGTCCACAGCACGGCCAGGAACAGGCCGCCGCCGAGGATGTAGAAGGCATAGCGCACCGAGTCGGGCACCTCGCCGCTGGCCGCCTCGTTGGACACCCCTGCCTGGGTCAGGATCCACGGCAGCATGCTGGCGATGACCGCGCCGGCGCCGATGAAGAAGCCCTGCATGGCGAAGCCGGTCGGACGCTGCCTGGGCGGCAGCTGGTCGCCGACGTAGGCGCGGAACGGCTCCATGGTCAGGTTCAGCGAGGCGTCGAGCACCCACAGCATGCCCGCCGCGACCCACAGCGCCGGCGAGTTCGGGAACACCAGCAGCGCCAGCGTCGCGCACACCGCGCCGGCCAGGAAGTACGGCCGGCGCCGCCCGAAGCGGGTCCAGGTCCGGTCCGACCAGTAGCCGACGATGGGCTGGACGATGAGTCCGGTCAGCGGCGCGGCGATCCACAGCAGCGGGATCGTGCCCAGGTCGGCGCCCAGGGTCTCGAAGATCCGGCTGGCGTTGGCGTTCTGCAGCGCAAAGCCGAACTGGATGCCGAGGAAGCCGAAGCACATGTTCCAGATCTGCCAGAACGACAGCTGGGGCTTGATGGTCTGGTTCATCGTCTGGACCGCTCCTGGATGCGACGGGCCTGGAAAAAAAAGGCCCCCGGCGACGATACGCCGCGCGGGGGCCGGGGAGAGCCCTGCTCAGAAGCGGTAGTTCACGCCGAAGAGGTAGTTCCGGCCGTACTCGAAGAACTGCCGGGGGCGGTCATCGAGTCCGTCGAAGTTCGAGCGGAACGGCTCGTCGGTGAGGTTGTTGACCTGGGCGAGGAAGGTCAGGCCTTCCAGCGGACCGGACTGCAGCTGGTAGCCGACCTGCAGGTCGACCACCGCCTCCCCGGAGAAGAAGATCCGCTCGCGGTCGCCGCCGAAGCCCTGCACCTCGCCGAGGAACTCCGAACGGCTGCGGCGGCTGACCCGGGTGGAGAAGCCGAAGCGCTCGTAGTACAGCGTCACGTTGGAGGTGTACTTCGAGAAACCCGGCAGCGGCGTGGCCGTGCCCGGGCCGTCGGGCTCGATGCTGGTGGTGGAGTCGGTGTAGGACGCCTGCAGGCCGAAGCCCTCCAGCGGCTCCCAGAGCAGGTCGAAGGGCACCGAGACGGCGAACTCCCAGCCCTTCAGCACGCCGCCCTGGCCGTTCGCCGGGCGGCTGAACTCGCCGATCGGCGAGGCCGGGATGTCGCCGGGCAGCACGTCCTCGGGGATGGCCAGTCCGCTGAAGTCGAACGGTTCGATCTGCTGGAAGATGTAGTTGCGCAGGTCCTTGTAGAAGTAGGCCACCGAGAAGTAGCCGCGACCGCCGAAGTACTTCTCCCAGGCCAGGTCGTAGGCGTTCGCGCGCCACGGCTCCAGCTCCGGGTTGCCGCCGCCGCCGCTCCAGATCGGGCCACCGGGTCGGCTGCGGTCCACGCCGTAGCCGGCGTTGGCGCGCATCTCGTCCATCCGCGGCCGGGCAACCTGGCGAGCGGCGCCGAAGCGGATGAAGTTCTCCGCCGGCAGCTGGAAGCTCAGGTTGAGGCTGGGCAGGTAGTCGCGGTAGCTGGCCCCGCCCTCGATGAAGTCGCCGACCGGGTTGCCGGCATAGGTGGCGAAGCCATCCGAACGCTGGTCGACGTCGACCACCTGGACACCGACGTTGCCGCGCACCGGCACCCGGCCCAGGTCGGCGTCGATGTCGAGCTGGACGTAGCCGGTGGTCACGCTCTCGCGGACCTCCCAGTTCTTGTTGGCGATGTCGGGGTTCTCGTTGCCGCGCAGGTTGTACACCCGGTCCAGCAGCGTCAGCGCGTCCCAGCCGAGGAAACCGGAGATCCCGGCGAAGCCGAAGTCCGAACCGGTCAGCAGGTCGGCGGGCACCTCGACCTGGGCCCCGTCGTTGCAGGCCACCAGGCACAGGAAGTTCTCGTTGGACCCGCGGCTCTTGGCGCGGTTGGCGTAGTTGGCGCCGAAGCGCAGCCCCGACAGCGGGCCGTTGTCGATCTGCCGCTCGAAGTCCAGCCGGATCGCGTCGATGGAATCGCGGACCTGGAAATCCTTCAGGTAGCCGTCCTGGCCCCAGCCGCCGGCATCGCCCAGGCGGACGATCGACGGGTCCGCGTAGTCCAGGCCGACGTCGAAGTCGAAATAGCCGTCGGGGTTGAAGTTCACCCGCCAGAAGTCGCTGGCGCCGGGGATGCCACCGTAGGTTTCCAGGATCCGCTCGTCGCGGCGGGCCCGGGAGGAGGACAGGTCCACGTGCATCGTCCAGCGGTCGGTGAGGCGCAGTTCGTTGCGCCAGCCGATCGAGGACAGACGGTCGTCGGAACCGTTGAAGTCGTTGCGCAGCACCACCGGGCTGGGGTTCTCCCAGTCCATCGACAGCGCGGTGCCGTTGGGGCTGTCGCTGCGGTTGACCAGGGTCGCACCACCGAAGGCCAGGCCGAACTCGGCGCCGCGCTTGGTCTCGGCCTTGTCGAAGCGCGAGTAGTACACGTCCAGCACCGAGGTGAAGCGGTCGTTGGGCGCGAACTCCAGCACGCCCATGAAGCCGTCGCGGGTGTTGTCGTTCTCGAAGCGGTAGAGCTTGCCGCCGCCCAGGGCCCCGTTGTCGTAGCCCCACGACTCGAACTCGTTGGCCTGGCCGGGGTTGTTCAGGCGCGCGTAGCCCAGCGCCAGGCCGATGCGGTTGTCGCTGAACTGGTCGATGTAGGAGAGGCTGTAGCGGTTGCCGTACTCGCGGTCGCTGCCCAGGCGGTTCATGTCGCCGCGCACGTTGGCCGCGATCACCCGCTCGCCGAAGGCCAGCGGCCGCACGGTCTGCAGGTCGATGGTGCCCGACAGGCCCTGGTTGACCAGTGCGGCGTCCGGCGTCTTGTAGACGAGCACCTGGTTGATCAGCTCCGAGGGGTACTGGTCGAATTCCACGCCCCGGTTGTTGCCCAGGCTGACCTGCTCGCGGCCGTTGAGGGTGGTGGTGGCGAAGTCGCCGGACAGGCCGCGGATGTTGATCTCCTGCGGACGGCCGCGGTCGCGCTGGGCGGTCAGGCCCGGCAGGCGAGCCAGCGAGTCGGCGATGGAGAGGTCGGGCAGCTTGCCGATGTCCTCGGCGGAGATCGCCTCCACGATCGAGGTCGAGGACTGCTTGACGTCGATGGCGTTCTCGATGCCGGCACGGATGCCGGTGACCGTGATGCGGTCGAGCTCGGTAGCCTCCTCGCCCTCGACCTCCTGCGTGGCGGATTCCTGCGCCTGCGCGGTGGCGGCGAGCGAGACGATGGCCGAGGCCAGGGCCACGCTGAGCAGGTTGCGTTTGAGATCGGACATCTCCCCTCCCGTTTACGGTGCATGTTGCCGCCCGGGCGATGCCGCTCCGGTGCGATGTCGCTGCCCCGATCCCCCGACCGGTCAAGCGTGGGCCGATACTAGCCGCGGCCCGCGCGGTGGGAAGCCAGCTGCATACGTATTCAGTCCCAAGGCGCCCGTTTGCGGTCATAAAACGGGGGCGGGAAGCGCCGCGGACGGCGCCCGTCCACGCCGGAAGCCCCGCCATTGCTGCATCGCATCACGCTTCCCGCGCACGTCGAGATTCCGGAGGACGCCGTGAACACCCTGCTGACCGCCCTGCTGCTTGCCGTCGTCGCCGGAAACCATCCAGTCCCGGATCCGCTGCTGCACGTCGCATCGCCGGACTGGCGCGACCAGGTGATCTACTTCGCCCTCATCGACCGCTTCGACGATGGCGACCCATCCAACAACGACCAGGGCGCCGGGGTGTACGACCCCGACGACCACCGCCGCTACAGCGGCGGCGACCTCGCCGGCCTGGCCCGGCGGCTGGACTACCTGCAGGCGCTGGGCGCGACCGCGCTGTGGATCACGCCCCCGGTGGCCAACCAGTGGTGGAACGGACGCTACGGCGGCTATCACGGCTACTGGGCCCGCGACTTCACCGCCGTGGACCCGCACTACGGCAGCCTCGACGACTACCGGGCGCTGTCCGACCGCCTGCACCGCGCCGGCATGTACCTGGTGCAGGACGTGGTGTTCAACCACACCGGCGACTACTTCGGCTACGACGGCCACGACCCGACCGACCCCGCCGCCGGCTGGCGCCCGACGCCCGGGTCGGTGCCGGTGACGGCGCCCACGCAATGGCCGTTCTCCCTCAACGACCCGCGCGACCCGGCCCAGCGCCAGGCCAACATCTACCACTGGACCCCGGAACTCGCCGACCACGGCGACCGCGACCAGGAGCTGCACCACCAGCTGATGGGCCTGGACGACCTGGCCACCGGCAACGCGGTGGTGCGGCGGGCGCTCCGGCGCAGCTACGCACACTGGATCACCGAGGTCGGCGTGGATGCCTTCCGCGTCGACACCGCCCTCCACATGGCGCCCGACGACCTGCGCGACCTCTTCCACAACGACGACGCCGACGTGCCCGGGCTCCAGGCGGTGGCGCGGGCCACGGGCCGCGAAGGCTTCATGGCCTTTGGCGAAGGCTTCGCCATCGACCCGCCGTTTGGCGAGGCGCAGGCGCGCCGGATCGAAGGCTACGTGACCGACGCACAGGGGCGGCCCGTGCTCGACGCGATGATCAACTTCCCGCTGTACGGGGCGCTCAACGACGTCTTCGCGCGTGGCTCCCCGCCGGCGGAACTGGCCGACCGGATCCAGCGGATGATGCGCGTGCATGCCGACCCGCACCGCATGCCCACCTTCGTCGACAACCACGACGTCGACCGCTTCCTGGCCCACGGCGACGAAACCGGATTGCGCCAGGCCCTGCTGGCCCTGATGACCCTGCCCGGGATACCGGTCGTCTACTACGGCACCGAGCAGGGCTTCGACCAGCGCCGGGCGTCGATGTTCGCCGCCGGCTGGGGCAGCGGCGGCCGCGACCACTTCGACACCGCCCACCCGATGTTCGGCTACACCGCGGCACTGATCGCCCTGCGCCTCGGGAACCGCGCGTTCACCCGCGGCACCCCGTGGCCGCTGCATGCCGACAGCCGGGGGCCGGGCCTGCTGGTGTGGCGCATGGACCACGCCGGCGAGGCCTGGCTGGTCGCGATCAACACCGCCGACTCCGAACGTGCGGCACGGATGCCTTCGGGCCTTGCACCGGGCACCGTGCTGGAGGCCCGGCTCGACGTGCTGCCGCCATCGGATGCGCCGACGGTGGACGCGCAGGGGGCACTGGAGGTCGTCCTGCCGCCACGGGGCAGCGCTGTGTGGCAGGCGCGGGGCGACGCCCACGCGCCCGCCGCGCAGGCTCTGGAGCCACTTCGCCTGGCGCCGCGCTGACCCCCGGGCTCAGCGCGCCGCCGGGGTGCCGGTGAAGAAGCCGTTGAGCGTGAGGCGGCCACGCGCCGGGTCCTCCGAAAGCCGCTGCGGCTGGCGGATGTCGCCGCTGTGGAACACGTCGCCGTCGTAGAAGATCAGGCGGTTGAAGCGCGCCTCCACCGTGGCCACCCGCCGGAACGCCGGCAGGTCCTCGACCGGGTAGCCGGGCGAAAGCCCGTGGCGGTGCGCGAAGTCCGCGGGCGCCAGCCGGATGGAGTCCGCGACCAGCGCATCGATGCGCGCAGCCGGCCAGCGCGGCTGGAAGAAGCTGGTCCCACCCAGTGCGGGGTCGTCGAACAGGTACAGCACGCTGGCCGCCACGCGCTCGCCGGGCGCCTGCTGCAGGCGGTCGCGATGGCACAGCCACTGCGCCGGCTGCAGCCGGTGCGGGGGCAGCGCCACCAGCGACAGCCGGCTGTGCGCGCGCAGCGTGCGGCGCATGCCCAGCGCCGTGCGCGCATGCCGGTTGAAGACCTCGACCAGGGCCGCGGTGACCGGCTCGGGCAGGCGCAGCTCCGGCCCCGGGAAGGCATTGTGCCCCTGCCGCGCGAAGGCCCCGCGCCGGGCGACCGCCCAGTCGACCAGCGACCGGGGGTCGCGCAGGGCATCGTCGAGCACCACAACCGGCTGCCCGGGCAACAGCTCGCGCACGCTGACCCGGGGCCGCGGGTTGACCATGTCCCGGCCCGCGCTCAGGCGGCCCGGGGCGCCGCGCAGTGGCGGGCGATGAAGGCCTCGTGGGTGGGCATGGCGCGCACGCAGTTGGCGATCACCTGGCCCACCGACTCGACGTGGCGACGGACCTCGGCCTCCGGCAGCGCGTCGACCAGGGCGTGGTAGCCGCGTGGCCGCAGGCGCTGGCCCAGCAGCACCTGGATCCAGCTGGCCTCGGCGAACAGCTCGCTGTGCTCGCGGAACACCCGCCCGCTGGCCGCGAACAGGTCGAGCTTCCGGCGCAGCGTGTCGGGCACCGCCATCGTACGCACGTGGTTCCAGAACGGCGTGTCGTCGCGGGCGGTGACGTGGTAGTGGGCGATGAGGAAGTCGCGGATGCGGTCGAACTCGAAGTCGCAGTGCGCGTTGTATTCCTCGATGTCCACCGGGTCGAAGCCGGCGTGCGGGAAGAAGGCGGTCAGGCGGGCGATGGCCGACTGGATCAGGTGGATGCTGGTGGACTCCAGCGGCTCCATGAAGCCCGAGGCCAGCCCCAGCGCCACCACGTTGCGGTTCCAGAACCTGCGTCGCTTGCCGGTCGCGAAGCGCAGGGTCCGCGGCTCGGTCAGCGCCTCGCCCTCGAGGTTGGCCATCAGCGTCGCGGTCGCCTCGTCCTCGCTGGTGAAGCGGCTGCTGAACACGTAGCCGTTGCCGACCCGGTGCTGCAGCGGGATGCGCCATTGCCAGCCGGCGTCGCGCGCGGTCGACCGGGTGTAGGGGGTGAAGCCGGCCCGGGTCTCGCACTGGACCGCCACCGCGCGGTCGCAGGGCAGCCAGTGGGTCCAGTCGACGTAACCGGTCTTGAGCGCCTCCTCGATCAGCAGGCCGCGGAAGCCGGAGCAGTCGATGAACAGCTCGCCGGCCACCTCGCGGCCGCCGTCGAGGGTGACGGAGTCCACGAAACCGTCGTCCCCGCGCAGCCGGGTGTCCACCACCCGGCCCTCGATGCGCTCCACCCCGCGCGCCTGCGCGTACTCGCGCAGGTAGGCCGCGTACAGGCCGGCGTCGAAGTGGTAGGCGTAGCCGATGTCGGCCAGCGGCGAGTTCGGGCGGTCGCTGGTGGCCGGCATGAACTTCATCGCGCGCGCGGCCGCGGTGTTGATCGAGAACGGGTCGAAGTCGCCCGGCGCGGCCCCGGGGTTGAGCTTGAGCCAGTAGTGGTGGAACGGCACCAGGCCCAGGTCCTGGCCCAGCTTGCCGAAGCCGTGGATGTAGCTGTCGCCGCGCCGTCCCCAGTCGACGAACTCGATGCCGAGCTTGAACGAGCCCTTGGTCCGGCGCAGGAAGTCGGCCTCGTCGAGTTCCAGGGCCTGGTTGAACAGCTTGATCATCGGGATGGTGGCCTCACCGACCCCGACCGTGCCGATGGCCTCGGACTCCACCAGCCGGATGCTGGACCCGCGCGGCAGGACCTTGGACAGGGCGGCGGCGGCCATCCAGCCGGCGGTGCCGCCGCCGACGATGACGATCCGGTTGACGGGCGTGGGCTGCATCGGCGGTCTCCTGCGGCCGGTCGCCGCACGCGGTGTGAACCGGGTCGAAAGTACCGCGCGCGCGCGCGTCGCGCGAGCGTGAATACGTATGCAGCCGCCGCCACGGCGAGGGCACCCGTTTTAGTCTTGTGGGCCACGCGACCGGCCCCGGGGAGGGCCGGTCGCCCCGAACGCATGCGAGCGATTGCCCATGAGCCAAGCCCCCTGGTGGCGCGGCGCCGTCATCTACCAGATCTACCCGCGCAGCTTCCTGGACACCAACGGCGACGGGGTCGGCGACCTGCCGGGCATCCTCGGCAAGCTCGACTACGTCGCCAGCCTCGGCGTGGACGCGATCTGGGTCTCGCCGTTCTTCCGCTCGCCGATGGCCGACTTCGGCTATGACATCGCCGACTACCGCGACGTGGACCCGCTGTTCGGCAGCCTCGCCGACTTCGACGCCCTGGTGGCCCGGGCCCACGAACTGGGCCTGAAGGTCGTGATCGACCAGGTGCTCAGCCACACCTCCGAGCAGCACGCCTGGTTCCAGGAAAGCCGGCAGGACCGGGGCAACCCGCGCGCGGACTGGTACGTGTGGGCCGACGCGCGGCCCGACGGCAGTCCGCCCAACAACTGGCTGTCGATCTTCGGCGGCGTGGCCTGGCAGTGGGAGCCGCGACGCGGCCAGTACTACCTGCACAACTTTCTGCCCGAACAGCCCGACCTCAACTTCCACAACCCGCAGGTCCAGGACGCCGCGCTGGACGTGCTGCGCTTCTGGCTCGACCGCGGCGTGGACGGGTTCCGGCTCGACGCGATCAACTTCTGCTTCCACGACCGCCAGCTGCGCGACAACCCGGCCAAGCCGCCGGAGCGGCGCACCGGCCGCGGCTTCTCGCCGGACAACCCCTACGCCTTCCAGTACCACTGGCACAACAACACCCAGCCGGAGAACGTCGACTTCCTGGCTCGCATCCGCAGCCTGACCGACCGCTATCCCGGCACCATGACCCTGGGCGAGATCTCCTCGGAGGACTCGCTGGCGACGATGGCGGAGTACTGCGCGCCCGGCCGCCTGCACATGGGCTACAGCTTCGAGCTGCTGACCGAGGATTTCTCCGTCGCCCACATCCGCGACACGGTGCGGGCGCTCGAGCGCCAGGTCGGCGACGGCTGGCCGTGCTGGGCGGTGTCCAACCACGACGTCGCCCGCGCGGTCAGCCGCTGGGGTGGCGACGCCGCCGGGCCGGCCTTCGCCACCCTGCTCACCGCACTGGTGTGCAGCCTGCGCGGCTCGGTGTGCATCTACCAGGGCGAGGAGCTGGGCCTGACCGAAGCCCAGGTGCCCTTCGAGCAGCTTCGCGACCCCTACGGCATCGCCTTCTGGCCCACCTTCAAGGGCCGCGACGGCTGCCGGACCCCGATGCCCTGGTCGGATGACGCGCACGGCGGTTTCTCCACCGTCGCCCCGTGGCTGCCGGTGCCACCGAGCCATCTGCGGTTGAGCGTGGCCGCGCAGGAGGCCGACCCGGGTTCCGCGCTGCACGCCTTCCGCCGCTTCATGGCCTGGCGGCGCACGCAACCGGCGCTGCGCTGGGGCAGCGTTCGCTTCATCGACACCGCCGAGCCGGTGCTGGCGTTCGTGCGCGAGCTCGATGGCGAGGCGCTGCTGGCGGCCTTCAACCTGGACGCCGCGCCGGTCGCGCTTGAGCTGCCCGGCCTTGAAGCGGCGCAGGTGCTGCCCGGGCACGGCGCGCGCGAGGGCCGCATCGAGCGCGGCAGACTGCTGCTGCCCGCGCACGGGGTGGTCTATGCTCGGATGGCGGATTCCGGAGCAGGCGGCTGATGGCTCGACACACTGCGACCCTGCTGGTGATCTTCGGGGCCACCGGCGACCTGGCCCTGCGGATGCTGCTGCCGTCGCTGTTCGCGCTCGAGCGCGACGGCCTGCTGGGCGACGCACTGCGCATCCTGGGCAGCGCCCGCGAGGGCCTGGACGACGCCGGGTTCCGCGCACGCATCGGCGAGCTGCTGGAGCGCTCCGGCGACGCGGTCGATCCCACGGCGCTGGCGCGCTTCCTCGACCGCCTGCACTACCAGCCGGCTTCGGCCACCGACGACGGCCAGCTCGACCTGCTGGCCGAACGGGTGCGGGCGCTGCGTGGCGAGGGCGACGTGCTTTACCACCTCTCCACGGCGCCGCGCTTCTACGGCCCGATCTGCGCGGCGCTGGGCCGCGCCGGGCTGTGCGGCGCCGACACCCGGGTCATGCTGGAGAAGCCCATCGGCCACGACCACGACTCTTCCGTGGCCATCAACGACGAGGTCGCCCGGCACTTCAGCGAATCGCAGGTCTACCGGGTCGACCACTACCTGGGCAAGGACGGCGTGCAGAACCTGCTGGCGCTGCGCTTCGGCAATGCCCTGTTCGAGCCGCTGTGGAACGCGCGCCACATCGAACAGGTGCAGATCACCGTCGCCGAGCAGCTGGGCGTGGAGGGTCGCGGCGACTACTACGACGAGGCCGGGGCCACCCGCGACATGCTGCAGAACCACATGCTGCAGCTGCTGTGCCTGGTGGCGATGGAACCGCCCTCGCAGTTCGACCCCAGCGCGGTGCGCAACGAGAAGATCAAGGTGCTGCGCTCGCTGCGCCCGATCCGCGGCGCCGACGTCGCCACCCACACCGTCGCCGGCCAGTACGGCGAGGGCGCGGTCGGCCGCGAGGCGGTGCCCGGCTATGCAGAGGAACTGAGCCGCGACAGCCACACCGAGACCTTCGTCGCCATCCGCGCCCACATCGACAACTGGCGCTGGTCCGGCGTGCCCTTCTACCTGCGCACCGGCAAGCGCCTGCCCAAGCGGGTGACCGAGATCCACATCCAGTTCCGCGCGGTGCCGCATTCCATCTTCGCCAACGGCGGCAGCGCCATCGCGCCCAACAGCCTGCTGATCCAGCTGCAGCCCGAGGAGCACATCGCGCTGATGCTGGTGAACAAGCGGCCGGGGCTGGACCGCGACGGACTGAAGCTCGAACCGGTCGCACTCGACCTCGACCTGCGCGACGCCTTCGAGGACCGGCCGCGCCGCGTCGCCTACGAGCGCCTCTACCACGATGCGCTGGAGGGCAACGGCACCCTGTTCGTGCGCCGCGACGAGATCGAGGCGGCCTGGGCCTGGGTCGACGACATCATCGCCGGCTGGCGGCGGGCCGGGGACCCACCGCGCCGGTACCCGGCCGGCACCTGGGGCCCGAGCGCGGCGGTTTCGCTCACCGAGCGCCACGGCCACAGCTGGCGGGAGTGACGGCAGGCCATGTCGAACCGCCGGATGCCCCTGCACGGTGAATGGCACCTCCACGACGGCCGCGACGCCCTGGCCGCGGCTCTCGCCTGCGTGCTCGCCGACACCCTTCGCGCGGCCACCGCCGCGCGCGGCACCGCCAGCGCCGTGCTCGCCGGCGGCAGCACCCCGCTGCCCGCCTACCGTGCCCTCGCCGGGGCGCGACTGGACTGGCCGGCGGTCACCGCCCTGCCCAGCGACGAGCGCTGGGTCGCGCACGCGCATCCGGCCTGCAACCTGGCCCAGCTGCGCGGCTGCCTGGCCGAAGCCCAAGGGTTGGACCTGCGCGCCCTGACCCCGGCGACGCCCGGGCCGGACCCCGACACCGCCGAGGCCGAGCGTTCGCTGGCCGCGCTGGCCTTCCGCGATTTCGACGTGGTGCTGCTGGGCATGGGCGGCGACGGCCACGTCGCCTCGCTGTTCCCGGGCACCGACGCCCTGTCGGCGGCGGCGGTGGCGGCCGATGCCCCGGCGACGCGCGTGGTCCGCCCGGACCCGCTGCCACCCGAGGCCCCGTTCGCGCGCATCAGCCTGTCGCTGCCGCGCCTGCTGCGCACACGGCGACTGCTGCTGGCGGTCACCGGCGAGGCCAAGCGCAGCCTGCTGGAACAGGTGCTGTCCGGCGCCCGGGCCGAACTGCCGGTGACCCGCCTGCTGGCCGCCAGCGCGGTGCCGGCCGAGATCCACTGGAGCCCCTGACCATGCCGCACCCCGTCGTCGATCGCGTCACCGCCCGCGTCCGCCAGCGCAGCCGCGACACCCGCGCCGACTACCTGGCCCGGGTCGAGGCCGCGCGCGACGAGGGCCCGGCCCGCGCCCGCCTGGGCTGCGGCAACCTCGCCCACGCCTTCGCCGCCAGCGGTGAGGACAAGCCGCAGCTGCGCGGCACCCGCGGCCCGTCGGTGGGCATCGTCACCGCCTACAACGACATGCTCTCCGCGCACCAGCCGATGGAGCACTACCCCAGCCTGATCCGCATGGCCGCGCGCAACGCCGGCGGCAGCGCCCAGGTCGCCGGCGGCGTGCCGGCGATGTGCGACGGTGTGACCCAGGGCCGCGCCGGCATGGAGCTGTCGCTGTTCTCACGCGACACCATCGCCCTGTCCACCGCCGTGGCGCTGTCGCATGACAGCTTCGACGCGGTGCTGATGCTGGGCGTGTGCGACAAGATCGTCCCCGGCCTGCTGATCGGCGCCCTGTCCTTCGGCCACCTGCCGGTGATCCTGGTGCCGGCCGGGCCGATGCCCTCGGGCCTGCCCAACCGCGAGAAGGCCCGGATCCGCCAGGCCTTTGCCGAGGGCCGCGCCAGCCGCGAGGAGCTGCTCGACGCGGAGTCCGCCTCCTACCACGGCCCGGGCACCTGCACCTTCTACGGCACCGCCAACTCCAACCAGATGCTCATGGAGGTCATGGGCCTGCACCTGCCCGGCGCGGCCTTCGTCCCACCCAACACGCCGCTTCGCGATGCGCTGACCGTGGCCGCCACCGAGCGCGTCTGCGCGATCACCGCGCTGGGTCCGCAGTGGACCCCGATCGGCCGCACCATCGACGAGCGCGCCATCGTCAACGCCCTGGTCGGGCTGGCCGCGACCGGTGGCTCGACCAACCACGCCATCCACCTGGTGGCCGTGGCCCGCGCCGCGGGCATCCTGATCGACTGGGACGACCTCGACGCCCTGTCGCGGGCCACCCCGCTGCTGGCCCGCATCTACCCCAACGGCAGCGGCGACGTGAACCACTTCCACGCCGCCGGCGGCCTGGCCTTCGTGATCCGCGAACTGCTCGACGCCGGGCTGCTGCACGAGGACATCGCCTGCGTGCACGGCGGCGGCCTGCGCGAGCAGGCGCGCGAGCCGCTCCTCGACGGCACCCGGCTGGACTGGCGCCCGCCGCCGGAGGCTTCGCTTGACCCGGACATGCTGCGCCCGGTCGCCGACCCCTTCGACCGCGAGGGCGGGCTGCGCCTGCTGTCGGGCAACCTCGGCCGGGCCGTGGTCAAGGTCTCCGCCGTGGACCGGGCGCATCGCCGCATCCGCGCCCCGGCCCGGGTGTTCGACGGCCAGGAGGCGCTGCAGGCCGCCTTCACCCGCAACGAGCTCGACGGCGACTTCGTCGCCGTGGTCCGCGGCCAGGGCCCGCGCGCCAACGGCATGCCCGAGCTGCACCGGCTGACCCCGCTGCTGTCGGTGCTGCAGGGCCGCGGCCAGCAGGTCGCCCTGCTGACCGACGGGCGCATGTCCGGGGCCTCGGGCACGGTGCTCGCCGCCATCCACCTGGTGCCCGAGGCGGCCGCCGGCGGCGCGATCGGCCGGCTGCGCGACGGCGACGTGGTCAGCATCGACGCCGAGGCCGGCACCCTCGCGGTGGACCTCGAGGAGGCCGCGCTGTCGGCACGCCCCGCGCACGCGCCCGACCCCGCCGCGGGTTCCGGCACCGGGCGCGAACTGTTCGCGCTGATGCGCCACAACGTCTCCAGCGCCGAGGAGGGCGCCAGCCCGCTGTGGCCGGTGCCGGCACCGTGAACCCGGCCCTGGTCGCCGATGTCGGCGGCACCAACGCCCGCTTCGCGCTGGCCGACCTGGCCGCGCCGGTGCCGGTGCTCTCCCGGGCCCGGACCCTGAAGACGGCGGACTTCGCCAGCCTCGAGCACGCCGCCGAGCACTATCTGCGCGGTGTCGGTGCCCGACCCGCCAGCGCCGGCATCGCCGTGGCCTGCCCGGTGGTCGGGGACGAGGTGCGGCTGACCAACCGCGCCTGGTCGTTCAGCCAGGCGGCGCTGCGCGACAGCCTCGGGGTCGACCGGCTGCGGGTGTGCAACGACTTCGGCGTGGTCGCCCGCGCCCTGCCCGCGCTGGGCGCCAGCGACCATGTGGCCCTGCACGGGCGCCCCGGCAGCCCGCTGCAGGGCCCGGTGAGCGTGCTGGGCCCGGGCACCGGCCTGGGCGTGGCGCTGCTGGTCGGGCCCGATCCCGGCTGGCAGGTGGTGGAAACCGAAGGCGGCCACGTCAGCTTCGCGCCGCAGGGCGAGGAGGAACTCGCCATCGCGCGCTGGGTCACCGCCCGCTTCGGCCGTGCCTCGAACGAGCGCCTGCTGTCGGGCAAGGGACTCAGCCACATCGATGCGGTGCTGCGCGAGCTGCGGACCCGCGGCGAGGCGCGGCAGGAGGTGGCGCTGCGCGAGCCCGCCGACATCGTAGGCGCCGCACTCGACGGCCACGACCTCGACGCCCGCCGGGCGCTGGCCCGCTTCTGCGCCGTGCTGGGCAGCGTCGCCGGCGACACCGCCCTGGTCCACGGCGCGCGCACCGTCGCCATCGCCGGGGGCATCGTGCCGCGCTTCATCCCGTTCCTGCGCTCCAGCGCGTTCCGCGAGCGCTTCCTGGCCAAGGGGCGCTTCGCCGCGTGGCTGGAATCGGTGCCCATCATCGCCATCACCCACCCGCAGCCGGGCCTGCTCGGCGCCGCCCTGACCCTGCGCGACAGCCTGGAGACCGTCCCATGAGTCCCGACCACCAGCAGGGCCTGCAGACCCTGCTCGATAGCGCCCCGGTGCTACCGGTGCTGGCCATCGACCGGCTCGACGACGCGGTGCCACTGGCGCGCTGCCTGGTCGACGCCGGCCTGCCGGTGCTGGAGGTGACGCTGCGCACGCCGGTGGCGCTGGAGGCGATCGCGGTGATCGCGGCGGCGGTGCCCGGCGCGGTGGTCGGCGCCGGCACCGTGCTCGAACCCAACCAGCTGGCCGCCACGGCCACCGCCGGCGCCCGCTTCGCCGTCTCCCCGGGGGCCGGCGAGGCCCTGTACCGGGCCGGTCGCACGGCCACGATCCCGCTGCTGCCGGGCGTGGCCACCGCCACCGAGGTCATGGCTGGCCTGGCCGCCGGCTGGCGCCACTTCAAGTTCTTCCCGGCCGCCGCGGCCGGCGGCGTGGCGGCGCTCAAGGCCTTTGCCGGCCCGTTCCCCCGGGCGCGCTTCTGCCCGACCGGGGGCATCGATCCGTCCAACCTGGCCGACTACCTGGCCCTGCCCAATGTCCTCACCGTCGGCGGCTCGTGGATGGTGCCGGCCGAGGCGCTGGCCACCGGGGACTGGGCGCGGGTGGCCCGGCTGGCCGCCGAGGCGGTCGCCGCGACGCGCTGAGCGGCTTGCCCGGGGCGACCGGCTGCCCCGATCATCGGACCATGGACCCGCGCACTACCCCGCCCGACGGCATCGCCTCCTGCCGCGCCTACGACGCCCGCGGACGCGGCCGGGACATCGCCCTGCAGGACGTGGCGGCCGAGCTGCAGGACCCGGCCGGCGGCTTCGTCTGGCTGGGCCTGTACGAGCCGTCACCGGAGCTGATGGCGCGGCTGCAGGTGCTCTTCGGCCTGCACCCGCTGGCGGTGGAGGACGCGCACAAGGCCGGCCAGCGACCCAAGGCGGAGGCCTACGGCGACTCGCTGTTCGTCGCCACCCGGACCGTCGAGCGCCGCAACGGGGAACTGCGCTTCGGTGAAGCCCATGCCTTCCTGGGGCGGCGCTACCTGGTCACCGTCCGCCACGACGCCGCCCGCTCCTTCGCCGCGGTGCGTGCCCACTGCGAGCAGCACCCCGACCTGCTCGCGCTGGGCCCCAGCTACGGGCTGCACGGCGTGCTCGACCAGGTCGTCGACGACCTGCTGCCGATCACCGAGGCCCTGCAGGTGGAATTCGAGGCGCTCGAGGACGCGGTCTTCGACGAGGACTACCGGCGCGAGACGATCAAGCGCCTGTACGGCCTCAAGCGCCAGCTCGGACGGCTGCGGCTGGCGGTCACCCCGCTGCAGGACCTGCTGGGCCAGCTGGTCCACCTGCACCCGGACCTGGTGCCGCACGCGATGCGGCTGCACTTCCGCGACGTGCTCGACCACGCCGTGCGCCTGGACCACGGCCTGGACACCCTGCGCGACATGGTGACCGCGGCCATGACCACCCACCTGGCCCTGGTGAACGTGCGCCAGAACGAGATCGTCAAGCGGCTGGCCGGCTGGGCGGCCCTGGTCGCGGTCCCGACCCTGGTGGCCAGCTGGTACGGCATGAACTTCGAGCACATGCCCGAACTGGCCGGCCGCTGGAGTTACCTCGTCGCCGGCGGGGTCACCGCCGGCCTGGCCGCGGGGCTGTACCTGCTGCTGCGGCGGGCGCGCTGGCTGTAGGCCCGGCGCGCAGGTGGTCCCGGCCCACTTGACCAAGGTCAAGTGGGCCGTCCGGTGGCCGCCGGACAATTCCGGTCACCACCCACCGGGGACCTGGAATGAGCACCGCTTCCCACGCAGCCGCGGGACCGGCCCACACGGCCCGTCCCGCCACGTTGAATGAAACCTACAACGACCGCGTCGTCCGGCACTTCGCGGTCGCCACCCTGGTCTGGGGCATCGTCGGCATGGCCGTGGGCGTCCTGATCGCCGCACAGCTGTACTGGCCGGCCCTGAACTTCGACATTCCCTGGCTGAGCTACGGCCGCCTGCGGCCGCTGCACACCAATGCGGTGATCTTCGCCTTCGGTGGCTCCGCGCTGATGGCGACCAGCCTGCACGTGGTCCAGCGCACCTGCCACGTCCGGCTGATCTCCGACAGGCTGGCCAGCTTCGTGTTCTGGGGCTGGCAGCTGATCATCGTCTCCGCCGCGATCACCCTGCCGCTGGGCATCACCCAGGGCAAGGAGTACGCCGAGCTGGAGTGGCCGATCGACATCGCCATCGCGGTGGTCTGGGTGTCCTACGCGGTGCTGTTCTTCGGCACCATCGCCAGGCGGCGCATCCCGCACATCTACGTGGCGAACTGGTTCTTCGGCGCCTTCATCATCGCCGTGGCCCTGCTGCACATCGTCAACAACCTGGCGCTGCCGGCGGACGGCTGGAAGTCCTACCAGGTCTACACCGGCGCGGTGGATGCGATGGTGCAGTGGTGGTACGGCCACAACGCGGTGGGCTTCTTCCTGACCGCCGGCTTCCTCGGGATCATGTACTACTACGTGCCCAAGCAGGTCGGCCGCCCGATCTACTCCTACCGGCTGTCGATCGTGCACTTCTGGGCCCTGATCGCCATCTACATGTGGGCCGGCCCGCACCACCTGCAGTACACCGCGCTGCCGGACTGGGCACAGAGCCTGGGCATGGTGTTCAGCCTGATCCTGCTGGCCCCCAGCTGGGGTGGCGCGATCAACGGCGTGATGACCCTGTCGGGCGCCTGGCACAAGCTGCGCACCGACCCGATCATCAAGTTCCTGATCGTGGCGATCTCCTTCTACATGATCGCCACCTTCGAGGGGCCGATGATGTCGATCAAGACCGTCAACGCCCTCAGCCACTACACCGACTGGACCGTCGGCCACGTCCACGGCGGCGCCCTGGGCTGGGTGGCGATGATCACCATCGGCGCGATGTACATGGTCTACCCGATGACGCTGGGCCTGAAGTCGATGTACTCCACCAGGCTCATCGACATCCACTTCTGGGTCCACACCATCGGCACGCTGTTCTACATCGCCTCGATGTGGATCGCAGGCGTCATGCAGGGCCTGATGTGGCGCGCGGCCAACGAGGACGGGACGCTGACCTACACCTTCGTGGAGTCGCTGATCGTCACCTACCCCTACTACCTGGTGCGGCTGATCGGCGGCCTGCTGGTGCTCTCGGGCATGTTCGTCATGGCCTGGAACGTCTACCGCACCTTCCAGAAGGCGCGCACGGTCGAGGACAGCCCGGTGCTGGCCCCGGCCGAAGAACCCGCCCACGCCGGAGGAGCCTGAGTCATGGCGAAGAGCCACCAGAAAGTCGAGAAGAACGTGGGCCTGATGGCCGCCCTGGTCGCCGTGGTGATCAGCTTCGGCGGCCTCGCCGAGATCGTCCCGCTGATGTACCAGGCCGAGGCGGTCGAGCCGCTGCCGGGGGTGGAACCCTACCCGGCGCTGGAACTGGCCGGCCGGGACGTCTACGTGCGCGAGGGCTGCTACAACTGCCACTCGCAGATGATCCGCACCCTGCGCTTCGAGACCGAGCGCTACGGCCACTACTCCATGGCCGGCGAATCGGTCTACGACCGCCCGTTCCAGTGGGGGTCAAAGCGCACCGGGCCGGACCTGGCCCGCGTGGGCGGGCGCTACTCCGACGAGTGGCACCGGGTGCACCTGATCAACCCGCGCGACGTGGTGCCGGAGTCGAACATGCCCGGCTACCCGTGGCTGGAACAGCGCGAGCTCGACGGCAACCGGGTCCAGCGCCGCATGCGCGCCCTGCAGCGCCTGGGCGACCCCTACACCGACGAGCAGATCGAGGCGGCGCCGGCCGACGTGCACGGCCGCACCGAGATGGAAGCGATCATCGCCTACCTGCAGGGCCTCGGCCGCCACGCGCCGCGGGCCCAGTGAGGACGACATGGATACCGGAACCCTCAACGGCATCATCACCGCCGCCCTGATCGTCGCCTTCATCGGCGCCTGGATCTGGGCCTTCAGCGCCAAGCGCAAGACCGACTTCGAGGAAGCCTCGCGGCTGCCCCTCGAGGACGACAGCCCCGAGAAGGATTGACCATGAGCGCATTCTGGTCCTGGTTCATCATCGTCCTGGTGGTCATCAACATCGCCGGCTGCGCCTGGCTCTTGTGGTGGACCGCCAAGCGCCGTCCCGGCGACCCCGCCCCGGAGCAGACCAGCCACTACTGGGACGGCGACATCACCGAGTACAACAAGCCCCTGCCCAAGTGGTGGATCAACCTGTTCTGGCTGACCATCCTCTTCAGCATCGGCTACCTGGTCTGGTACCCCGGCCTGGGCAACTTCGCCGGCATCGGTGGCTGGTCCTCGGCCGGTCAGCGCGACGCCGACGTCGCCGCGTTCGAGGCCCGCATGGCACCGCTGCTGGCCCGCTTCGAAGGCCAGCCGATCGACGTGCTGGCGCGCGACCCCGACGCGGTGGCCATGGGCCGCTCGGTGTTCGGCAACTACTGTGCGACCTGCCACGGCTCCGACGCCCGCGGCGCGCGCGGCTTCCCGAACCTCGCCGACGGTGCCTGGAACTGGGGCGGCTCGCCGGAGCAGATCCTCACCAGCATCATCGACGGCCGCCAGGGCGTGATGGCGCCGATGGGCGCGGTGCTGGGTTCGGAGCAGGCGATCACCGAGGTGGTGGTCTACACCCAGAGCCTGTCCGGGCGCCGGGTCGACCCGCAGCTGGCCGCCGCCGGCCAGCCACGGTTCGCGGTCTGCGCGGCCTGCCACGGTGCCGAGGGCCGCGGCAACACCGCCCTCGGTGCCCCCGACCTCACCGACGGCATCTGGACCTACGGCGGCGACTTCGCCTCGATCCGGGAGTCGATCGTCAACGGCCGCCACGGCGAGATGCCGCCGCACGGCCCGATCATCGGTGAAACCCGCGCCCGCCTGGTCGGCGCCTGGGTGTGGTCGCTGTCGCACCCCGACGGCGAAGACGACGCGCGATGAGCGCCCCGGTCGACTTCGACCACCCGCCCCGGCCGCTGGCACAGCGGCTCGGGGCGATCCTGTGGCCGAGCTTCTTCGCCGCCGGCGTGGCGACGATGGTGTTCTTCGCCTTCGTCGACCCGGTGCAGCTGGCGGCCATCACCTGGCCGCAGCTGGAGATCGGCCGCGGGGTCGGCTACACGATCGGCTTCTTCATGTTCTGGGCCTGCACCGCCAGCGCCTGCACCTTCACCTGGATCCTGCTGCGGCCCGCCAGCCGCTTCAACCGGCCGCTGCCGCGCGACTAGCGGCGGCGCGCCACACGGCGCACCCGCGGAGCCCCCATGGCCAAGCCCATCGAATCGACCCTTGAGCGCGACGGCGACGAGAGCTTCTACGTCTCCGAGGGCAAGGTCTACCCCCGCGACATCAAGGGCCGCTACCAGCGCCTGCGCACCGCGGCCGCCTGGCTGCTGCTGGGCTGGTTCTACGCCGCGCCCTGGTTCACCTGGGACGGCCGCCAGGCGGTGCTGCTGGACCTGCCGGCGCGGCAGTTCCACATCTTCGGCCTGACCTTCTTCCCGCAGGACTTCTTCTTCCTGGCCGTTCTGCTGATCATGGCCGGGCTGAGCCTGTTCTTCTTCACCGCCCTCGCCGGCCGGCTGTGGTGCGGCTACGCCTGCCCGCAGACGGTGTGGACGGAGATCTTCCTGTGGGTGGAGAAGAAGACCGAGGGCGACCGCCACCGGCGGATGAAGCTCGACGCCGGCCCGTGGACCCGCGAGAAGTGGCTGCGCAAGGGGTCCAAGCACATCGCCTGGCTGCTGCTGGCGCTGTGGACCGGCTTCACCTTCGTCGGCCTGTTCACCCCGATCCGCGACCTCGGCCTGCGCCTGGTGCCCTTCGACTGGGGCGGCTGGGAGACCTTCTGGGTGCTGTTCTACAGCCTGGCCACCTGGGGCAACGCCGGCGTGCTGCGCGAACAGGTGTGCAAGTACATGTGCCCCTACGCGCGCTTCCAGAGCGCGATGTTCGACCGCAACACCCTGATCATCGCCTACGACCCGATGCGCGGCGAGCCGCGGGGCTCGCGCAAGCGCGGCCTGCCCAGCGTGCTCGAGCGCGCGCGCGGCCTGCTCGGCCTGCAGCAGGCCGAGGCCTCGGTCGTGCGCGCCGCGCGCGAGAAGTCCGCCGCCGATGCCCGGGTCGCGGCACGGGTGACCACCGGCCTGCTGGCGCTCGACGACAGCCAGGCGCCGGCGGTCGCCGGACCCGAGGACCTCGGCGACTGCATCGACTGCACCCTGTGCGTGCAGGTGTGCCCGACCGGCATCGACATCCGCAACGGCCTGCAGTACGAGTGCATCGCCTGCGCGGCCTGCATCGACGCCTGCGACGAGGTGATGGACAAGGTCGGCTACCCCCGCGGGCTGATCCGCCACACCACCCAGAACGCCGTCGACGGCCGGCCGCAGCGCATCCTGCGCCCGCGCATCGCCGTCTACGGCCTGCTGCTGGGCGCGATCTTCGCGACCTGGGTGTGGTCGGTGGCGAACAAGTCGCCGCTGGCGTTCGACGTCATCCGCGACCGCAACGCGCTGTATCGCGAGACGGCGACCGGCGATGTCGAGAACGTGTACACCTTGCGCGTAGTCAACAAGCAGGCCCGCGCGCATGTGTACCGTATCGACATCGAGCCGGTGGCCGGCATCACCATCGCCGACGGCCCGATCCGCGCCGAGGCCGGACCGCAGCAGGTGATCAGCGTGGTCGCCACCCTGCGGGCGCCGGAGGGCGCGGTTTCCGGACGCCAGGATGTGGTGTTCACCATCACCAGCCTCGACGACCCCGACATCGCCACCCGCCACGAAAGCCGCTTCTTCGGACCCCTACGATGACCCAGCACGACGACACCCCGCAGCGCCCCTGGTACCGCGAACCGATGATGGCCCTGGTGCTGGGCCTGCCGATGCTCTCGATCGTGGCCGGCTTCACCCTGCTCACGGTGGCCATCCGTGCCGGAGGTGCCGACGCCATCCCGCAGGAGGTCCGGCGCACCGGCAAGGCCCAGGTCGGCGACATCGCCGCCGATGCCCGCGCCACCGCCCTGGGCCTGCGCGCCGAGCTCAGCGTCGACCGAGACACCGGCGCGGTCGGCCTGGCCTTCATCGAGGGCGAAGCCATCGACGAGGGCCGGCTGCTGCTGACCCTGGTCCACCCCACCGCGGCGGCGGCCGACGTGCACGTTCCCCTGGTGCGCAGCCAGTCCGGCTGGGCCGGCCGCATGGAAGCCACACGCCGCCACGACTGGAAGGTCGAGCTGGCGCCCGCCGAGGGCGACTGGCGCCTGATCGCCCGGCTGGCCGGCGACGCCGACCGGGTGCGCCTGCACCCGGCGCTGACCGACGACTGATGGACGGCGGACAGCCCGGCACCTGCTTCCATTGCGGCGAGCCGCTGCCGGCCGGAGCACCGCGACTGGCATTCCAAGACGTGGTCCGCGACTTCTGCTGCAGCGGCTGCGCCGGCGCGGCGTCGTGGATCCGCGATGCCGGCCTCGGCGACTTCTACCGGATCCGCCAGGCCCGGGGCCTGAAGGTCGGCGAGGACGGCGTCGACGACCGCGCCTGGGACCGCGACGACGTCCTGGCCGAACACAGCCGCGTGGTCGCCGGCGGTCGCGAGATCACGCTGGTGGTGGAGGGCATGCACTGCGCGGCCTGCGCCTGGCTGATCGACCGCGCGCTGCGCGAGGTGGCGGGCGTGCACGAGGTCCGCGCCAACGCCGTCACCGGCCGCGTCGTGCTGCGCTGGGACCCGGCGACCTCCCCGCTGTCGGCGCTGCTCGCGCGATTGCGCGCGATCGGCTACCGCCCGCACCTGGCGCCGGGCGATGCGGTCGAGCGCACGCGCCGCCGCGAGACCCGGACGCTGATGATCCGCCTGGGCGTGGCCGGGCTGGGCATGCTGCAGGCGATGATGTTCGCCGAAGCCCTGTACCTGGACTTCGACAACCAGATGCCGGAGGCGACCCGCGACTTCTTTCGCTGGATCGCCTTCCTGCTGGCCACCCCGGTGGTGTTCTACAGCGGCTGGCCGTTCATCGCCGGCATGCTCCGCGAGCTGCGCTTCCGCCGCCCCGGCATGGACAGCCTGGTGGCCAGTTCGGTGCTGCTGGCCTACGGCGCCAGCCTGGTGGAAACCCTGCGCGGGGGCCCGCACGTGTGGATCGACGCGGCGGTGATGTTCGTCTTCCTGCTGCTGGCCGCCCGCGCGGTCGAGCGCTTCGCCCGGCACCGCGCCAACGCCGCGGTGGACACCCTGTCGCGGGCGCGGCCGGCGCTGGCCTGGCGCCTGGACGCCGGCGGGGCCAGCACGCAGGTGCCGCTGGCGACGCTGGCCGCCGGCGACTGCCTGCGGGTCCCGACCGGGGAAATCGTCCCGGCGGACGGGCAGTTGCTCGACGCCGGCGAATTCGACGAGGCCCTGCTGACCGGCGAATCGCACCCCGTCCCCCGGGCCGCTGGCGAGACCGTGCTGGCCGGCAGCCAGTGCCGTGGGGCCGCGGTCCGCCTCCGGGTCACCCGCACCGGCCAGGACACCCGCCTGTCCCACCTGGTGCGGCTGGTCGAGGAGGCCCAGGCCAGGCGGCCGCGCGTGGCCCAGGTGGCCGACGCCTTCGCCACCCGCTTCGTGGTGTCGCTGTTCCTGGTGGCCGCCGGCGTGTTCGCGGTGTGGTGGCAGGTCCAGCCCGAGCGCGCCTTCGAGGTGATGCTGGCGACCCTGGTCATCAGCTGCCCCTGCGCGCTGTCGCTGGCCATCCCGACCGCGCTGGGCACCAGCCAGGGCGCGCTGGCGCGCATGGGCGTGCTCACCCTGACCCCGGATGCGCTCGACACCCTGGCGCGGGTCGACCACCTGGTCATCGACAAGACCGGCACCCTGACCGACGGCGCGCCGGGCCTGGTCGACCTGGCCACCTTCGGGGCGGTGACGGCCGAGGACGCCCTGCGCTGGGCCGGCGCGCTCGAGCGCGAGGCCGGCCACCCGCTGGCAACGGCTTTTTCCGCCGGGGACGCCAGCGGGGCACTGGGCGTGCACCAGGTGGCCGGACTGGGCGTGGAGGGCGAGGTCGAGGGCCGCCGCCTCCGGATCGGACGCGCCGACTTCGCCGCCGGACGCCGCGACGACGGCGCGATCTGGCTCGGTGACGGCACCGTCGCCCTTGCGCGGATCGTCGTCGGCGATCGTCTGCGCGGCGACGCCGCGGCGTCGGTGCGCGCGCTCCGGGCGCTGTCGCTGCCGGTGGAGATGCTCACCGGCGACGGTGCGGTCGCCGCGCGGCTGGCGGCCGGTGCCGCCGGCATCGATGCGCTCCGGGCCCGGCAGTCGCCGGAGGACAAGCTGGCCCGGGTTCGTACGCTGCAGGCTGATGGCCGCGTGGTCGCCATGGTCGGCGACGGCATCAACGATGCCCCGGTGCTGGCCGGGGCCGACGTGTCGGTGGCCATGGCCGGCGGCGCCGCCCTGGCCCACCGCAGCGCCGACCTGGTGCTCACCGGCCGCAGCCTGCTGCGGCTGCCCCAGACCATCGCCCTGGCCCGGCGCACCCGCCGGATCATCCGCCAGAACCTGGCCTGGGCCACGGCCTACAACGTGGTCGCCCTGCCGTTCGCCGCACTGGGCTTCGTCACCCCGTGGATCGCCGCCCTGGGCATGGCCGGCTCCTCGCTGCTGGTCACCCTCAATGCCCTGCGGCTGGCCCGGGTCCCGGCCGGTGGGGAAGACCCCGCGCCCGCGGCCACGCTACCCTGCGCCACGACCGCAGTGGAAACCGGCGCATGAGCAGCCTCGTCTTCCTGGTGCCGATCAGCCTGGTCCTGCTGGGCCTGGCCATCACCGCCTTCGTGTGGGCGGTGCGGCGTGGCCAGTTCGACGACCTGGAAACGCCGGCGGTGCAGATCCTCGTCGACGAGCCCACCGCCCGACACACCCGCCCGGAGGGCGCCAGCAGCGATGCCGTGGACGAGCCCGGCATCCCTCCGGCCGCGCCGGCCGGACGCGCATCACCCCACGCCCGCACCGGCCCACCCGCAGCCGGCGACCGCTGATGCCGATCGACTGGATCACCGTCGGCGCAGCCCTGGTCGCCGGGCTGATGGGCGGCCTGCATTGCGCGGCGATGTGCGGCGGCGTCGCCGCCGGCATCGCCATGGGCTCCGGCGGCCGGGCGCCGCTGGCCACCGCGGTGCAGACCAACCTCTGGCGGGTGCTGGGCTATGCGCTGGCCGGCGCCATCGTCGGCGGCTTCGGCGCCGGCCTGCTGCACCTCGCGCGCCTGGACTGGCTGACGCTGGGCCTGCGCATGGCGGTGGGTCTGGTGCTGGTGCTCGTCGCGCTGCGCCTGCTCGACCGCCGCGGCCGGCTGGCCTTCCTCAACCGCCCCGGTGGCTGGCTGTGGCGGTGGCTGGCGCCCCTGCACCGGCGCCTGCTGCCGGCGGACACCGCCCCCCGACGCCTGGCGCTGGGCGCGCTGTGGGGCTGGATGCCCTGCGGCCTGAGCGCGACGATGCTCATGGCCGCCTGGCTGAGCGTGGACGCGCGCAATGGCGCGATGATCATGGCCGCCTTCGGCCTGGGCACGCTGCCGGTGATGCTGCCGCTGACCTGGAGCGGCACACGGCTGTCGGGCTGGCTGGCGAAGCCGGGCCTGCGGATGGCCGCGGCCACGGTGCTGCTGCTGGCGGGCGCGGTGACCATCGCCGCGCCGTGGCTGGCCCAGGTGCCGGCGATCCACGCCCTGCTCGAGGCCCTGGGCTGCCGGACGCTGCCGCCGGGCTGAGGCCGGCTCAGCGGGACCGGGCTTCTTCCGGGTCGTGGGCGATGAGGTCCAGGCGGGCCCGGTCGAGGACCTGCAGCTTGCGGCCGCGCACGGAGATCACCCCTTCGTCCTGCAGCCGGCTGAAGGTCCGGCTGACCGTTTCGATGACCAGGCCCAGGTAGCTGGCGATCTCCTCGCGGCTCATCGGCAGGGTGAGGTGGTCGGGGTCGCGTCCCAGCCGCTGCAACCGCTCGGAGAGCCCGTGCAGGAACAGGGCCACGCGTTCGTTGGCGTGGCGCCGGCCCATCATGGCCAGGTGGTCGTGGTCGCGGCCCATGCTCTGGCCGATGACCCGCAGCAGCTGCTGGTGCAGCGAGGGGATGCGCGCGGCGATCGCGCCCAGCTCGTCAAGCGGCACTTCGCACACCTCCGCCGGTTCCAACGCGTGGGCGTCGCAGCGGTGCACGCCCTCGCCCAGGGCGTCGAGGCCCAGCAGCTCGCCGGGGAGGTGGAAGCCGATCACCTGCTCGGTGCCGTCCTCGGACAGGGCCACGGTCTTGAAGGCGCCCTCGCGGGCGACGAACAGCGAGCCCAGCGGCGAACCGACCCGGAACAGCGCATCGCCGCGCCCCAGCGGCCGGCGCTTGCGCACCACCTCGTCGAGGCGCTTGAGGTCCTCGGCCCCGATGCCCGCCGGCAGACACAGCTGCTGCAGCGAACACTGCGCGCAGCTGCGGCGCAGGGCGGCGATGTCGACGATCGTCTGGGTTCCGGGCATGTCCGTCTGGCGTCAGGGGTCGTGGCGTCGGGCGGGCACAGGCCCGTGGGGTCCGCCCGCCCCGGGCGAGCGGACCCCACGCATTCTACACCCGGGGCCGGGCCTCACTCCGCGGTCCAGCGGTCCAGCCAGGCCTTGACCGTATCGTGCCACTGCACCGAGTTCTGCGGACGCAGGATCCAGTGGTTCTCGTCGGGGAAGTACAGGAACTCGCTGGGGATGCCCTGGCGCTGCAGCGCGGTGAAGGTGGCCAGGCCCTGCTCGACCAGCACCCGGTAGTCCTTCTGCCCGTGGACGACCAGCATCGGGGTGTTCCAGTTGCCGACGAAGTTCACCGGGTTCTGGGCCTCGTAGTTCGCCGGCACCTGGAACTGCGGGCCGCCGAACTCCCACTCCATGAACCACAGCTCCTCGGTGGCGTAGTACATCGAGCGCAGGTCGAAGACACCGGCGTGGTTGACCAGGCAGCTGAAGCCCTCGGGCCACTGCCCGGCGATCCAGTTGACCATGTAGCCGCCGTAGCTGGCACCCAGCGCGCAGGCGCGGTCGCCGTCGAGGAAGTCGTAGCGCGCAAGCGCCGCGGCCCAGCCCTTGCGCAGGTCCTCCAGCGGCGCACCGCCCCAGTCGCCGGAGATCACGTCCATGAAGGCCTCGCCGTAGCCGGCCGAGCCGTGGAAGTCGACGAAGACCACCGCGTAGCCGGCGCCGGCGTAGGTCTGCGGGTTCCAGCGGTAGTGGAAGCTGTTGCCCATCGAACCCTGCGGACCGCCGTGGACGATGAAGGCCACCGGATAGGTCCGGCCCGCCTCGTAGTTCCACGGCTTCACCAGGTAGGCGTGGACCGTGTTGCCCTGGTAACCCTCGAAGGTGAACTGCTCGTAGGCACCGAACCCCACGCCGTCGAGGCGCTCGCGGTTGAGCTGGGTGATCTGGCGCTGCGCACTGCCGTCGGCCCGCGCGGTGAAGACCTCCGCCGGGCTGTCGAGGGTCTCGCGGGTGAAGGCGAGGGTGTCGCCGGCCACGTCGAAGCCGCCGACGGTTCCCTTGCCCGAGAGCTGCTGCACGCTGCCGTCGGCGACGTCGATCCGGAACAGCGGCCGCTGGCCCAGGTCGAAGGCCACGGTGTACAGCGCCTGGCCGTCGGCGGACACCGCCAGCCCGTAGGCGGAACGGTCCCATTCGGTGGCGATCTCGCGACGCTCGCCCGAGACCAGGTCCAGGGCGGTGATCTGGTAGCGGTCGGACTCGAAGCCCGGACGGCGCATGGCGCGGTAGTACAGGGTGCCGCCATCGGGCGAGAACACCGGTCCGGCGTCCCAGGCCGGGTTGTCCGCGGTCAGGTTGTGCGGCGCCGCCGAACCGTCGGCCGGCACGATGTGGATGTCGAAGTTGGTCGACCACGGTTCCTGCGCGTCCGACAGCCGCGCGCTGAAGGCCAGCCGCGTGCCGTCCGGCGACCAGGCGTAGTCGTCGGCACCGCCGAAGGGGCGCGAGGGCACGTCGCCGTCGAAGGCGATGCGGCGCGGCTCGCCATGGGCGCGGCCGCCGCGCAGGTCGGCCACGAACAGCTGGTTCAGCCGGCCGTCCTTCCAGGTGTCCCAGTGACGCACGAACAGGCGGTCGTAGTGCTGGCCGGTGGTCTTGCCGGCTGCGGTCTCGTCCAGCCGCGTCCTCGTGCAGGCGAGATCCTCGCAGTCGGGGAACACCGCGAAGCTCAACGCCACCCGGGCGCCGTCCGGCGACACCCGGTAGCTGCCCACCGGCAGCGGGAAGTCGGTGACCTGAGTCGGGTCGCCGCCGGTGACCGGCATCGACCACAGCTGGTTCGAGCCCGACTGGCCCGACAGGAAGTACACCGTGTCGCCATCGGCGGAGAAGCCCGGGCTCGACACGCTCCAGCCCTCCGGCGTCAGCCGCGCGGGCGGGCGCAGGTCGCGGGTGTGCAGGTTGCGCACGAACAGCGCGGTGCGGGCGCTGTCGGCCTCGTAGTCGGCCTCGCGCAGAGCATGCACCAGCCAGCGCCCGTCGGGCGACAGGGTCGGTGCGGACGCACGGTCGAGCACGACCAGGTCGCGGGCTTGAAAGCCGCGCTCGGCGGCCACGGCCGGGGCCGCAAGCAGCGCGGCCAGCAGCAGGGGGGTGATGGAACGCATCAGGGTTCTCCCGGTACGGTGGTCAGGGTCACTGGTAGCCGATCGCCACGGCCACCACCATCGCCACGGCGGCGGCGGCGAGCAGCTTCAGGATCAGCGGGAAGATGAAGCGGAACCAGCGGTCGTAGGGGATGCCGGCCACGCCCAGGATGCTCATCAGCACCACGTTGGTCGGCACGATCATGTTCATCAGGCCGTCGCCGAACTGGAAGGCCAGCACCGCGGTCTGGCGCCCGACGCCGACCAGGTCGCCCAGCGGCGCCATGATCGGCATGGTCACGAAGGCCTGGCCCGAGCCCGAGGGGATGAAGAAGTTCATCACCGACTGCAGCAGCATCATGCCCACCGCCGCGCCGTAGGCCCCGACCATCTCCAGCGGCCCGGCCAGCGCGTGGACGATGGTGTGCAGCACCTGCCCGTCCTCCAGCAGCAGGCCGATCGAGCGCGCGAAACCGATCAGCACCGCGGTGGTCGCCAGCTCGGCGGCCCCCTCGGCGAAGCGCTTGGCGGTGTCGTCCAGGCGGATGCCGCCGGCGACACCGGCGAACAGGGCCAGGCCCAGGAACAGCGCGCCGAGCTCCTCGAGGTACCAGTCGCGCCGCGCGATGCCCCAGACCATCAGGCCCAGGGTCGCCAGCGTCAGCACCAGCACCAGCAGCCGGCGCCCGTCCAGCGGCGGGTACTCCGCCGGCGGCGGGTGGGCGACCTCGACCCCGGCCATCAGGCTCTTCGACGGGTCGGCCTGCACGCGGCGCGCGTACGACCACACGTGGTGCACGCCGATGGCCAGGAAGGGCAGGAACAGCGCCCAGCGGTACCACTGCCCGGACGTCGGCTCCAGGCCGGCCACGTCCTGTGCCACCAGCACGGTGAAGGGGTTGAGCGCGGCGACGCCGTAGCCGATGCCGTAGCCCACCACCAGGATGCCGATGGCGGTCATCACGTCCATGCGCATGGCCACGCACAGGGCGATGAGCATGGCTGCGAACGGGATGTACTCCTCGGCCACGCCGATGGTCGAGGAACCGGCGGCGAACACGCCCATGCCGACCATGATCAGCAGGCCCGGCGAATGCCCGACCCGGCGCAGCACCGCGCCCAGCACCGCATCGATCATGCCGGTGGCCCGCAACACCGAGATGGCGCCGCCGACGATGAGCACGAAGAAGATGATGCCCTGGGAGGCGGCCAGCGCCCGCGGCACCACGGTGAACAGCGCATCGGGCCCCAGCACCACGCGTTCCCCGGCGCGCTCGTAGCTGCCCGCCACCACCAGCGCACGACCCTGCTCGTCGGTCACCTGCTCGAAGCTGCCCTGCGGCAGCACCCAGGTCGCGGCCAGCGCCAGCACCATCATCACGAACAGCAGCACCAGCGTGTGCGGCACCCGCAACCACTTCGCCATCGAGCCTTCCCCGGGCATGTCAGCAGTGGCGAGGATACCGCAGCGCCGGGCCGGCATCGGCACCCGCCACGGAGGACGCCCCCCGGCACCCCTCCGGGAACGACGAAGCCCGCACTCGGCGGGCTCCGGCGATGCGGTTTTCGAAGCGGCCGCGGCCGCCTCAGAACGGGATGTCGTCGTCCGGGAAGCCGTTGTCCTGCACCGCCGGCTGCCGCTGCTCGCGCTGGCCGCCGCCCTGGCCGCGGTCGCTGCCACGGCTGTAGTTGCCGCCGCCACCGCCGCCTTCGCCACCGCCCTGCCCGCCGAGCATCTGCATCTCGTTGGCGATGACGTCGGTGGAGTAGCGCTCGACGCCGTCCTTGCCGGTGTACTTGTCGGTGCGCAGGCTGCCCTCGATGTAGACCTGGCGGCCCTTGCGCAGGTACTCCGCGGCGATCTCGGCCAGCCGGCCGAAGAACTTCACCCGGTGCCACTCGGTGCGCTCCTGCATCTGCCCGGACTGCTTGTCCTTCCAGGCCTCGGTGGTGGCCACCGAGATCGTCGTCACCGTGGCACCGCTCTGGGTGTACTTCACGTCCGGGTCGTTGCCCAGGTTGCCGACCAGGATGACTTTGTTGATGCCTCGGGCCATGCGGATCAATCCTCTCTAGCTGTCGCTGTCGCGCCGGGACGGCGCCTCGTCTGGTGGCCCAGTATAGGGGATCGGGCCGGCCGCCACCGGTCGGCGGATGGCGGCCGGCGGGCTGCGAAAATCCCCACCCGGCGCCGTCATGACCTCCGGTGCACGGGGGTGGGCCCGTATAATCGGGGCTCCTCCACGCCCTACGGTCCCACGCCTTGATGGACAAGCCCGCCCTCGCCCAGCCCGACGCCCCCGACGCCCCCGGTTTCGAGGCGATCCGGTCCCTGGCCGACGCCGAGATGGCGGCCATCGACGCCCTGATCCGCGACCGGCTGGCCTCCGAGGTGGTGCTGATCAACCAGATCGCCGACCACATCATCGCCGCCGGCGGCAAGCGCCTGCGGCCGATGCTGGTGGCGCTGGCGGCCCGGGCGATGGGCTACCGGGGCCGCGACCACACCCAGCTGGCGGCGATCATCGAATTCATCCACACCTCCACCCTGCTGCACGACGACGTGGTCGACGAGTCCGACCTGCGCCGCGGCCGCAGCACCGCCAACGCCCTGTGGGGCAACGCCGCCAGCGTGCTGGTCGGGGACTTCCTGTACTCGCGCAGCTTCCAGCTGATGGTCGAGCTGGACTCCATGCCGGTGATGGAAGTGCTGGCCGACACCACCAACCAGATCGCCGAGGGCGAGGTGCTGCAGCTGCTGCACGTGCGCAACCCCGACACCGACGAGGCGGCCTACCTGCGGGTGATCGAGCGCAAGACCGCGATCCTGTTCGCCGCCGCCACCCGCCTGGGCGCCTTCCTGGCCGGGGCCGACGAGGCCACCCAGCAGCGCATGCATCGCTTCGGGCTGGACCTGGGCTTCGCCTTCCAGATCGCCGACGACGTGCTCGACTACACCGCCGACGCCGCGACCATGGGCAAGAACCTCGGTGACGACCTGGCCGAGGGCAAGGCGACCCTGCCGCTGATCCACGCCATGGCCCACGCCGACGGCCCGACCCGGGAACGGCTGCGGGCGATCGTGGAAACCGGCGAGGTCGACGCCATGCCCGAGGTGCTGGCCGCGATCGAGGCCGCCGGCAGCATCGGCTACAGCCGCGAGCGCGCGACGGCGTACGCGCAGCGGGCCGAGGCCGCGCTGGAGGGCCTGCCGGAATCCGACTGGCTGGCGGCGCTGCGCGGGCTGGCGCGCTATGCCGTCAGCCGCGGCCACTGACGGGCGCGCGGCTCAGTCGGCGAAGACCTCGGCGAAGAAGCCGTCCATCATCCGGTAGGCGCGATTGGCCGAGCGCTCGTGGTACTGGCAGGCGTCCCCGGAGTCCGCATCGGCCTCGGCGAAGCAGTGCACGGCCCCGGCGAAGTTGACGAACTGCCAGTCGGCACCCGCCGCGGTCATCTCGTCCTGGAAACCGGCGATCTCGTCCGCCGACACCAGCGGGTCGTCGGCGCCGTTGAGCACCAGCATCGGGGTGGCGACCACACCCGCCTCCGCCGGCAGGTCGGTGCCCAGGCCGCCGTGGAAGCTGACCACCCCACCGATGGCGGTGCCGCTGCGGGCCAGCTCCAGCACCGTGGCGCCGCCGAAGCAGAAGCCGATCGCGCCCAGGCGCTGGGTGTCCACGCCGGCATTCGGCGCCTCCGCGCGCAGGGCGTCGAGCGCGGCGTTGATGCGTCCGCGCATGTGCTCGCGGTCGGCGTAGACGGCGCCGGCGGCGGCCGAGGCCTCCCGCGCATTGGCCGGGCGCAGGCCCTCGCCGTACATGTCCGCCAGCAGCACGACGTAGCCGCGGGCGGCAACGGCCCGGGCCTTCTCGATCGCCGACTCGTTGACGCCCATCCAGTTGGGCACCATCACGATGCCCGGCAGCGGGCCGCGGGCGGCGGGGTCGTGGACGATGGCGCCGGCGTAGGTGGTGCCGTCGAAGTCCCAGCTGACCGGCCGCGCCTGCGGTTCGGCCAGCAGCGGGGCGGCGGACAGCGCGAGGAGGGCTGCGGCAAGGATGCGACGCATGGCGGTGCTCCGGAGGTCGGGTCGCCGCAGTCTCCGGCGCCCCGCGTTCAACCGGCGTGAGCGCTCAGGCGATGCCCAGGCCCTGGATGGCCGTGACCTCGGCGGGCAGGCCGCAGGCGCGTGCGAAGTGGGCGCCGCGCTCGGTGTAGTCGCGATAGCGCGGGAAACTCGGCGCACCCGGCGAGAGCAGCAGCACGCCGTCGGTGCCGACCGCACGCCGGGCGGCGGCCACCGCCTCGTCCATGTCGCCGGCCTCGGACAGGCTGAAACGCTGCTGGCCGTCGAGCGCGCGCAGCTTCTCGTGGATGCGCGGTCCGTTCTGGCCCATGGTCACGATCGCCGCCGGCGGTTCGCGCCCGGCGCGTTCGTAGAACACCCCCCAGTCGACGCCGCGGTCGTAGCCGCCGACGATCAGCGCCACCCGCCGGCCGCGGAAGCAGTCCAGCGCGGCGATGGTCGCGTGCGGCGTGGTCGAGATCGAGTCGTTGACCAGCTCCACGCCGCCGTCGAAGCCCACGGTCTGCAGCCGGTGCGGCAACGGCTGGAACGTCGCCACCGACGGCACCAGCGCGGCGGCGTCGAGGTCCAGCGCCTCGACCGCGGCCAGTGCCGCGCACAGGTTCACGCCGTTGTGCTGCCCCCGCAGCGGCAGGCGCCGCAGCTCGATGACGCGCGATGCCCCGCGCATGACCCACCCCTCCTCGAGGTGCCAGCCCCCGGGCACGTTGAAGGCGATGGCCTCGCCGGGCAGGCGCAGGGTCTTCAGGCGCGCGTCGGCGCCGTTGATCAGGGCCCGCCCCGGGGAGGCCTCCACCAGCAGGGCCAGCTTGTCCTCGTAGTAGCGGGCCTGGCTGCCGTGCCAGTCCAGGTGCTCGGGGAACAGGTTCAGCACCACCGCCACGTCCGGCAGGCTGGCCTCGCGGGTCTGGAAGCTGGAGAGTTCGATCGCCCAGTAGTCCGGCGGGGTGCCGGGGTCGATGAGGTCGAGCAGCGGCAGGCCGATGTTGCCGGCCAGCGCGGTGCGGTGGCCACCGGCGCGCAGCAGGTGGGCGACCAGGGCCGTGGCGGTGCTCTTGCCCTTGGTGCCGGTGACGCAGATGGTCCGGGCCTCGGGGTGTTCGGCGAACCACAGCGCGGTGCCACCGATGAACCGCACGCCGGCCAGCGCCGCGTCGGCGGCCGGCGAGGTGTAGGGGCTGATGCCCGGCGACTTCACGACGAACTCGAACGCCTGCAGGCGCTGGGCGTCCACGGCGGTCTCCACCGCCAGCGCCGGGTCGCCGATGGCCTGGACCGCGGCGGCCTCCTCGGCGCTGCACAGCAGCGTCAGCGGCAGCCGCGGCAGCCGCGAGCGGATCGCCGCATAGGCCGCGCGACCCTCGCGACCCCAGCCCCACAGGGCGACACGACGCCCATCAAGCCCTGAAATCTTCACGCACGCTCGTCCAGACCGCCCCGGGAATGCGGTGAGTGTCCGACGGCGGCAGCAGGTCTGCCAAGTCCGGCACCGCGTCGAGCTGCGGCAGCACCTCGGCTGCGAAGCGCGCCACCAGCGCGTCCTCGCGCCAGGCCGGGGACTGCGCCAGCCGCGCAAACGCCGCGCGCGACTCCTGTCCCTCGCCGACGCATTCGAAGGGCTTGTGGTCGCGGAACTCGATCAGCGCATCGAAGCCCGGTGCCTGCGCCGGCTCGTCGAGAAGGTTGCGCCCGAAGATCGCCACCAGCCGCGGCTTGGGCATGAACGGGGCCAGCGCCAGGAACACGAAGTGGCACTTGGGGCACTGGCCGCACCAGCGGCTGGCCGGCCGCGGCCCCAGCAGGTGGAAGTTCCGGTTGCAGCTGGAGAAGTGCGCGTCATAGCGGTCGCTGCGGGCGAACAGCCGGGCCACGGCCAGCTCCGAGAGCGGCCGCAGCAGCGAGTAGTAGTGCAGGTCGGCGGCGATGTGGGCGGCGACATGGGTGCCGAAGTCGCGTTCGAAGTCCCAGCCCTTGGACCACTGGTGGTTGACCTCGCCGGTGCCCTGGATGGTGCTGCCGTAGCTGGCCGAGCGCTCGTTGGAGAACACCACCTGGCCGCGCCCGGTCAGCAGCGCGGCCAGCACCAGGATCGCGGAGTTCACCGCGGTCACCGGGATGTGGCCGTTGTAGGCGCCCTGGCGGTTGTACTCGAACAGGGCCGGGGCCAGGCGCCGTTCGATGTTGAGCAGCGGCAGGCCGGTGCGCTCGGCGCAGGCGGCGATGAGCTGGCTGCCGCCGATCCAGGCCGCGGCCTGCTCCACCCCGGCGCGACGCAGGGCCTCGATGGAGACCAGCGAGTCCTTGCCGCCGCCGATGGCGGTCAGGGCGCCGCCGTCCAGGCCCAGCGCCGGGGCCGGCCCGGCGTCGGCGGTCGGGGCCTGGAAATCGACGGTCCCGCGCAGCACCAGGCCGTTGCGGTAGGCGAACTCGCCCAGGCCGTTCTCGTAGACCGAGACCAGCAGGGCGCGGGTGCCGGCGTCCAGCGGACCGTCCTCGACCCGGATCGTTGCCGGCACCGCGGCCTTGTAGTAGCTCACCCCGGCGATCAGGTGCAGCAGCCGCACCGCCCGACGCACCGCCTCGGTCCGGGCCGCGTCCAGGGTGAACGGTGCACCGGGCACGCGCACCGTCTCCACCAGCTCAGGGCCCTCGTCGAAGGCGTAGACCAGCTCGGCGGTGCCGGTGGCGGCGTCGAAGCCGCTGCGCACGAAACGGAAGGCCGCGACCCGGTCGCGGTCGAACTGCCACTCAGCCATCGATCACGTCCTCGCGCGGCAGTGCGCGCAGGTTGTAGGTGTTGGCCATCACCGCGCCGTAGGCGCCGGCGTGGCCGACCAGCAGCACGTCGCCGGTGGTGGTGGCCGCCGGCAGCGTCCGGCGGCGGCCGAGCACGTCGCCGGTCTCGCAGATCGGGCCGACCACCTCGGCCGGGGGCCCCGGGGGGTCGTCGATGCGCGAGAGGTTCACGATCTCGTGCCAGGCGTTGTACAGCGCCGGCCGCAGCAGCGCGTTCATGCCCGCGTCGGCACCGACCCGGCGCACGCCGGCCTTGTCCACGACCTGGGTCACCGACAGCAGCAGCGCACCGGCCTCGGCGACCAGGTAACGGCCCGGCTCCACCCACAGCCGGTACTGCGGGTAGGCCTGCTTCACCTCGGCCAGGGCGGCGGCGTAGGCGACCATGTCGAAGGGCAGCGCGTCGGGGTCGTAGGCCACGCCCAGGCCGCCGCCGACGTCGATCACCTCGACGGTGCCGATGCCCTCGGCCACGGCGGCCAGGCGCCCGTAGACCTCGCGCCAGTGGCCGGCGTCGTGGATGCCCGAACCGATGTGCGCGTGCAGGCCGGTGATGCGCGCATCGACCGCGCGCGCGGCCTCCAGCAGCGCCGGCAGCCCGTCCAGCGCCAGGCCGAACTTCGCCTCCTTGCCACCGGTGCGGACCTTCTCGTGGTGGCCGGAGCCGAAGCCCGGGTCCAGCCGCAGCATCAGCCGGCGGCCGCGGAACAGCGCCGGCCACTCGCGCAGCACGAAGGCGTTGTCGATGGTCACGTGCACGCCGCGGTCCAGGGCGGCGGCGTAGTCGTCGCGCGGCGCGAAGCTGGGCGTGAACAGCACCCGGGCGGGATCCAGACCCGGGAGCGTTTCGAAGAGGTGGTCGAGCTCACCGGCCGACACGCACTCGAAGCCCATGCCCTCGACCTCCAGCGCGCGCAGGATGCCCGGGTGCGGATTGGCCTTGATGGCGAAGAAGCGGCGGTCCACGGCCTCCACGCCCATCAGCTCGCGGGCGCGCTCGCGCACCGTGGGCAGGTGGTAGGCATACACCGGCGTACCGCCGCCGGCCAGCGCCAGCAACCGCTCGCGCTCGCGCCGCCACCACGGCAGCGGCCGGGTCCACTCCGGGGCGTCGAGCCGGTTCCAGGCCACGCCGAAGACCCGGCCCTCGGCCACCGGCATCGCGCCCGAGGCGATCAGCAGCTCGTGCAGGCGCGGCAGGAGGTCCTCGCCCAGCGATTCGTCGACCACGAAGGTCAGGTTGAGGTCGTTGGAGCTCTGCGAGATCAGGTGCACGCGCTCGCGGCCGAACTCCGCCAGCACGTCGGAAAGCCGGTGCAACAGCGAGCGCATGCCGCGGCCGACCAGGGTCACCGCCGCGCACGGGGCGATCACCCGCACCCGGCAGAACCGCGCCAGGTCCGCCGACAACGCCTCGAGCACATTGGTGCTGACCAGGTTCTCGCTGGGGTCCAGCGAGACGGTGACGTTGGTCTCCGAGGAGCCGATCATGTCCACCGACAGGCCGTGGCGGCGGAAGCCGTCGAAGACCTCGGCCAGGAAGCCGACCTGCTGCCACATGCCGATGGTCTCCATCGACACCAGCACGATGCCGCGGCGGGTGCTGATGGCCTTCACCCCGGGCACCTGGGCGGCACGGGCGTCGATGACGGTGCCCTCGAAGTCCGGGCGCCCGGTGTCGCGGATCCACAGCGGCACGCCGGCCTCGCGGCAGGGGTGGATGCAGCGCGGGTGCAGGACCTTGGCGCCGGTGGTCGCGATCTCCTGCGCCTCCTCGTAGTCCAGGCGCTGCAGCAGCCGCGCCTCGGGCACCTGGCGCGGGTTGGCGCTGAACATGCCCGGGACGTCGGTCCAGATCTCCACCCGCTGCGCGCCCAGCAGGCCGCCGAAGCAGGAGGCGGAGGTGTCCGAGCCGCCGCGACCCAGCACGGCGGTGCCGCCCTCGGCGCCGCGCACGATGAAGCCCTGGGTCAGCTGCAGCGCCCCGCCCTGCGCGAAGCGCGCGCGGGAGTCGGCGTCGCCGCCGGCGGCGCAGCTGGCCGACAGCCGCTTCGACCACTCGCCCTGGTTGGGCAGGCGCTCGGCGGTCAGCCAGTCGCGGGCGTCGGTCCAGTGCAGGTCCAGGCCGCCGGCGCGCAGGTAGGCCACGCCCAGGGTCGAGGACATCAGCTCGCCCTGGGCCAGCACCTCGGCCTGCCAGGCGAAGTCGGCCAGGGCCCGGCCCGGCGCGTCGACGAGCGCGCGCAGGGCCTGGAAGCGCGCACCCAGCACCGTCGCCGGGTCGAGCCCGAGCTCGGCGCAGAAGGCCTGGTGCCGCTGCACGATGGCCTCGACCCCGGCCGCCACGGCCTCGCGGTCGGCGTGGCCGTCGATCAGCGCCTGCAGCGCGTTGGTGATGCCCGACAGCGCCGACACCACCACCAGCACCCCGGCGCCGGTCTCGGCCCGGCGTTTGGCCATCAGCCGCCCGATCGTGTCCCAGCGGTCGCGACGACTGACGCTGGTGCCTCCGAACTTCAGGACGATCCAGCCCGGCGACGCTGCGCCGGGCCCGGCGGATGCGGTGTTCATGGGGTTCCTTGTGAGCTGCGTGCCCGCGCCACGCGGGCCGACCCGCGATTATCGGGAAAATCGCCGGCCATTGCCCGTTCCACCCATGGCACGCCGTGTCGCGCGCCCCGCCCTGGGCTAGCATCGGGCCTCGGCTGACGGAGGGAACCCAATGCGCGCAGTGCCGTTCAAGCAGGTCGACGTGTTCACCGACCACCCGTTCCGGGGCAACCCGGTGGCGGTCATCCTCGACGGCGAAGGCCTCGATGGCGAGGCGATGCAGGCGATCGCGCGCTGGACCAACCTCTCCGAGACCACCTTCGTGCTGCCACCCGACCACCCGGGTGCCAGCTACCGGCTGCGCATCTTCACCCCGCGCCAGGAGCTGCCCTTCGCCGGCCACCCCAGTGTCGGCACCGCTGCCGCGGTGCTGGAGGCGGGACTGGCGGCGCCGGTGGACGGCCGCCTGCTGCAGTCGTGCGCGGCCGGCCTGCTGCCGCTGCGGGTCGAGGACGGCCCCGACGGGCGCCGCATCCACGTCCAGGCGCCACCGGCACGCTTCGCCGGCGTGGTCGACGGCGACGGCGGCCGGCTGGCGGCGGTGCTCGGCGCGACGCCGCTGGCCACGCCGGCACCGGAGGTGGTCGACAACGGGCCGCACTGGTGGGTCTGCGGCTTCGCCGAGGCGGCGACGCTGCGCGGGCTGGCTCCGGACATGGGCGCGCTGGCCGGCCTGCTGCTGGAGCGCGGCGCGGTGGGCGTGGCGGCCTATGCGCCCGAGGCCGGGGACGGCTGGCAGCTGGCGGTGCGCTGTTTCTGCCCGGCCGACGGCATCCCCGAGGACCCGGTGACCGGCAGCGGCAACGCGGCGATCGCCGCCTTCCTGCATCGCCACGGCCGGACGCCGGCACCGACCTGGACCGCCAGCCAGGGCCGCGAGGTCGGCCGCGACGGCCGCCTGCAGCTGCAGGTCGACGCCGACGGCGCGGTCTGGGTCGGCGGCCGCAGCCTCACCGTCGTCGACGGGATGGTGCGACTGGGCTGAGGCTCAGCCCCGCTCGAGCTTCGCGTAGGCGTCCAGCCACTCCGCCTCGGTGGCCTCATGGCTGGCGCGCAGCTCGGTCTGGCGGCGGCCGAGCTCGGCCAGCGGCCCGGGCGGGCCGCCGTAGATGGCCGGGTCGGCCAGCTGGGCCTCGACCGCGGCGAGGTCGGCGGCCAGCTTCTCGATGCGCTTCTCCAGGTCGCGCACGCGCCGGGCCTGCACCTTGTCGGCTTCGGTCGCCGGCGCGGCGGCGGCGACCGGCTCCGACGCCGTGGCGGGCTTGCCGGCCGACTTGTCGACCGGCTCCTTCTGCGCCGGCTTGCCGCCGCGGGCCCGCAGCCAGGCCGCGTAGGCATCGAGGTCGCCGTCGAAGGGCTCGACCACGCCATCGGCCACGCGCCAGAAGCTGTCGCAGACCAGGCCGATGAGGTGGCGGTCGTGGGACACCATCACGATCGCGCCCTCGAAGTCGGCCAGCGCCTCGGCCAGCGCCTCGCGCATGTCCAGGTCGAGGTGGTTGGTCGGCTCGTCGAGCAGCAGCACGTTGGGCTTGCGCCAGGCGATCAAGGCCAGGGCCAGCCGCGCCCGCTCGCCGCCGGAGAAGCCGTCGACGTTCTCGAACGCGCGATCGCCGGGAAAATACCAGCGGCCCAGGAAGTTGCGCATGTCCTGGGTGGAGGCGGTCGGGGCGATGTCCTTGAGGTGGTCGATGGGGCTGGCGCCCTCGCGCAGGCTCTCCACCGTGTGCTGGGCGAAGTAGCCGATGCGCAGGTCGGAGTGGGCCACGCGCTCGCCGGACAGCGGTTCCAGCTCGCCGACCAGGGTCTTCACCAGGGTCGACTTGCCGGCCCCGTTGGGGCCCAGCAGCGCGACGCGGTCGCCGGACTCCAGCTGGAAGCGCACGTCGTGGAGGATCACGGCATCACCGGCGGCCGGCTCGCCGGGCAGGTGCTCGTGCCCGTCGTCGCGCAGGCCGGCACGGTAGCCGGCGTCGGCGTCGTTGAGGCGCAGCAGGGCGAAGGGCAGCTTCGGCGGCGGCTCGAAGGCGATGCGCAGACCGCGCTCGGCACGCACCGCCTCGGTGCCGGCCAGCTTGGCCAGGCGCTTCATCCGCGACTGCGCCTGCCTGGCCTTGGAGGCCTTGGCCTTGAAGCGGTCGATGAACTTCTGCAGGTGCTCGCGCTCGGCCTGCTCCTTCTCGAAGGCGATCTGCTGCAGGCGCAGGTGCTCGGCGCGCTGGTGCTCGAAGCTGGTGTAGTCGCCGGTGTAGAGCTTCGCGCTGCCGTCGTGCAGGTGCAGGGTATGGGTCGAGACGCCGTCGAGGAACTCGCGGTCGTGGGAGATGATCAGGATCGTCCCCGGGTACTTCAGCAGCCACTGCTCCAGCCACAGCACCGCGTCGAGGTCGAGGTGGTTGGTCGGCTCGTCGAGCAGCAGCAGGTCCGAGGGCGTCATCAGTGCCCGGGCGACGTTCAACCGCACCCGCCAGCCGCCGGAGAACTCCGAGACCGGGCGATCGTGGGTCTCGGCCGGGAAGCCCAGGCCGTGCAGCAGCCGCCCGGCCCGGGCCTGGGCATCGTAGCCGTTCATTTCCGCCAGCTTCTGGTGCGCCTCGGCCACCGCCTCGTAGTCCTCCGCCTCCATCGCCTCGGCCTCCTCGCGGATCACTCGGTGCAGCTCGACATCGCCGGAGATCACGAAGTCCAGTGCCGGGTCGGGCAGCGAGGGGGTCTCCTGGGCGACGCTGGCGACGCGCAGCTTCGCCGGCAGGTCGATGTCGCCCTGGTCGGGTTCGAGGTCCCGCAGCATGGCGGCGAACAGGCTGGACTTGCCGCAGCCGTTGCGGCCGACGACGCCGACGCGGTAGCCGGCGGCCAGGCTGAGGTCGACGCGGGACAGGAGCAGGCGCTCCCCGCGGCGGATGGCGAGGTTTCGGAAGGCGATCATGAGGGCGGCGATTCTAGCAGCCGGCCCGGCACAGCGGGCCGGCCGCAGCCATCGCCGTTCAGGCCGCGACCCGGGCCCCCTCCCCCTCGCGCTCGCCCAGCGCCAGCGCCAGGTCCTCCAGCACCGCCGCCGCGGTCAACTCCGGGCCGGCGCCCGGCCCGCGCAGCACCAGGGCATGCTCGCCGTAGCGCTCGCTGCGGATCTCGATGGCGTTCTCGCAGCCGCGACGCTGGGCCAGCGGGTCGGCGGCGGCCAGCCACTCGATGGCCACCGCGTAGTCGCCCGGGCGGGCCCGGGCGACCACCGCCAGCCGCGCATCGGCAGCCGGCCGCCCGGCCAGCAGCGCCCGGAAGCCGCCGTCGAGCGTGGCCAGCGCGGCCCAGGGGTCATTGCCCTCGGGCACCGCCAGGCGCGGATCGACCCGGACCGCGCCGTCGGGCACCGACCAGCCCACGGCCCGGGCCAGGATGCGCAGCTTGCGCACGACGTCGGTGCCGCCCACGTCCTCGCGCGGGTCGGGTTCGGTGTAGCCCAGCCCGTGCGCGCGCCGCACCAGGGCCGGGAACGGCACGCCGCCGTCGTAGTGGTCGAACAGCCAGGCCAGGCTGCCCGACAGCACGCCGCGGACCTCGCCGACCTCCTCGCCACAGCCGGCGAACGCGCGCAGGCGGCGCACCGCCCCCAGGCCGGCGCCGACCGTGGCGGCGTCGCCGTAGGCGTTGGGCGACCACAGCCGGTCGAGGATCCGCGACGCCCGTTCGTGGCCTTCACCGAGTCCGCGCTTGTTGGCGGTGACCACGATGCGGCCCTCGGCCAGCCAGTCGGCATGCCGGTCGGCGACCGCGTCGCTGGCGGTCAGGTCGATGACCACGTCGGCGCCGGAGACCAGATCGGGCGCGGCGTCGGCCGAGGCGTGCCGCGGCGCGGCCGCCACCGCATCCACCTGCGCCAGCCAGCCTCCGGGCCGGCCCTCGGCGCTGGCCCGCGAGTTGACCACCTGCAGCAGGCGCAGGTCCGGCCCGCGGCCGCGTGTGGCCAGCAGGTCGATCCGGGCGGCCAGGGCGCGGGCGACCTGCCCGCTGCCCAGCAGGGCGACCCCGGCGCTCACGAGGCCACCCCGCGACGACAGTTCACCCCGGCGACCCGGGCCAGGCCCGCCTGCAGGTCGACGATCAGGTCGCGGACGTCCTCGATGCCCACCGACAGGCGCAACAGGCCGTCGCCGATGCCGGCGCGCTCGCGCGCCTCCGGCGCCATGGCCGCGTGGGTCATGGTCGCCGGGTGGGCGACCAGGCTTTCCACCCCACCCAGCGACTCGGCCAGGGTGAAGCACTCCAGGCCGTCGAGGAACCGGCGCACGGCGGCTTCACCGCCGTCGAGCTCGAAGCTGAGCATGGCCCCGAAGCCGTCCTGCTGGCGCCCGGCCAGGGCGTGGCCGGCGTGGGTGGACAGGCCCGGATAGTGGACCGCTCGCACGCCGGGCGCGCCGTCGAGGTGGTCGGCGACGACCGCCGCGTTCTCCTGGTGGGCGCGCAGGCGCGCGTCCAGCGTGCGCAGCCCGCGCAGGGTCAGGTAGCTGTCGAAGGGCGCGCCGGTTAGTCCCAGGCAGTTCGCCCACCAGCCCAGCTCGTCGGCGAGGTCGGCCTGGGCGGCCACCACCGCGCCGCCGACCACGTCGCTGTGGCCGTTGATGTACTTGGTGGTGGAGTGCAGGACCAGGTCGACGCCCAGCTCGATGGGACGCTGCAGGGCCGGCGACAGGAAGGTGTTGTCGGCGACCACCAGCGCGCCGACGCCGTGGGCGGCGCGGGTGACGTGGCGGATGTCGGTGATGCGCAGCAGCGGGTTCGACGGCGTCTCGATCCAGACCAGGCGCGGCCGCTGCTCCAGGGCCTCGGCCAGTTCGACCGGGTTGGACAGGTCGGCCTCGAGCAGGGTGAATCGCCCCTGCCCGGCCCACGCGCGGAACAGGCGGTGGGAGCCGCCGTAGCAGTCGTGCGGGACCAGCAGCGTGTCGCCGGGCCGCAGCAGCTGCAGCACCAGGGTGACCGCGGCCATGCCGCTGGCGGTGACGATGCCGCCGGCACCCCCTTCCAGGCTGGCCAGGGCGTCGCCGAGCTGGTCGCGGGTCGGGTTGCCCGAGCGGGTGTAGTCGTAGCGGCGAGGCCGCCCGAAGCCCTCGAAGGAGAAGTTGCTGCTCAGGTGCAGCGGCGGGATGACCGCGCCACAGGCGGGGTCGGAGTCGATGCCGGCGCGCACGGCGCGGGTTCGGATCTGGTGGCTCATGTCGGTGTCCTTGTCGATGATGGAATGCGTTGCGGGGTCAGTTCGGGCCCGAAGGCCCACGCATTCGTCCTTCGTCCTGCAGCTGCTGCTGCAGCCAGGCCTCCACCAGCCCGTGCTCGGCGAGGAAGGCGTCGTGCCCGTAGCGCGACTCGACCACGCTCAGGCGGGCCCGGGTCGCGCGGGCCAGCTCTCGGACCTGCTCCAGTGGAACCAGACGATCCTCGACCACGGCCAGCAGGCGCAGGTCGACCTCCAGCAGGCCGGGGTCGATCCGGCACAGGTCCATCGATTCGGAGAGCACGTGGTAGCGGGCGGCATCGAAACGGCGGGCGAAGTCGCGGCCCCGTGCCAGCAGGTAGTCCTCGACCGGAAAGCGCCAGCGCCCGCCGTCGTGCACCGCCGGCGCATCGAAGCGATGGCGGAAATCCGCCGCGCTGCGGTAGGTGGTCATCGCCAGCGCCCGCGCCAGGCTCGTCGCCTCGGCCCGGCCGTCCCCGCCCGCGGCCTGCTCCAGCCATCGGCGCTGCAGGCACCGCAGGGCCGTGGCCATCGGGTCGGGACGGTGGGCGGCGGAAAGCACCAGCGCGCGCCCGCACCGTTGCGCCTGGCGCTCGGCGAAGGCCAGGGCGACCGCTCCACCGTAGGAGGCCCCGACGACGGCCTGCAGCCGGTCGATGCCGAGGCCGTCGAGCACGCCGCCGAGCAGCTGCGCCTGGTCGCGCACATCGACGCCGCGCCAGCCGGATGGACGCTCGCCGAGGAAGTCGATTCCGAGCACCGCGAGCTCGTTCGTATCCAGCGCCCGGCCGGGTCCGATCTGCGCCGACCACCAGCCCTGGCTGCCATCGGCCTGCCGGTTGGAGGACAACCCGCCCAGCACGGCGACCACCGGTGCGTCATCGACCCCGGACAGGCGCCAGCGGGCTTCCACGGTGGCCGGCGGGCCGCCCCACCAGGGCGTGACCTCGACGGGGAAGGCGCCCTCGCGCACACGGGGCGCGGACGGGCGGATGGATTCGTGGATGGCGGAGACGACGGAATTCATGGCGGTGGTTTCCTGCGCTGGCAGACGACCGACCGCATCGGGCCCCGGGCCCGGCTGCCGCACCGCCGTGGAGGCGGTGCGGTGATCCCCATCTCTCGACGGCATCGGCCGTCGCAGGAATTGGCACCTGGCGCTGTGCGCTGGTTGCCCCGGTGTCGAAGGGCCTGTCCCTCAACCGGTCTCGATGGGTCGGTGGATGCAGGCTAGGCCCGCCCGCAGGCCTCGTCAACACCCTTTTTCGCCATCCATCTCCGAATAGTTGCCGCGAGATATTTCCAACCTGTTGTTTGCAATTGTCTTTTACGAACAGCATATTTCTCTTTATCGCGACAAAGCGATATGCTTTACTTCGGCATTCCAGTCACACGGACGCCGAACATGCAGGTTTCCTTCGAGTTTTTCCCGCCCAAGACCGACGAGCAGCGCGCCCAGCTGACGCGCACCGTCGGCCAGCTGCGCGCGCGCAACCCTGGCTTCGTCTCGGTGACCTTCGGGGCCGGTGGCTCGACGCTGAGCTACACCCCGGACACGGTGCGGCGCCTGCGCGAGGACGAGCGCCTGGACGCGGTTCCCCACCTCAGCTGCATGGGCGGAAGCCGCGCGGAGATCGCCGCCCTGCTCGACGCCTACCGGGCCATGGGCTGCAGACGACTGGTGGCCCTGCGCGGGGACATGCCCTCGGGCATGGCCCGGGCCGGCGACTTCCGCTACGCCGCCGAACTCGTCGCCTTCATCCGCGAGCAGCATGGCGACCACTTCCGGATCGAGGTGGCCGGCTATCCGGAGATGCACCCCCAGGCCGAGGACGCCCTGGCCGACCTGCGTCACTTCGCGGCCAAGATGCGCGCCGGCGCCGACGGCGCGATCACGCAGTACTTCTACAACCCCGACGCCTACTTCCACTTCGTCGACGCCGCGCGTGCACTGGGCGTGGAGGCACCGATCGTCCCCGGCATCATGCCGATCGCCAACTTCACCCAGCTGCGCCGCTTCTCCGAGCAGTGCGGGGCGGAGATCCCGCGCTGGCTGCTGCGGCGGCTCCAGGCCCTGGGCGACGACCGCGAGTCGGTGCGCGCCTACGCCGCCGACGTGGTCGCGGCGCTGTGCCGGCGGCTGCTCGACGGCGGGGCGCCGGAGCTGCACTTCTACACCCTGAACCTGGCGCGGCCGACGCTGGCGGTGCTGCAGCGCTTGGACTGACTGTGGCCGCAGGCGCGGTGCGCTAGTCTGCGCGTATGCCCCTCCGCCTGCCCCGTCTACCCACCTTCCTGGTGCTGCTGGCCTTCGCCGGCTGCGCGGCGGCTCAGGTGGTCCACCGCTGCGTCGACCCCGAAGGCCGCGCCATCTTCAGCGACCGGCCCTGCGAGCACTTCGGCGCCCGCGAGCGCGGCGAGCCCGAGGCGATTGCGCCGGCGACCGATGACGCCGGGCCGCTGCCCGACATCGGCTGCGCCTCGTCACCGGAGGAGTTGCGCGAACGGCTGCAGCGCAGCATCGACCGCCAGGACCTCAATGCACTGGCCGGCCTCTACCACTGGCCCGGCGCTGGCAGCTACGGCGCATCGGCCACGATGCGGCGCCTGCGCGGGGTCATGCAACGACGCACCTGGACGGTGCTGCTGGATCCCTCGCCCGACGCCACACCGCCGCACGACGCCTTGGCCGCAGCACCCGATCCGCAACCGGCCTGGATACTGCTCGAGCACGACCCTGGCGGCCCCCTCGCCGGGACCGTTCCGGCGACCCGTTTCGCCCTGGTCCGGCACGCCGGCTGCTGGTGGATCCGCGACTGAGGCCTGGCCTCAGACCCTCGGCGGCGCGAAATCCAGGACGGCCAGCGCACCGCGCGGCTCGCGCGGCACCAGCTGGACGCGCCAGCCGTACAGGTCGCACAGGCGCCGCACGATGGCCAGACCGATGCCCCCGCCCTTGGTGCCGCCGGCGGCCGCGCCGCGGTAACCACGCTCGAACAGGTGCTCGGCCTCCTCGGCGCTGATGCCCGGACCGGTGTCCTCGACGATCACCCGAAGCGGCTCGACCCGGATCCGGACCTCGCCCTCGACGGTGTACTTGCAGGCGTTGCCGATCAGGTTGCCCAGGGCCACCGACAACACCGCCTCGGGCACCTCGATGCCCGAGGCCGCCACGCCCTCGACGACGACCTCGACCGGGCGGCCGACCATCTGCAGCCGGTTGGCTTCGGCCAGCTGCTCGGCCAGCTGCCTGAGGTCGGTGTGGCCGCTGCCACGCTCGGACCGCGAGAGCATCAGCAGGGCCGTGATCAGGTGGGTGCACTGCTGCTCGGCCCTGGCGATGCGCTCCAGCCGCAGTCGCATCTTGTCCGACAGTTCAGGGCTGCCCAGCAGCAGCTCGGTGGCGCCGCGGATCACCGCCAGCGGGGTGCGCAACTCGTGGCTGACATCGGCGTTGAACTCCCGGTCACGCTGCACCACCTCGGTCAGCCGCTCGGCGTATTCATCCAGGGACTGGGCCAGCTCGCCGACCTCGTCGTCGGGGAAGGCGGCGGCCAGCTTCAGCGGCCCGCCGGTGTCCTGCTCGGCCCGCAACCGCCGGGCCAGGTCGCGGACCGGGCTGATCACCCGCGAGGAGGCCCAGACGCCGACGACGAAGGACAGCAGCGAGAACAGCAGCACCACCAGCGGCAGGGCGATCGCCAGCATGCGCTGGGTCTGCTGCTCCTGGGTCAGGTCGTACTTCAGGAAGAACCAGAACTCCGGGTCCTTGCGCACGGCCAGCTTGTAGACCCGCTGTCCTCCCTGGCCGTCGGGCTCGACCAGCTCGTGCACGCCGTCGGGCAGGTCGCGCCACTCCATCGGCACGTTCGGGAAGCGCCGCTGGCTGTAGACGATGCCCTGGATCTTCTCGAACTCCACGCCCGGCAGGTTCGGGTCGCGGTAGAAGCTCTCGGCGTAGTCGGCGACGTTCTGGCTCAGGGCCTCGCCGATGAGCTGGTTCTCCAGCCACTCGCGCAGGTAGACCGTGGAGATCGCGAACAGGGCCGTGATCCCGGTGCCCAGCAACAGGAACGAGAGGATGATGCGGCTGCGAAGCCTACGCCTGAACTGCATCGGGATCGGCGATCCGGTATCCGATGCCGTGGCGGGTCTGGATCAGCGGGGTATCGAACGGCTTGTCGACCGCCGCGCGCAGGCCGTGGATGTGGACGCGCAGGCTGTCGGAATCCGGCAGCTCCTCGCCCCAGACCCGGGTCTCGAGCTCCTGCCGGGTCACCACCGACGGCGAGGCCTCCATCAGCGCCTGCAGGATCTTCAGCGCGGTCGGGTTGAGCTGCAGCAGCTTGCCCTCGCGGCGCACCTCCAGCGTGTCGAGGTTGAACTGCAGGTCGGCGACCTCGAGCACCCGGGGCTTGGCGGCCTTGCCGCGGCGCGAGAGGACGTTGAGACGGGCCTCGACCTCCTGCAGGGCGAAGGGCTTGATGAGGTAGTCGTCGGCCCCGGACTCGAAGCCTTCCAGCTTCTGGTCCAGCGTGTCACGGGCGGTGAGCATCAGCACCGGCGTCTGCTTGCGGGCCTCCTCGCGCAGTTTCCGGCAGACTTCCAGGCCATCCATGCCCGGCAGGTTGAGGTCGAGCACGATGGCGTCGAACTCGTTGACCACGGCGAGGTGCAGCCCGGTGACGCCGTCGGCGGCGAAGTCGATGGTGTGGCCGCGGTCCTCGAGGTAGTCGCCGAGGTTGGCGGCGATATCGCGGTTGTCCTCGATGACGAGGATGCGCATGCGTTCTCCTGTCGCGGCAAGCCTGCCGCGTGGCTGGGACGAGCCCGATTATGCCCGCAGCCGGCGCGGCTGCGGGCGCACTTCAATCGACGCCGGGGACTGCGTTCAGTTGCCTGCTGGCATGGAGCCGCGGCGCATGCCGCCCAAACGCGCCTGCTCGTCCTCGCGCCGCTCGCGGCGCTCGGCGACCGAGCCGCACTGGGTGTCGCGCATGCGCGTCCCGGTGCGCTGCTCGCGGTCGCAGACGATCATCTCGTCCTCGCTCATGCCGGTGAGGATCTGGTTGACCCGCTCCTGCCGGTTGTAGAGGGTGACGCGGTCGCGCTCGCGCATGCGCTCGATGCTGCCGTGACGCGCCAGCAGGCGCTCCATCACCTCCAGGCCGTCGGACACTTCGCGCTTCTGCATCGGCGTGAGGTGCGCGTACTGGCCACCCGGCGAGAACTCGGCCTCGATGGCCGCGCGGGTGTCGCGGATGTCCTGGGCGGACTGCGCCAGGAGCACGGCCGGAGACAGTGCAAGCACCGTCGCAGCGGCCAGGCCCAGGGCGCCCTTGCGCAGGGTGTTCAGGGAAAAAGCAGTCGCCATGACACATCTCCCGTACTGGCCCGGAGGATCCACCCGCACCGGCCGGGGGCCACGGCCGGCCGATGCGCCGGGACGGCAAAGCGCCCTAGTTGGAGTCGGGCAGACGCACCCGCATCATGCGGTGCGCGGAGTCGCGGTCCTGCTCGGCGCGACGCATGCGCTCGGCGTAGGTGGCGCAGTGGGTCTGCTTGAAGCGGGTACCGACCCGGCCACGGCGCTCGCAGTGCAGGCGGCTGTCGCGTGCGGCCTCGGTCAGGATCTCGTTGATCTTCTCCTGCTCGTTGAACACCCGGACGCGCGCATCCGGCGACATCGCGTCGACCGTGCCCACGCGCTGCAGTTCGGTTTCGATGACACCCAGGCCGTCAACGACGCTGCGGCGGTTGCTGTTGGAGATCTCCATGTAGGCGCCGCCCGGCCGCATCTCCTCCTCGATGCGCGCACGCTGCTCGAGGAAGGCCTCGAGGGTTTCGATCTCCGGCGCCTCGCCGGAACCGCTGGCGGCACCCGCAGCGCCGGTGAAGGCAACCGCGGCGAGAAGAAGCGTCCATCCGAGGGTCTTGACTGCAAGATGCATGCTGGGTCCTTGGGTTCTGGGTGGGGAAGGGCCGGGCACGGCCTGCGCCCGGATCCGGTTCAACGCGACGGGCCCGGCCGGCGCACACCGCCCGCCCGCACCACGACTGGACAGACAAAAAGGCCCGGGCAGGCGCATTCCGACACCGGCCCGGGCCAAAGCTACTGCCCCGATCCGCCTTCTGGGCGAGCCTGGCCCTTGACGAGGAGGCCCTCACAGTCGACAGGGAACCGAATGTAGCCCCCGGCCGATTAAATCGACGTTAAGCCAAACCCAACAATGGGTTAAGGCCCGCCGCGGAAGCCAGGGTCGCCGCCACCCTGGTGCAGTCCACCGGAGAAGCCGCCGCCTTCAGGCAGCACGAAGGGCTGGCCGCGCTGCACGAGGTTGCGCTGCTCTTCCATCCGGCGCATGCGCTCGGCATAGGTTTCGCAGTGCGTGGACCGGAAGTGGGTGCCGACCCGGCCACGGCGCTGGCAGAACAGGCGGCTGTCGCGCTCGGCGACGGTCAGGATGGCATTGACCTTCTCCTGCTCGTTGAACAGCCGGATACGGGCTTCCTGGTTCATCCCCTCCACGCCGTTGTAGCGCTCCATCAACCGCTCCATCATGGCGAGGCTGTCGACGACATCGGCACGGTCGGAGCGGGAAATCTCCATGTAGGCGCCACCGGGACGCATCTCGGTCTCGATGAAGCTGCGGCGCTCGCGGAACTCGGCCAGGGTCATCAGGCCAACGGCCTCGCCAACCTCTCCGCCCTGGGCGGTTTCCGTGGCTGCCGAGGCGACCCGGGCCCCGTCCTCGGGCTTGGCATGGGCGCAGGGTGCCGCCAGTGCGACGGCGAGCAATGCGATGACGGTGGAAGACGGATGTCGGAACATGGCACACCTCCAGTGCGGTCGGTGGGAGTCGCGAATCCGGCCGGCACGCGGCTAACGGCTGCGTGGAGTGGCCCGTCGTCTGGCCTGCCGGTAGGCCACATAGTCCACCACCATGCCCGCCACGTCCAATCCGGTCGCCGCCTCGATCCCCTCCAGGCCCGGGGACGAGTTCACCTCCAGCACCAGCGGCCCGCGCCGCGAACGCAGCAGGTCGACGCCGGCCACGTTCAGGCCCATCACCTTCGCCGCCCGGATCGCGGTCTCGGTCTCGGCCGCGGTCAGCTTCACGCTGCTGGCGGTGCCGCCGCGGTGCAGGTTGGAGCGGAACTCGCCCTTCCTCGCCTTGCGCCGCATCGCCGCCACCACCTTGCTGCCGACCACGAAACAGCGCAGGTCCGCGCCCTTGGCCTCGCCGATGAACTCCTGCACCAGGAAGTTGGCGTACAGGCCCCGGAAGGCTTCGATGACACTGCGCGAGGCCGATTCGGATTCCGCCAGGATCACGCCGTTGCCCTGGGTGCCCTCGTTGAGCTTGATGACGTGCGGGGGCTTGCCGATCATCCGCATCAGGTCGTCGGTGTCGTCGGGGTTGTCGCCGACCACCGTCGTGGGCAGGCCGATGCCCTGCCCGGCCAGCATCTGGTGCGCACGCAGCTTGTCGCGCGAGCGCAGGATCGCGTCGGACACGTTGGGCGTGAAGCAGCCCATGGCCTCGAACTGGCGCAGCACCGCGGTGCCGTAGAAGGTGATCGAGGTGCCGATGCGCGGGATCACCGCGTCGTAGCCCTGCACCTCGCGGCCCTTGTAGTGCATGCCGAAGTCGCCCGGCGCGATGTGCAGGTAGCAGCGCAGCGGGTCGAGCACGCGCACGGTGTGGCCGCGCTCGCGCGCCGCCTCGACCAGGCGCAGCGTGGAGTACAGCGAGGGGTTGCGCGAGAGGATGGCCAGTTTCATGCGAGGGGCTCCGGCGGGTGGCCGTGGACGAAGGACAGGGAGGGGTCGACGCGGAAGGCCCGCGCCATCGCGGTGCGGCCCAGCAGCATCGGGAAGAGCATGTTGCGGCGGTTTGTCAGGTTGATGTCGATCAGCCGCGAGACCCCGGCCAGTTCCAGACGGGTGCGGATGAAGACACGACGGGTGCGGTGGCCGCCGGAGTCGGTGACGTCGCGGCGGTCGAGGACCACCGCCTCCCCCGCCGCCTCGGGCCGGCCGTCGCCGGGATGGATGCCGAAGCGCACCCACTCGCGGCCATCGCGCTGGAAGGTCTCCATCGCGTCCACGTGCAGGGCCGAGGAACGGGCCCCGGTGTCGACCTTGGCCCGGATCGCGGGCAAGCCCAGCTGCGGCAGCGCCACCCACTCGCGCCAGCCCAGCACGATCGGGGGCTGCCTTGGATCCTGGCGCATCGGACCGTCCCTGCCGGGGCAATGCCGGCGCTGCGGAGGGTGGAGACGACGCGGCGGCCTCGTGGGCCGCCGGTTCATGCACTGGAGCGGGTGATGGGAATCGAACCCACGTTCTCAGCTTGGGAAGCTGATGTCTTACCATTAGACGACACCCGCGTGCCCGGTGATTATGCCCAGCGCCCGCGGACCCGGCAATGCATACCCCCCGGAACCTGCCATGCGGATCGAACTCAACGGTGAAGCCACCGACCTCCCCGACGGCCTGAGCGTGGCCGGGCTGCTGGAGCACACCGGCCTGGCCGGGCGCCGGGTGGCGGTGGAGGTCAACCGCGAGGTGGTGCCGCGCAGCCTGCACGCGGGGCGGATGCTGGCCGACGGCGACCGGGTGGAGATCGTCCACGCCCTGGGCGGCGGCTGATCCGGCCTACCCCCCGCCGCCGTTCCGGGCGATAATCGCGGCATGGAATCCAACACGACGCGCGACCCGCTGGTCATCGCGGGCACCGCCTACCGCTCCCGCCTGCTCACCGGCACCGGCAAGTTCAAGGACTTCGACGAGACCCGTCGCGCCACACTGGCCGCCGGGGCCGAGATCGTCACCGTCGCCATCCGCCGCACCAACATCGGACAGGACGCCGCCGCGCCGAGCCTGCTGGAGGCGTTGCCGCCGGACGAGTTCACCCTGCTGCCCAACACCGCCGGCTGCTACACCGCCGATGACGCGGTGCGCACCTGCCAGCTGGCCCGGGAACTGCTCGATGGCCACCGGCTGGTCAAGCTGGAGGTGCTGGGCGACGAGAAGACCCTGTTCCCGGACGTGGTGCAGACGCTGCGGGCCGCCGAACGGCTGGTCGCCGACGGCTTCGACGTCATGGTCTACACCTCCGACGACCCGATCGTCGCCCGCGAACTGGAGTCCATCGGCTGCTGTGCGGTGATGCCGCTGGCCGCGCCGATCGGCTCCGGCCTGGGCATCCAGAACAAGTGGAACCTGCTGGAGATCATCGACAACGCCCGTGTCCCGGTGCTGGTTGACGCCGGCGTGGGCACCGCATCCGACGCGGCGATCGCGATGGAGCTGGGCTGCGACGGCGTGCTGATGAACACGGCCATCGCCGGAGCGAAGGACCCGGTGCTGATGGCCAGCGCGATGCGCAAGGCGGTCGAGGCCGGGCGCGAGGCCTTCCTGGCCGGCCGCATCCCGAAGAAGCGCAACGCATCGGCCTCCTCGCCGCTCGACGGCCTGTTCCTCTAGGCCGCGCCGGGATGGGCGAGCAACCAGGCAAGCCGACGACGCCGACCGACCCGGAGCGCCGCCCCTTCACCGCCGAGCCCGGACAGCGCAAGGTCCGCAGCTTCGTGCTGCGCGAGGGCCGGCTGACGCCGGCGCAGAAGCGCGCCTTCGACGAGCACTGGACCTGCTACGGGCTCGACTACCAGGGCCGGCCCCGGGACCTCGACACGGTCTTCGGCCGCCGCGCGCAGCGGGTGGTCGAGATCGGCTTCGGCAACGGCGAGGCCCTGCGCTTCGCCGCCGGCCAGCAGCCGCACCGGGACCTCATCGGGATCGAGGTGCACCGACCCGGCGTCGGCCGCCTGCTCAACGCCCTGGCCGAAGACGGCCGCGATCACGTTCGTGTGTACTGCCACGACGCCGTCGAGGTGCTGCACAACGAGATCGCCCCCGGTGCGCTCGACGAGGTGCGCATCTACTTCCCCGACCCCTGGCACAAGAAGCGCCACCACAAGCGTCGCCTGGTCCAGCCGGAGTTCGTGGCGCTGCTCGTCTCCCGGGTCAGGCCCGGCGGCCTGCTGCACCTGGCCACCGACTGGGAGGCTTACGCCGCGCACATGTTCGACGTCCTGGAGGCGACGCCCGGCCTGCGCAACCGGCTCGGCCCGCGCCAGGCCGCGCCCCGCCCGGACTGGCGCCCGTCGACGCACTTCGAGCAGCGCGGCGTCAGGCTCGGCCACGGCGTCTGGGACCTGCTCTACGACAGGGTCTGACCCGCACCACGCATCGAGGAGTCCGCAACAGCCGCCGTCATGGAACTGGACAACCTGGCCATCGGAAGCAGCCTGGAGCTGACCACGGACATGATGCTGGTCATGGCGCTGGTCGGCTTCACGATGGTGATGCTGATGCTGGAGAAGCTGCGGCCGGACGTCACCGCACTGATCGTGCTCGTGGCCCTGGGCCTGCTGGGCCTGGTGCCCTCCGGACAGCTCTTCGGCGGCTTCGCCGGCAACGCGGTGATCTCGATCATCGCCACGATGGTGCTGGGCGCGGGCCTGGACCGCACCGGCGCCCTGAACCGGCTCTCGGTGTGGCTGCTGCGCGTCTCCAAGGGCATCGAGGAACGGCTGATCCTGCTCGCCTCGCTGATGGCCGGCCTGGTCTCCTCGGTGATGCAGAACCCCTCCGTGGCCACGCTGTTCCTGCCGGTGGCCTCGCGGCTGTCGGCGCGAACCGGCGTCGCCCTGTCGCGGATGCTGCTGCCCATCGGCGTGGCCATCGTGATGGGCGGCAGCCTGACCATGGTCGGCAACTCGCCGCTGATCATGCTCAACGACCTGCTGCTCTCCGCCAACGCCTACCTGCCCTCCGGCGTGGCGACCCTGCAGGGCTTCAACATGTTCGCGCCGCTGCCCATCGGCATCGTGCTGCTGCTGGCCAGCCTGCTGCTGTTCCGGCTCTTCGGCCGGCGCTGGCTGGAACGCGGCGACGAGAAGTCGGTGGCGCCGGCGCGTACCGAGAGCTATTTCGCCAGCACCTACGGCATCGGCGGCGAGACCTACGAACTCACCGTGACCGCCGACAGCCCGCTGGTGGGCATGTCCGTGGGCGAGGCCGAGGCGCAGCATGGCGCCCCGCTGTTCCTGGCCATCAAGAGCGGCAACGAATCCCGTCTGGCGCCGCCGGCGGACACCATGATCTGGGTCGGCAGCGTCATCGGCGCGATGGGCCGCCGCGAGGAGATCAACGACTACGCGCAGAACAACCTGCTGCGCGTCTCGCCGCGGCTGCGCAACTTCGCCGACCTCTTCAACCCCAGCCGGGCGGGCATCTCCGAGGCGGTGATCCCGCCGACCTCGCGCTTCATCGGCAAGACCCAGGCCGACCTGCAGCTGCGCAAGCGCCACAGCATCAGCCTGCTGGCGATCAACCGCGACGGCGAGGTGTGGCGCGAGGACATCCGCTCGATGCCGCTGAAGGCCGGCGACATGCTGGTCTTCCATTCCATCTGGCAGGACCTGGGCCAGGCCGCGGAAAACCGCGACTTCGTCGTGGTCACCGACTACCCCAAGGAACAGCAGCGCCCGCACAAGCTGTGGGTCGCCCTGGGGGTGTTCGCGCTGGCGCTGGGGCTGGCCCTGTCCAACGAGCTGCCGGTACCGCTGGCCCTGATGACCGGGGCGGTCGGCATGCTGGTGCTGGGCGTGATCAACATGGACGAGGCCTACTCGGCGATCAACTGGAAGACGGTCTTCCTGATGGCCTGCCTGATCCCGCTGGGCTGGGCGATGGATTCCAGCGGCACCGCCGCCTGGCTGGCCCAGCAGGTGCTCGAACGGCTGGGGGCCGACGTCCCGGTCTGGGTGATGGGGGCGGCGATCGGGCTGCTGACCACGCTCTTCGCACTGGTCATCACCCACGTCGGCGCCACCGTGGTCATGGTGCCCATGGCCATCAACTTCGCGCTGGCCGTGGAGGCCAACCCGGTGGTGTTCGCGCTGATCGTGGCGCTGTCGGCCTCGAACAACTTCCTCAGCGCCTCCAACCCGGTGCTGGCGATGATCGCCGGACCGGCCGGCTACCGCCCCTGGGACCTGATGAAGGTCGGCCTGCCGCTGACCTTCGTCTACCTGGGCATCGTGCTGGTGGCGGTCAACCTGCTGTTCTGAGGGGCATCAGGCTCCGGCCGGGGCCGGGGCCGCGGGCGCAGGCCCGGCCAGCCAGACCGCCCCGTCCTCGACCCGGATCGCCACCGGCGCCAGCGACTGGCCGCGACAGGGACCGCTGACGCATTCGCCGTCATCGGGCCGGAACACCGCGCCGTGGGCGGCACAGACCAGGCGCCCGGCATCGAAGAGGAAGCGGCCCGGTGCCCAGTCCAGCCGGCGCCCGGCATGGGGGCAGACGTTGTGGAAGGCGCCGACCCCGTCGCCCCGACGGGTCAGCAGCACCGAGGCCGGCTCGCCGTCGACCGCGGTCTCCACCGCCAGGGCCCCGCCCTCGGGGATGTCCTCGAGCGCGCACAGCCGCGCACTTAACGAAGTTCTCACGATTGCCCGCGCTCCTCTCTGTAGCATGGCTTGTCCGCCGCCACGGGCGGGCATCTTACAAAGGTATCCACGCCGATGCTGTTCTTCCGCCACCGCTGGTCCCGCTTCGAGCTCCGCCGTCCGCGCAATCCGCTGCTGCGGGTGGGCGTGGCGCTGCTGGGCGTGGCGCTGCTGGCCCTGCTGCTGGTGTTCGGCCTGGTGATCGGGCTGGGCATGCTGGCGTTCGCCGGCATCCGCCACCTGCTGGGCCTCGGCGCGGGTGCGCGCCGCCGCCCGGGGCGCCAGGACGCCGATGCCGACGTGCTCGAAGGCGAATACAACGTGGTCCGCAAGCCCGTCGACCAGCTCATCCACCGCTAGCTTCATGGCCGAGACCCTGTTTCCGGCGCCGCCGGCGGTGCTGCTGCGGCTCGACGGTCGGCCGGAACGCTTCCCGGTCCACCGCATCTACTGCGTCGGACGCAACTTCGCCGACCATGCCGCCGAGATGGGCGCGACGGTGGACCGCGGCCAGCCGGTGTTCTTCATGAAGCCCGCCGACGCGGCCTTCCACCCCGACCGGGGCGTCCCCTACCCGGCCGCGACGCAGGACCTGCACCACGAGGTCGAGCTGGTCGTGGCGCTGGGGCGTGATGCGGAGGGGCCGCTGGACCCTGCAACCGCAGCCGGACTGGTGGTGGCCTGGACGGTCGGCCTGGACCTGACCCGCCGCGACCTGCAGGCCCGCGCCAAGGAGCGCCGCCTGCCCTGGGACACCGCCAAGGGTTTCGACGCCTCCGCGCCGCTGGGCGAACTGGTCCCGGCCGAGGCCGGCATGCCTGCGCCGGGACAGGCGCTGTGGCTGGAGGTCGAAGGCGAAGTGCGCCAGCGGGCGCCGCTGTCGCAGATGATCTGGGGCATGGCCGATATCCTGGTCGAGCTCTCGAAGTTGTTCCGGCTGCGCGCCGGCGACCTCGTGTTCATGGGCACGCCCGCCGGGGTCGGCGCGCTGTCGCCCGGTGACCGGCTGCGCGCCGGCCTCGGCGACCGGACGCTGCTGGAGACCCGGGTCCTCGCCCGTCGGCCGGGGGACTGATCCGTCCGGCCCCGCACTGGGCTACGCTTGGCCGGTGCGGCCGCCGCCGCACCCGTCCAGTCATCCAAGAGGGGAGCAGGCATGAGCATGGTCAAGGAGTTCCGCGAGTTCGCGATGCGTGGCAGCGTCGTGGACCTCGCCGTGGGTGTGGTCATCGGCGCGGCCTTCGGCCGGATCGTCACGGTGCTGGTGGACCGGGTGGTCATGCCCCCGATCGGCCTGCTCATCGGCGGCATCGACTTCAGCGAACTGGTCATCACCCTGCGCGAGGCCACCGCCGGGGCAGAGGCCGTGACCATCGGCATTGGCGAATTCGTCAATGCCCTTATCCAATTCATGATCGTCGCCTTCGCCATCTTCCTGGTCGTGAAGGCGATCAACCGGATGCGGCGGAAGGCCGAGGAGACACCGCCCCCGCCTGCCGCTCCGCCCGAGGACATCGTGCTGTTGCGCGAGATCCGCGATGCGCTGAAGTCACGCTGAGCGCCCCTGCACCCCGGGCGCCGGCCCAGGCCGGCGCCCGTCTGTTTTCCGGAGGTTCCATGACGATGCCACGCCCCCTCATGCCCCTGCTCGCCGGCCTGCTGTTCGCCGGCGGCCTGGCCCAGGCCACCGGCCCGATTCCAGCGCCGTCCATCGAGGTCGCCGAGCAGTTGCGCGAGCAGGCGCTGGCCGGCAACCCGGGCTACGACATCGTCGCCGACCTCACCACCCGCATCGGCCCCCGCCTGCCGGGCACCGAGAACGATGCCCGGGCCGTGGCCTGGGCCAAGGCGCAGTTCGAGGCCCTGGGTTTCGACCGGGTCAGCACGGTGCCGGTGACCTTCCCGGTGTGGCTGCGCGGGGAGGAACTCGCCGAGGTGGTGTCGCCCGCGCCGCAGCCGCTGGCGGTGACCGCGCTGGGCGGCAGCATCGCCACCCCGGAGGGTGGGCTTGAAGCCGAGGTCGTTGAGTTCGCCAACCTGCAGGCCCTGATCGATGCGCCCGACGGCAGCCTGGACGGGAAGATCGCCTACATCTCCAACCGCATGCAGCGCTTCCGCGACGGACGTGGCTACGGCCCGGCGGTCGCCGCCCGCTCCAGCGGCGCGGTCGAGGCCGCGCGCAAGGGCGCGGTCGGCCTGCTGATCCGCTCGATCAGCACCGCCGAGCACCGGTTCCCGCACACCGGGCAGATGCGCTACGAGGACGGCGTGGCGCGCATTCCCGCCGCCGCCCTGGCCAACCCCGACGCCGACCAGCTCTCACGCCTGGTCGCGCTGGGCGAGCCGGTCCGTGTGCGGGTGAGCCTGGAGACCATGGAGGCCGGCGAGTACACCTCGCTCAACGTCATCGGTGACATCATCGGCCGCGAGGTGCCCGAGGAGATGGTCGTCATCGGCGCCCACCTCGACAGCTGGGACCTGGGCACCGGGGCGCTCGACGACGGCGCCGGCATCGGCATCACCTTCGCCGCCGGCCACCTGATCGCACAGCTGCCGCAGCGCCCGCGGCGCACCGTGCGGGTGATCGCCTTCGCCGCCGAGGAGATCGGCCTGCTGGGCGCCCGCGCCTATGCCGAGGCCAACGCCACCCGGGTGCGCGAACACGTGATCGCCGCGGAGAGCGACTTCGGCGCCGGCCGTATCTACGCGCTGCGTTCGGGCGCACGCGAGGAGGCATGGCCTGCGCTGGAGCAGATCGGCCAGGTGCTGGCGCCGCTGGGCATCGAGACCGAACGCGACGCCGGCGGGCCGGGCCCCGACATCATTCCCCTGGCCCAGCGCGGCGTGGTCTGGGCGCAGCTGGCCCAGGACGGCACCGACTACTTCGACTACCACCACACCGCCGACGACACCCTGGACAAGATCGATCCCGAGGCCATCGACCAGCAGGTCGCCGCCTACGCGGTGTTCGCCTGGCTGGCGGCGGAATCCGACGTCGACTTCGGCAGCGCGCCGCCAACCGCCGACTGAGCGCCTAGCGCAGCTCCGGCGCCTGCAGCACCTGCGACGGGCGTCCGGCCAGCGCCTCGTAGGCGGCCTGCAGCTGGCGCAGGGTCGGGGCGCGGATCTCCATCAGGGCGCGCATCAGCGCGTCCAGGTCGGCCTCCCCGCCGCTGGCCTCGCGCAGCTCCGCATCGAGGTCGGCGAACAGGGTGACCGCACGCGCGGTCACCGGTCCGTGCGCTCGGACATGGCGCAGTTCGCGCACGCTGGAGCCGCGTTCGCGCATCCAGTCCAGGCCCCGCGCGTGCCGTGCCTCGCTGATCAGGCCCACCCGCCGCAGCAGTTCCAGCGCATAGAACTCCGCCGTGCCCTCGGCGATCCAGGGCTCGTGCGTGCCGGCGATGCGGGTGACCATGTGCACCAGCTCGTGGACCAGTGTCGAGGTGCCGTTCTCGCTGATCAGCGGCCGCTCGGCGTGCATGTACAGGCTGTTGGGCCCCGACAGCCCGCCCCGCCACATCGGGTCGCCGGCACTGACGATGAGAATCTTCGGCGGCAGGCTGCCGAACGCCTCGCGCATCTCCGGCAGCACCAGGTTGGTGACCCCGAGGATCTCGTTGCGGCGCACGCCCTCGTTGCGCGGGCCGGCGACCACCACCTCGGTGTCCGGGTGCTGCTCGCGGCGCACGCCGATGTCGCCGGCGACCATCCAGCCGGTGGGCCGGGAAAAGCGGCGTTCGGGATTCTCGACCTCGAAACGGGCATCGTCCGAGCGCGGCCAGCCGGTCTCGACGCTCCAGCCCTCGGGCAGGTCGAAGTGCAGCTGCGCCCGCGACTCCGCGCCCCGGCTGGCGGTCACCACCGCCGCCGGCACCAGGTGGTCGCCGCGGACGATGACCCAGTCCGGGGTGATGCGGGCGTCGTAGCCACCGTCGCGACGGCGCCGGTCGATGCGGTAGTCCATGCGCAGGCTGCCGCCGGCCTCGGGCGGCTCCCACAGCAGGCGCCCGCCCTCGCGCACCAGGCTGCCGTCGGCCTCGGCATTGCGGTAGCGGGCCGCCGGGGCGTTGAAGTCGAACCGGCTCACCCGCCCCTCGCCGGGCCGGTAGTCCACGACCACCCGCGCCAGGCCGGCGTCGGGGTCGAAGCCGATCCGGTAGTCGATGCGGTAGTCCGCCGCCGACAACGGGGCGGCCGCGAGCAACACCAGCAGGACCAGGCAGCGGCGCAGCAGCATCGACACGGGCTCCATCGACACACTCCTCGGACGGACGCGAACGCCCCAAGCTTAATCGGCCACGCCGCCCCAGGCATGGGCCTGCGCCCAGTGCGCGAGCAGCACCGCGGTGGCCGCGGAGACGTTGAGGCTCTCGACCGCACCGGTTCCGGGAATCCGCACCGCACGCGGGCAGCGTTCGAGCATGCCCTCCGACACGCCGCCGGCTTCCGCGCCCATCACCAGCACGCAGCGCCCGGGCAGCCCGGCATCGAACAGGGCGTCGCCGCCGCGCACCACCGTGGCGACACGCTGGAAGCCGGCGCGGTCGAGCAGGCGCACCGCATCGTCCACGGCGCCGGCGCGCACCAGCGGCACCGACTCCGCGCCGCCCTCGGCCACGCGCGCCGCCGCCGGCGACAGCAGCCCGCCGACCGCGCCGGGCACCAGCACGCCGGCGACGCCGAAGTTGGCGGCCGAGCGCAGGATGGCGCCGAGGTTGTGCGGATTGCCGACACCATCCAGCCACAGGGCCAGCGCCGGACCCTCGGGAAGCGTCGCCAGCCAGCCGGCCAGGTCGGGCTCGGGCGCACGGGCGACGGCCATGCACACGCCCTCGTGGTGCCGGGTCTGGGTCAGCCGCTCGAGTTCGGCGGCATCCACCAGCCGGTAGCCGATGCGGTTGCGGGCACACCAGCGCATGACATCGCCGAAGCGCTCGCCCTGGGCGCGTTCCAGCCACAGCTTGCCGATCGCCTCCGGCCGCTGCGCGAACACCGCCAGGCAGGCATTGACGCCGTGGATCCGCAGCTCGCCGGCACTGCGACCGCGCGCGGGCGGCCCCTCAGGCATGCCCGCCCACCGTCGGCGTGCGCGTCTCCAGCTGTTCGAGCTTGCGGGTCAGGAACATCGGCGAGCGCGTGAACGGCGCCAGCAGCGAGTAGAAGGCCGGGATGACGTACAGCGACAGCAGCGAGGAGAAGGCCACGCCGGTGATGATGACCACGCCGATGGTCGCGCGGCTGGCCGAACCCGGGCCACCGGCAACCACCAGCGGGATGGCACCGGCGATCGTCGCCACCGAGGTCATCAGGATCGGACGCAGGCGCACACCGGCCGCCTCGATGATCGCCTCGGAGACCTCGCGCCCGGCATCACGCAGCTGGTTGGCGAACTCCACCATCAGGATGCCGTTCTTCGCCGCCAATCCAATGAGCATCACGATGCCGATCTGGCTGAACAGGTTCAGCGAGCCGCCGGTGATCCACAGGCCCAGCATCGCGCCCAGTACCGCCATGGGCACGGTGAACATGATCACGATGGGGTGCAGGAAGCTCTCGAACTGCGCCGCCAGCACCAGGTAGACCACCAGCAGCGCCATCAGGAAGGTGAAGGCCACGCTGCCGCTGGCGCGCATGAACTCGCGGGTCTGGCCCTTGTAGTCCAGCTGCGCGTACTCCGGCAGCTCCGCCCGGGCCGTGTCCTGGACCCACTGCACCGCCTCGCCGAGGCTGTAGCCGCCGGCCAGGTTGGCCGAGATGGTGATCGCGCGCAGGCGGTTGTAGCGGTTGAAGCTGCCGGGCTCGGCGACCTCGGTGAGGGTGACCAGGTTCGACAGCGGCACCAGCTGGCCGCTGCGCTCGGATCGCACGTAGAGGTTGAACAGGTCCGCCGGCGAGGCACGGAACTCGCCCTCGGCCTGCAGGATGACGTCGTACTCCTCACCGCCGTCGACGTAGGTGGTGACGCGGCGGGAACCCATCATGGTCTCCAGCGTCCGGCCGACCTCCTGCACCGACACGCCGAGGTCGGCGGCGCGCACCGGGTCGACGTCGATGCGGATCTGCGGCCGGGTCTCGCGGAAGTCGGAGTCGGCGCCGAAGATGTTGGGGTTCTCCTCGATGCGCTCGAGCATGCGGTCGCGCCATTCCGCCAGCTCCTGGTAGTCCGGGCCGCCGAGCACGAACTGCAGCGGCTGCCCGCCGCCGCCGCCCAGGCCACCGCCGCGCCCCTGGGCGAAGGCCCGCACGCCCGGGATCTGGTTGAACTCCGCGCGCAGGATGTCGACCATCGTGCCGGTGTCCATCGTGCGCTCGCGCCAGTCCTTCATGAACACGATGGCCATGCCGGTGTGCATTTCCTCGGAGGCCCCGAAGCCGCCGGGCACCCGGGTGTTGACCCGCTCCAGCGGACCGTCCTCGCCGATGAAGCGGTACATGATCCGCTCCACGTCGCGCATCTGCTCGACGGTGTAGTCGAAGCCGGCGCCCTCGGGCCCCTGCACCATCACGAACAGCGTGCCGCGGTCCTCGTCGGGGGTGAGCTCCTTGGGCAGGAGGTTGAACAGGCCGACCACCGAGGCGATCGCCGCGCCGAACACCACCGCCAGGGCGCCGACCCGCCAACGCGGCGTGTGCCGCACGACCCAGGCGATCTGTCGCCCATAGCCCGCACTGAGCCGCTTGAGGCCGGACTGGAACCAAGCGTTGAGGCCACGGGGCCGCTCGTTGGGGCGGATCAGCTTGGAGCACATCATCGGCGTGAGCGTGAGCGCCACGAAGGAGGAGATCACTACCGCGCCGGCCAGCGCCACCGACAGCTCGCGGAACAGGCGGCCGGCGTTGGACTGCATGAAGGCCACCGGCAGGAACACCGCCACCAGCACGGCGGTGGTCGCGATCACCGCGAAGGCGACCTGGGCGGTGCCGCGCTTGGCCGCGACGATCGGTGGCTCGCCGAGGTCGGCGCGACGCTGGTTGTTCTCCAGCACGACGATGGCGTCGTCGACCACCAGCCCGATGCACAGCACCAGCGCCAGCAGGGTCAGCAGGTTGATCGAGAAGCCGAACGCCGCCAGGCCGATGAAGGCGGCAACCAGGCAGATGGGCACCGTCACCGCCGGGATCAGCGCCGCGCGCACGCTGCCCAGGAACAGGTAGATGACGATCAGCACCAGCACCAGCGCCTCGACCAGGGTGCGGTAGACGCGATCGATCGAGGCCTCGATGAAGATGGTGGAGTCGAAGGCGACGAAGATGTCGGTGCCTTCGGGCAGGGTGGGACGGATCCGTTCGGCTTCGGCCCGGATCGCCTGGGCCACGTCCAGCGCGTTGGAGGTCGAGGTGCGCACCACGCCCAGCCCGATGTTGGACTGGCCGTTGCTGCGGAAGTAGGCGCGTCGGTCCGCGGAGCCACGCTCGACCCGGGCGACGTCGCCCAGGCGCACGATGAAGCCGTCCTCGCCCTGGGCCAGGCGCAGCGCGGCGAACTCCTCCGGGGCCTGGAAGGCACGGTTCATGCGCAGGGTGAAGTCGCGCGCCTGGCCCTCCAGCGCGCCGGCGGGCAGCTCCACGTTCTCCCGGCGCAGGGCGTTCTCCACGTCGGAGACGGTGAGCCCGCGGGCGGCCAGCGCCTCGTTGTCCAGCCACACGCGCATCGCATAGCGCTGCTGGCCACCCACGCGGATCGCCGCCACGCCCTCGACGGCGGACAGCCGGTCGGAGACGTAGCGCTCGGCGTAATCGGTGAGCTCCAGCGTGTCCATGCGCTCGGAGGCCATGTTCAGCCACAGGATCGGACGCGCGTCGGCCTCGACCTTCTGCACCCGCGGCGGGTCGACCTCGGGTGGCAGGCGCCCGACGACGCGGCTGATCGCATCGCGCACGTCGTTGGTCGCCGCCTCGATCTCGCGGTTGAGCGAGAACTCGATGCTGACCGAGCCCGAGCCGTTGCGGCTGCGCGACTCCAGGCTGAGGATGCCCTCAATGCCGCTGACCGCGTCCTCGAGCACCTGGGTGACCCGGGTCTCGACCACGGCGGCCGAGGCCCCGGGGTAGCTGGCGTCCACGGAGACGATCGGCGGGTCGATGTCCGGCAGCTCGCGGACGGTGAGTGTCTGCCAGGACATGATGCCCAGGGCGATGAGCAGCAGGCTCATCACCGTGGCGAAGACCGGGCGCTGGATGGAGATGTCGGACAGGACCATGGGCGTGGGTTCCTCAGGCGCCGCCGTTCTCGGCGCCGCCGGCGATCGCCTCGACCTCTTCGATCCGGGCGCCGTCGCGCAGCTTCACCACGCCCTGCACCACGATCCGGTCTCCCGGCTCCAGGCCGTCGACGATCTCCACCTCGCCCGATCGCCGCGACCCGGCCCGGACCGGCACCTGGCTGACGCGGTCGTCCCCGGCGACCCGGTAGACGTAGGCCTGGCTGCCGATCTGCACCAGCGCGATCTCGGGCACCACCAGGGCATCTCGGGGCGCGCGGATGATGCGGACGGTCATCAGCATGCCGGGCCGCAGCAGAAGCTCGGTGTTCTCGATCTCGGCGCGGACCGACACCGAACGGGTGACCGGATCGACCCGGGAGCCCACCGTGCGCAGCACGCCCTCGAAGACACGATCGCCGTAGGCGGCGCTGCGCGCCTGGATGACCTGGCCCGGCTCCAGCGCCGTGAGGAAGGTCTCGGGAACCTGGAACTCCAGACGGATGCGGCGGATGTCGTCAAGGCTTGCGATGGTCGTGCCGGGCGTCACCAGCGTGCCCGGGCTGACCTGGCGGAAGCCGAGCACGCCGTCGAAGGGCGCGGTGATGACCCGGTCGCCGAGCCTAGCCTGGATGGTCTGCATCCGGGCCCGCGCCGACTGCTCGGCGGCCCTGCGGGTGTCGAGGTCGCTGGCGGCGACCAGCTGGCGTTCGGCGAGCTGCTCGGCGCGGGCCAGCTGCTGGCGGGCCTCGCGCAGGGCCGCCTGGGCCTCCTGCAGCTCGGCGAGCTCGGCGCGACCGGTCAGCTCGACCAGCACCGCACCGGTCTCGACGAAGTCACCGTCCTCGAAGTTCACTCGCGAGACGGTCTCGGTGACCTTGGCGGTGACCATGACCGACTCCAGCGCCTGGGCGGTGCCCAGGGCCTGGATGCTGTCGACCCACTGCACCGGCTCCACCGCCGCGGTGGTGACGGTCGCGGCGGGCATCTGGAACCCACCCTGGCCATCGCGCTCGGACCCGCAGCCCGACAGCAGCAGGACACATGCGATCAACCCCAGGGCGGGGCGGAGGACGGAAACAGCAGACATCAGGGGAATCCTTGGCGCGGGGAATGGCGGCTGGCCATGTCGGGGAAGACCGCCGTCCCGGCGGAAGGTTCAGCATCCAGGCCACCCGCATGCCCGTCAGCCACCGGGATGCTCCGCCGATTATAGGATTCACGGATGTGAATCCGCCGTGTCTTAAGTCACGTCGAGCGTGACCCCGGCCCCGGAAACGACGACGCCGGCACGGTGGCCGGCGTCGGTGCCGCGGGACCCGGGCGCCTGGATCAGGCCGCCTTGGTCCACTTGCCGAGTGCGGCCAGACCGTTCTCGCGGGCGCGCTGGGCGACGGTCTTCTGCGCCGCGGCGACGTTGGCCGCCGGGTCCTGGGCCCAGATCTTCAGCGCGGCCTGCTGCATGGCACGGCCATAGCTGAAGCTCAGCGGCCACGGGTTGGGGCCCATGCGGTTCATCGCATCCAGGTGCGCGGTGGCGGCCTCGTCGGACTGGCCTCCGGAGAGGAACACGATGCCCGGCAGGGTCGCCGGCACCGCGGACTTCAGGCAGCGCAGGGTGGCGTCGGCGACGTCCTCGACGCTGGCCTGCTCGTCGCAGTCCTTGCCCGAGAGGACCATCGAGGCCTTGAGGATCGTGCCTTCCAGCGAGACGTTGAAGTCGAACAGCGCGCCGAACAGCGAGCGCAGCACCACCTCGGTCACCTCGAAGCAGGTGTCGATGTCGTGGTCGCCGTCCATCAGCACCTCCGGCTCGACCATCGGCACCAGGCCCTGCTCCTGGCACAGCGAGGCGTAGCGCGCCAGGGCGTGGCAGTTGGCCTCGATGCAGGTGCCGGTCGGGATGTCCTCGCCGATGTTGATGACCGCGCGCCACTTGGCGAAACGGGCGCCGAGCTGGTGGTACTCCTTGAGCCGGTCGCGCAGGCCGTCGAGCCCCTCGGTGACAATCTCACCCGGACAGCCGGCCAGCGCGTGGGTGGACTTGTCGACCTTGATGCCTGGAATGACGCCGGCCTTCTTCATCACCTCGGCGAAGGGCACGCCGTCGGCGGTCTTCTGGCGCAGGGTCTCGTCGAACAGGATCGCACCGGAGATGTGCTCGCCCAGGCCCGGTGTGGTCAGCAGCATCTCGCGGTAGGCGCGGCGGTTCTCCTCGGTGCACTCCACGCCCACGGCGGCGAAACGCTTGCCGATGGTCCCGGTGGACTCGTCGATGGCGATGATGCCCTTGCCCGGCGCCACCATGGCGCGGGCGATGTCTTCCAGCTGGTCGATGCTCATGGGTCGGCTCTTCCTGATCGGACGGTTGGTGCGGGTTATCCGCCCATTATAGGCCGATCCGGCGACGCCCTTCAGTCGGCGCCGGCCGGTGCCAGCGGACAGCCGGCGTCGAGGAAGCGCTGGCGCTCCCGGGGGCCGGCGAACACCGGCATGGGATAGGGCAGGACCAGATCGACGTCGATCGCCGGGGGCTCGGCGCCTTCGAGCGCCGGGATGTAGCGCAGCCCCGTGGTGCTTGAGAGCAGCCTCGCGGCCAGGGCCTCCTCCCGTCGTGCCGCGACCCCGCGGGTGTCCAGCAGCTCCGCCGAACGGACCCGGCCGTCCTCGCCCACCGTGTAGCGCAGGCGCGCGCAGGCACCGGCCGGCATCACGCCCTGCATCCACCGCGACGCGTCGGCGGCATCCGGATGCAGGCGCCACTCCGATCCCAGGCGCTGCTGGGCGAGGCTGCGCGTGGCGGGCGCACCTTCGCCGCGCCCGGCGATGCGCTCGCCCTCGGCCCGCATCCCGGCCTCGGCGGCCGCCCGATCGGCACGGCCGGGCGCAGGCAGCGACACTCGTACCGGGGCCCCGTCCTCGAGGGCATCGGGACAGGCGGTACGCAAGCGGGTTCGCACGGCCTCGGCCTCCACCGGGTCGGGCTGCCCGGCGGTCGACACCGGGAAGGAGAGCGGCAGCTGGACCCCACCGGGTCGCCCGGGCTGGAACGGCAGCGCCCGTGCCCAGTCCAGCAGCGGATCGGACATCGCCCGCTCGGCCGCCTCGGCCGGGTGGCCGAGCGCGGCCACCCGCAGCAGCCGGGCCTCGGAGACCGCGCCACCGGCATCCACCTCCAGGCCGAGCACGGCGCAGCTGGAGACCCCGCGCACGATCAGCTCGCGCGGCACGGGCGGCGGCGGTGCGCCGGGCTCGCGAACCGGCGGCGAGGCCGCGGCCAGGGTCGACAGGGCAAGGCCGGCACAGGCCAGCAGAAGGATCGGACGGCGCATCGAAGGCTCCGGCGCAAAGGGACGGCCGCTACAGTACCCCAAGCCCCGCCGCCACCCCGCCGGGACCCACCTCCAGCAGCCGCAGCGTGTTGGTCGCGCCGCGCGCCTCCATGGTGTCGCCGCTGGTGAAGATCACCCGGTCGCCCTCGGCCAGCAGGCCCTCGCGGTACAGCGCGGCCACCGACTCCCGGGCCGCGTCTCGGGCGCTGAGTCGCCGGGTGTCGAAGTCGACCGGGTAGACATCGCGCATCAGGCCCATCTGCCGTCGCGCCGGGGCATGCCGGGACAGGCCGTAGATCGGCACGCTGGAGCGGAACCGCGACAGGTAGCGCGCGGTGCCCCCGGACTCGGTCAGGGCGATGATGGCCCGGACCTGGATGTGTTCGGCCAGGAACATCGCCGCCATCGCGATGGCCTGGTCGGAGCGCTGCAGGCCGCGCTGGGCGGCCTCGAAGTCGGTGTCGTGGTCGAACTGGCGCTCCGCACCCTCGCAGATCCGGCGCATCGCCTCGACCGCGGCCACCGGGTGCTGGCCCGAGGCGGTCTCGGCCGACAGCATCACCGCGTCGGTGCCGTCGATCACCGCGTTGGCGACGTCGAGCACCTCGGCGCGGGTCGGGATCGGGTTCTCGACCATCGACTGCAGCATCTGCGTGGCGGTGATCACCACCCGCTGCCGCTCCAGGGCGACCCGGATGATCTTCTTCTGCAGCCCGGGCAGTTCGGCATCGCCGATCTCCACGCCCAGGTCCCCGCGCGCGACCATCACCGCATCCGACGCATCGACGATCGACTCCAGGTTGTCGATCGCTTCGGCACGCTCGATCTTCGCCACCAGATGGGGCGATCCACCGGCCTCGGCGGCCAGGGCGCGGGTGTCGTCGATGTCCTGCGCCGACCGGCAGAACGAGACCGCCAGGAAATCCACGCCCAGCTCGACCGCGGTCGCGATGTCGGCACGGTCCTTGTCGGTGAGCGCGCCCAGCGACAGCCCGCCGCCGAGGCGGTTGAGCCCCTTGCGGTCGGACAGCACGCCATCGGTCAGCACGCGGGTGCGGATGGTGTCGCCCTCGACGGCGGTGACCTTCAGGGCGATGAGGCCATCGTCGAGCAGCAGGGTATCGCCCTGGACCACGTCGCCGGGCAGCCCCAGGTAACTCACCCCGACCGCGGCGGCGTCTCCGGCGGGCGCGTCGGCGCGGCAGACCAGGTCGAAGGACTGGCCGGCCGCCAGCGTCACCCGCCCCTTGGCGAAGCGCTCCACGCGGATCTTCGGACCCTGCAGGTCGGCCAGCACGCCGACCTCGCGTCCGATGACCTGGGCGGCCTCGCGCACCGCGGTGATCCGCGCGGCGTGCTGCTCCGGGGTGCCGTGGGAGAAGTTCAGCCGGACCACGTTCACCCCGGCCCGCAGCAGGGCCTCGATGCGGCCGGGTGCATCGGTGGCGGGCCCCAGGGTGGCGAGGATCTTGGTGCGCGCGTGGCTCAGTGGCATGGACGGTCCGGCTGCGGGCGAAGGAAGGTTTCGCATACGCTAGCAAGCCCGCCGCCGACCCGCACCGGCCCCCGCCGTGAATTCGTATTCAGAGAACGCCGCCATGCCACGCCACATCGACCTGCTGCCGCTGCCGTGGTGGCGGCGCCTGCGTCATCTCTCGCGCCTGATGGTCCTGCTGGCGGCCGCCCACGTGGTGGTGATGCTGGCCTTCGAACCCCTGCGCATGGCCAGCCTGCTGGCGCTGGGTGTCACCGCGCTCGCGGCGCTGTGGCTGGTGCGGCCGGAGGCGGCGATCGGCTGGCGCGCGGACCGCATCGAGATCCGCGCCGGCCGCCACCGCTGGTCGACGCCGGCCTCGGCGATCGACCTGGAATCCGCCGTGGAGGTGCTGCTGCCGCCGCCGGGCGATGCCGCGCCCGAGCCGGGTCGCGGCGAGTTCCGGAAGGGCGCCTGGCTGGGTCCAGCCCGCTGGCCGGCCCACGACTTCACCGTGTTCTGCGCCGCCCGCCCCGGCCCTGCCCTGCTGGTGCCGGTCAGCCCCACGCAGGCCCTGGTGCTGTCCGGACCCGAAGGCGCCGAAGCCCTGCGCACCGCCCTGGCGCAGTTGCTCGACCAGCAGGAAGCGAACGCGCAGACCTGAGACCCGACAGCGACCCGCCCCAGCGCATCGCCCTCGCCCCTCTCACTCCTCACTCCTCCCCACTCACTTCTCGCTCCTCACTCCTCCCCACTCACTTCCCGCCCCTGGCCTTCAACGCCGCCACCGCCGGCAGTTCCTTGCCCTCGCAGAACTCCAGGAACGCCCCGCCACCGGTCGAGATGTAGCCGATGCCGCCGGCGATGCCGTACTTGTCCACGGCGGCCAGGGTGTCGCCGCCGCCGGCGATCGAGAACGCGTCGGAGGCGGCGATGGCGCGGGCCAGGGACTCGGTGCCGTGGCCGAACTGGTCGATCTCGAACACACCGACCGGGCCGTTCCAGACGATGGTGCCGGCGCGGTTGACGGCCATGCCGTAGCGCGCGGCGGTCTCCGGACCGATGTCCAGGATCATCTCGTCCTCGCCGACGTCGCCGACCTTGCGCACGTGCGCGACGGCGGTGGGGCTGAATTCGGTGGCGACCACCACGTCCACCGGCACCGGGATGTCGGCGCCGCGCGCACGGGCCTTGTCGTTGATCGCGTGCGCGGTGGCGACCAGGTCGGGCTCGTAGAGCGACTTGCCGACCCGGTGTCCGGCGGCGGCGATGAAGGTGTTGGCGATGCCGCCGCCGACGATCAGCTGGTCGACGGTCTCGACCAGGCTCGACAGCAGCTCGAGCTTGGTGGAGACCTTGGAGCCGGCGACGATTGCGACCAGCGGACGCGCGGGTTCGTGCAGTGCGCGCCCCAGGGCGTCGAGCTCCGCCATCAGCAACGGTCCGCCGCAGGCCAGCGGCGCGTGGCGGATCACCCCGTGGGTCGAAGCCTGGGCGCGGTGCGCGGTGCCGAAGGCGTCCATGACGAATACGTCGCACAAGGCGGCGTAGCGGCGGGCCAGGGCCTCGTCGTCGGCCTTCTCGCCGACGTTCATCCGGCAGTTCTCCAGCAGCACCAGCTCGCCGGGCGCCACCTCGACGCCATCGAGGTAATCGCGCACCAGCCGCACATCGCGACCCAGCAGCTCGCCCAAGCGCACGGCAACGGGCGCCAGCGAGTCCGCCTCGCCGGACTGGCCCTCCGTCGGCCGGCCCAGGTGGGACATCACCATCACCGCGGCACCGGCCTCCAGCGCCTGGCGCAACGTCGGCAGCGCCGCCTGGATGCGCTGTTGCGAGGTGATCACACCGTCCTTCATCGGCACGTTGAGATCCTCCCGGATCAGCACGCGCTTGCCGGACAGGTCGAGGTCGCTCATTCGGGTGATGGCCATTGCAGCTCCTTGGGTGTGGGTTCCGCTCCGGCGGGCGCCGACCGGCTCTGGGTTGCGGATTGTGGAACCCCCGGGGGTGCGGGTTCAAATCCCGACCTGACCGCCAGCCGACGAACGGTGATTGACACCGGGGCTTGACACGGGGCACAACCGGTGCCGGACAACGTCTTCGGGCGGCCGCACACTCGGCCCACCGCAGCCGCGACCGGTCCTCGGGGGAGGCAGGCGCGGATCCTTCAGGCAACACTTTTTTTTGGGGAGCACCACCACATGCGCAAGACCCTTCTTGCTGCCGCCATCGCGATGGCGGCGGGCGGAACCGTGTCCGCCTCGGAACTCATCCGCGCCGAGTTCCCGGTCCAGGACAGCTACATAGTCGTCCTCAAGGACGATGCCCGCGCCTCGATGCGCGGAACCGCGGCCCGCGAGGCCTCGGCCGCCGCCGAGGTCGCCTCGGTGGCCGCCGACATCGCCCGCGGCCACGGCGTGCGCGTCGACCGGGTGTACGGAAACGCCCTGCGCGGCTTCACGGTGCGCGCCGACGAGGCCAGCATCCGTCGCCTGCTGCGCGACCCGCGCGTGGCCTTCGTGGAGGAGGACGGCATGAGCTTCCTCAACCCGACCCAGACCAACGCGCCCTGGGGCCTGGACCGCGTCGACCAGCGTGCCAGGCCGCTGGACGGTCGCTACATCTACAACGCCACCGCCACCAACGTGCGCGTCTACGTCATCGACAGCGGCATCAATGCCAGCCACCAGGACTTCGGCGGCCGGGTGCTGTCCGGCGCCACGGCGATCAGCGACGGCCGGGGAACCGGCGACTGCAACGGCCATGGCACCCACGTCGCCGGAACGGTCGGCGGCGCGACCTGGGGCGTGGCCAAGGGCGTGCGCCTGGTGCCGGTGCGGGTCTTCGGCTGCAGCGGCGGCTCGGCGAACTCCACCATCATCGCCGGCATCGACTGGGTCGCGGCCAACGCCGTTCGACCGGCAGTGGCCAACATGAGCCTGGGCGGCGGCGCCTCGGCCGCGGTTGATTCGGCCACCAACAACCTGATCAACCGCGGGGTCACGGTGGTCGTGGCGGCCGGCAACGACAACGCCAACGCCTGCAACTACTCGCCGGCGCGGGTGGGTGCCGCGATCACCGTCGGCTCCACGACCAGCACCGACCAGCGCTCGAACTTCTCCAACTTCGGCTCCTGCGTGAACATCTTCGCGCCGGGCAGCTCGATCCGTTCGGCCTGGCACACCTCCAACACCGCGACCAACACCATCAGCGGCACGTCGATGGCGGCCCCGCACGTGGCCGGCGCGGCGGCGCTGTACCTGTCCGGCAACCCGGGCGCCAGCCCGACGACGGTGCGCAACTGGGTCTACAACAACGCCTCCACCAACCGCCTCTCCGGCATCGGATCGGGTTCGCCCAACCGCCTGCTGTACACGCGGTGAGGCGACGGCGGCCGGGCCTGTGGCCCGGCCGCCGGCTTCAGGACCCGGCGCCGAGTCCGCCCAGGCACAGGTACTTGGTCTCCTGGTACTCGGCCATGCCGACCCGGGCGCCCTCGCGGCCGATGCCCGACTGCTTCACCCCGCCGAAGGGCGCGAGTTCGGTGGAGACCAGGCCTTCGTTGATGCCCACGATGCCCGCCTCCAGCGCCTCGGCGACCCGCCAGCAGCGCGCCTGGTCGCGGCTGCAGAGGTAGGCGGCCAGGCCGTACTCGGTGTCGTTGGCCATGGCCACACCCTCGGCCTCGGTGTCGAAGCGCATCACCGCTAGAACGGGGCCGAAGATCTCCTCGCAACCCAGCTTCATCGCCATCGTGGCCCCGTCCAGCAGGGTCGGCTCGAAGAAGCGCGGGCCGAGCCCGTCGATCACCCCGCCGCCCCGCAGCACCCGCGCACCCTTGGCACGCGCGTCCTCGAGCAGGGACGCCACCTTGGCCACCGCCGCATCGTCGATCAGCGGCCCGTAGTCGACACCCTCCCCGGTCCCGGGACCGACCGACAGCTTGGCCATGCGGGCACCGAGCGCCTCGACGCAACGGTCGTGGATGCCGGTCTGGACCAGCACCCGGTTCGGACAGATGCAGGTCTGTCCGGCATTGCGGAACTTGGCCCGCACCAGGGCCTCCACCGCCGTCTCCAGGTCGGCGTCGTCGAAGACGATGAACGGCGCGTTGCCGCCCAGCTCCAGCGACAGCTTCTTCACCGTGTCGGCGCAGGCGGCCATCAGCGAACGGCCCACGGCCGTGGAGCCGGTGAAGCTGAGCTTGCGCACCGCCGGCGAACCGGTGAACACCCCGCCGATCGCCCGGGCATCGCGGCCGGTGACGATGTTGATGACGCCCTCGGGGATGCCTGCCCGGCGGGCCAGCTCGACCATGGCCAGGGCGGACAGCGGGGTCTGGGTCGCGGGCTTGCACACCGTCGTGCAGCCGGCGGCCAGCGCCGGTGCCAGCTTTCGCGCCAGCATCGCGTTGGGGAAGTTCCATGGCGTGATGGCGGCGCTGACGCCGACCGGCTGGCGGATCGCGATGACCCGGCGATCACCGGCCGGTGGCGGGATCACCTCGCCGTAGCCGCGCCGGGCCTCCTCGGCGAACCAGCGGATGTAGGCGGCACCGTAGTCGATCTCGCCGGCCGCCTCCTTCAGCGGCTTGCCCTGTTCGGCGGTCATGATCGCGGCCAGGTCGTCGCGGTGCGCCTTGAGGGCATCGTGCCAGGCCCACAGCAGGTCGGCGCGTGCCAGGGCGTCGAGCCCGCGCCAGGACGGCCACGCGGCCTCGGCTGCGGCCACCGCACGCCGCGCATCCTCGGCGCCGCCGTCGGCAACCCGGGCCACCACGCGTCCCGTGGCGGGGTCGTCGACCTCCAGCGTCGCCCCCGACACCGCGCCGGTCCAGTGGCCGGCGATGAAGAGTTCGGTCTTCAGCAGACCGCTGTCCTTGAGTTCCATCGCTGCATCTCCGTGTCCTGGCAGGCTCGGGCAGACTATCAGCCCCGGCATCAAGGCCGGCTGACCGTGCGGCACCCCTGCCGCCCCGACTGGAGGAACCGATGCAAGACGCCCCGCCCCTGCCCGTGCCCCGCGACGTCGCCGAGGCCGCGGCCCGTATCGCCTGCCAGGTCAGGCGAACGCCGGTCATGCGCAGCGCCTCGATCGACGCCGAGGCGGGCTGCCGCATCCACTTCAAGTGCGAGAACCTCCAGCGCGTCGGCGCCTTCAAGTTCCGCGGCGCGAGCAACGCCGTGCTGGGCCTGGACCCCGGGCGTGCACAGGCCGGCGTGGTCACCCAGTCCTCGGGCAACCACGGGGCGGCGGTGGCCCTGGCCTGCCGGCTGCGCGGCATCCCGGCGACCGTGGTCGTGCCCGAAGGCGCGCCACGGGTGAAGGTCGAGGCGATCCGGCGCCATGGCGCGCGACTGGTGCGCTGCGCGCCCGGGCAGGCCGCCCGCGACGAGGCCACCGCCGGGGAGCTGTCCAGGACCGGCGGCGCGCTGGTCCATCCCTTCGACGACGCCCGGGTGATCGCCGGCCAGGGCACGGCGGCACTTGAGCTGCTCGAAGAGGTCCCTGGGCTGGCGCACCTGCTGGCGCCGGTCTCCGGCGGCGGCCTGCTGTCGGGCACGCTGCTGGCGGCGCAGCTGGCGGGCAGCGGTGTGCAGGTGGTCGGCGCCGAGCCTGCAGCGGCCTCGGATGCGCACGAATCGCTGCGCCGCGGGGAACGCGTGCGCGGCTGGCCGATCGACACGATCTGCGACGGCCTGCGCGCCGAGCTCGGCGCCCTGCCGTTCCGCCTGCTCCGCGACCAGGTGCGCATCCTGCTCGCGGAGGAGTCGGAGATCATCGCGGCGATGCGGATGGTGTGGGAGCGGATGAAGCTGGTGATCGAACCGTCCTGCGCCGTGCCGCTGGCGGTCGTGCTCAACAACCGCGAGCGGTTCGCCGGCGCCGAGGTGGGCATCATCCTCAGCGGGGGCAACGTCGACCTCGACGCCCTGCCCTGGGTCACGGCACCGGCCTGAACGCACGCAGCCGGCCCGATGGGGCCGGCTGCGTGACCGGATCGGCCGGTGTTCCGGCCGTCAGCGGGTCTTGCGCCCGCGCGACTTCTGCGAGGGCAGGCTGGCGACCTGGGAGCCCGAGGGACCCGACAGGCTCTTGGGCAGGCTCAGCCGGGCCTTGTCGGAGATGTCCTGGCTCGGGCCCTTCGGCGGTGCATTGCGGCGCGCCTTGGCCTTCCGGGCGACCTTGCGCGCGGCGACCTTGGGGCTGACCTTGGCCGCGGCCTTCCTGGCGACCTTCTTGGCCGGCTTCTTTGCGGCGGGCTTCTTTGCAGCAGGCTTCGCCGTCTTCTTCGCGGCCGCCTTCGTGGCGGCCTTCTTCGCCGGCTTCCTGGCCGCGGCCTTCTTCGCGGCAGCCTTCTTCGCTGGCTTCGCGGCCGTCTTCTTCGCGGCGGTCTTCCTGGTGGCCTTCTTGGCGGCCTTCTTCGCCGGCTTTGCGGTGGCCTTCTTCACGGCCTTCCGGGTCGTTTTTTTTGCGGCGCGCCGGGCGGCCTTCTTCGCCGGCTTCTTCGCCGCCTTGCCCGACGCCTTCTTCGCCGGGGCCTTCGTGGCACCGACATCCAGTGCCGCCGCGGCCGCGCTGGACTCCTTGTTGAGGGTGTCGAGCTGCGATTCGAAATGCTTCAGGGCGCGGTCGAGAATGCGGCCCTTCTGCGCGGTGCGTGCGTTGGCAGCGCCGGAGGCACCCGACTTGCTGCCGGTGCGCCGCGCGCTCTGGATCTTCTGGCGCTGGGTGAGGTCACGCTGCTTGTCGCGCAGGTCGCGCACGCGCTTGATCAGGCTCACCAGCTCCTTCACCGTCCACGGGCCCTTGGACTGGAGCATGTCGCGCTCGCGCGCATTCACAAGAGCCGAGTCGGCTGCGGAAAGTTTCATCTGGTTCCCTACCCTTTCGATGATGTACGCGCCCGATACTACGCGCACGGATGCGAAGGGTGGAAGCAGGACGCACGAAAAAGCCCCGGACATGCCGGGGCTTTCGTGTCGCGGACCGTGCCCGGGACTACTTCGCCGCCATCAGCGCGACGGTCATGTCGAGCATGCGGTTGGAGAAGCCCCACTCGTTGTCGTACCAGCTCAGGACCTTGACCAGGGTGCCGTCCATGACGCGGGTCTGGGTGCTGTCGTAGACCGAGCTGCGCGGGTCGTGGTTGAAGTCGATCGACACCAGCGGGCGGGTGTTGATGCCCAGCACGCCCTTGAGCGGACCCTCGGCGGCGGTGCGCACCAGCTGGTCGATCTCGTCCTTGCTGGTGGCGCGCTTGGCGACGAAGCTGAGGTCGACCACCGAGACGTTGATGGTCGGCACGCGCATCGCGAAGCCGTCGAGCTTGCCGTTGAGCTCCGGCAGGACCAGGCCGACGGCCGCGGCGGCGCCGGTCTTGGTCGGGATCTGGCTCATCGTGGCCGAGCGCGCGCGGCGCAGGTCGGAATGGAAGACGTCGGTGAGGACCTGGTCGTTGGTGTAGGCGTGGATGGTCGTCATCAGGCCGTGCTGGATGCCGATCCCGTCATGCAGCACCTTGGCCAGCGGTGCCAGGCAGTTGGTGGTGCAGCTGGCGTTGGAAATGACCTCCATGCCGGCACCGAGCTGGTCGTGGTTGACGCCATACACGAAGGTGCCGTCGACATCCTTGCCGCCGGGGGCGGAGATGATGACCTTCTTCGCGCCACCGGCGAGATGCGCCCTGGCCTTCTCCTTGGAGGTGAAGAAGCCGGTGCACTCCAGCACCACGTCCACGCCGTGCTCGCCCCAGGGCAGCCTGGCCGGGTCGCGCTCGGCGAAGACCTTGATGCGGTCGCCGTTGACGACCAGGTCGCCGTCGCTGACCTCCACGGTGCCCGGGAAGCGGCCGTGGGCGGTGTCGTATTGGGTCAGGTGCGCATTGGTCTCGGCGTCGCCCAGGTCGTTGATGGCGACCACCTGGATCTCTGCGGTGCGGTTGGACTCGTACAGCGCACGCAGGATGTTGCGGCCGATGCGGCCGTACCCGTTGATCGCGACCTTGATCGCCATGACTCACTCCTGAAGTTGGGCACCGCCGGACGGTGCAAGGGGTCGGGGAAGCCAGCTATTTTAGACGAGCCTCCACGCTGGCGAAACGTTGACCATGATCCGCCTCATTCCGATCCTCATCCTGCTCATGCCCTCCCTGGCCCTGGCCTGGAGCGGGCACGGCCACCGGATCGTCGCCGAGCTGGCCGAACAGCAGCTCGATCCCGCCCAGCGGGCGCTGCTGCAGCCCCTGCTTGAGGCCGTGGATGCCGGCTCGCTGGCCGAGGTGTCGACCTGGGCCGACGAGGTGCGCGGCACCGAGGTCTGGCGGCACAGCGCGCGCTGGCACTTCGTCAATTTCGCCGACCTGGGCTGCCGCTACGAACCCGAGGTGTACTGCCCCGACGGCGACTGCATCATCGACGCGATCAACGCCCAGGCCGCGCGGCTGGGGGATGCCTCGCTGTCGATGGAGGAACGCGGGATCGCGCTGAAGTTCCTGGTGCACTTCGTCGGCGACATCCATCAACCCTTCCACGCCGGCCTGGCCGAGGACCTCGGCGGGAACCGCTTCCAGCTGCGCTACCGCAACGAGGGACGCAACCTGCATTCCCTGTGGGACGGTCCGATCCTGCAGTCGCTTGAGCCGGACTGGCGCGCCTACGTGGATCGCCTGTCGCCCCGCATGCACGCCATGCCCGCCGGGGTCGCGCTGGATGGGGGACCGCTGGACTGGGCCCTGGAGTCGTGCCGGGCGATCGGCGAACGCGGGCTGTATCCGCAGCGCGGCCGTCCGGTGCCGGCGTCCTACCTGGAAGCCCACCGACCGTTCGCCGAGCAGCGGGTGCTGCAGGCCGCACACCGGCTGGCCCGGTTCATCGGCGAGCATCTGCCTGAACGGACGACGACACCGCCCCCCCTTAAATTAGCTAGTGCTGATATGGTGAGCGGAAACTTCCCGGAGCAGCCCATGCGAAAGCCCCTCGTCCACCCCTTCTTCCACGCCGACTCCAGCACCTGGACCTACGTGGTCGTGGACCCGGAGACCCGGGCCGCGGCGGTGATCGATCCGGTGCTGGACTTCGACCCCAAGGCCGGACGCACCGCCACCGACAGCGCCCGGGCGGTGCTGGACTTCCTCACCGGCGAGGCGCTGGAGGTCGAGTGGATCATCGAAACCCACGCCCATGCCGACCACCTCTCCGCCGGGCACTGGCTCAAGCAGCACCTGCCGCGAGCCCGGCTGGCCATCGGCGAGGGCATCCGCACGGTGCAGAAGACCTTCCGGCCGATCTTCAACCTCGGCGAGCACTTCCCGGCCGACGGTTCGCAGTTCGACCACCTCTTCACCGACGGCGAAACCTACCGGATCGGCGGCCTGGAAGGCCGGGTGATCCCGGTGCCCGGCCACACCAACGACTCGGTCGCCCACCTCGTCGGCGACGCCCTGTTCACCGGCGACAGCCTGTTCATGCCCGACGGCGGTACCGCCCGATGCGACTTCCCCGGCGGTGATGCCGGCCGCCTGTACGATTCGATCCAGCGACTGTTCGAGCTGCCCGACGACACCCGCGTCTTCGTCTGCCACGACTACGCGCCGGGCGGTCGCGAGCACCGCTGCGAGACGACGATCGGCGATCAGAAGGCGTCCAACATCCACGTCCACCGCGGCACCGACCGGGAGACCTTCGTCCGGGTGCGCGAGGCGCGAGACGCGACGCTCGACATGCCTGTGCTGATCCTGCCCTCGGTGCAGGTCAACATCCGCGCCGGCGCCCTGCCCGAGCCGGAGGACAACGGCGTGCGCTACCTCAAGCTGCCGATCGACCGGCTCTAGCCCGCCACACCGGGACGCCGGCGGGCGCTGGCGTCCAGCAGCGCGTAGTACAGCAGCGGAATCACCACCAGCGTCAGCGCCGTGGACACCAGGATGCCGAAGATCAGCGAGATCGCCAGGCCGTTGAAGATCGGGTCGTCGATGATGAAGAAGGCGCCGGCCATGGCGGCGGCGGCGGTCAGCGCGATGGGCTGGGCGCGCACCGCGCAGGCCTCGACCACCGCATCGGCCAGCGCCTGCCCCTGGTCCAGCGCATGGTTGATGAAATCCACCAGCAGGATCGAGTTGCGCACGATGATGCCCGCCAGGGCGATCATGCCGATCATCGATGTCGCGGTGAAGGGCTGCCCGAGCAGCGCATGGCCGGGCATGACCCCGATCACCGTCAGCGGGATCGGCGCCATGATCACCAGCGGCACGACGTAGCTGCGGAACTGCGCGACCACCAGCAGGTAGATCAGCACCATGCCCGCGGCGTAGGCGATGCCCATGTCGCGGAAGGTCTCCCAGGTGACCTGCCACTCGCCGTCCCACTTCACCGCGAAGGTGTCGGTGGACGCGGGCTGCGAGAAGAACCACTGGCCCAGGCGCACGCCACCGACGGTCTCGCGGCGCAACTGCCCGACCAGGTCGAACATGCTGTACAGCGGGCTGTCCATGTCACCGGCCTCGTCGGCGGTGACGTACACCACCGGCAGCAGGTCCTTGTGGTGGATCGCCCGCTCCCAGCCGGCCTCCTCGACGCGGACCAGCTCGGAAAGCGGCACCAGCGCACCGTCCATCGCCCGCACCCGCAAGGCCAGCAGCTGGTCCATGCTGGCCTGGTCGCCGGCGGGCAGCCGCAGCCTCACCGGCACCGGGACCTTCGAGCTGCCGTCGCGCAGCCAGGTGGCGTCGTGGCCGCCCGCCGCCATCGCCAGCGTGCCGGCCACCGCGGCCTGGCTCACGCCCAGGCGCGCGGCACGCACCCGGTCCACGACGACCACATCACGCGGAGCGTCCGCCTCGACGCTGGTGTCGACGTCGACGATGCCGGGGGTCTGCCGGAAGCGCTCGGCCAGTTCCAGGGCGATCGCACGGCTGCGGTCACCGTCCGGCCCGTAGACCTCGGCGACGATCGGCGCCATCACCGGCGGCCCGGGCGGCACCTCGACCACCTTCACCGATGCGCCGTGGCGCTCGCCGATCGCCGCCAGCGCCGGGCGCACCGCGCGGGCGATGTCGTGGCTCTGGCGGCGACGGTCGCGGCGATCGACCAGGTTCACCTGCAGGTCGCCGAGGTTGGCGCCCTCGCGCAGGTAGTACTGGCGGACCAGTCCGTTGAAGTTCACCGGGGCCGAGGTGCCCGCATAGCCTTGGAAGTCCAGCACCTCCGGCAGCGCGGCAACCTCGGCGGCCAGCTCGACCAGCAGCCGGTTGGTCGCCTCCAGCGTCGCGCCCTCGGGCAGGTCGACCACCACCTGGAACTCGGATTTGTTGTCGAAGGGCAGCATCTTCAGCACCACCAGCTGGAAGAGCGCCAGGCTGGCCGAGAGCAGGGTGATGCCGACCACGCCGGCGTACAGCGCCAGCCGGCGTCGGCCGCCGCGACGCGGGTCCAGGAACGGACGCAGCAGGCGGTCGAAGCCGCCGCGGAGGCGTGCGACCAGGGCCGACTCCGAATGACCGCCGCCCGTACCGGGGCCGTGTGCGCCGAAGCGGCGCGAGAGCAGGCGATGGGCCAGCCACGGCGTCACCGTCAGGGCGATCACCAGCGACAGCAGCATGCCGGCCGAGGCGTTGATCGGGATCGGCCGCATGTAGGGGCCCATCAGGCCGGACACGAAGGCCATGGGCATCAGCGCCGCGATCACCGTGAAGGTGGCCAGGATGGTCGGACTGCCGACCTCGTCGACCGCCGGGGGAATCGCCTCCAGCAGCGACTTCCCGCCCCGGGTCATGTGTCGGTGGATGTTCTCGACCACCACGATGGCGTCGTCGACCAGGATGCCGATGGAGAAGATGAGCGCGAACAGCGACACGCGGTTGAGCGTGAAGCCCATCGCCCAGGAGGCGAACAGCGTGGCCGCCAGGGTCAGGACCACGGCGGAGCCCACCACCACCGCCTCGCGCCATCCCAGCGAGAAGAGCACCAGCAGCACCACCGAGCCGGTGGCGAACACCAGCTTGGTGATCAGCGTCATCGCCTTGTCGTTGGCCGTGTAGCCGTAGTCGCGGGTCACCGCCACCTCGACGCCCGCCGGGATGAGCGTGTCGCGCAGGGCCTCCAGGCGGGAGCCCACCGCCCGGGTGAGGTCCACGGCGTTGTGTCCGGGCAGCTTGGTGATGGCCACGGTCACCGCCGGGGCCAGCCCGGCCGCCGGGCCGGGCGCATGGGCCGGGGTGCCGTGCCAGACGTAGCTGTCCGGCAGGTCCGCGCCCCGGTGGACCGCGGCGACATCCGACAGGACCAGCGGGCGACCGCCCTCCAGGCCGATGACCAGCTCGGCGACCTGCTGCGCATCGGCCAGCCAGGTCCCCGCGGTGAGCGGGCGGACGCCTTCGCCGGTCACCCGTTCGGGAACCCGGGTGACCAGGTTCGCCGCCTGCAGGGCATTCGCCAGATCGTCGATGCCCATGCCGAAGGCGGCCAGCCGGGTCGCGTCGAGCTCGACGACGACCGCCCGCCGCGGTGCACCGATGGTGTAGACGTCGCGGGTCCCGCGGATGCGCTTGAGGTCGTCCTCGAGCGCACGGGCCACCTCGGCCAGCTCGGTGGGTCCGCGCGACGGGTCGTCGGTCCACAGCGTCAGGCCCATCACCGGCACGTCGTCGATGCCCATCGGCCGCACCAGCGGCTGGCCGACGCCCACGCCGGGCGGCACCCAGTCGGCGTTGGAATAGACCTGGTTGTACAACCGGACGATCGCGTCCTGGCGGGGCACGCCGACCTTGAACTCCACGGTGATCGCCGAGACCCCCGGTCGGCTGGTCGAATAGACGTGCTCGACGCCCTCGATGCCCGCCAGCACCTGCTCCAGCGGCGCGCTGACCAGGTTGCGCACGTCCTCGGGGGAGGCTCCGGGAAAGGGCACGAAGACGTTGGCCATCGTGACGTCGATCTGAGGCTCCTCCTCGCGGGGCGTGATCACCACCGCGAGCAGTCCCAGCAGCAGGCCGGCCAGGGCCAGCACCGGCGTGAGCGGATTGGCCTGGAAGCGGGCCGCCAGGCGGCCGGAGATGCCCATGCGATGGGTCGGCTCAGTCACGACGTCCACCCCGCCGACGCTCCGCCAGCCAGGCCAGGGCGGCCACCGGGTCCTGCGCGATCCGTTCGCCCGCACCCAGCCCGGCGAGGATCTCCACCGAATCGTCGAAGCGCTGGCCGGGCCGCACCTGCCGCAACGCGGGCGCTCCCGCCTCGTCCAGGACGTAGACGGCGCTGAGCTCGCCGCGCTGGACGAGCGCGGCGGCGGGAACCACCAGGCGGGCCTGTTCCTCGAGCATGAAGGCGACCTTTGCGGTCATCCCCGGGTGCAGTCCCGTGCGCGACTCCGGCAGTTCCACGCGCACCCGGAAGCTGTGGGTCCGGGGGTCGGCGTACGGGAACACCAGCACGTCCGCGGCCTGGAGCCGACGGCCATCCTCGAGCAGTACCGCGGCGCTGGCGTGACGGCGGATGGCGCCGACGTCGCTCTGGGGGACGTCCACGGCGATCCGCAGCCGGTCCAGGGACAGGCCCGCCACCAGCGGCTGGCCGGGCCCGACGGTCTCGCCGACCTCGACGAAGCGCTCGGTCAGGATGCCCGTGTAGGGCGCGCGCACCACGGTGTAGTCGACCTGCTCGCCGGCAGCGCTCACCGACGCGCGTGCCGCCTCCAGCTGGGCCCGGGCGGCATCCCGCCGGGCCAGGGCCTGGTCCATCTGCGCACGCGAGACCAGCTGCCGCTCGAAGATCCCGCGGATCCGCTGGTAGTCGGCCTCGGCTTCGTTGAAGGCCGCTTGCGCCGCCTGCAGCGCGGCCCCGGCCTGGCGTTGCCCCGACACCTGCTCCACGTCGGTGAAGCGCACCACCACCTGCCCGGCCTCCACCGTGTCGTTGACGTCGAAGGGCAGCTCCAGCACGCGGCCGCCGGTCTGCGCCGACAGCGTGGCCTGGTGGACGGCCTCGACCACGCCGTCCCAGCTGCGCTCGCGGGGCGTCGCCACCGCCTCGACCACATGCCCCTCCAGCCCGCCGGGAGGCAGGGAGGGCGTGGATGCCTCCTGCCCCCCACAGGCCGACAGCATCAGGCCAATGGACACCAGCACCGCCAGTCGCACGCCACGGCTCATCGCCAACACCTCCGGATCACCTGAAGGCACAGCCGGGCTTCATGCCCATCCGGGCGAAAAGCTTCGCCGCCGGGCAGAAGCCGGTGATGCTGGCCTGCAGCAGGTTCAGACCGACGAAGGCGGTCAACACCAGCCACCACGGCGAGAACAGCTGCGCCAGGACGAGGCTGGCGAGGACCATGAAGCCGGCAAAGGCGAAGATGGCGCGATCGAGGTTCATGCGATGCTCCCGAGTGGGCCCGGACGGGCTTTACTATGAATTAGTAGTTGCTTATATTAGATACTGCTACTTCAAAGTCAAGCAGGAGCCTTCACCATGCCCATCGATGTCGCAGCCCTGGTCGACGCCGCCCGAGGTGCCATCCGCGAGGTGGACCCGAAACACCTCGATGGCGAGTTGGACGCGGTCACCCTGATCGACGTCCGCGAACCGGCGGAGTTCGAGAGCGGACACCTGCCCGGCGCGGTCAACATTCCGCGCGGGGTCCTCGAGTTCCAGATCCACGCGCACCCGGCCGTTGGCGGGGCCACCGACGAGGCACTCGCGCTCCCGCAGCGCCCGATCGTGCTGTACTGTCGCAGCGGCGGCCGCTCGGCGCTCGCCGCGCAGAGCCTGCAGCTGCTGGGCTTATCCAACGTCCGGTCGTTGACGGGCGGGATCGAGGCCTGGCGGCGACTCAACGGCAAGGCAGCGGGCTGAGGCTCGTGGCAGCCTCAGCCCGGATCGGCCACCGTCGCGGTGGGCACTTCGACCCAGAGCAGCCCCCGAAGCTCGCCCTCGGAGAAACCAACGGCCCGATACCCCGGCACACTCGCCTCCAGCGCCTCCAGCGCATGGGGGTGTGGATCGCGCCCGTGGCACAGGGTGCAGCTGCGCTCGGTCCGGATGCCCGCCACGATCCGGAATGCGATCCCCGCAGGCAAATCATCATGAATCTCGAGCACCAGTTCGGCCGGGTCCGCGCCGGCGGACATCGCCGGCTGGAACTGGTCCAGCGCCTCGGCCAGCCAGCCGGTGGGCGTGGCTTCGGGGGAGCGAGCGCGCCCGGGCACGGAAGTGCGCCCCAGGCGGACACCATGCGCCGCCATCACCTCATCTCGGATGCCGGCCGCCTCGACCGCACACACCCGGGTCGCCGCTGCGGGGCCTTCGGCATGGAGGGTATCCTGCAACCTCCGACCCAACCGCGTGCGGAAATCGCGGCCAGCGGCAACGGCGGTGGCCCGGGCGCGCAACTGGGCATCGGAGTGACGCTGCGCAGAACCGTCCGACTCACCACCGGCAGGCTGCGATGCCCCCTCGCCGGCATCGCCAAGGGCATGCTCCGACTCGGTTGGAGTTGCCCCGCCACACCCGGCGAGCACGATCGACATCCCGATGAACAACGCGGCGAACCGAAGCATGACCATGTCCCCGAAGAAGGTTGAACCCGAGACTCTCCGAGCCGAAGAGCCCTGTCCAGCCCTGGATGCGGGATCGTCCGCGCCGCGGTCGCTGAGCCCGGACCAACGGTCACCCGCGGCATCCGGACCCGGCCTCGACCCGGAAGCGATGAGCGCGCACGCACGCGACGCCTCGCGCCTGCTCAAGGCGCTGTCGAACGAGAAGCGGCTGTTGATCCTGTGCCTGCTGGTGGAGCAGGAGCGGTCGGTCGGCGAGATCAACGCCCGGGTCGACCTCAGCCAGTCGGCGCTGTCGCAGCACCTCGCCGTGCTGCGGGAAGAGGGCCTGGTGAAGACCCGGCGCGAGGCGCAGACGATCCACTATTCGATCGTCGACGGGCCAGCCCAGCGGGTGATGGCGACCCTGCACGGCATCTACTGCGGCCCGGGCTGAAGCGCACCCGCGCCCTGTCCGGGTGCGGGTGCGTTGGCTGCCGGTCAGCCCCCGGCGCGGCGGGTCAGGGGTTGCAGCGCCCCCGGCTCCTCGCCGAAACCCGCGGCGTCGGCGTCCAGCGCGAAGTCCACCGGCACCAGGACCGACGCGGGCACCGCCCGACCGTCCTCCCGGGCCGGGTTGAAGGTCCAGGAGGCAACCGCCTCGCGGGCCGACGCGTCCAGCACCGGGTGTCCCGAGCTGCGCTGGATGGCGACCGCCGACGCTGTTCCGTCCTCAGCCACCTCCACCCTGAGCACGACCCGGCCCTCCATGCGCTGCTCGACCGCCTCGACCGGATAACGCGGCGCGCTGAGTGCCGCATAGCTGGCGCCACCCACCGACGCGTCCTCCGAACCGGCGCCCGCGCCGGGCTGCACCGCCCAGGCGACCGCCGCGACAGCCAGTGCGCCAGCCAGCACCCCGGCCTGCGCGAACCGCCGGCGTGAACCCTCGTTCCTGCTCCTGCTCAACATGTCCAGTCTCTCCTTGATGGGATGGAACCTGCCCCAGTGGCAGGCCAGCAGGCCACCCGGCGCTGCGTTGGGCACCCCGAGGATGGCGTCTGCATAGCTCCGTCGACGACCCGGCAGGCGACGCATCACCACGGCATCGCAGGCCAGCTCCTGGTCGGCACGGAATCGGGCCGCGGCCGCGTGGACCAGCGGGTTGAACCACAGCAGGCCCTGGACCAGGACCGCCAGCAGGCGCCACCACAGGTCGCCGCGACGCAGGTGCACCGCCTCGTGGGCCAGCATCAGGCGGCGTTGGCGTGCCCCGTAGCGGCTGCGGAAGTCGTGGGGCAGCAGCAACCGCGGCGCCCACGGTGACACCAGGGCCGGCAGCGCGTCGCCGCGGCTGCACAGCATCACCGGGCCACGTCCGCGACGGCGTTGCCCCAGGCGGCCCAGGAACCGGTGCTGCCCGGCCACGACCATCCCCGCGAAGACCACCAGCCCCGCCAGCCACACCACCACCAGCGCACCGGCGATGCCGTGCCCTGCGCCGGGCGCCGACGCCGTCGCGTCCCCCCGGATCGGCGCGGCGAGCAGCTCCACTGCCGGCAGCTCGGCGAGGGCGAGGACGGCCGGGTTCCCGGGAAGCAGGACGGCCAGCATCGACAGCGGAACCGACACCCACAGCAGGTGCACCGCCTCGGGGCCAAGCCGGCGCCGCAGGGGCCCTCGCAGCGCCAGCAGCACCAGCAGCAGCAGCGAAACCACGACGCTCACGCGCCACAGCGCATCGATGAGTTCAGCGCTCATCGTCCAGCCTCCCGACCAGGTCCTTGAGCGCCTGGAGGTCCTCCCGCGACAGGCGCCCGTGCTCGCTGAAGTGGGCCACCAGCGGCGCGACCCGCCCACCGAACAAGCGGTCGACCAGGCCCGCGCTCTGCTCGGCCAGCCAGGCCTCGCGCTCAAGCACCGGCGCGTAGAGGTATCGCCGGCCATCGCGGTCGGCCCGGATCGCACCCTTCTTCAGCAGACGGTTGAGCAAGGATTTCACCGTGCCCTCCTGCCAGTCCTGGCGGGGGGAGAGCACCTGCACGAGCTCCTCGGCGGTGAGCGGACTGCGCTCCCAGAGGACATCCATGACGTGCGCTTCGGCATCCGAGATCATTTGCTTACACCTGTAATCGATGGCCTCAGATTACACGTGTAATCGCTCCTGTCAACACCGCCCGGAAAGTTGATCATCCTCAATCGCGCACCGCCCCGGGCGGCGCAGACTTCGCGCATCGCACCGCTTCCCACACCACAAGGACATCCGTCATGCGCACGCTTCCCCCCACCCTGCTCGCCGCCGCGCTCGGCCTGGGCCTCTCGCCGCTGGCACAGGCCGATGACTGGTTCATCCGCGCCGGCGCCGCCCATGTCGACCCCAAGTCGAACAACGGCACCCTCGCTGGCGGCGCGCTGTCGGTGGGCATCGACGCCAACACCCAGCTGGGCCTGGTCATCGGCCGCCAGCTGGGCGACCACTGGGCGGTCGAACTGCTGGCCGCGACCCCGTTCAAGCACACCGTCAGCCTCAACGGCGCCGAGGCGGTCGACTTCAAGCACCTGCCGCCAACCCTGAGCCTGCAGTACCACTTCGCACCCGGCGGCCGGGTCAACCCCTTCCTCGGCCTGGGCGTGAACCACACCCGGACCTGGAGCGAATCGACCCGCGGACCGGTCCAGGGCGCGAACGTGAGGCTCGGCGACAGCTGGGGCGCCGCCGCGCAGGCCGGCCTGGCGTTCCGGCTGGGCGGCTCGATGGAGCTGGTGGTCGAGGCCCGCTGGATCGACATCGACGTCGACGTCCGGCTCGAGGGCACCCGCATCGGCACCGCCCATGTCGACCCGATGGTCTACGGCGCCTACCTGGGCTGGCGGTTCTGAGGACGGCGATCGGCGGCCACGGCCGCACTCCCGAACGCACAAGGCGCCCCGCGGGGCGCCTTGTGCATGGCACGCGCGTCCCGCCGGCGGGCTACAGCGACTTCGCCGCCTCGACCACCGCCTCGACGGTGATGCCGAAGTGCTCGAACAGCTGCGCGGCCGGCGCCGATGCGCCGAAGACGTCGATGCCCACGACCCGGCCGTCGAGTCCCACGTACTTGCGCCAGTAGTCGCTCACGCCGGCCTCCACCGCCACGCGCTTGCGGCACCACGACGGCAGGACCGCCTCGCGCCACTCCAGCGGCTGCCGGTCGAAGACGTCGGTCGACGGCATCGAGACCACGCGCACGGCAAGGCCCTCGGCGGACAGCGTCGCTGCGGCCTCCATCGCCAGCCCGACCTCCGAGCCGGTCGCCAGCACGATCACATCGAAGCGCGCCTCCGGCGGGTCGGAGAGCACATAGCCACCCCGGGCGATGTCGTCGAGCTGCTGCGCGTCGCGCGCCTGGTGGGCGAGGTTCTGGCGACTGAAGACCAGGCAGCTGGGTCCGTCTCGGCGCTCGATCGCCGCCCGCCAGGCCACCGCCGACTCGACCGCGTCGCAGGGGCGCCAGACGTCGTTGTTGGGAATGTGGCGCAGGCTGGCCAGGTGCTCGACCGGCTGGTGGGTCGGGCCGTCCTCGCCCAGTCCGATCGAGTCGTGGGTGAAGACGTGGATGGCCCGGGTCGGGATCAGCGCCGACATGCGCAGCGCATTGCGCGAGTAGTCGGAGAACACCAGGAAGGTGGCGTCGTAGTGCAGGAAGCCGCCGTGCAGCGCGATGCCGTTGCCGATCGCGCTCATGCCGAACTCGCGCACCCCGTAGTGGATGTAGTTGGCGTCGCGGGCCGCGGCGTCGTTGACCGGGCTGGAGCCCTTCCACAGGGTCAGGTTGGAATGGGCCAGGTCGGCCGAGCCACCGATGAGCTCGGGCAGCAATGGCCCGTAGGCGTCCAGGGCCATCTGCGAGGCCTTGCGCGAGGCGACCGTGGGGCCGTCGGCCTGCAGCGTGCGGACGTACTCGGCGGCCTTGTCGGCGAAATCCGCCGGCAGCTCGCCGCGCATGCGGCGCTCCAGCTCCGCGCCGGCCTCCGGGAAGGCCGCCACATAGGCGGCCAGTGCCTGCTCCCACTCGGCCTGGCGGCGGGCGCCGGCCTCGCGGGCGTCCCAGGCCTCGCGCACCGGCGCCGGGATCTCGAACGGCGCGTGCGGCCAGCCCAGGTGCTCGCGGGCGGCGGCGATCTCGTCCTTGCCCAGCGGCGCGCCGTGGGTCGACTCGCTGCCCTGCTTGTTCGGCGCGCCGAAGCCGATGGTGGTGCGGCAGCACAACAGGCTGGGGCGGTCGGCCTCCGCGCGAGCCTGCGCGATGGCCCGGGCGACCGCCTCGGGGTCGTGGCCGTCGACGTCGCGGATCACCTGCCAGCCGTAGGCCTGGAAGCGCGCGGCGGTGTCGTCGGTGAACCAGCCGGCGGTGTCGCCGTCGATCGAGATGCGGTTGTCGTCCCAGAAGGCGATCAGCTTGCCCAGCTTCCAGGTGCCCGCCAGCGACGCGGCCTCGTGGGAGACGCCCTCCATCAGGCAGCCATCACCGAGGAAGACGTAGGTGTGGTGGTCGATGATGGCGTGGCCGTCGCGGTTGAACCGCTGCGCCAGAACCCGCTCGGCCAACGCCATGCCCACCGCGTTGGCGAAGCCCTGCCCCAGCGGCCCGGTGGTGGTCTCCACACCCGGGGTGTGGCCGAACTCCGGATGGCCGGCGGTGCGCGAGTGCAGCTGGCGGAAGTTCTTCAGCTCCTGCAGCGGCAGGTCGTAGCCGGTGAGGTGCAGCAGCGAGTAGATCAGCATCGAGCCGTGCCCGTTGGAGAGCACGAACCGGTCGCGGTTGAACCAGGCCGGGTCGGACGGGTTGTGCACCAGCACGTCGCGCCAGAGCACCTCGGCGATGTCGGCCATGCCCATCGGGGCGCCGGGGTGGCCGGATTTCGCCGCCTCCACGGCGTCCATGGACAGGAAGCGGATGGCATTGGCGAGTTCGCGGCGGTTCGTGCTCATGGCGACGGCGGGCTTCTGCGGCGGCGGGACAGGGGGCGCATTGTCCCCCAGCAGGCCGCCGATGTCGCGGTTGAAGCCGTCACACGGCGATGGTAGGCGCCGCGGCTCAGGCCCCGGACTGCAGGCGCTCCGGCGCCTCGTAGCGCGAGACCACGACCGAGCCGACCAGGTCGCCGCTGACGTTGACCGTCGTGCGGCACATGTCCAGGAAGCGGTCGACACCGAGGATCAGGCCGATGCCCTCCGGCGGGATGCCGAACATCGCCAGGATCATCGCGATCACCGGCAGCGAACCGCCCGGCACGCCGGCGGCACCGATCGCGCCGAGCATGCACAGCACCAGGATCACGCCCTGCTGCAGCAGCGTCAGTTCCACCCCGAAGAACTGCGCCAGGAACAGCACCGTGACGCCCTCGAACAGGGCCGTGCCGTTCATGTTCGCCGTCGCGCCCAGCGTGCAGACGAAGCGCGCCACCCGGCGCGGCACGCCGAGGTTCTCCTCGGCCACCTTCAGCGTCGTGGGCAGCGAGGCCGCCGAGGAGGAGGTCGAGAAGGCGGTGAGGATGGCCGGCTGCGCGCCGCGGAAGAAGACCAGCGGGTTCATCCCGCCGAACAGGCGCAGCAGCAGCGGGAAGACCACGAACATGTGCACGGCCAGCGCCAGCACCACGGTGCCGACGAAGCGCGCCAGCTGAACCAGCACGTCCATGCCCAGCTGCGAGGTGATGGTGAACAGCAGGGCGGCCACGGCGAAGGGCGCGGTCAGGATCACCCAGTTGATCAGCTTCAGGCAGATGTCGTAGACGCCCTGGACGGCACCCACGAAGCTCTTCGTGCCCGGGGTCTGCAGCACGGTGGCGGCGATGCCGAACATCAGCGCGAAGAACATGATGCCGATGAGGTCACCGGAACCGGCCGAGGCCACCGGGTTGCGCGGGACGATGTTGATGATCAGGTCGCGCAGCGAGACGTTCTCGCCACCGGCGGCGATCTCGCCGGCGCGGTCGGAGGACGCCGCCAGCAGGGAGGCGCCGACGTCGGCGGGCACGCCGGTGCCGGGCTGCAGCACGTTCACCGCCACCAGGCCGATGGTCACCGCCAGCGTGGTCACCGTCAGGATGAACACCAGGGTGCGGCCACCGATGCGGCCCAGCGCCCGCGGGTCGCCGATCTCGACCACGCCCAGGATCAGGGCCGAGAACACCAGCGGCACCACCAGCATGAACAGCAGGCGCAGGAACACCTGCCCGACCGGGTCGGTGACGTACTCGACCAGGTGGCCCAGCCACGCCGCGTCGGCGAAGGCCAGGTTGGCCACCAGGCCGAAGCCGATGCCGACGATGAAGCCGATCAGCATCCGGGTGTGCAGCGGGATCTTGGTCATCTCCGGTCCGTCCTCGGCGCGCGGCCTACTCGCCGCGCGAGGCCTTGGTCTCGAACTCGCCGCTCTTCACCCGGGCGAAGTAGGCCTCGACCTCGCGCTTGACCACCGGCGCCAGCAGGTACAGGCCGATCAGGTTCGGGATCGCCATCAGGAACAGCAGGCCGTCGGCGAGGTCGACGATCGCCCCCAGCGACATCGTGCAGCCGATGACCACCATGACCAGGTAGAAGAACTTGAAGCCGTACAGCACCCCCTTGGACTCGCGGGCCAGGAAGCTGGCCGCCTTGGCGCCGTAGTAGCCCCAGGTGATGGTGGTCGAGAAGGCGAACAGCAGCACCAGGAAGGCCAGCAGGTACGGGAACCACGGCAGCACCGTGGCGAACGCCGCGGAGGTCAGCTGCACGCCCTCCACGCCCTCGCCGGTGGTGTAGACGCCGGTGATGACGATCACCATCGCGGTCATCGAGCAGATGACCACCGTGTCCACGAACGGCTCCCACAGCGCGACCAGGCCGGCGCTGGCCGGCTCGCGGGTCTTGATGGTGGAGTGGGCGATGGCCGAGGAGCCCAGGCCGGCCTCGTTGGAGAAGGCGGCACGGCGGAAACCCTGGATCAGCGCACCGATGATGCCGCCGGCCACGCCCTCGGGGCTGAAGGCGCCGCCGATGATGGTGCCGATGGCCGAGGGGATCTGGCCGGCGTGGAAGGCCAGCACGGTCAGGCAGGCGAGGATGTAGATCGCCGCCATGGTCGGGACCAGGCGCGAGGTGACCTGGCCGATGCGGCTGATGCCGCCGACCACCACCACGCCGGCGATGCCCGCATAGACCAGGCCGAACAGCCAGGCCTTGTCGCCGAGGAAGCCCTCGGCACCGCCGGTGACCCCGGCGAGCTGGGAATAGGCCTGGTTGGCCTGGAACATCGCCCCGGCACCGATGGCGCCGAGCATCGTGCAGATCGCGAAGACGATCGCCAGCACCCAACCGACGCCACCCAGCCTCGGGTAGTGCTCCTTGATGCCGCGGGTGAGGTAGTACATCGGCCCGCCGGAAACGGTGCCGTCCGGCTTCACCAGCCGGTACTTGGTGCCCAGGGTGCACTCCACGAACTTCGTGGTCATGCCCAGCAGACCGGCGAGGATCATCCAGAACACCGCACCGGGACCGCCGATGGTGATGGCCACCGCGACACCGGCGATGTTGCCCAGACCCACCGTGCCCGAGACCGCCGAGCTCAGTGCCTGGAAATAGGTCACCTCGCCGGGGCTCTTCGAATTGTCGTACTTGCCGCGCAGCAGGTCGAAGGCGTGGCCGAAGGCGCGGATGTTGATGAAGCGGAAGTAGATCGTGAAGATCAGGCCGGCGAGGATCAGCCAGCCGACGATCAGCGGGAAGGCCGCGCCGTTGATCGGGACCGAGAAGAAGATGATCGTTGAGATCGTGTCGGCGATCGGCGTGAACCAGGCATTGATGCGCTCGTCGAGGCCGGGCGCGTCCTGCGCGTGTGCGGTGGTGCTCGCGGCGAGGGCGGCCAGAAGGGCCATGAATCGAAGCATGCGGGTTCCCCCCAAAGGATCTGACGCAAGGGCCGGAGCATACACCAGCCGCGCCGCGGGTCAGGCTCGCGGGTCGGGGTACAGGGGAGGCAGGAGGGTGTCCGGGGCCGTCGCGGGGACCGCATCGGTGATCGCCACCGGCCTCCTGAACGCCGATGCCACCGCAGCCATCGCACGAGCCCGGTCGCCGCGGCCCCACAGGGCTTCGCGCAGCAGGGCCACCGCCTGGGCCTGCCCGGGGTCGGCGAGGCGCTGCATCACCGGGCCCAGCCCGTGCGACCCCGGCAGCAGCGACGCGATTGCCTCGCCGGCGGCCTCCGCATCGGCCCGGGCCAGCGCGCGGCGGAGCGCCCGAAGGGCATCCGGACGCGACGCCGGCCCTCGCACCGCCTCGACCCGAGGCGGCTCGCCCGACGTCGAGCCCAGCCGCCACCACACCAGCGTCAGCAGCCAACCCAGGGCGAGCAGTGCGCTGACCCACGGCCAGGCCCAGCCTCCGCCCCCGGCCCCGGACGTCGGGCCGGCCACGGCATCCGCCCGATGCGCGGTGGCCCGGGCATCCAGCACCTCCAGCCCGAGCGCCGCCGCCTCGGCCCGTCGCAGCCGACCCTGCGCCACGTCCCACCAGTCAAGCGCCGGGGCCGGCAGCTCGGCCATCCCCGCGCGCAGGGGCAGCAGTGTGAAGCTGCGCCGCGCCTCGACCCAGGGCCTGTCGGCGTCCATCCCACGGCGGAACTCGGTGGCCTCGGCGAACACCTGCACGCCGTCCATCGGCGGCAGGGCCAGCTCCGGGAGCTGTTCGGGCACCACGCCCTCGCCGCGCAGGCGCAGGACCAGGGTCAGGGGCTCACCCACGCGAAGCGACTCCGGCGGCGGCCCGGCCCAGTCCAGCGACAGGTCGCTCGCCGGCAACCACGGCCTCGGGGCGTTTGCAGGCAGGGGCCCGACGTCGACCCGAAGCGCTTCGCCGGAGCGGATCACGGTATCGAAGCCGCTGTAGATCGAACGACCCGGAAGCTGAACCCGGCCGGTGAACCGCGGCGGTTCGACGTCCAGTGGGCCGGCGGCTTCGGGGACCAGCAGGTAGCGGCGCTCCACGAGGCGATAGCGGTGTTCGCCCCGGCGCAGATCACTGCTGCGGTCCTCGCCCAGCGCCTGCAACGGCTCTCCACGGACGCTGGGGGCGTCCAGGCGGCCCTCCAGCAGCGCCACCCGGTAGCCCAATCGCACGGTGTAGACCAGCGCCTGCCCCACCCAGGCGGCGTCCGATTCGATCCCGACCTCGAGGAAGACCACCTCGTCGGGGTCGTCCCCGGCCGCCGGCCCGGGCACGACGGTCACGCCCATGGCCTGCGTCCGGCCGCCCGCCCAATCCAGCGAGGGCACGCCCAGCACGCCGGCCTCGCGGGGTCGCAGGCGGACCTCGACCCGGGTGGTCCAGGCGCCGCCTTCGCGCACCACCGACGTCTGCTGCCCCAGCACCTCGAAGTTCGACTGCAGCGGCGTCAGGTCCGGGGGCGCGTCGTGGCGACCCCCGGCCTCCAGCCACAGGGTCAGCTCGGCGCCCGCCTCGAGCAGCTCCGCACTCACCCCGGCCACCGGTACGGCGGATGCCGGCGCCGGCGCCAGCCCCCAGGACAGCGCGGCAATCACCACCAGGACCCGCAGCATCAGTCGACCTCCGTGCGGGTCTGCCGGCGCTGTTCGATCAGGAAGCGACGCCGCAGCAGAACGGCCGGGTCATCCTCGACGCTGCGCAGGACCGGATCCAGCAGCACGTCCAGGCGCCCGTCCTGCGGGCCCGGGTCGTCCGCCTCGTGGGCGCCCGCCTGCACACCATCCTGGAGGGCCGCATCGATGGCCTCGGCCAGTGCACGGGCGGCCCCGGCCTCGTCCACCGGGTCGGCGGCGGATGGCCCCTGCCCCGCTTCGTCCGCCCCCGGGCGGGACCCGCCTTCGGCGTCCGCGTTCGCGTCGGTGCCGGCAGCATCGTCATCGGACCGTTCAGCGGGCGAGTCGCCGGTGCCATCGCCCGGGTCACCCTGCTCCGGCGCCTCCCCGGGGACCTGGGACTGCCCCTCCCCTTCGCCGTCGCCGTCGCCCGCATCGGCGTCGCCCGTGTCCGTCGTGGGCCGGGCCCCGGTCTGCTGCAACCAGGCCTCGACCGCCTGGATGTTGGCCCGGGCGGCTTCGTGGTCGGGCGCCACCTCCAGCGCCTGTCGCCAGGCCGCGATGGCATCCGGGTACCGCGCCTGGGCAGCCAGCGCATTGCCCCGGTTGTAGTGCCCCATGGCCCCCGGGACGCGGGCAAAGGCGCTCTCCGCTCCAGCGGCATCCCCCAATCGGAACCGGGCCACGCCCTCAAGCGCGGGGTCGCGTGCCAGCGCCGCGGCACGCTGGAAATCGCCTTCGGCCAGGGCCAGCCAGGCCCGCTGGTCTGCGCGACGGAACGGTTCGGCGGCTTCCGCTTCGCCGGCCGGAGCGTTGAGCAGCAGCAGGCAGCCGACGACCAGCGCCAGCCGCCGCCAGCGGCGCCAGCCCAGCAGGGCGAGGACCATCACCAGCGGAAGCAGCAGTGCGCCATCGTCGCGGCGCACCGGCAGCGGGGCGCCCCCGACCCCGGCCTTTGCCGACCGGAGCAGGCCCAGCGCCGCCAGATCCGAGGCATCCACACTCATGGGTCGGTAGCGGCCACCACCGGCCGCGGCCAGGCGTGCCAGCGCGTCGTCGTCGCGGCGGCTGAGCACCACGTCGCCGCGCGCATCGCGCACGAGGCCGCCACCCGGGGCCCCCACCGGACCGCCTTCGGGCGTGCCCATGCCGATGACGTCCACGCGGATGCCGCGGCGCGCCGCCCGGCGTGCCGCGGCGACGGTGGCCTCGTCGGCGCGCACGGCGAAGACGACGATTCGGCCACCGTCGCCACCGTCGAGCAGACCCAGGGCCAGCTGCATCGCCGCCGCGGGGTCGTGTCCGTCGACCGGCATCAGGCCGGGGTCGAGAACGTCGACCAGCCGCCGCAGCGCCGTGAGCTCATGGGTCGGAGGCGTGACCACGTGGGCGGTTCCCGCGTAGGCGACCAGGCCCAGGGCGACCGAAGGCTGTTCGTCAAGCCATTGCGCCAGCTTCAGCCGCAGCCAGACGGTCCGGTCGGGTTCCGGGTCCAGCGCCCGCATCGCCCCGTCGAGCGCCACCACCGCCACGCGGGGCGGTGCGGAATCCAGCAGGGACGCGGGCTGGCTGCGCCAGGAAGGGCCTGCGAGCGCCACGCAGGCCAGGACCCAGGCCGCCAGCCAGGGCCATGCGGGGCCGGCGGTCCCGCCCCCGGACCCGGGGTCGATCATGTGCGCCCTGAGCTCGGGATGGACCACGCCGTCCCAGGCACGGTCAGGCGACCGGCGCAGCAGCCACCAGGCCAGCACCGGAAGTGCGGCCAGGCCCCAGAGGGCGGCCGGGCGCATGAGGACGAAGCCATCGGCTGGCAGCTCGATCACGATCGCCTCCCGGAAACGGCAAGGGCCAGCAACCCCACCAGGAGGGATCCGGCCAGCGGCCAGGCGTACGCGTCCTGGAGCAACCGCTCGCGAGCGGCGGGCTCTTCGCGGCCCTCCAGGCGGTCGAGCACCGCATAGATGCCGGCCAGTTCCGCCGTGTCGCGGGCCCGGAAGTAGCGTCCACCGGTGGCGGCGGCCATCGCCTCCAGCGCCGGCTCGTCGATCTCGGCGCCGCTGCGGCCGAGCCTGGCCAGCGGCCCGCCGTCGCCCCCGAACCCGATCGCGTGGATGCGGACACCCGCGGCCGCGGCCGCGCGCGTGGCCCGCTCCGGGTCGACCCGACCGGCGTTGTTCACCCCGTCGGTCAGCAGGACGATGACCGGCTGGCCGACGGCCTTCCGGGGTGGAGCCTCGGCGGGGTTCCCGGCCAGGAGGTGCCGCAGGGACAGGGCGATGGCATCGCCGATGGCGGTCTCGCGGCCGGCCATGGCGATCTCCATGGTCTGCAGCTGGGCCCGCAGGCTGTCCAAGTCGAGGGTCATCGGCGTGAGCGTGAAGGCCTGCGACCCGAAGACCACGACACCGACGCGATCGCCTCGGCGACGTTGCAGGAAGTCGTCGACGACCGCCTTGACCGCGACCAGGCGGTCGACCGCCCTGCCGTCCAGGCGCATGTCGGTCTCGGCCATGCTGCCGGACAGGTCGATCGCCAAGACGATCGAGCGTGCCGGCAGCGCGTGCGGCGGCAGGTCGACCGGCCACTGCGGACGGGCGGCGGCAAGGCACAGCAGGCACCAGGCCAGCGCCCACAGCGCGATGACGGGGGAGCGGCCCCGGAATCCGGAGCCGGTGGATTCGTGGCCGATGGCCCAGTCGGACGGCAGTCGCAAGGCGGGGCCCGCCCCCTTCGTCAGTCGCCGGCCTGCGGCCAGGGGGAGCAGCACCAGCATCATCATCCACGGCCAGGCGAGCTCAGGCATCCACCCGCCCTCCCAGCTCGATCAAGCGCCGCCGGGCCAGGGCCAGGGCGTCCGCATCGTCCGCGTGCGGGGGCGCCTTGGGGGCGAACGCGCCGTCCACCAGGCGACGTCCGACACCCCGGCTGAAGGGGCGCGCCGGATCGCCGCGATCCAGCCAGCACAACCAGGCGTCTCCGGCGAGGGTGGTGGCAGCGGGGTCGACGATCCGCGCCGCGCGTCGAAGCTGCTCCGAGGCTGCCGCCAGTCGTGCGGCAGCACCATCGGCGGCCGACACGGCGCGATCGAATCCCGAGGCAAGCAGTCGCCGGCGACGCCACGCCCGCCAGCGGCGCCAGGCCGCGCGAGCCACCAGCACGGTGCCCAGGACGAGGAAGGCGGCCAGAAGCCACCATCCCCAGGCCGGTGGCCACGGGCCGGGCGGGTCGGGCCACTGGATGTCGCGGAGGACCGGAGCATTCATGTCGCAAGCCGGCCCGGTTCGGGCATCAGCCACGACAGGACGCGCTCCAGGGACTCGTCGGCTTCGATCTCCCGGCAACGTCCTCCGGCTGTCGTGACCGCCTCGTGGGCCGCCCGTCTCGCCTCTGCCAACGGCCGCAGCCAGGCCTCCCGCGAGCGCCCACCCGACAGATCCAGCCACGCACGGCCGCCCGCATGGCTGGACGGCAGCGCCCGCCGCGGCGGGTCGACCTCGAACGGATCCACCACCATCACGACGGCCAGCTCGCGGTGGCGGGCCAATGCCGCCCAGGCGGTGGGAGGCACGCGACCCAGCGCGCCCGGATCGGCCACCACGACCAGATGCGCGCCACTGCCGGCCAGCCGACCCGCCTTGGGCAGCGTGTCGACCAGGGCATCCGCGTCGGTGCCGGGGTCGGCATACCAGCCGCACAGGGCGTGCAGCACGCCGAGGACACCGCGCCGGCCGGACTTCGCCGGCAGTCGGCCCGCTGCCGAGACTGCGCCGATGCGCTCGCCGGACCGCGCGGCCGCCCAGGCGACCGCGGCGGCCACGCGTGCGGCCTGGGCCCCTTTGGTCCGCTCGCGGGTGCCGAACCCCATCGGCCGGGACAGGTCGCAGACCAGCAGTGTTTCGCGCTCGCGTTCGGTGCGGAAGTTCTTGGTGTGCGCGCGGCCGGTGCGGGCGGTCACGCGCCAGTCCATGTGGCGGACGTCGTCGCCCGGTGTGTAGGGACGACTCTCCGCATAGTCCATGCCGCGTCCGAGGAACAGCGAGGGCTCCCGATGGCCGTCGGCACGCCGGGCCGGGCCCCGGGCTGCCCAGTGTCGAACCTGCTCTCCGATGGCAAGCAGCGCGGGCAGCGAAGGCCGCACCCGGTCGTTCCGCGACGGGGTCGGCGAACCATCGCTCAACGGGCGCTCAGGGAAGAGGGACACGATCGAGCAGGACCTCGACGATCCGCTGCCCGTCCCAGCCTTCGGCCGCCGCCTCGTAGCTGGGGATGATTCGATGGCGCAGCACGTCCGGCGCCACCGCCCTCACGTCTTCGGGCGCGACGAAGTCCCGGCCGTCCAGCCAGGCCAGGGCCCGTGCGCAGCGTTCCAGGGCGATCGTCGCCCGGGGACTCGCCCCCCAGGCCACGCGCCCCTCCAGCTCACCGCCGACCCGACTGGCATCCCGCGAAGCAAGGACCAGTTCGACGATGTAGCGCTCCAGTTGCGGCGCAAGGTGAAGGTCGAGCACCTGCTGCCGGGCCACCATCACCTCGTGTGCGGACAAGGGCGCGGACCCGTCGGGCGTGGAGGCATCGGGCTCGGGGCTGCGCGCCTCGGCGCGTGCCAGGCGCAGTATCTCCAGCTCATGCTCGGGCGCCGGCCAATCCACGCGCACATGCATCATGAAACGGTCGAGCTGGGCCTCGGGCAGCGGATAGGTGCCCTCCTGCTCGATGGGGTTCTGGGTGGCCATGACGAGGAACAGCCGGGGCAGCGGCCGCGTCGCCCCACCCACCGTCACCTGACGCTCCGCCATGGCCTCCAGCAGCGCGGACTGCACCTTGGCCGGAGCGCGGTTGATCTCGTCGGCAAGCAGCACGCTGCTGAAAAGCGGGCCGGGCTGGAACTCGAAGACACCGCGCTGCGGCAGCCACACATCCGTGCCGGTGAGGTCGGAGGGCAGCAGGTCCGGGGTGAACTGGATGCGCCGGAACGATGCATCAAGCCCGAGGGCAAGGGCCTTCACCGAACGCGTCTTGGCCAGACCCGGAGCGCCCTCGACCAGAAGGTGCCCGTCGGACAGCACGGCCAGCAGCAAGCGCTGGACAAGGTCCGTCTGGCCGACAACCCGGGAGCCCAACCAGGCCCCAATCTGCTGGAATCGCAAGCGGGTCGCGTGCCCGCCACCGGAAAGACTGTCCATCATCCAAGGGTACAGCCTGTGGCCCTGGACCTGCGCGCAGGATTCTCTACGAACCCGCGCGCGCGTGGCTGCCAACGCCAAGGGCCGCCCCTGGGCGGCCCTTGGCGGTCAGGCTGTCCCGTCTGGACTCAGCGCTGGTCGACCTTGAGGATCCGTGGCGTCACGAAGACCAGCAGTTCGGCCTTCGAGCTGGAGCGTCCGCTGCGCCGGAACAGATTGCCCAGCGCGGGGAGATCACCCAGGAACGGAACCTTCGAAAGGTCCTCCCGGCTGGAGAACTCGTACACGCCGCCGATGACCACGGTCTGCCCGTTGTCGACCAGGACGCCGGTGGTGATCTCGCGCTTGGAAATGTTGGGAACGCTGTATAGCGGCGTGGTGGTGAACCCCTCGACCTCGTCCTTCTTGATGTTCATGTCCAGGAACACGCGCTCGTCCTGCGTGATCGTCGGGGTGACCCGCAGTTCCAGCACCACTTCCTTGAACTCCACGGTGAAGTTGCCGGTTCCGCCCGCACCCTGCTGCAGGGTCACGTAGCCGATCTCATCACCCTGCTTGATCACCGCTTCCTGCTGGTTCGCGGTGATGATGCGCGGGTTGGAGATGACCTCGCCGCGGCCTTCGGACTGCAGCGCCGACAGCTCGAGGTCGAGCTCGAAGCCGCCGCGGAGCAGGCTGAAGCCGATGGCACCGGCCGGGCTGCTGACCGGGAGGTTCACGCCGAAGCCCCCCGCCTCGAAGTCGCCGCGACCTTCCTCGCCGCCCCGGACGTTGACGCTGGAGGCGCCCAGCCGGACACCCAGGTCACGGGCGAACTCTTCGGTGGCGATGACGATCCGACCCTCGATGAGCACCTGCTCCACGGGGCGGTCCAGCAGCGCCACCAGTTCGCGGATCTCGTCGACCTTCTGCGGGATATCGACGATCAGCAGCGTATTGGTGCGCCGGTCGAAACTCACGCTGCCCCGCGGCGAAAGGAAACCCTGCTGCGCACCCATGCCGGCCGCCGCACCGCCCGTCTGGGCCTGCTTGCTCTCCTCGGTGAGCAGCGTGGCGATGTCCTCGGCGCGGCCGTAGTTGATCGGCACGTACTCGGTGATCAGCTCGGCACGCTCCTCCAGCGCGATGCGCGCATCCTCGCGGGCCTGTTCATAGGCGGCCAGCTCGGCCTGCGGGGCGACCCAGATCACGTTGCCGTCCTGGCGCTTGTCCAGCTGCTTCGCACGCAGGACGATGTCCAGTGCCTGGTCCCAGGGCACATTCACCAGGCGAAGGGTCACATTGCCCTCGACGGAGTCGGAGGCAACGATGTTGAGCTCCGACTCCTCTGCCATCAGCTGCAGCACGGTGCGGACCGGAATGTCCTGGAAGTTGAAGGTCACAGGCCGGCCGGAGTACTCGACGCGATCGCGCTGGCGGCCACGCGGCTGCTCCATCTCGGTGCGCCGTGGCGTTACCTCGAGGACGTACTCGCTGCCGGTCTGGTAGGCCATCGTCTCGAAGGCGCCGGCGGTGTTGACGGTGAGTCGGGTGAAACCCTGATGGCTGCGCGGCTCGATGGTCTGGACCGGCGTGGCGAAATCCACGACGTCCAGGCGGCGCGCGAGGTTCGCGGGCAGCGACGCGTTGGGCACGTCGAGGACCAGGCGACCGGCCTCGCTCTTGAGCTCCGCCTCGGCACCATCGCCACTGAAGCTGACGATCAGCCGTCCCGAGCCGTCCTCACCGCGACGGAAATCGATGTTGGAGACCTCCACGTCGGCCGGGAGGCGCTTGGACGGGTCCGCGGTGAGCCCTGCGGTCGCGCTGGCTGCTGATCCGGTGGAGCCGCCCACGGAGATGATCAGGGCGTTGCCGTCGCTGCGGGTTTCATAGCCGGCGTTGCGGAAGAGATCCACGACCACCCGGGTGCGCCCTCCCGCCTCGACCGCGGTCACGGCACTGGTGGCTCCTGTACCGACTACGGTCCTGCGCTCGCGCAGGGCGCTGCGGGTGTCCGGGAAGTCGAAGGAGATGCGGGGCGGGCTGTCCGTGGTGAAGGACTGCACGTCGGACACCGGTTCGGCGAACTGGAGGATGATGTCCACCCTCCCACCTGCCCCGGGCTCGTGGCGAACCTGCTGGAGGACGTTTTCCGCCAATGCGGGAACGCTGAACGCCAGCAGGGCGATGGTGGCACTCCAGAAGGCGGCCATGCGGCCCATTCGAACACCCTGGCGAGTAACGGTCGTCGCGGTCATCGTGTTTCCCCCAATCACTTAATCTTCCAGGGCGATGGACGCCCGACGTTCCAGCCAGCCGCCCGCACCGTCGGTGACGAGCTCAACCAGTTCGATGCGGTCAGGATGAACGGCCGTGATCCGGCCTTCGTTCTGCCCGAGGTAGTTTCCGACACGGACGCGATGCACCACGCGGTCGGGCGCCATCACCAGCGCGCGAACGTCGCCATCGGTGGGCCCGAGCGTTCCGGACATGCGCAGGCTGTCGAGCGGGAAGGCTTCGAGCTCCTCCCGCCGCCGGTCCGGGTCGGGCCGCGGGCCATCCCCACCGCCGTCGCGCTGGGCCAGCGGCGGGCTGAACGGGTCGCGAAGGTCCTGAGCCGCGTACTCGAACGTCTCGAACTGCTGCATCACCGGAATCGGCTCCAGCGGCGGCGGCGGCTGCGCCTTGACGTCCGCGATCCAGTTCTGCAGGTCGGAAGTACCGCGCGTGCACCCGGCGACGGCCATCACGGCGGCCCCCAGGACCAGGGCGCGCACCAGCGTGCGATTCGTCGACGCGTTCATGGCTGCCTCCCGGCGACGGTATCGGCTTGGGCGGCGATTTCGTCGTCGTCCAGATAGCGATAGGTCCTCACGGTGCCTTCCAGGACCAGGCCGGACCCGGTGGTAATCGCCTGGCCTTGGGCGGGCTTCAGGGAAATGTCATGCATGGTCATGATGACGACGCGCGGAAGCGAGGCCACGCCGCTCACGAAGGCGCCGAACTGGTGGTAGCTGCCCACCATGCGCAGTGCGATCGGCTTCTCGGCGTAGAACTCCCTGGGCACCTCGGGTCCTGGCTGGAAGAGCTCGTTGCTGATGCCCGAAGCCAGGGCGGTCTGGGAGATGTCGACGATCAGGTCGGGCATCTCGGTCCGGCTGGGCAGCTGCCTCAACATCTGCTGGAGCATTACCTCCATCTGAGCAAGCTGCTCCTTGAGCGGCTCCAGGTTCGAGGCCCGCTGCTGCTTGGTCTGGAACTCACCACGCAGCCTCTGCTCGGTGTTGTCGAGTGTCGCGATCTGGTCGCGCCTGTCGTTGACGAACAGGTACCAGCCAAGCCCGACGATGAGGGCGGCGACGATCGCGCAGAAGGCCACCTTGTAGCCCAGCGGCCAGGTGCCTGCGCTGTTGAAGTCCTTCAGGTCCACGTTCGCCATCAGCGAGCCCCCCCGGCCGTCAATGCGACGACCTCGTCGAATTCCTCGGTGTTCTGTCCGGGCGTGGCCATCTGCACGCGAAGCGTGAAGTCGAACGGGAGCGCATGCTGGCCACCGCGCGCCTGGATGATCGACAAATCCGGGTTGGTCATCCACTCGGAACGTTCGATGTTGCGCATGTAGGCGCTGACGCGCGCGTTGGACTGCGCGTGCCCCTCGAGCGTGAGCTGGGGACCACTCTGCCGGATCGAGGTCAGCTGCACGCCGTCGGGGATCGTCCTGACCAGCTCGTCGAAGAGGTGGACCATCTGCGAACGGCTGGCCTGCAGCTGCTCGATGACCTCCTTGCGGGCGATGAGCTGGTCGCGGGTGGCCTCCAGCGTCTCGATCTCCCTGATCTGCTGGTCGACCCGCTGGATTTCCTGCTGAAGCAGCGCGTTGCGGGCCTGCTGACCCTCGATCTGGCCGTTGTGGTACTGGACGATGAGGAAGACCAGCAGGACAGCACCGATCGCCGAGCCCGCCAGCGCCGCCACGAATTCCGTCTGGCGCTGCTTCCGGCGCTCCTGGCGCCAGGGCAGAAGATTGATCTTGGCCATCAGTCGAAGCTCCTCAGTGCCAGGCCGCAGGCGATCATCATCGCCGGGGCATCCTGCGCCAGGGCGTGTGCCTGCACCCGCGGGCCCAGCGACATGTTCGCCAGCGGGTTCGCGACAATGGTCGGCACGCCGAGCTGTTCCTCGATCATCTCGGCGATGCCGGTGATCGACGCGCAGCCGCCGGCGAGCACGATCTGGTCGATGCGGTTGAACTCGCTGCCGGCGTAGAAAAACTGCAGCAGGCGGCTGATCTGCTGGACCATCGCCTCCTTGAAGGGCTCGAGCACCTCGACCTCGTAGCTCTCGGGCAGCCCGCCCTGTCGCTTCGCCAGGCCGGCCTCCTCGTAGCTGAGGCCGAAGCGGCGGACCACCTCGTCGGTGAGCTGCTTGCCGCCGAAGACCTGCTCGCGGGTGTAGATGCTGCGCTGGTTGCGAAGCACGTTGAGGTTGGTCATCGTCGCGCCGACGTCGACCAGGGCCACCAGTGCGTCCTTCTGCACCGCCAGCTGGTCGGCGATGAGCTGGTAGGCGTTCTCCATCGCGAACGCCTCGACGTCGACGACCCGGGGCGTGAGGCCGGCGAGGTCCAGCGCCGACTGGCGGATCTCGACGTTCTCGGTGCGCGAGGCCGCCAGCAGGACGTTCACCAGCTCCGGGTTGCCGGGCACCGGGCCCAGCACCTCGAAGTCGAGGCTGACCTCCTCGATCGGGTAGGGAATGTACTGGCGCGCCTCGAACTCGACCTGGTCCTCGAGTTCATCCTCGCTGAGGTTGCCCTGCACCGGGATCATCTTGGTGATGACCGCGGAACCGGCAACCGCGGCGGCGGCGTGCTTGACCTTCGAGCCGCTTCGGGCCAGCGCGCGCTTGATCGCGTCGCCAACCGCCTCGACCTCGACGATGTTCTTCTCCACCACGGCATTGGGCGGGAGAGGCTCGACCGCGTAGTGCTCGACGCGGTAGCGCCCCCCGCTCTGGCCGAGCTGGAGCAGTTTGACGGCGGTGGAACTGATGTCCACACCGATGAGCGGTGGCTTGGAATTTCCGAACAGTCCCACGGTTTCTCCCCTTCCCACGGGCGCTTAGAAGCGCTTGCTACGCCGGCACATTAAATAATGGTTCAGCGACAAATGGCAACCGCCCCTGAACAGCGAGCCTCGAATCCACGATTCCCGGGTGCTCCCCGACGGTCCCCACGGCCCCTGTTTACGCGAAAATAACGCTGGTGTCGACGCCCGATGTCGGTTTCTGACGCCGGACGCGCGCCGGTATCGGGCGTCGCCGGCGCGGCCTATACTACAAGGTCTCTTTGCCTGAACTGCCGGGGTTGCCAGCGGATGCGTCGGATTCGCCGCCTGATCAAGTGGATGGCCGTGCTGGCCGTGGTTGCCCTGCTCGCCGGCGCCGGCGTGCTGTTCGCCGTCTACCGCTCCATCGCCCCGAACCTGCCCGATGTGCAGGCCCTGCGGACCATCGAGCTGCAGGTGCCGCTGACGGTCTACGACAGCGAGGGCCGCATGATCGCCCAGTTCGGCGAGACCCGCCGCTACCCGGTGCGCATCGACGAGGTGCCGCTGCAGGTCCGGCAGGCCTTCATCGCGATCGAGGACGCGCGCTTCTACGAGCACCCCGGCGTGGACTGGCGCGGGATCGCCCGTGCGGTCTGGCTGCTGGCCACCACCGACGACCGCCGGGTTCCCGGTGGCAGCACGATCACCCAGCAGGTCGCCCGGCAGTTCTTCCTCAGCCCGGAGTACTCCTACACCCGCAAGGCCACCGAGATCCTGCTGGCGCTGAAGATGGAGCGCGAGCTGAGCAAGGACGAGATCCTCGAGCTCTACCTCAACAAGAGCTTCTTCGGGAACCGCGCCTACGGGATCGCCGCCGCGGCGGAGTTCTACTACGGCAAGACGCTCGACGAACTGACCCTGGACGAGTCGGCAACGCTGGCCTCGATCCCAAAGTTCCCGTCGAGCGGCAACCCGATCGTGAACCCGCAGCGGGCGCTGATCCGCCGCGACTACGTGCTGCACCGCATGCACGAGGTCGGGTTCATCGATGCCGCCACGCTGGCCGAGGCCCGGGCCCGCCCGATCCAGGCCAGGCCGCATGAGCCGCCGGTCGAGGTTGAGGCGCCGTACGTGGCCGAGATGGTCCGCCAGTCGATGATCGAGCGCTTCGGCGCGGACGCGCTGACGAGCGGGTTCCGGGTCTGGACCACCATCGACGGCGACGCCCAGGTCGCGGCCAACCTGGCGCTGCGGGAGTCGCTGCTCGACTACGACCGCCGCCACGGCTACCGCGGCCCCGAGGCTCAATGGGAGCTGGCCGGGGGCGAGTCGATCGAGGCGCTGACCGCCCGGATCCGCGGCGTCCCGACCCTGGGCAGCCTTCGCCCGGGCCTGGTGATCGCCTCGGAAGCCGACGCCGCCACCGTCCTGCTCGGCGACGGCGAACAGGTGGTCATCCCGCTGGCCAACCTCGGCTGGGCCCGTCCCTACATCGACGCCAACCGCCGTGGCGCCGCGCCGCGCCAGGCCAGCGACGTGCTGCAGCGCGGCGACGTGATCCGCGTGCGCCCGCCGACCGAGGACATCCAGGGCTGGCGCCTGGCCCAGATCCCAAAGGCCCAGGCCGCCTTCGTCGGCCTGGACTCCGAGGACGGCAGCATCCGGGCGCTGGTCGGTGGCTTCAGCTTCGCGGTCAACAAGTTCAACCGCGCCACGCAGTCCCAGCGGCCGCCCGGCTCCAGCTTCAAGCCCTTCGTGTACGCGGCGGCCTTCGAGCGCGGCTTTACGCCAGCCTCCATCGTCCTCGACGCACCGGTCATCTTCGTTGATCGCGCAGGCAACGAGTGGCAGCCGCAGAACGACAACCGGACCTTCGCCGGCCCGATGCGGCTTCGCGACGCCCTGGTCACCTCGCGCAACCTGGTCTCGGTGCGCCTGCTCGACGCCATCGGCGTGGGCTTCGCGCATCGCTACATGGCCAACTTCGGCTTCAGGCCGCAGAGCGTGCCGGAGAACCTGTCGATGTCGCTGGGCACCGCGGCGCTGTCGCCGCTGGAGATCGCGCAGGGCTACGCGCCGTTCGTGAACGGCGGCTACCGGGTGGACCCGTGGTTCATCCAGCGGGTGGTCGACCGCGAGGGCGTGGTGCTGGTGGACACGGTCCCGGCCCGGGCCTGCGCCCGGTGCCCGGAGCGCGGCACCCGCCGCGTCGGCGGCGACGACGGCTTCGACCTCGGCCCGGTGGCCAACTCCCCGGTGGAGCGCAACGGCGCCGACCAACCGGTCGGTCCCCCTGCCCTGCCCCTGGCGCCGCAGGCGATCGACCCGCGCACCGCCTTCCTGGTCAACTCGATGCTGCGCGACGTGGTCCGCCGCGGCACCGGCCGTGCGGCCCTCGCCCTGGGTCGCGGCGACCTCGGCGGCAAGACCGGCTCGACCAACGACCACCGTGACGCCTGGTTCGCCGGCTTCGGCGACAGCCTGGTCGGCGTGGCCTGGGTGGGCATGGACGACTTCACCACGCTGGGCGCCGGCGAGTTCGGGGCCCGCGCGGCCCTGCCGATCTGGAACGGCTTCATGGGCGCGGCCCTGGAGGGCGTCGAGGAGCGCGACTTCAACGCGCCCGAGGGCGTGGTCAGCGCCTGGATCGACCCGGAGTCGGGCTGGCTGGTGCCGGCGGGCACGCCCGGCGCGGTGAGCGAGTACTTCAAGCGCGAGGACCTGCGGCGGATGCAGCTGCGCGACCCGGCCGAGGAGCGCAGGGCCACCCAGCAGGAAGCCTTTGAGATCTTCTGACCGGCTGAGGCTGAGGATTGCCGCGGAGGCCGCGCGCATCATCAGCGAGTCGGGCCTGCAGGATCGCGGACGGGCGGTGCGCAAGGCCGCCGAGCGCCTTGGTGTCCGTGATCGGGCCGCCTGGCCGGACGATGCGGCCATACTGGATGCGCTTGCCGAGCACCAGCGCCTGTTCCGCGGCGAGGCCCACCAGGAAGCGTTGCAGGAGCGGCGCCATGCCGCCATCGAGGCGATGCGCTTCTTCAGCGGCTTCCATCCCCGCGTGCACGGGGCGGTGCTGGACGGGACCGCCGACGTCCACAGCCCGGTCCGCCTTCACCTGCACGCCGACGACCCGGAGTCGGTCGACCGGTTCCTGATCGAACACCGCGTCCCGGCCAGTGCGGGCAGCCGGCGCATCCGCACGCCGGGCGGGGGCGGATTGGAGGTGCCCGTCCACCGCTTCCGCGCCGACGACCTGGAGTTCGAGCTCACCGTGCTTCCCCGGGCCTGCCTGCGCGACGCGCCACTGGACCGCAACGGCGAGCGCGCCGTGGAACGCGCCGACCTGCAGGGCCTGCAGCGGCTGCTCCCGCCGCGCTGAACGCGGCCGGCGCCACCCGCCACGCGCGCCTGCCCCCCCACAAACGCAAACGCCGACCGGACGGGCCGGTCGGCGTCGCGTGTGCCGGGCCGGGGGCGGGATCAGCCGCGCTGGTCGACCGCCACGTAGTCGCGCGGCGTGGCGCCGGTGTAGATCTGGCGCGGACGGCCGATCTTGGCCTCCGGGTCGACCTGCTGCTCCAGCCAGTGCGACACCCAGCCGGCGGTGCGCGCGATGGCGAACATCACCGTGAACATCTCCGTGGGAATGCCCAGGGCCTTGTAGATGATGCCGGAGTAGAAGTCGACGTTCGGATAGAGCTTGCGCTGGACGAAGTAGTCGTCCTTGAGCGCGGCCTCCTCCAGGCGCATCGCCACCTCCAGCAACGGATCGTCGACACCCAGCTCGTCGAGCACCTTGTGGCACATCTCGCGGATGATCTTCGCGCGCGGGTCGAAGTTCTTGTAGACCCGGTGGCCGAAGCCCATCAGGCGGAAGCCCGACTCCTTGTCCTTGGCGCGGTCCACGGCGGTGGACACCTTGTCGGGGGTGCCGATCTCCTCGAGCATCCTGAGCACCGCCTCGTTGGCGCCACCGTGCGCCGGTCCCCACAGGGCGGCGATGCCGGCGGCCACGCAGGCGTAGGGATTCGCGCCGGTGGAGCCCACCAGCCGGACCGTCGAGGTGGACGCGTTCTGCTCGTGGTCGGCATGCAGGATGAACAGCAGGTCCAGCGCCTTGGCGGCGACCGGCTTGACCTCCAGCGGCTCGGCCGGGACCTCGAACATCATGTGCAGGAAGCGGTCGACGTACTCGAGGTTGTTGCGCGGGTAGCGGATCGGCCAGCCGATGGAGTGGCGGTAGGCCGCCGCGGCGATGGTCGGGACCTTGGCCAGCAGGCGGATGGCGGCCATGCGCCGCTGCTCGGGGTCCTCCAGGTCGAGGTTGTCGTGGTAGAAGGCCGACAGCGAGCCCACCATCGAGCACAGCATCGCCATCGGGTGCGCATCGTGGCGGAAGCCGTGCAGGAAGCTCTTCTGGGCCTCGTGCATCATCGTGTGGTGGGTGACCAGATGCTCGAACTTCGCGAACTCCGCCTGGGTCGGCAGCTCGCCGTCCATCAGCAGCTGGCTGACCTCCAGGAAGCTGGACTTCTCCGCCAGCTGCTCGATCGGGTAGCCGCGATACAGCAGGACACCCTCGTCGCCGTCGATGTAGGTGACCGCGGACTTGGTGCTGGCGGTGGCGGTGAAGCCGTGGTCGTAGGTGAAGTAGCCGGTCTGTTTGGGCAGCTTGCCGATGTCGATGCAGGGCGCACCCATCGAACCCTGGAGCAGGGGCATCTCGAGGCTGTTGCCGGTGGCGGAATCGTTCAGCACCACGGTCTTGGTGTCGGACACGGGCATCTCCTTGGATCGTTGCGTTCCGGGCGCATCGGTGGCCGGCAGGAGCCGGTCGGACGCGCCAGCGGTGAGGGAATCGCCCGCCGCGGCCGCAGGACGGGACGTATCCCGCCATTATCGCATACGGTCGGGTATCCGTCAGTGCGGGTCAGCGGCACGGGCACGAGCGCGCACGCGAAAGGCCCCGCCGCTGGCGGGGCCCTGGAAACCGCTGCATCGCAACAGCGCGCCGTCGGCGCGCCGGGGATTACTTCGCGTAGCGCTTGCGGAACCGGTCGACGCGGCCGCCGACGTCGAGCGTCTTCTGCTTGCCGGTGTAGAACGGGTGGGAGGCCGAGGTGACCTCGAGCTTGACCAGCGGGTACTCGTTGCCGTCCTCCCACTTGATGGTCTCCTTGGAGCGCATCGTGGAACGGGTGAGGAACGCGAAATCGGAGGACACGTCCTGGAAGACGACGGGGCCGTAGGAGGGGTGGATGTCGGCCTTCATGGCAAAAGTCCAAGTGCGTGAGAAAAGACTGCCATGATAGCCTCCGAGGAGCTCACCAGGCAAGTCAGGACCCCCATGCGCGACACCCGGCGCCTCCCCGCCCCGATTGCCCTGCTGTTCGCCCTGCTCATGGCCACCGTCGGGGCGGCGACGGCCGCCGAGGTGCCCTCGCCCATCGCGCCCCGGATCGCCGAGCTGCGGGAAGCACTGCCGGGCGGGCTGGAGGCCGGTCCGCTGGAGGCGACGCAAGGGCTGCTCGCCCAGGCCGAATCCGACGACCAGGCCGCCACCGCGCTGGTGGAGGAGGCCGCGGGCCTGCGGGCCCAGGCCGAGGACGCCAGCGCCCAGCTGGCCGTCCCCGAACCGCGGGAGCGCGACGACGGCCATGCCGAGTGGCTCCGCCTGCTGCCGGACAGCGAGCCGGTGGAGACCGCCGAGCGACGCCTGGACGCCGCCCGCAGCGAGCTCGACAACCTGCGCGGGGGCCTGACCCGCATCAATGCCGAGCTGGGGGAACTGCTGGCCGCCCCATCCGCACTGGTCGAGGAGTTCGCCGAGGCGCGCCGACGCATCGACGCCCAGCGCGAACGGCTGGTGGCCGCGCGCGCCGCCGCCGAGACCGCCGGACTGCAGGGGCGGGCCGGCGTGCTGGCCGCCGAGGCCGGCCTGCGCCGGGCGCAGGCGCGCATGGGCGTGGTCGAGGCGCGGCAGGAGACCCTGCCGGTCCGGCAGCGCCTGCTGGAGTCCAGGCGTCGCGCCCAGGAACGTGCGCTGGCGCAGTCCCAGCGCCGTTTCGACGCGCTGCAGGCCCGGGTCGAGCGGCTGCGCGAGGAGGCCCTGGACGAACGCCGCGAGACCCTGCTGGCGGAGCTGGCGCTGCTCCTAGACCAACACCCTGCACTGGAGGCCGAGGTCGACGCCACCCGGGCCCTCGTCGACCGGCTGGAGACCTTGGAACAGCGGCTGGCCGACAGCCGCCGCGCCGGCGAGGCCTCCGCCCGCGCCATCGCCACGACCTCGGACATGCTGCGCACCACCCGGTCGAGGCTGGAGCTCGGCGGCGGCGACGAGGCGATCGGACTGCTGTTGCTGGCCGAACGCCAGCGGCTGCCCGACCTGCGTCGGCTCGACCGCGAGCTGCAGGAGGTCCGCCGCGAGCTGGGCGGCACCCGTCTGGCCGAACTGGAGCTCAACGAACGACTCATCGAGCTCGACGCCGCGGATGCCGCGGTGGCCGGCTGGCTGCGCGAGGCCGCACGCGCCGGGGAGGACGTGCCGGCCGAGGCGTTGGACGAACTGCGCGAGGGCCTGGAGGCGCTGGTGGACACCCGCGCCGGCATCCTGCCGGACCTGATGGAGACCAACCAGCGGCTGGTCGCCTCGCTCGCCGGCCGCGAGCGGTCCCTGCAGGAGCTGCAGGTCATCACCGCCGAGCTGACCGCGCTGCTGGACCAGAAGCTGCTGTGGGTGCCCACGCACGCCACCGTCGACCTCGCCTGGCTGGCCCGCCATCCGGCCGGGTGGCACGACCTGTACAAGCCCGACCGCTTCCTGACCACCGGCCGCCTGCTGCGCCGTGCCCTGCCCGAGCACTGGATGGTGGCGCTGGGCGGCCTGGTCGCGCTGGGCCTGGTGCCGCTGGTGCGGCGGCGACTCGCGCCGTCGCTGGCGGCATGGGCGAAGCCGCTGCGCCACGTGAGCACCGATCGATTCCTGCTCACCCTGCGCGCCCTGTTCGCCAGCCTCGGCGCCGCCCTGCTGCCGGCGATCGCCGTCGCCAGCCTCGCCTGGCTGCTGCAGAACGTGGGCGAGGCCGGTCGCTACAGCGACTCGCTGGGTCGCGCCCTGGCCGGCACCGTCCCCAGCTTCGCGCTGGCCAGCGCCCTGTACTGGCTGACCCGTCCGGGTGGGCTGGGCGCGGCCCACCTGCGCTGGCCCGACGCCCGGCTCGGGGCCCTGTGCGTGCTCCGGCGCTGGATCCTGTGGGCGGTTATCCCGCTGCAGTTCACCGTGAACCTGGCCTTCATCCGCAACCTCGACCCCGCCCTGGACACCGCCGGCCGCGACGCGATCCTGGCCCTGTGCCTTCTGTTGGGCTGGCTGTCGTGGTCCCTGCTGTCCCCCGATGGCCTGTGGACGACGCGCGAGGGTGGCGCGCACCATTCCACCCGCCGCGGCGCCCGCGTGCTGGTGCCCGCGGCCATGGGAGTCCTGGCCGTGCTGGCCCTGGCCGGCTATGTGCTGACCGCCGGCGTGCTGCTGCGCAACGTCTGGCTGACGGTGTACGTGGTGCTGGCCGTGGGCGTCGTGCAGGCCCTGCTCTCGCGCTGGCTGCTGCTGGGCGAGCGGCGACTGGCGCTGCGCCGCTACCTCGAGCGCAAGGCCGCCGAGGAGGCCGCCGAAGCCGGTGATGGCGGGCCGACCACGGCCGAGGGCGAGGCCCTGGGCGAGGTGGAGCCCGACGAGGTCACGCTGCAGTCGATCAACGCCCAGACCCGCCGCCTGCTGCGCGCGCTGGTCATCGCGCTGGCCGTGATCGGACTGGTCTGGGTCTGGTCGGCGGTGCTGCCGGCCCTGGGCCGGCTCGACGACGTGATCCTGTGGCGGGTCAGCAGCGTCGACGGGGCCGGCGCCTCGATGATGGAGGGCATCAGCCTGCGGGCCGTCCTGACCGGACTGCTGGTGCTGGTCCTGACCTTCATCGCCTCGCGCAACCTCCCCGGCCTGGTCGAGATCGCGCTGCAGTCCAGCACCCGGGTCGATGCACCCACCCGCTACGCGGTCACCAGCGTCAGCCGCTACCTGATCGTCATCGTCGGCATGGTCGTGGGCATCGGCCTGCTGGGCCTGCGCTGGACACAGCTGCAATGGATGGCGGCAGCCCTGACCGTGGGCCTGGGCTTCGGCCTGCAGGAGATCTTCGCCAACTTCATCTCCGGCCTGATCCTGCTCTTCGAACGCCCGTTCCGGGTCGGCGACGTGATCACCATCGGCGAGATCACCGGCACCGTCACCAAGGTGCGCACGCGCGCGACGACCATCCGCGACTTCGATGGCAAGGAGGTCGTGGTCCCGAACAAGACCTTCATCACTTCCCAGCTGACCAACTGGACGCTGAGCGACACGCAGACGCGCATCATCGTCAAGGTCGGGGTGGCCTACGGCTCACCGGTGGCCAAGGTGCACGAACTGCTGCGGCAGGCCGCCGAGGAGTGCCCGCTGGTGTCCCGCGAGCCGGCACCGGCCACCTGGTTCATGGCCTTCGGCGACAGCGCACTGGACTTCGAGCTGCGCTACTTCGTGCCTTCGATGGCCGATCGACTGGCCTCGCTGGACCGCCTCAACGGGCGGATCGCCGACCTGTTCGCCGAGCACGGCATCGAGATCGCCTTCCCGCAGATGGACCTGCACGTGAAGGACCTGCCGCCGCGACGCCGGGCCGGGCCGCCGCAGGCGCCGGACGCCGCGCCGGGCGACGCGCCGGAGCCCACGGGCCCGCAGCCCTCGCGCTGATCAGTCGCCCAGCGCCTGCCTGGCCAAGGCCTGGAAGCGCGGCATGTCGTACCGCGCGAGGATGCCGGCGCGGTCGGCGCCGCCGCTGCGCCGCTGCCAGTCGACCACGGTCATGCCGCGGGTGTGCGCGCCGGCGGTTTCCACGGCGACCGGTCGCCACTCCAGCACGCCGGCCTCCGGATCGATGGCCTGGGCCATGGCCAGCGCGTCGGCGCACAGCCACCGCTCCCCGCGCCGGTCCTCCGACCAGTCCCGGTTCAGCCGCGAGATCGCCGCGTAGAAGGCCGCCCGGGCGTCTCCCCGGCCCAGCCAGTCCTCGAACGCCGCGCGCTGGAAGCCGTGCCGGACCACCGCTTCCCAGTCGACCAGCTCGAAGCGCTCGAAGGCCCCGAACACGATGTGGGCGGCCTCCGGGTCGAAGCCGATGTTGAACTCCACCGGCAGCCGCGTGTTGCCCTGCCCGGTGACCGCACCGCCCATCACCACCAGCCGCCCCACCCGGCCGGCGATCGACGGGTCCAGCCGCAGCGCCAGCGCCAGATTGGTCAACGGCCCCAGGGTCACCAGGGTCAGGTGGGCGCCGTGTTCGCGCACGAGCCGGACGATGGCGTTGGCGGCATGCTCGGCCTCGGCGCCGCGGACGGCCGGGACATAGCCGGTGTCGCCGAAGCCGTCGTGGCCGTGGACGTAGGCCGCGTCCTCGGCCGCATGGACCAGCGGCGTCGCACAGCCGGCGTACACCGGCACCTCGGCACCGGCGACCTCGCACAGCTTCAGGGCGTTGGCGACGGTGTGGCGCAGGCCGACGTTGCCGGCGGCCACGGTCAGCCCCACCACCTCGATGTCGGGCTGGGCAAGCGCCATCAGGATGGCCAGGGCATCGTCGATGCCGGGGTCGGTGTCGATCAGGAACCTGCGCACGTTCAAGCCTCCTTCGTGGCCACCACCACCCGGCGGCCGTGGTTCCAGGGCACCCGCGGGTCCGGCGGGTCCAGCCGCACGCGGTCGAAGCCGGCGGCGGCCACCCGTTCCACCAGGTCCAGGCCGTAGTCACGGTACACCAGCACCCGCCCTTCGCCGCGGATCCGGTCGCCGTGGTAGGCCGGCGGCAGCAGGTGCTCGACGCCGGCCGGCGTGGACCGGGCGCGCTCGACGGTGCGCGCGGCCGCCGACATCGGCACCGTGAACACCATCAGCCCGCCCGGGCGCAGCACGCGATGCAACTCGCGCAGTCCCGCCGCGTCGTCGGGCACGTGCTCGAAGACCTCGGTGTGGGTGACCAGGTCGAAGCAGGCGTCGGGCAAGCGCAGCTGCTGCACGTCCTCGCAGCGCACCCCGTCACGTTCGCCGCCGGGCGGTACGTCGTCGAAGAACTCGCTGCACTGCAGGCTGCGGGCGCGCCGACGGAGCCAGCGCACCAGCGCGCCGCGCGAGGACAGCTCGTAGGCCGCACCCGGCCGTGTTCCGGCCAGGGCACCCAGCAGCGACCAGCCCATCGACAGGTGGATGGCACTGGCGCCGCAGCGCAGGCAGCGCACGCGCGTCTCCTCGTCGGCCAGGCGCAGCATCAGGCTGGGGCCGCAGAACGGACAGCGCCCGGCGCGCAGGGCCAGGGCTCCGGGCTCGATCGCCGACCACAGCCCGCGCAGGCGCACAAGAGGCTTCATGCGTCGGCGAAGCGCGCCGCGCTGCCGATCCAGCGGGCGACGATGGCGTCGGCACGCCCGGGATGATCGGCGAGCAGCCGGTCCGCCAGCCCGGCCACCTGCGGCAGCAGGCCGGCGTCGCGGGACAGGTCCGCGACCCGGAACTGCGCCAGCCCGGTCTGCCGCGTACCCAGCAGTTCGCCGGGCCCGCGCAGCTCGAGGTCCTTCTCGGCGATCCGGAAGCCGTCGCTGGTCTCGCGCATCACCTCGATCCGCTCGCGGGCCAGTCGCGAGAGCTTGGGCGGGTACAGCAGCACGCAGGTCGAGGCCGCCGCGCCCCGCCCCACCCGGCCACGCAGCTGGTGCAGCTGGGCCAGACCCAGGCGCTCGGCGTTCTCGATGACCATCAGCGAGGCGTTGGGCACGTCCACGCCGACCTCGATCACCGTGGTCGCCACCAGCAGGTCGAGTTCACCGGCCTTGAAGGCCGCCATCACCGCCTGCTTCTCCCTGGGCTTCATCCGGCCGTGGACCAGGCCCACGGACAGGCCCGGCAGGGCCTCGCCCAGCTGGAGGAAGGTCGACTGCGCCGCCTGCGCCTGCACCTCGTCGCTGTCCTCGACCAGGGTGCACACCCAGTAGGCCTGCCGCCCCCGGTCGCAGGCGGCGCGGATGCGCTCGACCACCTCGCCCCGTCGCTCGGCGCTGACCGCCACCGTCTTCACCGGCGTGCGCCCCGGCGGCAGCTCGTCGATCACCGACACGTCGAGGTCGGCGTAGCTGGTCATCGCCAGCGTGCGCGGAATCGGGGTGGCGGTCATCACCAGCTGGTGCGGCACCTGGGCGCCGATGCGGCCCTTGTCGCGCAGGCTCAGCCGCTGATGGACGCCGAAGCGGTGCTGCTCGTCGACGATGCACAGGCCCAGGCGCGCGAAGGCGACCCCGTCCTGCATCAGGGCGTGGGTGCCGACCACCACCGGGGCACGGCCATCGGCGAGCCGCTCGAGCACCTCGCGCCGCGCCCGCCCGGTGACCTTGCCGGCCAGCCAGGCGACCTCGATGCCCAGCGGCTCGAACCAGCGGCGGAAGTTGCCGGCGTGCTGTTCGGCCAGCAGCTCGGTCGGGGCGACCAGCACGACCTGGGCCCCGGCAGCCACCGCCTCCAGCGCGGCCAGGCCAGCCACCACGGTCTTGCCCGAGCCCACGTCGCCCTGCACCAGCCGCAGCATCGGCTGCGCGCGCAGCAGGTCGGCACGGATCTCCGCCAGCACCCGCGACTGGGCGCCGGTGAGGGCGAAGCCCAGGGCCGACAGGAATCTTGTGGCCAGGGTCTCACCGCCGCCCAGCACCGGCGCGCCCTCGGCCTGCAGGCGCAGGCGCTGACGACGCAGGCTGAGGGTGTGGGCGAGCAGTTCCTCCAGCGCCAGCCGTCGCTGCGCCGGGTGCCGTCCCTCGGCCAGGGCACTGAGCGAGACCGAGGGCGGCGGCCGGTGAAGCGTCAGCAGGGCATCGCGAAGCGAGGGCAGCCCCGGATCATCGAGCAGTCCGGGCGGCAGGAGTTCCAGCTCGCCCGGCCCGGGCAGACGCTCCAGCGCCGCCCCCACCAGGCGGGCGACCGTGGCCGGCCCGACCCCCTCGACCGCGGGATAGACCGGGTCGAGCGTGTCGGGCAGCACCTCGACGGTGTCCTCGCCCAGCAGCCGGTAGGACGGATGCACCACCTCCAGCCCCTGCCCACCGGCGCGCACGCTGCCGTGGACGCGGATTCGACGCCCGGGCTGGAACTGGGCGGCCTGGGCGGTGCGGAAGTGGAAGAACCGCAGGGTCAGCGAGGCCCGGGAGCCATCGCCGACCACGACCCTGAGCATCGGCCGGTAGCGGAAACCGCGCTCCACCGCCTCCACCCGCCCCTCGACCTGGGCCGCCTGGCCCGGCAGCAGGTCGGCGATGGGCACCAGCCGGGTACGGTCCTCCCAGCGCAAGGGCAGCAGGAACCACAGGTCGGCGATGCGCAGCAGGCCGCGCGCGGCCAGCTTCTCCACCATCCGCGGCCCGACGCCGGGCAGGGCCTGCAGCCCGGCGGAACCGTCGCCGCCGAGGTCGGGCGCCGGGCTGGCACGGGAACGAGGCACGGTGCCGGCGTCAGCCCAGCACCATCACCGCGTCGACCTCCACCCGTGCACCGCGCGGCAGGGCGGCCACCTGGATCGTGGAACGGGCCGGATAGGGCTGCGCGAACACCTCGGCCATCACCGCGTTGACCGCCTCGAAGTCGCCCAGGTCGGTGAGGTAGATCCCGACCCGCACCAGGCTGGACAGGTCGCCACCGGCGGCCTCGCACACCGCCTTGAGGTTGGCGAAGACCTGGCGGGCCTCCTCGGCGATGTCGCCCTCGACCAGTTCCATCGTGTCGGGGCGGAACGGGATCTGGCCGGACAGGTAGACGGTGTCGCCGGCGCGCATGGCCTGCGAGTAGGGCCCGATCGCCCTGGGCGCGCGGTCGGTGCTGATGGCGCTGCGGTTCATCCGGATGCGTCCTTCCTGGGGGGTGACCGGGAAGCTTACCGGAGCCCCTAGACGCGCTGCACCCCGTGCAGCACCGACAGCCGCCGCAGCCGGCGGATCACGTCGGCGAGGTGCTTGCGGCTGCGCACCTCGACCATGAAGTGCAGCACCGCCATCGCCACGTCGCGCTCGCGGTATTCCACGCTGTCGATGTTGGAGTCGCTCTCGGCGACCGCGGCGGCGACCTGCGCCAGCACGCCGGGGCGGTTCTCGACCTCGATGAGCAAGGCCACCCGGTAGTCGCCCTCGACCTCGCGGTCCCAGCCGATCGGCACCCAGCGCTCGGGCGACTTGCGGTACTCGGCGACGTTGCGGCAGTCCAGCCGGTGGACGACCACGCCCTTGCCGGTGGTCAGGAAGCCCATGATGTCGTCGCCGGGGATCGGGTGGCAGCAGGCCGCAAACGTCAGCACGCCACGCTCGGACCCGGTGATGAGGATCTTCTCCTCGGGCATCGCGCTGCCATCCGGGCGCGCCGGCACGCTGCCGTCGTCGTCGGTGGCCAGCTGCTGGGCCACCTGCACCGGCATGCGGTTGCCCAGGGCGATGTCGGCCAGCAGGTCCTCCATGCGCCGGTACTTCTGTTCGGCGAGGTAGCGGTCGAAGCGGGCGGAGGGCAGCCGGTCCAGCGAGGTCTCCAGGGCCTCCAGCGCGCGGTCGAGCATGCGGTGGCCCAGCTTCACCGCGTCCTCGTGCTCCAGCCGCTTGAGGTGGTGCCGGATGGCGGTTCGCGCCTTGCTGGTGACCACGTACTCCAGCCACTGCGGGCCGGGCGCCGCCGAGGGCGCGGTGATGATCTCCACCGTCTGCCCCGAGCTCAGCTGCGCGCGCAGCGGCACCAGCTTGCGGTCCACCCGCGCGGCGACCGCGTGGTTGCCGACGTCGGTGTGCACCGCATAGGCGAAGTCGAGCACGGTCGCGTTGCGCGGCAGCGACAGGATGTCGCCCTGCGGCGTGAACAGGTAGACCTCGTCGGGGAACAGGTCGACCTTGACGTTCTCGAGGAACTCGATCGAGGAATTGGCGTTCTGCTGCGACTCCAGCAGGCCGCGGATCCAGTCGTGGGCGCGGTTCTGGGCACTGGTGCTGGCCGACCCGGACTTGTACATCCAGTGGGCGGCGATGCCGCGCTCGGCGATGAGGTCCATTTCCTCGGTGCGCAGCTGCACCTCGATCGGCGAGCCGTAGGGCCCGAACAGCACCGTGTGCAGGGACTGGTAGCCGTTGGCCTTGGGAATGGCGATGAAGTCCCGGAAGCGGGCGTCGAGCGGCTTGTACATCGCGTGCACCGCGCCCAGGGCCAGGTAGCAGTCCGACACCGAGGGCACGACCACCCGGAAGCCGAAGACGTCCATGACCTGGTCGAAGCTCTTGTTCTCCGAGCGCATCTTCGAATAGATGCTCCAGGGCGACTTCACCCGCCCGACCAGGCGGTGCTTGAGGCCCTCGGCCTCCAGCTTGTGGGAGAGCTGGACCTCGATCTTGGTCATCGCCTCGCGGCGGATCACCGGCTGGCTGGCGATGCGCTTGCCCAGCACCTCGTAGCGCCAGGGGTGCAGGCAACGGAAACCGTGGTCCTGCAGCTCGGCCTTGACCCGGTTCATGCCCAGGCGCTGGGCGATCGGCGCGTAGATCTCCAGGGTCTCGCGGGCGATCCGGCGACGCGACTCCGGGCGCATCGCATCCAGGGTGCGCATGTTGTGCAGGCGGTCGGCGAGCTTGATGAGGATCACGCGCAGGTCGCGCGCCATCGCCAGCATCATCTTGCGGAAGCTCTCCGCGGTCGCCTCCTGGCGGGTGCTGAAGCGCACCTTGTCGAGCTTGGTGACGCCGTCGACCAGTTCGGCCACCGTTTCACCGAAGGTGTCGGCGATCACCTCGCGCGGCAGTGGGGTGTCCTCCAGCGCATCGTGCAGGATGGCCGCGCACAGGGTCTCCCAGTCCATGCGCTGCTCGGCGAGGATGCCGGCGACGGCGACCGGGTGGGTGATGTAGGGCTCGCCGCTGCGGCGGGCCTGGCCCTCGTGGGCATCGGCGCCGATCGCGAACGCGCGCCGTACCCGCCCGACCTGGTCGGCGGGAAGGTAGTCCGACAGCCGTCGCTCCAGGTCCTGGTAATAGGCCGGCAGCGACGACGCCGCGATGTCGGCGGTGGCGGACTCGGGGGTCATCAACGAAGCGTACGCGCAGCCCGTCGGAGCGGCAACGCCGGGACCGGACCGCCCGGACGCAACGAAAACGCCCCGGCTGGGCCGGGGCGCGGATTCGAGCGGACGCGCAGGCGCGCCCTCAGAGGTCGTCGCCGGCCTTGTCGTCGTCGACGACCTCGGCGGCGGCCCACTCCAGGGCCTCGCGCTCGGCGCGCTCGCGCTCGGCGCGCTCCACGGCCTCGATGGTCTCGCTGTCGATCGACTGGGCGGCGATCTCGCGCAGGGCCAGCACGGTGGGCTTGTCCTCGTTGTCGCTGTTGTCCAGGGTCGCATCCACGCCCTTGGACAGCTGGCGGGCGCGCTTGGACGCCATGAGCACCAGCTCGAAACGGTTCTCGACCACGTTCAGGCAGTCTTCGACGGTGATGCGGGCCATGTGGGTCTCCAGGGGTCGTTGAGCGACCCGGGTGTATCGGACGGGACCGCGCATTGTAGGGGCCGACGGGCCGGCGGGCAAATCCAGCTCATTCCGGGGCCAGCAGCCCCTCGATCAGCCCCCGGTGCCGCACCGCCTGCACGGTCCGCCGCAGCCGGTGGGCCAGGAAGATCGCCGCCATCTCCTCGACCGCCTGCTCGAAACGGTCGTTGACGATGACGTAGTCGAATTCCGCGTAGTGCTCCATCTCCTCACGGGCGGCCGCCAGGCGCCGCTGGATCACGGCCTCGCTGTCCTGGGCGCGCTTGCGCATGCGCTGTTCCAGTGCCTGCCGCGAGGGCGGCAGGATGAAGACCGAGACCGCGTCGGGTATCAGGGCGCGCACCTGGCGGGCCCCCTGCCAGTCGATCTCCAGCAGCACGTCGCGCCCCTGGGCCAGGAAGGGTTCGACCGACTGCCGCGCGGTGCCCTTGAGGTCGCCGTGGACCTCGGCGTGCTCGAAGAAGTCCCCGGCCTCGACCATGGCGCGGAAGCGATCGGCGTCGACGAAGTGGTAGTGCTTGCCGTCGATCTCGCCCGGGCGCGGCGGCCTGGAGGTGAACGACACCGACAGCGCGATGTCGGCGTGCCTCGCCAGAACGGCGTTGACCAGGCTGGATTTCCCCGCGCCCGACGGCGCGGCGACGATGAACAGGCTGCCGCGGGCGTTATTCAATGTTCTGCACCTGCTCGCGGATCTGCTCGATGAGCACCTTGAGCTCGACCGCGGCCCGGGTGGTGCGGGTGTCGACGGACTTCGAGCCCAGGGTGTTGGACTCGCGGTTGAACTCCTGCAGCAGGAAGTCCAGCCGCCGGCCGACCGCCTCGCCCATGCCCAGCACCCGCCGGGCCTCGGCGACGTGGCTGTCCAGGCGCACCAGCTCCTCGTCGACGTCGATCTTCTGCAGCCACAGCACCAGCTCCTGTTCCAGCCGCCCCGGGTCCAGCGGCTGCGGCAGCTCCGCGACCCGCGCCTGGAGCTTCGCCGCGAGCGCCTCGCGGATCTGCGGCAGCCAACCGCGCACCTGCCCGGTGATCGCCTCGATGCCATCCAGCCGCTGCTCCAGCGCCGCCTTCAGCGCGGCCCCCTCGCGCTCCCGGGCCTCCACGAAGCCGCCCAGGATCTCCTCCAGCAGCGCGGTGGCCTCCTCGATCAGGCCGGCGTGGTCGACCGCGGGCTCCTCCAGCACGCCGGGGAAGCGGAGCAGGTCGGTGAACTCGGTGCGCATCCCCGGGAAGCTGTTCGACAGCCGTGTCGCCAGCACGCCCAGCTGCTCGAGCAGGGCCTTGTCGGGCACCAGGCGGTCGGCGCCGGCCTGGACCGGGCGGAAGCGGAAGGCGACGTCGAGCTTGCCCCGGGACACCCGTCGGCCCACGCGCTCGCGCAGAACCGGCTCAAGGGTCCTGAGCTCCTCGGGCAGGCGCACGCCCAGTTCCAGGAAGCGGTGGTTCACCGCCCGGATCTCGCAGGCCAGCAGGCCCTGCGGTGTCTGGCGTTCCCCGGCGGCGAACGCGGTCATGCTGCGGATCATGGGGCCTGGACTCCGTGCGGTGCCGGCGGGACAGGGGGCGAATGGTAAACTCCCGCCCCCCCTTGCAGGAACCACACGATGTCCCAGACCCGTCCCAGCGGCCGCGCGCCCGACCAGATGCGCGAGGTGCGCCTGGAGCGCCACTTCACCCGCCACGCCGAGGGGTCGGTCCTGGCCTGTTTCGGTGAAACCCGGGTGCTGTGCACGGCCAGCGTCGAGAACCGGGTGCCCGGCTTCCTGCGCGGCAAGGGCGAGGGCTGGGTCACCGCGGAGTACGGCATGCTGCCCCGCGCCACCCACACCCGCTCCGACCGCGAGGCCGCCCGGGGCAAGCAGGGCGGGCGGACGCTGGAGATCCAGCGCCTGATCGGCCGCAGCCTGCGCGCCTGCGTCGACCGCTCGGCCCTGGGCGAGCGCACGATCACCCTGGACTGCGACGTGCTGCAGGCCGACGGCGGCACCCGCACCGCGGCCATCACCGGCGCCTACGTCGCCCTGGCCGATGCGGTGGGCCGGCTGCTGAAGTCCGGCGAGATCCGGCGCGACCCGATCCACGGCGCCATCGCCGCGGTCTCGGTGGGCGTGTGGCGGGGCCTGCCGGTGCTGGACCTGGACTATGCCGAGGACGTGGACTGCGACACCGACATGAACGTCGTCATGAACGACGGCGGCGGCTTCATCGAGGTCCAGGGCACCGCCGAGGGGCACGCCTTCCGGCGCGGGGAGCTCGACGCCCTGCTCGACCTGGCCACCCGCGGCATCGGCGAACTGGTCGCCGCGCAGCGCACGGCCCTGGGTCGCGACTGAACGTGGCCACGCGGCTGGTCGCCGCCACCGGCAACGCGGGCAAGCTCGCCGAGCTGTCCGCGGTGCTGGGACCGGCCGGGATCGAGGTGGTGGCCCAGTCGGCAGTCGGGGTCGCCGACGCCGAGGAGACCGCCAGCACCTTCATCGAGAACGCCCTGATCAAGGCGCGCCATGCCGCCCGCGGAACCGGGCTGCCGGCTCTGGCCGACGACTCGGGACTGATCGTGGATGCGCTGGGGGGCGAACCGGGCCTGCACAGCGCCCGCTATGCCGGCCGCCACGGCGACCACGCCGCGAACATCGCCCGCGTGCTGGAGCGGCTCGACGGGGTCGTGCCCGCGCGCCGGTCGGCGCGCTTCTACTGCGTGCTGGTGGTGTTGCGGCACCCGGACGACCCGCAGCCGCTGGTTGCCGAGGGCCATTGGGACGGCCGCATCCTGCCGGCGCCGGCCGGCGCCGGCGGCTTCGGCTACGACCCGGTGTTCCAGCCCGCCGGCCTGTCCGTTTCCGCCGCGCAACTGTCCCCCGGCGAGAAGAACCGCATCAGCCACAGGGCGCGCGCGCTGGACGCACTGCTGCAGCGGCTGCGCGCGCAGCCGCTCTAGGGCCCCGCGATGAGCCTGCTGGTGCCACCGCCGCTGTCGCTGTACGTCCACATCCCGTGGTGCGTGCGCAAGTGCCCGTACTGCGACTTCAACTCGCACGCCGCGCGCGGCGAGCTGCCGGTGGAGGCCTACGTCGAGGCGCTGCTGGCCGACCTCGACCAGGAGCTGCCCGACGTCTGGGGCCGCACCGTCCACAGCGTGTTCTTCGGCGGCGGCACCCCGAGCCTGTTCCCGCCCGCGGCGATCGGGCGGATCCTCGAGGGGGTGGCGGCGCGCCTGCGACTGGCGCCGGCGGCCGAGGTGACGCTGGAGACCAACCCCGGGACCGCCGAGCACGGCCGTTTCCCGGAATACCGCGCCGCCGGCGTGAACCGGCTCAGCTTCGGCGTGCAGAGTTTCGACGACGGCTGCCTGCGGCGGCTGGGGCGGATCCACGACGCCGCCGAAGCGGTGGCGGCGGTGCGCATGGCCCGCGAGGCGGGCTTCGGCGAGATCAACATCGACCTGATGTACGCCCTGCCCGGCCAGGACCGGGCGATGGCCCTGAACGACGTCGAACAGGCGCTGGCGCTCGAGCCCAGCCACCTGTCCCACTACCAGCTCACCCTGGAGCCCAACACCCTGTTCCACCTCAGGCCCCCGCCGGGGCTGCCGGACGAGGACGGGGCCTGGGGCATCCAGGCCGCCTGCGAGCAGCGCCTGCTGGCCGCGGGCTTCGAGCACTACGAGGTCAGCGCCTGGGCACGCCCGGGCCACCGCTGCGCACACAACCTCAACTACTGGCGCTTCGGCGACTACCTGGGCATCGGTGCCGGCGCCCACGGCAAGATCAGCTTCGGCCACGACGGACGCATCCTGCGCCGGCACAAGCAGCGCCACCCCGCGCGTTACCTGGAGTCCGCCGCCGATGCCCGCCGCATCGCCGGGGAGTCGGTGGTGCCCGACGCCGAGCGGCCCTTCGAGTTCATGCTCAACGCGCTCCGGCTCCGGGACGGCTTCACCCTGACCGACTTCAACCACCGGACCGGACTGGAGCCCGCGCACATCCGACCCGCGCTCGACACGGCCATGGCACGCGGCTGGCTGGAACGTCGTGGCGACCGGGTGCGGCCCACGGAAGAGGGCCATCGCCTCCACAACGACCTCGTCGGCCTGTTCCTCGCCTGACCCTCACGTGCCGGTGCCTGCGCGTCGGCGATACTCGTCTCATGTACGACAGCCTGCACATCCAGTGCCCGTGGTGCGGCGAGTCCGTGCGGATCGCCCTGGATGCCGGCCAGGGCGAGGCGAGCTTCGTCGAGGACTGCCCGGTGTGCTGCAGTCCGATGCTGCTCCATCTCGCCGCCACGGCCGATGGACGGGTCACCCTGGAGCGGGTCGAACGCGAGGCGTGAAAAGTTGCCCCGGAAGGCCCGCCTACCGCCCGGACGCGCCACCGGCATAGAATCGGGCGAATAGACGCCTCGGAGCCACCCGATGTCATCACCGGCCGCGCCTGATCGACCCCATGCGGACAAGCCGCCGCCGACCCTGTCATCGCGTCCGTTTCCACCGCGCGTTCGCCGCCTGCTCGAGGGCGTGCTCGAGTACGCCAGCGACGAGCTCGAGCGGGGCCTGACCGCGACGCTCAACGACGTCGAGCAGCAGCTGTTCAAGCTCGCCGAGCAGGCCCGCAGCAACGAGGTGCAGCAGGCCTGCTTCGAGGCCCTGCGGTCGGTGAAGCGCGGCCGTTCCGACTTCACGCCGCGCTTCATGATCGGACTGGAGTCGGCCCTGGCCGACCTGCACCTGCGCGGCCGCGAGGACGCCGCCGGGCCGGTCGGCGGACCCGGCAGCCCCGAGCTGCAGCTGCTGGGAGAGGACGAGCAGGAGGAGTCGACCCAGCTCGACGCGATCGCCAGTCGCGCCGAGGTGCGCTCCAGCCTGCCGCTGTACCTGCTGGGCCAACGCTTCGGGGTCATGGCCGGCGGGCCGGCCTTCGAACCCGAGCAGCTTCCGGTCGGTCCGCAGGTCCTCTGCAGGGTCATGCAGCAGGCCGCCGGTTGCCTGGACCTGCCGCTGGAACACCGGCTGCTGGTGTTCCGGCAGTTCGAGCGCCACGTCATCGCCTCCTACGGCGAGTTCATCGAGGCCATCAACCGTTTCCTCGCCCGCGAGGGCGTGCTGCCGACGCTGAGCTACGTGCCGATGCGGGTGAAGCGCGACTCGCGCCAGGCCGGCCCGGCCGCGACGCCCAAGCCGGCTGAGCCCGGGAAATCGACCCGCGCGGGGGCCCAGGGAGCCGCCCCGGCTCCCGAGCCCCGCACGGGATGGCCGGGAACCCCGGACGGCCCGGGCGCCCAGGGACAGAACCAGGAGCTGTTCTCGCTGCTGCGCCAGCTGTTGGCCAGCCGTCGCGAGGTCGCCGGAAAGCTGGCCGGGGGTGCCCCGGCGGCCCCCCGTGGCGACGCCTACGTTGCCAGCCCCAGCGACCTGCAGTCGGTCCTGGGCGTGCTGCAGCACAAACCGGCCGCCTCGGTGCTGGTCGACGGCAAGCCGGCGCTGCGCTCGGTCAAGCACGTCAAGCAGGACCTGCTGGCCCAGCTGCGCCAGGTCGCGCCGCAGGGCAAGACGCCGGTGCTGTCCGAAGAGGACACCGACACCGTCGACCTGGTCGCGATGCTGTTCGACTTCATCATGCGCGAGATCCGCCCGCAGAGCCCGGCCGCCCCGCTGCTGGCCAAGCTGCAGGTGCCGTTGATGCGCGTGGCCCTGCGCGACAAGGGCTTCTTCACCCAGCAGATGCATCCGGCCCGGCAGATGCTCAGCGCCATCGCGGAGACCGGCGCCTACTGGAGCGACGAGGACAAGGGCGACCGCAGCACGGTGGAGAAGATGCAGTCGGTGGTCGACCGGGTGGTGACCGACTTCGACGGCGACGTGGACCTGTTCAACAACCTCAGCGAGGACCTGGGCAGCCACCTGCAGACTCTGGCGCGCAAGGCCGAGGTCGCCGAACGCCGGCATGTGGAGGCCGCCCGGGGCAAGGAGAAGCTGGCGATGGCCCGGATGCAGGCCGCCGAGGATGTCGGCGCCCGCATCAAGGACCGCAAGGTCCCGCGTTTCGTGCACACCCTGCTGACCCAGGCATGGACCGACGTGCTGGCCCTCAGCGCGCTGCGGCAGGGCGCCGATTCCGACGCCTACCGCCGCCAGCTGGCCATCGCCGAGCGCCTGGTGGAGGCCGCCTGCCGGGCCTCGGACAAGGGTCTGGAGCGTGATGAGGCCATCGGCCTGCGGCAGGAGGTCGAACAGTCCCTCGCCCAGGTCGGCTATCACGGCGAGGACGCCAAGGCGATCGCGACCCGGCTGACCAGCGTCGACGACGAGGTCGAGGAGGGCGAGGACGACCCGGCGTCGCGCACCGAGCTGGCCCTGCGGCTGAAGGCGCGCTCGCGCCTGGGCGAGGACACGCCTGGGGGCGGGGGCACGAAGGCCGCCAAGGCGGCCAAGGTGCCGCTGACGGCCGCCGAACAGCAACAACTCGAGCGCATCCGCACCCTGCCCTTCGGGGCCTGGTTCGAGTTCACCACCAATCAGCAGGGCGACCGCGTCCGCCGGCGCCTGTCCTGGTACAGCACGCTCACCGGCCACGCCCTGTTCGTCAACGCGCGCGGCCAGCGGGTGGCGGACATGGACATCGATACGCTCGCCCGCAGCATGGCCGCAGGCCAGGCCCGCGTGATGGACGACGACCGCGGCGGCCTGATCGACCGCGCCTGGTCGGCCATCGTCAAGGCACTGAAGTCATTCGGGGGCACGGACGCCGTGCCCGCCCGGGAGGGAGGCCAGGCATGAACGACCATCGACGCGCACCACGAAGGGAAGTCGGCGAGCACATCGAAGTCCTCGACCTGATGACCGATGCGGTCATCGGGCGCATCGGCAACCTGTCCCAGGGCGGCATGCTGCTGATCTGCAACCGCGAACTGGTGGAGGATGGCCTGTACCAGTTCCGCTTCGGCCTCGGCGATGCCGGGGGCCGGCGCCGCGAGGTCAGCGTGGGTTCGCATGTGCTGTGGGTGGATGACGGCAGCGCGCCGGGCCAGCACTGGGTCGGCCTGCGCTTCATCGACATCGCCACGCCCGACGCGGACTTCCTGCGGCTGTGGGCCGAGGCACCGGGCAGCCGCCACGTCTGAGGCGGCCGACGGGCTCAGTCCAGTCCCGTGGGCTCCGGGCGGTGGATGCCGAAGCCCTGGACGTAGTCGACGCCCAGCCCCATCAACAGTTCGCGCGTGCGTGAATCCGACACCCACTCGGCGATCACCTCCAGGCCGATCTGGTGGCCGATGTCGGTGACCGCGCGGACGATCGAATAGTTCACCGGGTCGGATTCGATGTTGCGGATGAAACTGCCGTCGATCTTGAGCACGTCGATCGGCAGGTTCTTCAGGTAGCCGAAGGAGGCCGCGCCGGCGCCGAAATCGTCGAGCGCGAAACGGCAGCCCACCGCGCGGATCCGTTCCATGAAGCGCACCACGCGCGCCATGTTGTTGACCGCGACCGTCTCGGTGATCTCGAAGCACAGCTTGTGGGCCGGGACGGTATGGCGCTGCAGCAGGTCGAGGACCCGGTCGGCGAACACATCGTCGTCGACGGTCTGGCCGGAGAGGTTGATGGCCACCGTCTGCAGCGGCTCGCCACCGGGCATCAGGGCATCGAAGGAGGACAGGGCGGTCTCCAGCACCCAGGCGTCGACCAGCGGCATCAGGCCGAACCGCTCCGCCGCGGGAATGAAGGCGCCGGGCTGCACCGTCCCGCCGTTGCCGTCGCGCATCCTCACCAGCAGCTCGATGTGCGCCCCTTCGGCGCGACGCCCGCGCTGCCGGACCGGGTCGATGCGCTGGAAGTCCAGGCGCATGCGACCCTCGCGCAGGGCCTCGCGGACCCGGTTCGCCCACTCCATCTCGCTGTGGCGGCGGGTGGTCTCGGCGTCGTCCTCGACGAACAGCATCACCCGGTTGCGGCCACGTTCCTTGGCCATGTAGCAGGCCTGGTCGGCGTGGGCGAGCACCTCGCGCAGCGTCGTCCCGGGCCGGTCGAGCACCACCACCCCGACGCTGACGCTGAGGCTGAAGTTGCGCCGCTCCCAGGCGAAGACGAAGCTGTCGATACGCTCGCGCAGGCGTTCGCCGACCGCCAGCGCCTGCTCGGCACCGGCACGCTGCAGCAGCACGCCGAACTCGTCTCCGCCCAGCCGGGCCAGCAGGTCGCCGGAGGCCACGGAGTCCTTGAGCATGTGCGCGATCTCGGCCAGCAGCTGGTCGCCGGCGGCATGGCCGCAGGTGTCGTTGATCAGCTTGAACTGGTCGAGGTCGAGGTACAGCAGCGCCGAGCTGCCCTCACCCGGGTCGGCCGTGGCCAGGGCGCGTTCCAGCCGGCGCTCGAACTCGCGGCGGTTGAGCATGTCGGTGAGGGCATCGTGGCTGGCCTGGTAGCCCAGCTGTTCGTTGAGCCGCCGCAACTCGGTGATGTCGTTGGCCAGCACGAGCACGTGGTCCTGGCCGTCGAGTTCCAGCCGGCTGGCCGAGACACTGGCCCAGAACACCCCGTCCCGGGCCGCGAGTTCCAGCGGGTGGCCCTCCACCACGCGGCCGTCGGAGAGGACCTCGCGCACCAGCCCGCCCAGCACGGTCCGGGGCGCGGCCAGGGCGAGCGGGGCCGAGCCCTCGTCCACCTCCAGACGGCGCAAGGCGGCCTGGTTGGCATAGACCGGCGCCAGGTCGGCACCGCGCAGCAACAGCACCATCGCCGGCATCAGGTCGTTGAGGCGGCGGAAACGCGCTTCGCTCTCCCGGTAGCGACTGCTCAGGTCCTCGGCAAGCGTCAGGGCCCGGCGCCGGGTTCCCAGCAGGGAACACACCAGCGTCGCCGCCATCAGGCTGCCCAGCAGGCCGGCGGCGAAGGTCAGTGCCGGCAGCAACGATCGCCGCTCCGCGGGCGGATGGAACTCGACCTGCCATCGGCGTTCCCCGAACTCGACGACCCGCCGGTGGGCGCCCTCCCCCGGCGCCTGTGTGGTCTGGACCAGCAGCAGCGGCGGTTCCACGACCGGTTCCGTCCCGGGCACACCCGCCCAACCCACGTCGGTCACCCGGATCTCCCAACCCTGGTCGAGCACCGCCGCCAACGCCTGCTCCACCAGCCTCGCCGCGTCGAAGGACAGGGCCATGGAACCGATCACCCGGCTCCTGCGCTGCGCCGCGGAGTCCGGGACGGGGCCCGGCGGGAACACCGGCAGCCGGACGGTGAGCCCAACCCGTCCGGTCTGCACCACGCTGAAGGGCGTGGAGACGACCGGACGGTCGAGGTCGCGGGAGCGCTGCAACGCCAGCAGGTTGGACGGCTGGGAGCCGACGTCCAGCCCGAGCACCGCCTCGTTGCCCTCCAGCGGGGCCACCAGACGGGTCACGTAACGCTCCTCGCCGCCCGGCGCCAGCTCCCGTTCGGCGTAGGCGAAGGCCAGCAGCCCGGGGAACACCCGCCGGGGATCGATGGTCCGGTAGGCGACATCGAACTCCGCCGCGGTCACCTCCTCGGAAGCCAGGAACAGCGCCTGCACCGCCCGCACCAGCAGCTCCGCGTTCTCCAGCTGCTGGCGCAGCTCCGAGAGTCCGAGCTCGACCTCGCGGTACTCCGATGCCTGGTGGGTCTGTTCGATCAGCCGGTGGTGCTGCACGCCGGCCAGCGCCGAGACCAGCACGCCCAGCCCGAAACACGCCAGCACCCAGCTCCAGACCCCCGCGTCGATCGACTTCATTGGCCCCCTCGCGCGACCGCGCGACACCGGTCCCCTGCACGAGTGTACCGGCTTGCGGCAAAATCAGGGGCTTGCCGGCCGCAGCCTGCGGCCCCGTCATCCGTCCAGGCGCGCATCCGTTCGCGCCCAAGCCCCCGGAGCGTCCCATGTCCCAGGCCCCGTCGCCTGCCGCCCTGTACCCCGAGCACCTGGCCACGGTGATCGCCGACGCCGATGCCGCCTTGGCCGACAGCGGCTTCGACCACCTGCTGGTCGCCGCCGGCGTTGAGAAGATCGCCTTCCTCGACGACAACCCCTACCCGTTCCGGGCCAACCCCCACTTCCGGCGGTGGCTGCCGGTGGACGCGTCGCCGGGCTGCTGGGTCGCACACACCCCGGGCCGGCGCCCGCTGCTGGTCTTCGTCCAGCCCGACGATTTCTGGCATCTGCCGCCGTCGACCCCGGAGGACTGGTGGGCCGGACACTTCGACCTGCGCATCGTCCGCAACGCCGCCGACGCCGCGCAGCACCTGCCGCGCGGCCGCTGCGCGGTGATCGGGGAGGACGACGCCGGCCTGCGCGACATCGTGCCGAACAACCCCGGGGACGTGCTGGCGCGACTGCACTGGCGGCGGGCGGTGAAGACGCCCTACGAGGTGGCGCGCATGCGCGAGGCCAACGCCCGCGCCGCGCGCGGCCACCTCGCCGCACGCGAAGCCTTCGGCCAGAAGCTGCCTGAGCTGGGCATCCACCACGCCTACCTCGCCGCTTCCGCGCACACCGACGACGACCTGCCCTACCACAGCATCGTCGGCCTCAATGCCCATGGCGCGGTCCTGCACTACCAGCACCGGGCCACGGCCCGGCCACCGCGCCACCGTTCGCTGCTGATCGACGCGGGCGCCCAGTCGGCGGGCTACTGCGCCGACATCACCCGGACCCTGGACGACGGCGACGCGGACTTCAGGGCGCTGGTGGACGCCGTCGACGGGGTCGAGCGCGAGCTCGCGGCGCGCGTGCGCCCGGGGCAGGACTACGTCGCCCTGCACCTTGACGCCCACCATCGCCTGGGTGGCGTGCTGCAGGCGTCGGGCATCGTCGCGATGGACGCCGCCGACCAGGTCGACGCCGGCATCACCCGGGCCTTCTTTCCGCACGGGCTGGGCCATTTCATCGGCCTGCAGGTGCACGACGTCGGCGGGCACCAGTCCGGACCCGGGGGCGAACGCCGGCCCCCGCCGCCCGAGCACCCGTTCCTGCGGCTCACGCGCACGCTCGAGCCCGGCCACGCGGTGACCATCGAGCCGGGCATCTACTTCATCGACAGCTTCCTCGCCGACCTGCGCGCCGGCCCCCACGCCGACCGCATCGACTGGTCGCTGGTCGAACACCTCAAGCCCTTCGGCGGCGTCCGCATCGAGGACGACGTCGTGTGCACCGACGATGCGCCGGAGAACCTCTCCCGCGATGCCTTCGCCGCCCTGTGAGACCCCCATGCCCACGATGAACACGAGCTACGAGCCGCAGACCTTCGAAACCCGCTGGTACCAGCACTGGGAGCAGTCCGGCTGCTTCCGGCCCACCGGCCAGGGCGAGCCCTACGCGATCCTGCTGCCCCCGCCCAACGTCACCGGCACGCTGCACATGGGCCACGCCTTCCAGCACACGCTGATGGACACGCTCATCCGCTACCACCGCATGAAGGGCCGCGACACGCTGTGGCAGGTGGGCTCCGACCACGCCGGCATCGCCACCGAGATGGTGGTCAGCCGCAACCTGGCCGCGGAGAACCAGACCCGCGACGGCCTCGGGCGCGAGGACTTCATCGGCAAGGTCTGGGAGTGGAAGCAGCATTCCGGCGACACCATCGAGCGGCAGATGCGCCGGGTCGGCGCCTCCGGGGACTGGGAGCGCTCGGTGTTCACGATGGACCCGATGCCGTCCAGGGCGGTGGTCGAGTGCTTCGTGCGCCTGTACGAGGAGGGCCTGATCTACCGCGGCCAGCGCCTGGTCAACTGGGACCCGGTGCTGAAGACGGCGATCTCCGACCTCGAGGTGGTCAACGAGGAGGAGGAGGGCCGGCTGTGGTCGATCCGCTACCCGCTGGCCGGTGGTGCGACCTACGAGCACGTCGAACACGACGCCGACGGGAACGAGGTGCTGCGGGAGACCCGCGACCACCTGGTCGTCGCCACCACGCGTCCGGAAACGATGCTTGGCGACACCTGCGTGGCCGTGCATCCCGAGGACCCCCGCTACGCCGCACTCGTCGGCAAGACCATTGCGCTGCCGCTGGCCGGGCGCGAGATCCCGGTGATCGCCGACGACTACGTCGAGCGCGACTTCGGCACCGGCTGCGTGAAGATCACCCCGGCGCACGACTTCAACGACTACCAGATCGGCCAGCGCCACGGCATGCCGCTGCTGAACATCTTCACGCCGGAGGCGGCGATCAACGAGGCCGCACCGGAGAAGTACCGCGGCCTGGACCGCTTCGACGCCCGCCGCGCGGTGCTGGCCGACCTCGAGGCCGCCGGCCTGCTGGTCGAGGAGAAGAAGCACACCTTGATGGTCCCCAGGGGCGACCGCACCGGCCAGGTCATCGAGCCCTACCTGACCGACCAGTGGTTCGTGCGCATGGACGAGTTCGGGCGCCGCGGCCTGCAGCTGGTCGAGGACGGTTCGATCCGCTTCGTGCCGCCGAACTGGATCAACACCTACCGCCACTGGATGGCCAACATCCAGGACTGGTGCATCAGCCGGCAGCTGTGGTGGGGCCATCGCATCCCGGCCTGGTACGGGGACAACGGCGAGATCTTCGTCGGCCGCGACGAGTCCGAGGCGCGCACCGACGCGGCGGCCAAGGGCTACGCCGGCGCACTGCACCAGGACAACGACGTGCTCGAAACCTGGTTCAGCTCGGCGCTGTGGCCGTTCTCGACCCTGGGCTGGCCCGACGAAGCGGCGATGGCCGAGCGCGGCTTCGACCGCTACCTGCCCTCCTCGGTGCTGGTCACCGGCTTCGACATCATCTTCTTCTGGGTCGCCCGGATGGTGATGATGACCGACAAGTTCACCGGCCAGGTGCCGTTCAACGATGTCTACATCACCGGCCTGGTGCGCGACAGCCATGGCCAGAAGATGTCGAAGTCCAAGGGCAACGTGCTCGACCCGATCGACCTCATCGACGGCATCGGCGTCGACGAGCTGGTGGCCAAGCGCACCGGCGGGCTGATGCAGCCGCAGATGGCCGCGAAGATCGAGAAGGCCACGCGCCGGGAGTTTCCCGACGGCATCCCGGCCTTCGGGGCCGACGCGCTGCGCTTCACCTTCGCCAGCCTCGCCACCCATGGCCGCGATATCAAGTTCGACCTGGCCCGCTGCGAGGGCTACAAGGCCTTCTGCAACAAGCTGTGGAACGCGGCACGCTTCGCGCTGATCAACTGCGAGGGCTTCACCGCCAGCGGCGCGCCGAATCCGCAGACCGACGCCGAGCGCTGGATCCTCTCGCGGTTCGCCGCCACCTGCGCCGAGGTCGATGCCCAGCTGTCGGCGTACCGCTTCGACCTGGCCAGCCAGGCCCTGTACGAGTTCACCTGGAACAGCTTCTGCGACTGGTTCCTGGAACTAGCCAAACCCGCCCTGCAGGGCGGCGACACCGTCGCGGCGGACTCGACCCGGCACACCCTGCTGTGGGTGCTCGAGGGGGTGTTGCGCGCGCTGCACCCGCTGATCCCCTTCGTCACCGAGGAGATCTGGCAGTCGGTGAAGCCGCACCTGGGCCTGGACGGCGACAGCATCAGCCGCCGGCCGTGGCCTGCGGCCGCCGACACCACCACCGACAGCCGGGCCGAGGCCGACATCGAGTGGCTCAAGGCCGTGGTGTCCACCGTCCGCCGCATCCGCAGCGAGATGGGCCTGTCGCCGGGCAAGCCGCTGCCGCTGCTGCTGGCCAACGGTCGCGAGGAGGACCGGCTGCGGGCGGAGCGGTTCGACGGCGCACTGCGCTTCCTTGCCCGGCTGGAGTCGGTGCGCTGGCTGTCACCGGACCAGTCGCCGCCCGCGGCGGCCTCCGGCGTCATCGGCGAGTTGCGCACGCTGATTCCGCTGGAGGGCCTGATCGACCTCGACGCCGAACGCGCGCGCCTGGGCAAGGAGGTCGCCCGCGTCCGGGCCGAGATCGGCAAGTGCAACGGCAAGCTCGGCAACCCGACCTTCGTCGCCAACGCGCCGGCGGCGGTGGTGGAGCAGGAACGCCAGCGGCTGGCCGACTGGAGCACGCAGCTGGCCGGCCTGGAGGAGCAGCTGCAGCGCCTGGGCGCCTGAGCCGGCCACGCCCGCTCAGGCCTCCGGAGGCAGCAGCTCCATCGCCAGCACGACCGCGTCCTCCCGGCCGTTCGCGGCCGGGTAGTAGCGGGGACGGCGTCCGATCTCGTTGAAACCCGCGCGCTCGTAGAGCGCGCGGGCGGCCGGGTTGCTCGGCCGGACCTCCAGGAAGATCCGGCCGGCGCGGTGCCATCGGGCCAGCTCGACCACGCGCCCCAGCAGGTGCCGCCCCCAACCCCGCCCCTGCAGCCCCGGCTCGATGCAGATGTTGAGCAGGTGCGCCTCGGCGGCGGCCACGCTGAGCACGGCGTAGCCGGCGAGCGCGCCATCGACTTCGAGCAGCCAGCACGCGTAACCGGCCTTCAGGCAGTCGTTGAAGATGCCGGCAGTCCAGGGAAAGGGGTAGGCCACCCGCTCGAGCGTCATCACCGCGTCGATGTCGGCAGCGGTCATCGGCCGCATCCGTGCGGACGGCCGCGCCCGGGCGCTCATCCCAGGCGGCTCCCGCGCAGGCGCCGGATGCGCCGCCAGAGTTCGCGCTTGAGGCTGGGCTCGGCCGCCAGGCAATGCGGCGCCGGGAGGTCCAGGGTCGCGCCCCAGCCCACCCAGTCGAACCCCGAATCGGCCCCGGGGGCCACCCCTGCGGCGCGCGCGACGCCGGCGAACAGCGGGTGGGCACGCTGCTGACCGGAGCCGTCGAAGGCCTCCAGCGGCGGCGCTGTCGGCCTTCCGGGCGCCTGACCCCGGAGCCGGAGGGGCTCAAGCCCCATCGCGCCCAGCACGGCGGTGCGGCCACCGGGCATGCGCTCAGCCCTCCGACCGACGCCTGCGGATCCGGCCCCAGGCCCCGAACAGGGGGCCGGACAACGCATACAGGAGCGCCGCGGCGAACAGCACCCTCGGCGGATCGATCATCAGGGCGATGAAGACCACCACGGCGATGATCATGAACAGGAACGGGACCCGTTCGGAGCGCGGCGCGGCCTTGAAGCTGAAGTAGCGCACCCGGCTGACCATCAGCAGCCCGGCCACCACGCACACCGCCAGCGCCGCGAAGCGCATCGACCCGCCGTCCAGCCCCGAGACCTCGGCCGTCCAGACGAAGGACATCATCAGGGCCGCGGCGGCCGGACTGGCCAGGCCGATGAACCAGCGCTTGTCCACGACGGCGGTCTGGGTGTTGAAGCGGGCCAGGCGCAGCGCCGCGCAGGCGGCGTAGAGGAAGGCCGCGCCCCAGGCCACCTTGGCCCAGACCGGGCCATCGGCGGCCAGGTGCGACAGCGCCCAGTGGTACATGACCAGCGACGGCGCCATGCCGAAGCTGACCAGGTCGGCCAGCGAGTCGTACTGGACGCCGAACTCGCTCTGGGTGTTGGTCAGGCGGGCGACGCGGCCGTCGAGGCCATCGAGCAGGGCGGCGACGAACACCGCGATGCAGGCGCTGGTGTACTGGCCCTGGCTGGCGGAGATGATCGCGAAGAACCCGGCGAACAAGCCACCGGTGGTCAGCAGGTTGGGCAGCAGGTAGATCCCGCGGCGACGCGGGGTCCCGGCTCCGGGCTCGGCTTCAGGCATCGTCATCGGGTGGAGTGTACCCTGTAGCCTCGAACCCGGGCCCCCCTGCCCGGACAAGACCCGTTCCCATCCACGATACGAGGATGAATTCGTGCGAAAGATCCTGACCCTCGCCCTTCCCGTCCTGCTTGCGCTGGCCGGTGCCCAGGCGGCAGCGCAAAGCACGGTCTATGTATGGACCGACGAAAACGGCGTTCGCCAATACACCCAGAGCCCGCCCTCCGGGCGCGAGTACCAGGCCATGCGCGTCGGTGCGGCGGGACAGCGCGAAGCCCGGGGCCCGCAGGCCGATGCCGATGCCGCGACCGCCGGGGAGGGCGCCGGCGCAGGCCAGGCCGCGCCGGACCCGGCAGCCGAGCTCGAGCGGCAGGAATACTGCGAGGCGGCCCGGCGCAATCTCCAGGCGCTGGCCACCGGCCAGGACGCGGTCCTGCGCACCGACGATGGCCAGGAAACCGAACTCGATGCCGAGCAGCGCGCTGAGCAGGTCGCCATCGCCGAGCGGCAGGTGACGCTGTTCTGCCGCGACTGAGGCCGCCGGGGTGAAGCTCCCCTGGGCCGTCGTCGCCGGTCTCCTGCTCGGCGGTGGCCTGGCCTGGTGGCTGTCCCCGGACCGTCCGTCCGCCCCGCCGGCAACACCGGCGGGGACCGATCGGGCCGACCCTGGGGCACCGGGCGTGGTCTACCGATGGCGCGATGCCCGGGGCGTGACCCAGATCACCCGCGAGCCCCCGCAGGGGCACGCCTGGGAGCGCATCGAGATCGACCCGGAGCGCAACATCCTGCCGCTGGCCCCCGACCGCGACTGAACCGGCTGTGGGCCGGGGCGGGCGGCGGCTACAATCGCCGGCTCCAACCCTGCGGAACCCCGCCATGCGCCTGTCCCAGTTCCATCTCGCCACCACGCGGGAGACCCCCGCCGACGCCGAAGTCGTCAGCCACCAGCTGATGCTGCGCGCGGGCATGATCCGCAAGCACGCCGCCGGCATCTACACCTGGACACCACTGGGCCTTCGCGTGCTGCGCCGGGTCGAGGCGGTGGTGCGCGAGGAGATGCAGAGCGCCGGCGCGCTGGAGATGCTCATGCCCTCCATCCAGCCGCGCGAACTGTGGGAGGAGACCGGCCGCTGGGAGAAGTTCGGCGGCCAGCTGCTCAAGCTGCGCGACCGCAAGGACGGGGAGTTCTGCTACGGCCCCACCCACGAGGAGGTGGTGACCGACTTCGCCCGCAACGAACTGCGCAGCTACCGCCAGCTGCCGCTGAACGTGTTCCAGATCCAGACCAAGTTCCGCGACGAGATCCGCCCCCGCTTCGGCGTCATGCGCGCACGCGAGTTCCTGATGAAGGACGCCTACTCCTTCCACCTCGACGCCGACTGCCTCGCCCGCACCTACCAGGCCATGTTCGACGCCTACACCCGCATCTTCGAGCGGCTGGGCCTCCGCTTCCGCGCGGTTGCCGCCGACACCGGCGCCATCGGCGGCAGCGCCTCCCACGAGTTCCACGTGCTGGCGGACTCCGGTGAGGACGCCATCGCCTTCTCCGACGCCTCCGACTATGCCGCCAACGTCGAACTGGCCGAAGCCGTGGCTCCCACCGGCGGGCGGGCCGCGGCGAGCGAGGCGATGCGAACGGTCGAGACCCCGACCCAGAGGACCTGCGAGGACGTCGCGGCCCTGATGGGCGTACCGCTGGCCCGCACGGTCAAGTCGGTCGCCGTGGTCGGCGAACAGGGCCTGGTCCTGGTGCTGGTCCGCGGCGACCACAGCGTCAACGCACTGAAGCTGGCGAAGCTGCCCGGACTGGCGGAGCACCGGCTGGCCACCGAACAGGAGATCGCGGCGAGCCTGGGCTGTGAACCCGGCTTCCTCGGCCCGGTCGCGCCACGTTCGGCGATCGTCGTGGTCGCCGACCGAAGCGTGGCGGCGATGGCCGATTTCGTGGTCGGCGCGAACCGTCGGGGTCAGCACCTCGCCGGCGTCAACTGGGGACGCGACCTGCCCGAACCCGACCTGGTGGCCGACGTGCGCGACGTAGTCGAGGGCGACCCGTCCCCCGACGGCCGCGGCCGCCTGTCGATCGCGCGCGGCATCGAGGTCGGCCACGTGTTCCAGCTGGGTTCGAAGTACGCCGAGGCCATGGGCGCCAGCGTCCTCGACGAGGGCGGCAAGGCCCGGCCCATGCAGATGGGCTGCTACGGCATCGGCGTGAGCCGGATCGTCGCCGCCGCGATCGAGCAGAACGCCGACGAGGCCGGCATCCGATGGCCGCAGGCGATGGCCCCGTGGCAGGTGGCGATCTGCATCATCAATCCCAAGGGCGCGGTCGCCGTCGACGAGGCTGCCGATCGCCTCTACCGCGAGCTCCAGGCCGCCGGCGTCGAGGTCGCGCTCGACGACCGCGGCCTGCGCCCCGGACCGATGTTCTCCGACATCGAGCTCATCGGCATCCCGCAGCGCATCGTGGTGTCCGAACGCGGCCTCTCCGCCGGCACCTTCGAATATCGGGAACGCGACGCCCGGGACAGCGAATCCCTGGACATGGGCGCCCTGCGCCAGCGGCTCGGCCTGGCCTGAATACGCGGGTAATCCAGTTAATGCCCGGAAAATGCGCGCCGGGGGTGTTTCTTTCCACCACGGCGGCGCATTAGACTAGGCGCACCCGGCGCGACCGGTCATTCCCACGCAAATCGCCGAAGGAGTCATTGAAATGGCCATTGAACTTGGCAACCTCAGCCCCGAGCAGCTCAACGAGCTGATCGTGAAGGCCGAGCAGCAGAAGAAGAAAATCCACCGCGAGCGGGTCGGCGAAGTCCGCCGCAAGCTCACCGCGATGGCCAAGGCCGAGGGCTACACCATCGAGGAACTGTTCGGTTCCGGCGGCGGGCGCAAGTCCGGCGGCAAGGTGCCGCCGAAGTACCAGAACCCGAGTGACCCGACCCAGACCTGGACCGGCCGCGGCAAGCGCCCGAACTGGTTCAAGGACCTGCTGGCCTCGGGCAAGAAGGAATCCGACCTGCTGATCTGATTCGGCCGGGACGGTTAATTCCATTCAAACGCCGGCCCTCGGGCCGGCGTTTTCCGTTACAGGCTGCGGCGGGCGCTGACCAGCAGGTTTCCAAACAGCACCCCGGCCACCAGGGCGACCAGTGCCTTGAACAACACGAACGCGGTATCCAGCCCCATAGCCATGTCATTTTCCATCAGCTGGGTCAGGGTCCTGAATCCGGTGCTTCCCGGCACCAGCAGGATGATGCCCGGCACCCGGATCAACGCGCCCGGCCGGTTGAACCAGCGCGCGTAGAGGTTGGAGGCCATCGTGATGAAAAGCCCGCCCAGGAAGACCCCGATGGGGAAGATGCTCAGGTCGTCGGGGACCAGGCCCCCGACCCAGCGGGTGATGCCGTAGCCCACCGCCGCCGACGCCATGACCAGCGGGTAGTCGCGCAGCTGCGCCCGGAACAGCACCGCGAACGCGAAGGCACCCAGCGCGAGCGCCGCCCACTCCACCCAGACCGGGGGCGGCACCAGCGCCGCCTCCTCCGGCGACCAGCCCAGCAGCCGCACCGCCTGCATGGCCGCCACGGTGCCGAAGGTGAGCTTGATCAACGTCGCCATGGCGCCGGCGAAGCGCGCCGTGCCCGAGACCAGGTGCTGGCTGGTCAGTTCCGAGACCGCATTGGTCAGCATCAGGCCGGGCATCAGCACGATCACCGAGGCGACCACCACCGAGCGAAGCGACAGCGGCACCAGGTAGGTGGCCACCACCGCGGCCAGGAAGGTCGCCAGCAAGGCGGCGATAGCGTCGTTGGCCTCGGCCAGCTGCGGGCGCTTCTGGGACAGCACCTGCAGGGCACCGATCAGGGTGCCGATGACGGCGGCCGTGGCGATGTCCGCCCAGCCGGTGCGCAGGATGCCGGCCACCGACGCGCCGGCCAGGCCGAAGCTCAGGGCCATGAGCAGGTTGCCCCAGCGCCCGGGGGGCTGGTCCAGCTCGCGCAGCGCCGCACGCCCGGCGTCGATGCCGATCTCGCCGTTGAGCACCTGCTCGGCGATCGCATCCACCCGGCACAGCTTGCGCAGGTCGATGTCGCCGGGCTCCAGGCGGATGACGCGCGTGGTGTCGGAGAACGGCCCGCGCATCGGGTCGGAGAAGCTCAGGATGATGCCGGTGGGGTTGGACCAGATCTCGCACTCCACCTGCAGCCGCTGGCTGACCGCGTTGATGCCACGCTCCAGCCGCTGGGCCGTGGTCCCGTAGGCGTGCAGGCGCCGGGCCAGCTCCAGGATGAAATCGGTGCGGTCGATGAAGCTGGAGCTGATCTCGGGCATGCCGCGTGGCCGATGCGGGACGCCGCACATGGTCGCACAGGCCGTGGCGACCGCCACTCCTGTCCGGCTCGCCGCCGGCGCATACTCCGCACCCCGATGCCAAGGTGTGGACGATGAACTTCGGTCTGGGCGAGGCCCTGTCGCTGGCCAGCGCCGCCGCGTGGGCGGTGGGGGTGATCCTCTACCGCCGCCTGGGCGAGAGCCTGCCGCCGCTGACGCTGTGCTTCCTGAAGAACCTGCTGGTGCTGGGCATGCTCGTGCCCATCGCCGTGCTGCTGCACGGGCCCGCGGTGCCGGTGATCCCGTGGCCGGACGTGCTGCTGGCGCTGGCCAGTGGCGTGGTCGGCATCGCCGTCGCCGACACCCTGTACTTCAAGGCCCTCAATGCCCTGGGGGCGGCGCGGATGGGGGTGATCGGCAACCTCTACAGCCCCTTCGTCATCGTGCTGGGCGTGCTGGTCCTCGGCGAGCGCCTGGGACTGCTGCAGCTGCTGGGCTTCGCGCTGGTGATGGCCGGGGTGGCACTGGTGTCGCGGCCGGCCAGGCCGGCGCCGGCCACCACCGAGCGGCTGGCGGGCGAGGTGCTGGTCGACGCCGCCGGTGGAACGGCGCTGCCGCCCCGCCCCCAGCCCGGGCTCAAGGCCAACGGACCGCTGCTGGCCACCGTGCTGGGCGTGGTCGCCATCGCGCTGATGGCGGTGGCGATCATCATGGTCAAGCGCACGCTGGAGGAGCAGCCGCTGGGCTGGATCACGCTGCTGCGCGTGGCCGGTGCGATCGGGGGACTGCTGGTGATCGCCGCCTTCCGGGGCGGCATCCGGGCGCGGCTGTGGCCGGGCCGCGGGCGCGTGGACTGGCGGCGGCTGGCCATCGCCGCGGCCGTCGGCCAGTGCCTGGCGATGCTGCTGTGGCTGGGCGGCTACAAGTACACCGACGCCTCGATCGCCGCGGTGCTCAACGAGACCGCCTCGGTGTTCATCGTGATCCTGGCCTGGCTGTGGCTGCGCGAGCCGCTGGGCCGGCGCGCGATCGCCGGCGTGGCCCTGACCCTGGCCGGGGTCGTGGTGATGCTCGGCCCCGGAGGCTGACCGGTTCCCCCGCCCGACCGGGTTAGACTTCCCCGACGCAGCCGACCGGACCCCATGGGCGAGAAACCACGCATCGAAGACGATTCCAGCGACACCGACCGGCTCCGCCTGGCCGGGGACCTGACGCTGGAGTGGGCGGTCGAGCTGCGCGACCTGCTTCGCCGCGGGCATGCCGGCGGCGTGGATGCGCGTGGCGTCGGCCGCATGGACTCCGCCGGCGCGCTGCTGCTGCATCGCCATGCCAGCGACAACGGCATGGGCGAGGACGCGCTGCTGCTGCGCGAGGAGCACCGCGCCTTGCTGCGCGCGGTGGCCGGGGCGGCCGACGCATCCTCGTCCCGGGAACCCGGCGAAGGCTGGTGGCGTCCGTTCCTGGGCCAGATCGGCGCCACGGTGCACGGGCTCGGCACCCAGGCCAGGGCTCTGGTGGGGTTCCTCGGGCTGACGCTCTCGACGCTGGCAGGGGTCGTGGTCCGGCCGCGCCGGCTGCGGGTCACCTCCACGGTCTTCCACATGCAGCAGACCGGCCTGGATGCGGTGCCGCTGATCCTGCTGCTGAACTTCCTGGTCGGCGCGGTGATCGCCTTCCTGGGCGCCACCGTGCTCAGGGAGTTCGGCGCCGAGTTCTTCGTCGTGGAGCTGGTCGGCTTCTCGTTCATGCGCGAGTTCGGCGTGCTGCTGACCGCCATCCTGCTCGCCGGCCGAACGGCCAGCGCCTTCACCGCACAGATCGGCGCGATGAAGGCGCGCGAGGAGATCGACGCCATCCGCGTCCTGGGCCTGAACCCGATCGAGCTGCTGGTGGTGCCGCGGCTGCTGGCGCTGCTGGTGATGCTGCCGCTGCTGACCTTCCTGGCCATCCTCGCCGGTCTGGCCGGCGGCATGCTGGTGGGCCTGCTCAGCCTGGAGATCAGCCCGGAAATGTTCGTCGCACGACTGGAGGAGACCGTCGAACTGCGACACTTCCTGGTCGGCATGGTCAAGGCGCCGGTGTTCGCCATGGTGATCGCCGTGGTCGGCTGCATGGAGGGCTTCAAGGTCGGCGGAACCGCACAGTCGGTCGGCGAACGCACCACGTCCAGCGTCGTGCAGTCGATCTCGCTGGTGATCCTGCTCGACGCGATGTTCGCCGTGTTCTTCATGGAGATGGGCTGGTGAGCGGCGAACCCGACACCGTGATCTCGATCCAGGGCCTGCGCAACCAGTTCGGGCGCCAGGTCGTGCACCGCGACCTCGACCTCGAGGTCCACCGCGGCGAGATCCTCGGCGTCGTCGGCGGTTCGGGATCCGGCAAGTCGGTGCTCATGCGCACCATCCTCGGGCTGCGCCGGCCCCAGGCCGGCCGCATCGAGGTCCTGGGCACGGATGTGCTCGACGGCAGCGACACCGCACGCAGGCTGCTGGAGCAGCAGACCGGCGTGCTGTTCCAGGACGGCGCCCTGTTCTCCTCGCTGACCGTGGCCGAGAACGTCGAGGTGCCGCTGAAGGAACACCACCCCGGACTGCCCGCCGACCTGCGGCGGGACCTGGCCCGGCTGAAGATCAGGCTGGCCGGGCTTCCCGACGAGGCCGCCGGCAAGATGCCCTCGGAGCTGTCGGGCGGCATGCGCAAGCGCGCGGCACTGGCGCGCGCCCTGGCGCTGGACCCGCAGCTGCTGTTCCTCGACGAGCCCACCGCCGGGCTGGACCCGATCGGCGCGGCGGCCTTCGACGAACTGCTGCGGACGCTGCAGCGGTCACTGGGCCTGACGGTGTTCCTGATCACCCACGACCTCGACACCCTGTATGCGATCTGTGACCGGATCGCGGTCCTGGCCGACAAGCGGGTCCTGGTCGTCGCCCCGGTGGCGGAGGTCGAACGCCACGACGATGCCTGGATCCGAGACTATTTCCATGGACCACGCGGCCGCGCCGCCCGGTCCGCGGTCGACCGCGAACCCACCCCCCACACATCCGGCTGAGAGGCCCAGACATGGAAACCAAGGCCAACCACGTCCTCATCGGCGCCTTCACCCTGGCCGCGGCCGCCGCCGCCCTGCTCTTCGCCCTGTGGGCGTCGAGCTTCTCGGCGGCGCGTAGCTGGCAGGAAGTGGACGTCGTGTTCACCGAGGCCGTCACCGGGCTCTCGGTGGGCAGCGTCGTGCAGTACAACGGCATCACCGTGGGCTCGGTGCGGCGCCTTTCGCTGGCGCCAGACGACCCGCGGCAGGTGGTGGCACGCATCCGCGTGGATGCCGAAGCCCCGATGCGCAGCGACACCACCGCCCGCCTCGGGTTCACCGGTTTGACCGGCGTGGCCATCATCCAGCTGGCCGGCGGCGCGCCGGAGTCCAGCCCGCTGGTCTCCCGGCAGGGCGAGGTGCCGCGCATCCAGGCCGAGGAATCGGCCATCCAGAAGCTGCTCTCCGCCGGCGAGGACATCGCCTCCACGACCAGCGACGTGCTGCTGCGCATCCGCGACATCATGAGCGAGGAGAACGCCGAGCGCGTCAGCCAGACCCTCACCAGCATCGAGGACTTCACCTCGGCGATCGCCGGCGAGCGCGAGCAGATCAGCGAGCTGATCCGCTCGGCCAACCAGGCCAGCCAGAGCCTGCAGGAGGTGCTGGGCCGGACCAGCGCCGTGGTCGAGCGCCTCGACCACACCGTGGCGGTGATCAACGATGAACTCGTGGACGAGCTGCCGGGCATGTCCGAGGACCTGCGCCTGGCCCTGACCCAGTTCGAGGCGCTGACCCGGCGGGCGGACAACCTGCTCGCCGACAACGAGGAGGCGCTGTCGAGCTTCGGCAACCAGGCCCTGGGCCAGGTCGCACCGACCCTGTTCGAGCTGCGCGTGCTCATCCGCGACCTCGCCCGGCTGACCAGCCGGCTGGAGTCCAACCCGACCCGCTTCCTGTTCGGAGGCGACCAGCCCGAGGAGTTCGACCCGCGATGACCACCAGGACCCCGACCCGACGCTTCGCGCTGCTGGCCGTGCTCGCCCTGTCGCTGACCGCCGGCGGCTGCGTGCTCACGCGCCAGTCCAATCCGATCCAGGTCTTCGCGCCGGTGATCCAGGTCCAGGCCGAGGAGGACTGGCCCGAGGTCGACTGGCAGCTGCTGGTGGTGCGCCCCAACGCCGACCAGATGCACGACTCCCAGCGCATCCTGGTGCGCCCGGTCGCCAACCGCCTGCAGGTCTATCGCGGCGCCAGCTGGTCGGACACCCTGCCCGACATGCTCCACAGCATCCTGCTGCGCGCCTTCGAGGATTCCGGGCGGATCGACTCGGTGACCCGGCAGTCGACCAACATCCGCTCGCGCTTCGCCCTCACGCTGGACATCCGCAGCTTCGAGGCCGTCTATGACGAGGCCGGCCTTGCCCCGGCCGCCGACGTGCATATCCACGCCAAGCTGATCCATTCCCCGACCACCCGCGTCATCGCATCGCGGACCTTCCGGCACTGGCACCGCAGCGGCGGCACCGACACCGACAGCGTCGTGGACGCGTTCAGCGAGGCCACCCGTGAGTTTGTCTCCGAGCTGGTCGGCTGGACCCTGGTCGAGGGCGAGAACGCCGGGCCGCGACTGGCCGCCTGGCGCGAGCAGCGCATGGCCGAACGCGCCGAGGAGCGGCGCTCGCGCGGTGCCCCCGAAGAACGCGAGGATGGGCCCGGGGAGGACTGAGCACCCGCTCGGGCCCCTACTCTCCCAGGCTGGCCTCGACCACCGACTGCACGATCCCGCCGACCTCGAGCAGGCGCAGGTCGCTGCCCCGCGGGCCGACCAGCTGCAGGCCGTGTCCCTCGGGCAGGGGCAGGCTCAGGGCCGGGCAGCCGGCCAGGCTGGCGAGCGCGGTGAAGTCGGCCAGGTTCGGCGGCTCCGGCTCGCCGCGCACAGGCGGCGCGGCGGGCACCGTCGGCAACACCAGCAGGTCGAAGCGCTCGAAGAGCTCGCGCACCGCGACCACCAGGGCATCCAGGCGCTGTTCGGCGGCCATCGCATCCACGGCGCTGCGGCTCCGGGCAAAGCCCAGCAGCGCGGCCAGCGGCGCGGACACCGCGTCGAGCCGCGCGCCGTGCGCCGCGAGCAGGTCGGCCTCCATCAACAGCAGCGCGGCACGCCGGCAGGCGGCGACCTCCAGCGCGGCCAGGTCCAGCGACACCGGCCGGGCATGGCCGAGGGTGGGACCGGCGGCCTCCAGCGCGCGGCCGAAGGCCTCCACCGCATCCGGGCTGGCGCCGAGCGAACGCAGGTCGGCGACGCGTCCCACGCGCAAGGCGGTGGGATCCCAGTCCGGCGGCGCGAACGGCACCCGCCGGGCGCGGGAAGCGACATCCCGGGCGTCGTAGCCGGAGATCAGCTGCAGCGGCAGGATCAGGTCGCCGGCATGGCGTCCAACCAGGGCCGGTACGTCGAGACGGCGCATCGCCGCCGCCATGCCCACCCGACTGGCCTCCCCCCAGGTCGGCCGCAGGCCGACCACCCCGCAGAAGGCCGCGGGAATGCGGGCCGAACCCAGGGTGTCGGCGGCCAGCGCGAAGGGCACCTGGCCGGCGGCGACCGTCGCCGCCGCACCCGACCCGGCACCCCCACTGACCCGGTCGGGCAAGGCCGGGTTGTCCACCGCGCCACCGTGCGGGTTCACCCCCAAGGTGCCGAAACCGGCCTCGTCCATCGCGGTCTTGCCCAGCACGACCGTGCCCGCACCGCGCAGGCGGCCCACCGCGGCGGCATCCTCGGCGGCGGGCATCGCCCCGGACGCCGGCAGGCCCAGCCCGGTCGGCATGCCCTCGACGTCGAAGCAGTCCATCACCGCCACCGGCACGCCGTCCAGCCGCCCCAGCGCCTCCCCACGCGCCCGTCGGGCGTCGGAGCGGTCGGCCGCCGACCGGGCGGCGGCCGCGTCCAGATGGGCCCAGGCGTTGGCCGGCCCGGCCTCGACGCCCACCAGTGCCGCCTCGACCAGGTCGCGGGCACTGGCCTCGCCGGCCGCCAGGGCGTGGAGGATGCGGGAAAGGGGCGCCTTGAGCAGGCTGGCGACGTCCGTGGGCATGGGAGGCTCCGCGCGAAGTGGGGGCCATTATCGCCGCTCGACGGCCGATTTGCCGGCCCCGCGTGGATCACCGACAATCCAAACGCTTGATTCACCTCTCTTCCTGGAGCACCACCCGATGAGCGAGCCCAACAGCGACAGCGTCGAGCGCGACGTCATGGAATACGACGTGGTGACCGTCGGTGCCGGTCCCGCGGGCCTGGCCTTCGCCATCCGGCTCAAGCAGCTCAAGCCCGACCTCAGCGTCTGCGTGATCGAGAAGGCCTCCACGATCGGCGCCCACGTGCTCTCCGGCGCCGTGATCGAGACCGCACCGCTCGACGAGCTGCTGCCGGGCTGGCGCGACAACCCGCCGCCGGTGTGCGTGCCCGCGCGCGAGGACGAGTTCTGGTTCATGCGCCGGGACGGCCACACCAAGGCCCCCATGGTGCCGCCGCAGATGAACAACCACGGCAACGTGATCGTCAGCCTGGGCGCCCTGTGCGCGTGGCTGGCGCCGCAGGCCGAAGCGCTGGGCGTTGAGATCTACCCCGGCTTCGCGGCAGCCGAACCGCTGTTCGACGAGGACGGCGCGGTGTGCGGCGTGCGCATCGGGGACATGGGCGTGGCCCGCGACGGCAGCCACAAGCCCGGCTACACCCAGGGCATCGACATCCGCGCGAAGACCACGGTGCTGGGCGAAGGCGCCCGGGGCCACCTGTCCAAGCAGCTGATCAAGCGCTACGGACTGGCCGAGGGCCACGACCCGCAGAGCTACTCCATCGGCATCAAGGAGCTGTGGCAGGTGCCCGAGGACCGGGTCAGCCCCGGCCGCATCGTGCATACGCTGGGCTGGCCGCTGGACTCGCGCACCTACGGCGGCAGCTTCCTCTACCACCTCGACAAGGGCCGCATCGCGCTGGGCTTCGTGATCGGCCTGGACTACCGCGACCCGAAGTTCCAACCCTACGAGGCCTTCCAGCAGTGGAAGAACCACCCCTCGATCAAGCCCCTGCTCGAGGGCGGGAGCATCCTTTCCGCGGGCGCCCGCGCCATCGCCACCGGCGGCTGGCAGTCGCTGCCGACGGTCGAGATGCCCGGTGCGATGCTGGTCGGCTGCGCCGCCGGCCTGGTCAACGTGCCCAAGATCAAGGGCGTCCACCAGGCCCTGCGTTCGGGCATGCTCGCCGCCGGTCACCTCGCGCAGGCCGGGTCACCGCAGGGCTGGGACGCACGCCTGCGCGACTCGGTGGTCATGAAGGAACTGCACCGGGTGCGCAACATCAAGCCCGGCTTCAAGAAGGGCCTGTGGTTCGGACTGGCCAACGCCGGCTGGGAAACCCTGGTCCGGGGTGCGTCGCCGTGGACGATGCGCGTGGGCGCGGACTGGCAGAGCTACGACCGCGTCGGCGCGGCCGGCGACCCCGACCGCGGCTGGGGCGAGCGCAGCCTGCCCCCGCGCGACCGGCTGGCCGGCGTCTACTACGCCGCCACCGAGCACGACGAGGACCAGCCGGTGCACCTGCAGATCACCGACCCCTCGGTGTGCTTCACCCGCTGCGCCGAGGAGTACGACCACCCCTGCACCCGCTTCTGCCCGGCCGGGGTCTACGAGGTGGTCGAGGACGAGGCCGGCAAGCGCCTGCAGATCAATGCCGCGAACTGCGTGCACTGCAAGACCTGTGACATCAAGGACCCGTATCAAGTGATCAACTGGGTGACCCCGGAAGGTGGCGCGGGCCCCAATTACCAGAACCTCTGACCGTCGCGAACGGTGCCGTCGTCCTCGAATCCGGCGACTTGCCGTTGGAAGGCGCGGGGGGTTGCGGCCCTTTGCGGGGCAATCATCGAGTCCAGGGACAGTTGAATCATGACGACATGGCTGGTCACGGGGGGCGCCGGCTTCATCGGCGCGAACTTCGTCCTTCGCGCGCGCAGCCGAGGCGCGGCCCGCATCATCAACCTCGATGCCCTCACCTACGCGGGGAATCCCGATTCGCTGGCGTCGCTCGGGGACGACCCCGACCACGTCTTCGTGCACGGCGACATCGGTGACGCCGCGCTGGTCGCCCGCCTGCTGGAGGAGCACCGGCCCGACGCGGTGGTCAACTTCGCCGCGGAAAGCCACGTCGACCGCTCGATCGACGGCCCGGCGGCGTTCATCCAGACCAACGTCGTGGCCACCCTCGCCCTGCTGGAGGCCACGCGCGACCACTGGCGCGGACTCGACGACGCGGCCCGCCAGGCGTTCCGTTTCCTGCACGTCTCCACCGACGAGGTCTACGGCAGCCTGGGCGACACCGGCCGTTTCACCGAGTCCACGCCGTTCGCGCCCAACTCGCCCTACTCGGCCTCCAAGGCGGCGTCAGACCACCTGGTCCGGGCCTTCCACCACACCTGGGGCCTGCCGGTACTCACCACCAACTGCTCCAACAACTACGGTCCGCTGCAGTTCCCGGAAAAGCTGATCCCGCTGATGATCCTCAAGGCGCTGGCCGACGAGGCGCTGCCGGTCTACGGCGACGGCGCGAACGTGCGCGACTGGCTGTTCGTCGGCGACCACTGCGCCGCCATCGAGGCCGTGCTGGCCGGCGGCCGCCCCGGCGAGACCTACAACGTCGGCGGCGACGCGGAACGGCGCAACATCGACGTGGTGCACGCCCTGTGCGATATCGTCGACCGGCTGCGGCCGCGGTCCGACGGCAGCAGCCGGCGCGACCTGATCCGCTTCGTCACCGACCGCCCGGGCCACGACCGCCGCTACGCGATCGACGCGGGCAAGATCCAGGGCGAGCTGGGGTGGGCGCCGACGGTGGACTTCGAGCAGGGCCTGGAACAGACGGTGTCCTGGTACCTGGACAACGCGGACTGGGTCGCGCGCGTGCTCGACGGCAGCTACCGGCTCGAGCGCATCGGAAACGGCTGAGGAGGGGGCATGGGGGACGTGCGACGCAAGGGGATCATCCTGGCCGGCGGCTCGGGGACGCGGCTGTACCCGATCACCCAGGCGATCAGCAAGCAGCTGCTGCCGGTGTACGACAAGCCGATGATCTACTACCCGCTCAGCGTGCTGATGCTGGCGGGGATCCGCGAGGTGCTGGTCATCAACACCCCGCACGAGCAGGCCCTGTTCCAGCAGCTGCTCGGCGACGGCAGCCAGTGGGGCATGCGAATCAGCTACGCGGTGCAGCCCAGCCCGGACGGGCTGGCGCAGGCGCTGCTGATCGCCGAGGACTTCCTCGACGGCGCACCCAGCTGCCTGGTGCTGGGCGACAACATCTTCTACGGCGACGGGCTGGGTCGCCTGCTGGCCAGGGCCGACGAGCGTTCGCAGGGCGCTACGGTGTTCGGCTACTGGGTCCGGGATGCGCGCGCCTACGGCGTGGCCGAGTTCGACGACGACGGCCGCGTGGTCGGCCTGGAGGAGAAGCCCGAACGCCCGAAGTCCAACTACGCGGTCACCGGGCTGTACTTCTACGACCACCGCGCCAGCGGCTTCGCCGCCGGCCTCAAGCCCTCCGCCCGCGGCGAGCTGGAGATCACCGACCTCAACCGCTGCTACCTCCAGGCCGGCGACCTGCACCTGGAGCGCATGGGGCGCGGTTACGCGTGGCTGGACACCGGCACCCACGAATCCATGCTGCAGGCCGGCAACTTCATCGAGACCATCGAGGAGCGGCAGGGCCTGCGGGTGTGCTGCCCCGAGGAGATCGCCTACTACCGCGGCTGGATCGACGCCGACCAGCTGCGCCGCCTCGCCGCGCCGCTGGCGAAGAACGGCTACGGGCAGTATCTGCTGTCGCTGCTCGAACACGGGCCGGTGCGATGAATCTGGTGCCCACCGGACTGCCCGGCTGCGTGGTGGTCGAACCGAAGGTGTTCGGCGACACCCGCGGCTGCTTCTTCGAAAGCTGGAACCGCGAGCGGTTCGCCGCCGCCGGGCTGGACGGCGACATGGTGCAGTCCAACGTCTCGGTCTCCAGCCGCGGGGTGCTCCGCGGCCTGCACTACCAGTGGCCCAATCCGCAGGGCAAGCTGGTTTCGGTGCTCGAGGGCGAGGTCTTCGACGTCGCCGTCGACATCCGCCGGGGTTCGCCGCACTTCGGGCGCTGGACCGCCGTCACCCTCAGCGCCGACAACCGTCGCCACTTCTGGATCCCCGAGGGCTTCGCCCACGGCTTCCAGGTGCTCAGCGAGCGGGCGGTGTTCACCTACCTGTGCACCCGCGGCTACGACGCCGACGCCGACGCCGGCATCCGCTGGAACGACCCGGCCATCGGGGTCGACTGGCCGCTGGCCGACGCGCAGCTCTCCGACAAGGACCTGCGTGCGCCGTTGCTGGCCGACGTGGCGCCGGAACGGCTGCCGGACCTCAACGCATGAGGATCCTGGTGCTGGGCGCGGGCGGCCAGGTCGGCCGCGAACTGGTGCCGGCGCTGGCACCGGTCGGCGAGGTCGTCCCGGCCACGCGCTCGGGCCGGCTGGCCGACGGACGACCCTGCCCGGCCTGCGACCTCGCCGTGCCGGGCGCCGCGGCCGACCTGGTCGCCGGGCAGCGCCCGGCGGTGGTGGTCAACGCCGCGGCCTACACGGCCGTGGACCGCGCCGAATCCGAACCGGACCTGGCCGACCGCATCAACCACCTGGCTGTCGCCGAGCTGGCCGTGGCCTGCCGGGAGGCCGGGGCACGGCTGGTGCACTTTTCCACCGACTACGTGTTCGACGGCGAGGCATCGCGCCCCTACCGGGAGGACGACGCGGTGGCGCCGCGCTCGGCCTACGGGCGCAGCAAACTGGCCGGTGAACAGGCCCTGGCTGCCAGCGGCGCCAACCACCTGGTGCTGCGCCTGGCCTGGGTGTACGCCGCGCACGGGCGCAACTTCCCGCTGACCATGCTCCGGCTGGCGCGGGAACGCGACCGCCTCGGGGTCGTCGACGACCAGGTCGGGGCGCCGACGCCGGCGCGCTGGATCGCCGCCGCCACGGCCCTGCTGGTCCACGCCCACCGCGACCTCTCCGGCGTCCATCACCTCGCCCCGGCCGGCCGCACCAGCTGGCACGGGCTGTGCCGCTTCCTGTTCGACGGGGCCCGGACCGCCGGCCTCCTCGAGGCCCTGCCGGGTCTGGACGCGATCACCACCGCGGACTACCCGACGCCGGCCCGCCGGCCCGCCTATTCCTGCCTGGACAGCGGGCGGCTCAAGACCGCCACCGGTCTGGCCCTGCCCGACTGGCGGCTGGGCGTCGGGCAGCTGCTCGAGGAACTGGCCGCGCGGCCGCCGCAGTGACGGCCGTGGCCGCACGCATCGCCATCGTCTCCGCCATCAGCGCCTTCGGCCAGGATGCCGATACGCCGCTGCTGGTGGATGCCCTGGGACGCCGTGGCGCCCGGGTCGAGCACCTGGCCTGGGACGACACGTCCGTCTCCTGGGGCCGTTTCGACGCGGTCCTGCTGCGCTCGCCCTGGGACTACACCAGCCGGCTGGAGGCGTTCCTGGCCTGGGCGCACCGATGTGCCGCCGCGACGCGGCTGTTCAACGGCGACGGGGTGCTGGCCTGGAACGCCGACAAGCGCTACCTCGCCGACCTGGCCGGACGCGGCATCGCCACCGTGCCCACCGCCTGGGCGGCGCCCGGCGAGCCCCCACGCCTGCCCGGTTCCGGCGAGTTCGTGGTCAAGCCTGCCGTCGGTGCGGGATCCCGGGGTGCCCGCCGCTTCGCCCCGGACCAGCACGAGGCCGCCATCGCCCACGCCGCGGCAATCGCCGTGGACGGTGCCTGGGTCATGGTGCAGCCCTATCTGGAGGGCGTGGACATCCTCGGCGAGCGCGCGCTGGTCCACTTCGACGGCCGCTTCAGCCATGCCGTGCGCAAGGCCGCCATGCTCGCTGCGGATGGCAGCGTGACCTGCAGCCTGAAGTCACCGGCCACGGTCTCGCCGGTGCAGGCCACACGCGACGAGCAGGCCTTCGCGCGCCGCGTCATCGACGCCGCACAGGCGCACCTTGGGCTGGACCGTCCTCCGCTCTACGCGCGCGTGGACCTGCTGCCAGGGAACGGTGAACCCTGCCTGCTGGAGCTGGAGCTGATCGAACCCTCGCTGTTCCTGGACACCGACCCGGCGTCCGCGGCCCGGCTGGCCGACGCCCTGAAGGCCCGGCTGGGGGCCTGAACGCACGGCCCGGCTTGGGTCGGACCACCGCCGGCAGGTAGAATCGGGAATTCACAGCGCGCCGCCGTACGCATGCGTACAGTCCAGGCGCTCCCCCCGAAACCCATAGACAGGAAACCAGTCACGATGAAGATCCTGGTCGGATTCAAGCGGGTGGTGGACTACAACGTCCGCATCCAGGTCAAGCCCGACGGCAGCGGCGTGGTCACCGACGGCGTCAAGCTCTCGGCCAACCCGTTCGACGAGATCGCGCTGGAGGAAGCGCTGCGGCTGCGAGAGAAGGGCGTGGCCGAGGAGGTCATCGTGGTCACCATCGCGCCGGCCGACGCCCAGGCCCACCTGCGCAACGGCCTGGCCATGGGCGCCAACCGCGCCATCCACGTGGTCGCCGACACCGAGGTGCAGCCGCTGACCGCCGCGCGCATCCTGCTCAAGCTGGTCGAGGAGGAGCAGCCGGGCCTGGTCCTGCTGGGCAAGCAGGCGATCGACGACGACGCCAACCAGACCGGCCAGATGCTGGCCACGCTGTGGGGCCGCCCGCAGGCGACCTTCGCCAGCGAGGTCACGGTGGCCGACGGACGCGCCACGGTCACCCGCGAGGTCGATGCCGGCCTGGAGGTCCTGGACGTGGAGCTGCCGGCGGTGGTGACCACCGACCTGCGCCTCAACGAGCCACGCTTCATCAAACTGCCCGACATCATGAAGGCGAAGTCCAAGCCGATCCGCACCGTCGCCCTCGACGAGCTGGGCGTGGACGCCGCCAACCACCTGGAGGCGACCGCCTTCGCGCCGCCACCCAAGCGCGGCAAGGGCGTGATGGTGGGCGACGTGGCCGAGCTGGTTTCGGCGCTCAAGGCCAAGGGCCTGCTCTAAGGAGACCGACATGTCCAAGATCCTGATCATCGCCGACCACCTGGGCGGCACCCTGAACCCGGCCGTCGCCAAGTGCGTCACCGCCGCTCGCGCGATCGACGGCGCGCAGATCCACATCGCCGTCTTCGCCGACCAGCCCGACACGGTCGCCACCCAGGCCGCCGCGCTCGACGGCGTCGGCAAGGTGCTGGCCGTGGCCAACCCGGCCCACGCCAACCTGCTCGCGCAGGCCGTGGCGCCGCAGGTCGCGAAGCTGGCCGAGGGCTACAGCCACGTCTTCGGCCCCTCGACCACCTTCGGCAAGGACGTCATGCCCTGCATCGCCGCCCTGCTGGGCGTGGCCCAGGTCAGCGACGTGATGGGCGTGGAGTCCAGCCACGTCTTCACCCGCCCGATCTATGCCGGCAACGCCATCGTCACCGTCAAGGCCCCCGCCGACCAGACCGTGGTCGCCACCATCCGGGCCGCCTCCTGGTCGTCGGCTTCCGACGGCGGCAAGGCCTCGGTGGAGGCGGTGGACCCCGGCGTCGACCTGCCCGGCCACACGCGCTTCGTCGAGCTGCGCCAGGGCAAGAGCGACCGCCCCGACCTGGCCAGCGCGCCGCGCGTGGTCAGCGGCGGCCGTGGCGTCGGGTCCAAGGAGAACTTCGACATCGTCTACAGCCTGGCCGACAAGCTGGGTGCCGCGGTGGGCGCGTCCCGGGCGGCGGTCGACGCCGGCTACGTGCCCAACGAGCTGCAGGTCGGGCAGACGGGCAAGATCATCGCGCCCGAGCTCTACGTTGCCGTCGGCATCTCCGGGGCCATCCAGCACCTCACCGGCATCAAGGACGCCGGCACCATCGTGGCGATCAACAAGGACGCCGACGCGCCGATCTTCGAGGTCGCCGACATCGGGCTGGTGGGCGACCTGTTCAAGCTCCTTCCGGAGCTGGAGGCCGCGCTGGGCTGATCGCGACCCCGGCGGCGCCACGAAAAAGCCGGCCCAGGGGCCGGCTTTTTCGTTCTGTTCCCGCCTGCTCCGGGACCCGGGGATTGCCCGGGCCCGGAATGCGCGGGACAGCGTGGTGCTTACTCCGGCGCGCGCGAGCCGATGCGGCAGCACAGGGCGTCGGTGGCTGCACCGGCATCGGCACCGGTGAAGTTGTCGAACACGCAGATGTGCGACTCGATGTCGGTGAAGGTGCCGGTCGCGCTGAGCTGCATGAACGAGTTCTGGTCGCAACCGCCACCGACGACGGCGTAGTCCTCCGGACAGATGGCGAAGTCGAGCAGGAAGTCACCGTCATCGACGAGCACGGGGTCGTTGAGGGTGGTGAAGCAGTCCAAGGCCAGGCCGTCGGCGCGGAAGTAGCCGGTGACGTCGAGGATGATGTCGGTCTCGCGGCGGGTACGGACATCCAGGCCGTCACCCAGGCCGACGATCGTGGCGTTGGCGATGATGTCGTCGACGACGTAGTTCACCAGCGAGGTGCCGTCCCACTCGGTGCCGCCCGGGAAGATCGCGGCGAAGCCGCCCAGGGTCGGCGAGGCCGCGCTGGGACGCACGACGGTCACGTTCACGGCGACCGCGGTCGCATCGTCGGGCACCGGACAGCCTTCGGCGCTGCCGCCCTGCGAGGTCAGGTCGCCGCTGATCTGGAAGTTGCGGGTCTCGTTCTCGCCCAGGCGGCCGCCCGAGGCGTCGCGGGTGTCGGCGGCACGGCAGGGCGTGATCGCGGTGAAGCCCTGGTCGGGGGCGGTGAAGTCGGCCGGCGAAGCCTCGGCGGCGCGAAGCTCGTTGAGGACGGGGGCGATCTGCGCGCGAAGCTCGCGCATGATCATGCGGTCGCCGGAAGCCTCTGCGAGGCTGGGGGCGAAACCGGCGAACAGGGCCGAGGTGGCAACGGCAAGCACTTTCAATTTCATCAACTTAACTCCCCAAGAGATGTGATGTAGCGCGTGATTGAACAACCGGCGGTGGGTCTGGGTTGCATTCCCAGCCCGCCAAGACTACCAGAACAGGAAATGAAGAATTCGCGACGTTTTGCTACCGGATTCTTGCCGGAAAACGAACTGCCCTCCCCTCAGGACAGCCCACACCCCGTCTTTTCACGAACCTCATCGATTCCGACCCCGTCGGCGAGTTCCACGAGCTTCAGCCCGTTGTCACCCACGTCCAGGACCGCCAGGTCGGTGATGATCCTGTCAACGACGCCGACGCCCGTCAAGGGCAGGGTGCATTCGGGCAGGATCTTGTGCGACCCGTCCTTGGCGACGTGCTCCATCAGCACCACCACCCGCTTGACGCCGGCGACCAGGTCCATGGCGCCGCCCATGCCCTTGACCATCTTGCCGGGCACCATCCAGTTGGCGAGGTCGCCACGATGGGTCACCTGCATGGCGCCGAGGATGGCGAGGTCGATGTGCCCGCCGCGGATCATGCCGAAGGATTCGTCGCTGCCGAAATAGCTGGCCCCCGGCCGGGCGGTGACGGTCTGCTTGCCGGCGTTGATGAGGTCGGCGTCCACCTCCGCCTCGGTCGGGAACGGGCCGATGCCCAGCAGCCCGTTCTCGGACTGCAGCCAGACATCGACGCCATCGGAGATGTGGTTCGCCACCAGGGTGGGCAGGCCGATGCCGAGGTTGACGTAGGCGCCGTCGGTGAGTTCCTGCGCGGCGCGGCGCGCCATCTGCTCGCGGGTCCAAGCCATGGTTGTGTCCTCCAGTCCGGTCTTCAGGCGCGCACGGTGCGCTGCTCGATGCGCTTCTCGGGCGCGGGATTGACGATGATCCGGTCGACGTAGATGCCGGGCAGGTGGATCGCGTCGGGATCCAGCGCGCCGACCTCGACCAGCTCCTCGACCTCGGCCACGCACACCCGGCCGGCGCGGGCACAGGCCGGGTTGAAGTTGCGTGCGGTCTTGCGGAACACCAGGTTGCCCGAGGCATCCGCCTTCCAGGCCTTGACCAGGGAGACATCGGCGGTGAGCGCGGTCTCCAGGACGTAGTGCTTGCCGTCGAACTCGCGGGTCTCCTTGCCCTCGGCGACGACGGTGCCGTAGCCGGTGGCGGTGAAGAATGCGGGGATGCCCGCCCCGCCCGCACGCAGGCGCTCGGCGAGCGTGCCCTGGGGATTGAACTCCAGCTCCAGCTCGCCGGCCAGGAACTGGCGTTCGAACTCCTTGTTCTCGCCGACGTAGGACGACACCATCTTGCGGATCTGCCGGGTCTCCAGCAGCAGGCCCAGGCCGAAGCCGTCGACGCCGGCGTTGTTGGAGATCACGGTCAGGTCGCGCGCGCCGCTGTCGCGCAGCGCGGCGATGAGTGCCTCGGGGATACCGCACAGGCCGAAGCCGCCGACGGCCAGGGTCTGGCCGTCCCGGACCAGGTCGGCCAGGGCGGCGGCCGCGTCCTCGTAAGTCTTTCCGCGCGCCCGCGCGGCAGGCTGGCTGGTTGCGCTCATGCTCTGCGTCTCCTTGGTGATGCGTGTGACGTTACCGGTTGTCCGCGGCCGCGACGATGGACGTTCGGCCAATGGACAGCGCCGGATCCGGGCCGGCAGGCCCGCCCGGCGGGAAGGCCAGGCCGAAATCGGTGCCATCCAGGGTGAGGTTGGGATTGTAAGCGGGATCGGCTGCGAGTTCGGCCGCCCAACGCGCTTCCATGGTCCGCACCTCCGACAGGAAGCGCGCGGCACGCACCGGATCGGTGTCGCGCCCGCGGCTGGCGGACTCGTGGTGGACCAGCGTCGCGAAGGGCGTCCATACGTTCACATAGCCCTGCCGCCTGAGCCTGAGGCAGAAGTCGATGTCGTTGAAGGCCACCGCCAGCGACTCGTCGAGTCCCCCCACCGCCTCCCAGGCGCTGCGCCGCACCACCAGGCAGGCGCCGGTCACCGCGGAGAACTGCTGGGCGACGCGGGCCCGCCCGCCGTGCCCGGGATGGTCGGCCGGCAGGCCGCACCAGGCGTGGTTGGCCACGCCCATCACCCCCAGGACCACCCCGGCGTGCTGCAGCGACCGGTCGGGATACAGCAGACGGGCACCCACCGCGCCACAGCGTGGCGCCATGGCACGGGCGACCATCTCCCCGAGCCAGTGGCCATCGATCACCTCGATGTCGTTGTTGAGCAGGCACACGACCGGGGCGTCGCACGAGGCCACCGCGCGGTTGTTGATCGCGGAGTAGTTGAACGGCTGGTCGTGGGTCATCACCCGCACGCGGTCACGCCCGGCCAGCTGCTGCAGGTAGTCCAGCGTCTCCGGTTCCCGGCTCTGGTTGTCCACGACCAGCACGTCGAAGGCCGGATAGCGGGTCCGCTGCAACAGGCTCTCCACGCAGGTGCGCAGCAGGTCCAGCCGGTCGCGGGTCGGCACGATCACCGTGACCCGCGGCGCGGGCTCCGGCAGCGGCCGCCTGACCCGGTAGTGTCCGGGCCCGACGGTTTCCACGCGCGCCCCGGGCTCGACCGACGCGAGGTGGTCGGCGACGGCGCGCTCGCCGGCCTCCGACGCGTAGTCCTTCTGGGCATGCCCCAGCGCGGTGGATCCGCGCACTGCCCGCCAGTGGTAGAGCACCCGCGGCACGTGGACGACCTGGGCGTCGTCGAGCCGCGCCGTGCAGCGGAGGAACAGGTCGTGGTCCTGGCTGCCCTCGAAACCCCGCCGGAAGCCGCCCACCTCGCGCACCAGCGCCGCCGACACCACGCTGAAGTGGCACAGGTAGTTCTGCCCGAGCAGCAGCTCGCGGTCCCAGGCCGGCTTGAAGTAGGGGTCGAAGCGGCGTCCGTCGGCGTCGATCTTGTCCTCGTCGGAATAACCGAAGCGGGCGCCGGGCACCTTCTCCAGGGCCTGCACCATCAGCTGCAGGGCGTGCGGGCGCAGCTCGTCGTCATGGTCGAGCAGGGCCACCCACTCGCCGGTCGCCAGCGCCAGGGCATCGTTGGAAGCGGCCGAGATGTGGCCGTTGCTGTCGCGCCGCACGACCCGGATCCTCGGATCCTCCGCCTGCGCCCGGGCCAGCACGCGCGCAACGCCGGGATCGCTCGACGCGTCGTCGCAGATGCACAGCTCCCAGTGCGGCCAGGTCTGGGCGAGGACGCTCTCGATGCAGCGCCGAAGCAGGGCCTCGGGTGTGTTGTAGACCGGCACCAGGATCGACACCGTCGGCCCTGTTTCCGGACGCTCCTGCACCTGCCTGCGCAGGACGTCCAGGTCGGCGGCCGTCAGCGTGTCGTAGCGCGCGACCCAGGACGCGTAACTGCGTTCGAAGGCCACGAAGCGCGACCGGTAGGCCCGGTAGAGGGCGGACGCCGCGTCGGACGCGCCCCCGCGGACGGTTCCGCGCAGGAAGGTCCAGGAGGCCGCCAGCGTCCAGCCCGGCGAACGACCACCGGCATGCAGCATCCTCAGCAGGGCCTGGCCGCGGGTCAGGCGACGCAGGTGCAGCCCGTCGACCCGGAAGTGGCCCCGGCGCAGGGATGGCACCAGCGACAGGCCGCACACCGCATAGGGAAACATCACCAGGCAGGCCACCCGGCCGTCGCGGCCGGGCTCGGGCAACGGGAACGTGGCGCTGGGCACCGCCCCGGAGGGCATCCACGCCGAGAGCGTGGCCGAGCGCTGGCCCGGTTCGGCGCTGTGGATGCGATAGTCCAGCCAGTACCAGCCACCGGGCAGCAACGCCGCCTCCCCGGGCGCCGAACGCGCGTGCACGGCTGCGCCGTGACGCAGCGCGGTCAGCCCCCCGTCGCGGCAACGCGCCAGTCCGTCGCCGGGTTCCAGGCACACCCGGCCGGGCCCGCCCACCAGGCCCGAGGTTTCCATGGCCAGGCCGACGGCGGCCCGGGAGGGCACCGCTTCGTTCACGATGCCGCGGCGAGTTCGTCGGCCAGCCACGCGGCCAACCCGGCGAACGCGACGGGCTCCTCGCAGCGGGGCCTGGCGCGGCGGCGTGCGATGCCGGCCGCCGCGGCCTCCAGGCGCATGGCCGAGCGCATCAGTGCATTGGCCAGGGCCGCCACGCGCAGGGGGTGCGCCGGACGCCCCACGGCCACGGCGTAGCGCTCGATCAGGCGCTCGAAGGGGGCCCTGAAACGCGCCGCCTCCATCGCCATGCGGGCGAACTGGTGGAACTCCGCCCCCATCAGGTCGGGCCCGAGGAGCTCCAGGTCGAACATCAGCAACCCGGTCACCTCCGCGCCCTCGCGGCGCAGGCCGAGGTTGTTCCAGTACAGGTCGTTGTGGCCGGCGATCACCGGCAGCGCGCGGGTAACCTCCAACGCCTGCGCCAGCACCGGCGCGGCGGCCAGGTCCAACCTCTGGTCGAGCACCGCGATGCGCCCGGTCCAGATCCGGTAGCGCTCCAGCACCTCCCGCCTGCGGGCCTCGCCGCCCAGGTCCCCGAAGGCCGAGTCCACCGCCCGTACCGCCTCGACGAGGTGGTCGAGGAAGGGCGACGGGTCGAGGTACATGTCCGGCTGCGGCTCGACGCAGCCGGTGATCAGCCAGTCCTCGCCGGCGTCGGGGTCGCCGACCGCCAGCACCGGCGCGAACGCCCGGGCCGCAGGCGCATCGCCGATCTCGAGCAGCCGCCGCGCCATGGCCAGTTCGTTTGCGCTGGCGCGATGCTTCTCGACCACCGTGACGCGACGGCGCGAATCCCCCCCGACGATGTCGATGTCGTGTACCCGGACCCGGTCGAACACATCCTCGGGCGGACGTCGCGATGCCACATGCTCGACCCGGCCGGGCCCGTAGTGGGCCCCGGCAACCGCCAGCACCCGCGCCAGGCCCCCGGCACTGTCGCCAACCGGAGCCGGCGCGATCCGCCGGACCCACTCGATCCGCCCCTCGCGCTCGAAGCCCAGGCGCAGCTCGCCGTCGGCGGGCACATCGAGGTCGAAACCCAGCCACGGCAGGTCGTCGGGGCGCTCGTTCGTGGACACCAGCCGGTCCACGACGTCGGACCTCGGGACGTTGGGCAGGTGGCTTTCAAGCCGCCCGGAGACACCGCCCACCGCGACATGCACCCGGCCCCGGCCGTCTCCCGGCAGCAGCCACCCCACGACATGGAAACGGCGCGTGGCCGGATCGTAGGTGGCGAGGTCCAGATGCCAGCGGTCCACCCCGACCCGGGTGGCATCCCCGCCCATCGGCACGGCGGTGACCGGGACCGGGGCGGCAGCGACCCCGCCGTGGTTCCCGGCATCACCGGGCGATGGGCCGGGTGTGCTCATGCGGTCCCCCCGCCCGAGCGCAGGGCACACGCCCACAGGGCCCGCAGGCCCTCCTCGAGGCGGACGCGGGGGCGCCAACCGGTGGCGTCGGAGAAACGCGAGCTGTCCAGCACGATCGCGGGCACATCGTAGGCCCTGGCCTCGGCATGGCGCACCTGCAGCCTGCGCCCGCTGACCCGGGCCACCAGGTCCACCGCCTGGTTGAGGTCGGTGCCGACGCCGGTGCCGATGTTGTACGCCCCCGGCGCGAGCGCGGTGTCGACCAGGGCGCGATGGAAGGCATCGGCCACGTCCTCCACGGCGATGTAGTCGCGCACGATGCCGCCGTCGCCCCAGATCTCCACGCCCTTCCCGTCCCGCGCGCACTGGATGAACCGTGCCAGGGCGCCAACCGGCGCTCCCGCCAGCTGGCCGCGGCCGTAGGGATTGGACACGCGCAGGCTGACCGCCGACAGGCCCGGCAGCAGTTCCAGGTAATGCTCGATGGCGAGCTTGGAGACCCCGTAGACACTCAGCGGCCGGGTCGGATGCGTTTCGTCGACCGGGTGGGACTGGATCCGGCCGTAGACCGTGCCGCCGCTGGAGGCGAAGACGACCCGGCCGATGCCCGCTTCCGCGGCCGCCTGGAACAGGCGCACGGACGTGACCACGTTGGCGGCGGCGTCGCCGGCCGGGTCGGCCATGGAGGCCGCCGGATGGCTGGTGCAGCCCAGGTGCACCAGGCGGTCGCCGGAACGCGCGATCCCGCCCAGCGCCCCGGGTCGGGTGCTGAAGTCGAAGGCGCGGGTCTCCACCGCCCCGCCCAGCCCCTGCAGCCGGCCGGGAAGGTCCAGCACCACGACCTCCAGGCCGCGGCCCTGGAGGTCCTCCACCAGCGCCCGCCCCAGGAAGCCACCGCCGCCGACGATCAGTACACGCACTGGCTGGACTCCGATCTGCGCAGGACCCACAAGGTGCGTGGATCGTATCGCACGACCTCGCTGCGGAAGCGGACCGGCTCCGGCGGGACCGCTCCCAGGCGGCGGGCAAGCGCCTCGACCAGCGCCTCCTCGCGGGCGGGGTCCGGTAGCCGGTGACCGAAGCGCAGGGCCAGGACGCCGCGTGGGGAAAGCTGCCGGAGCACCGCGTCGAGCGCGAAATCAAGCGCGTCTTCGGCCACCGCGTCCGCGTCCAGGTAGATCACGTCCACGCGGCCGTCCAGGCGCGCCGGTGCCAGCGCCGCGACCGCACCGGCATCCAGCGGGCCCCTGCCGGCGCACTCGCCGCGGAACTGCTGGGCCCACAACGCGGCCATCGCGCGCCCCGGGCCGATGCCCAGGCCAAGCAGGCGCCGGTAGACCAGCGTCGACTCCGAGACGAAGCGGTACAGGCTCCGGTCCGCCGGGGTCGACCCGCAGCCGGGGCAGCCCTGTTCGGCGCCGAACGCGTCCCCATGCCAGCCGCAGACGTTGCAGAAGCGGGTCCGCCGCCCGGTGATGGCGTCGAGCAGGGGCAGTTGCGCCAGCGTCGGCGGATGGATCGCCAGCATCGACTCGTCGATCCGGGAGAACAGGTCCGGCCGCGACTTGTTGTACAGGGCCAGCAGCCCCGGGGGTCGGCCAAGCCGCCAGCCGGAGGCTTCAACGTGCAGGCTGTACTCCACGTCGGTGTAGTCGTGGGGCACCTGTTCGCTGAAGCCGCCGATCGCCTCGACCATGCGCCGGCGCAGCACGAAGAAGCCGCCCTGGACGTGGGCGAAGCGACGGTCGGGCTGGCTGGTGGCGAACTCGCGATCGCGGAACTGTTCGAAGACCCTCACGCCGGTCGGGTAGTCGCGACCGGTGAGGTAGGTCGGCGAGTGCGCCAGCGTGCCGGCCTGCCCCACCTCCGGGTGGTCGTCCATGTAGTCGATCAGCGGACGCTCCCAACCCTGTTCGAAGGTGAAGCCCTCCTTGCCGCAGACGTAGACCGCATAGTCGGAGCGGCCGGCCTGCAGGCAGGCATTGGTCCCCGGGCCGACCAGGCTGTTGTCGCGGTTGTAGATCAGGGTGAAGTTCGGCCAGGCGGCATGGGCCGCACACAGCCAGGCCGCCACGTCGCCGCGGCTGCCGTTGTCGCAGACCACCAGGTGCCACGGCAGGCTGGTGTTGGCCTGCAGGCGCTCCAGGACCTCCGACAGCTCGGGCAGGTTGTTCCAGCTCACGACCATCGCGTCGAAGGTCTGGTTGCGCCACAGTCGCACCAGCCCGGCCACCAGACGCGGTGTGGAGAAGCGCTCGGTGACGGTATCGCGCGCCGCGCGCCGCATGGCCTCGACCTCGGCCGCCGGCAGGGCCAGGAAACGCCCGACGGCGGCGGCGATCGATCCGGGATCGGGTTCGCAGTACAGGCCGTTGACGCCATCGGCGACCAGTTCGGGGATGCCCGAGAGCGGGGTCACCAGCACCGGCAACCCGGCGGCCATCGCCTCCATCACCACGGTGGGGATGCCATCCATGTCGCCGTCGGCCGCACGCACCGACGGACAGGCGAAGAGGTCGTGGGCGGCGAAGACATCCAGCAGCGCCTCCCGGCCCTTGACCGGACCGTGGATACGCACGTTCGGCGACTGCAGCTGCTCGACGATGGCCCGGTAGTCGGCCTCCAGGTCGCCGTAGCCGTAGAGGTGGATGTCCACGCCCAGACGGTCGAGCGCGGGCGCCGCCCGCAGCAGGTGCTCCAGCCCCTTCTTGGGCACGAAACGGTGGACCGCGCACACCGACCGGCGACGGCGTCCGGCGTCCGGCCGCGGCAGCATCGGGTACAGCCCCGGGTCCATGCCGTTGGGGTTGATGAACAGTTTGTGCCGCTCGACGCCGCGCTCGACCAGGTAGTCGCGGTGGAAGCGCGAGGGCACCAGCACCCGGCGGCAGCGCGGGGAAGCGGCGATCTCGCCGATCCGGTTCTTCGCGTCGTTGGCGTGGCGGAAGATGTCCTGGGCGTGGGCGATGAAGGTGAAGTCGATGCCGGCCTGCTCGCAGGCCGGCCAGACCATGTCGGTGACGGTCGGGTACACGAAATGGCTGTGGACGATGTCCCGGCGTCCCTCGCGCAGGGCCGCCGCCAGCGCGTCGGGCCCATCGACGCGGGTCCAGCGGATGTCGAAGTCCGGACTGAAGTCCGGGAACGGCGACTGCCGGCAGAACACCTCCACGTCGTGGCCGGCCGCGACCAGCTCGCGGAGCTCGTTGAGCACGAAGGTCTCCGAGGGCGCGGGAAACCACCACAGGAAGTAGGCGATGCGCAGCGGACGGTCGAGCACCGGCTCGGGCAGGCGGCGCGCCGGGAGGGTCAGGGGATGGGGCCGGTAGCCGTCCCAGAGGCCCCGGTAGGCCTCCGCCAGCCGCCCGGCCAGCTGGCGGATGGTGAAGCCGCTGGCGGCCCGCTCGCGCCCGGCTGTGCCCATGGCCAGGACGCGGCCGGGGTCGGAGGCCAGCTCGGCGATGCGCGCAGCCACCGCCGCGACGTCCCGGTAGGGCACCAGGAAGCCGGTACGCCCGTCGTCGACGAGCTCGCCCAGCGCGCCCCAGTCGTAGGCGACCACGGCGCGCGAGCCGGTCATCGCCTCGAGCACGGTGCGGCCGAAGGACTCCTGGAACGAGGAGAGGTTGAGCACGACGTCGAGCTCGGCCACGGCATCGCCGGGGCGCGAGCGGTAGCCGGCGAAGCGCAGGTTGCCGGGCGCGCCCCCGTCGTCCAGGGCCGCCCGCAGCGGCTCGGTCTCGGGTCCGAAGAGCACCATCTCCACCCCGACGCCGTCCGCCTCCAGCCGCCGTGCGACCTCGACGAAGTCCGACAGGCCCTTCTTGGGCACGTTGCTGCTGATCATGCCCACCCGCAGTGGCGACCCGACCTGCGGCGGCGCCAGGTCGAAGAGGTCGGCATCGACCGTGTTGGGCACCACGTGGCAGCGGTCGCCGCCGAACACCGCCTCCGTCGCCCGGGAATTGGCGACGATCAGGTCGGCCCTCGCCGTGACCTCCTCGATGATGGCCGCGGGCTCGTGTCCGATCACCGCGCACAGGTCGGGATCGGCGGTGACGATCTCGCGGACATGGACGACGCCGGGAACACCCATCCGGCGCGCGGCCTCCACCGGCTCGCGGATCATGATGGTGTTGGCATGGACCGCCTCGATGCCCTCGGCCTGCACCAGCGCCGCGAACGCCGCCACCACCGCCTCGTCCAGCGCCGAGGCGTCGCGCCACCAGCGCTGGGGCACCAGCACCACCTTGCGGCACCGCTGCGCCAGGGCCTGGAGGTAGCCGGCGGAAGGACGGCCGGGCACCGACACCACGGCAGCCATGCCGGCCATCGCGAAGCCGTCGAGCAGGTCGAGCAGGCTGCGCTCGCCGCCGAAGGCGTAGGACCCGGCCACGTGCGCACACACCAGCACGGTCCGGGCATCGCCGCCCGCTTCGGCCAGGCCGTGCGCGAGCACTTCCGGCTCGGGAACCCGGACCCGGTCCCGCCCGGGGCCGGGTGACTGCGGCACCGGGGCGGCGGCCGCGCCCGGCGGCAGCGGCTGCCGCCCCTCCAGGCGGCCATGGCGGACGTAGTGGAGCAGTGGGTTGTCCCCGCCCGCGGCCACGTCGGGCTGGGTCCGCAGGTAGTGGCCGGTGTCGAAGCCCGGCCCGGGGTCGCGCCCGAGCAGGGCGCCGACCCGGAAGTAGTGCTCGACCGGGTCCAGGCCCATCAGGCCGACATCGGGGTAGCGGCGACGGTACCAGTCGGCGTCGAACAGACCGCTGTCGCGGATGTCCCGGATCTCCCGGGGCCAGGGGCGTCTCATGCCCCCTCGCCTCCCGGTCCGCCGGCCCGCCCTTCGGCACGGCCATGCACCAGCCAGTGCGCAAGCGGGTTGACGCCGCCAGCGCGCACGTCGGGGTTCGCCTCCAGGTAGCCGGAGGTGGAGAAGTCCGGCGCGGGGTCGCGGCCTTCCTGTGCGCCGTAGAGCACGTAGTGGACCACCGGATCGGCGCCGTTGGCGGACACGTCCGGATAGGTCGAGCGGTACCAGGCCTCGTCAAGCGCTCCCGCAGCGCGGATCGCGTCGACATCGTCCAGACGCGGATCCCGTCCCAGGTCCACCGCGGCACGCCCGAGCAGGCGACGCAGCCGGTTCATCCACCGCATGCCGGTGCCGGCGGCGATCGCCTGCAACCGGTGCTGCACCCGCTGCTGGAGTCCCTCGGCGCGCTCGACGGCCTCCTCGGCGGCCAGCAGGCGGGCGCTGAGCGTGGCGACTTCGCCAAAGCGGTCCTGCAGCTCCCCGCGCAGCCGCCGGACCAGGTCCTGCTCACGGCCAAGGCGCGCCCGCTCGGCGTCCAGTTCCCCCTGCACCCGTCCCAGCCGGGCCCGCTCGGAATCCAGCTCGCGCCGCGCCTGTCCGAAACGGCCCCGCTCGGCATCGAGTTCGGCGCCCACCTCCCCCAGCCGCGCCTGCAGCTGCTGCTCCTGCTCAACCAGCCGCTCGACGGCCTGCTGCCGATCTTCCAGCTGGGCCCCGAGCGCCGCGATACGCTCCTCGAGCTCTTCGCGCACCGTGCCCAGCCGCGCCACGGCCTGCTCGGCGTGCCCGGCACGGTCCCCGGCGGCGTCCGCCCGCGAGGTCTCCTCCTGCAGCCGGGCGAGCAGGTCCCCACGTTCGATCGCGGCGATCCGTCCCATGTCCAGGACCCGCTGACGATGCAGCTCGCTGGTGGCCGCGTCGCGTCGCAGCCCGGCCGACGCCTGCCGCTCCGCGGCAAGGGCCTGCTCGAGTTCCCCGGCCCGGGACCGGGCGGCGGCGAGCTGCTCCCGCGCCTGGCCCCGCTCGAAGGCGTCCGCGCAGGCGCGTCCCAACCGTGCGAAGACCTCCCGGACCGCCGCGGGCCCGGCTTCCGGGCCCTCGCCCAGCGCGTAGAGCCGGCGCAGGTCCCCGGACTGCTCCGGGCCCACGCCGAGCACGCCCAGGCCGTGGCCGTGCACGAAGGCGAAGGACGGGAACTGCCCGCGAAGCTCCTCGAACAGACGGAACACGCCGAAGCCGCGCTCGCGCACGTTGATGTCGTGGAACAGCACCACGGCGCGATCGGACAGCTTCGGCCGCCAGGACCGGAAATCGTGGGTGACGGCCTCGAGGGTGTGCAGCCCGTCGATGTGCAGCAGGTCCACCGAGCCGTCGCTGAAGTGTTCCAGGGCCTCGTCGAAGGTGCTGCGCACCAGGCGCGAGAACGCGGAGTAGTGGGCGTCGTTCCAGGCGCGGACCCGTTCGTGGACCTCCTCGCCGTAGAAGCCGGCGTGGGCGTCGCCCTTCCAGGTGTCCACCGCGAAGCAGCTGGAGTCCAGGCCGAGCTCGGCAACGGCCTGGCAGAAGGCGAAGTAGGAGGCACCGTTGTGGGTGCCCAGCTCGACCACGGTACGCGGCCGCTGGGCCTCGACCACCCACATCGCGAACGGGATGTGCTCCAGCCAGGCCGAGGCGCCGAGATAGCCCGGCCTGCGGAACATCGACGGCTTCGCGAACGGCAACCACTCCATCCCGGCGCGCGCATCGATTTCCGTTTTCGTCACCATTCCCGCTCTCCTGTTGTCCATCGGCACACCCGGCGACCGTCCGCCGACCGTGGTCCTCGTGGCCGGCGGTGCTAACCGCCCGACCGGTGCAGGGGCCCCTGCCAGCGCCCCTGATCGTCCAGCACGCTGACCGTCACCCGGGCCGGGTCCAGGCGTGCCCTGCCCTGGCCGCGGGCCAGCAGGCGGAAGCCGACGCGGGCGTGGGCCAGGCCGAGGTGTTCCCGGACGTCCTGGCGCTCCTCCGCATCGAGGCTGAGGATCTCCAGCACCTGCTTCCCGCAGCCGACGCGGAACGCCCGGGGCGCATAGCCTGCGGCCGTGACCGCCCAGCCACGCAGCGACACCAGTCCCGCATGAGTCGATACCACATCCAGGTGACCGGCGATGCCCTCCGGGCCGATGCCGACGGCCGCCCGACCCTCCGCGGCGGCGGCAACGGCGTGTTCGAAACCCGCGACCGAGGCGCCCACCTCCCCCGCGCCCATCGGCAGGGGCTGCGGCCGTTGCCAGTCCAGGGTCACCGGCAGATAGCCCAGCCCGCGCAGGGCCTCCTGCAGCGCGGCCTGCCAGCGGGCCGGGACGAAGCCCTCCAGGACGAAGTCGCCGCCCCCCGCCTCCCGGGTCACCAGCCGGGCCCAGTCGGCCACCAGCCCCCGGTCCATGACCCGCTGCACCGCATGGTCGATCCGCGACGGCAGGAAGCCTTCGGCGATGGCCTCGGCCAGCGCCGGGTCCGCCGGCACCTGCCCCAGCACGACCCGGTGCATCAGCGTATCCGCACCCAGCACCGTCATCGCCTCCGCGCCGCCGAAGATCTGCCCGGCCAGGGCGGTCTTTCCATGCCCCGGTGGGGCCATCATCAGGCAGACCACCGGCTTGCGACGGGCGACATGGTGGACCTCCCGGACGAAGTCCGCGCCCAGCTCCGGGTGTGGAAAGCCGGTGTGGATGAGCTTGCAGGCATGCCCGCCCAGCAGGCGCCGCAGGGTCGACTGGCTCGGGGCTGCGGACGGGTCCTGCATGGCGCGCGCGGCCACCCCATCGCGCAACAGGGTCGCCTCGACCACCAGGATGCCGGCCCCGGAGAGCCGCTGCGCGAGGGCATCGAAGCCTTCGGCCAGGCCGGGGCCGTGCCGCCCCGCCCCGAGCCAGACCACCAGGTCGAAGCGTTCCGAGGCCGGGCCGAGTTCCTCCAGCGAGCGGATCGAGCGGGCCACCGGCGCGCACTGCCAGCGCGCGAACTCGCGCAGCGATCGCGCGCCCGGCCCCACGGCCAGGAACCGCAGCCCACCGGGGTTGGGCAGGCCCAGGCGACGCAGCCGCGCCGCCAGCGTGTCCTCGCCGGCCTCGCTCACGCAGCCCCTCCCGCGGCCCGTGCGGCGCCACGCAGGGCCACCCCGAGAACCTCGGCCCTGGCTCGCAGCTTGCGCCCGAAGCGCAGGACCTGGTTGTCCGCCGAGGCCACCTGCAGCGAGGCCAGCACGGCGGACTCGTCCACGCCCTCCTCCGCCGGGATGCGGACCACGAAGCCGCAATGCGGCTGGAGCAGGCCGAAGTGCTCCTGGACATCCGGACGCGCGGCACGGTCGAAGAGCACGCTGCCGAACCGGTCGCCGAGCAGTTCCACGGCCAGCCCGGCGACCGGACGGGACTCGTCCTCCAGGGCCCAGCCGGTCACCGTGACCAGGCCACCGGCGATCTCCACGTCGTCGACCACGCCACTGACCCGCCCCACCGCCGGGCCCGCCTCCGGCAGCGGCTCGGGGTGGGTATCGGCCATCATCAGCTGGTAGTGCTTCAGCGCCCGCCCGAGGTCGCCATCGAAGACCACCCGACCCTGCTCCAGCACCAGGCCGCGGTTGCAGACCTCCCGCACCATGCCCAGGCTGTGGCTGGCCAGAACGACCACCTTGCTGCCGCCCAGCCGGTCCTGCAGGCGCTCCTTGGCACGCCGCATGAACTCGATGTCGCCGGTGCCCACCCACTCGTCCATCAGCATGATGTCGCTCTGCACGCTGGTGGAAATGGCGAAGCCCAGCCGCACGCGCTGTCCCGAGGACAGTGTCCTGAGCCGATGGTTGGCCTTCCCGGCAAGCCCGGAGAAGTCGAGGATGGCCTGCGCCTGCTCGCGCAGGAAGGCCGCACGCAGGCCCATGGCGACGCCGCGCAGCACGATGTTCTCGCGCACGGTCGCGTCCAGCGAGAAGCCCAGCGAGATGTTCAGCAGGGCCTGGCAGCTGCCGTGGATCTCCAGCGAGCCCCGGGTGGGCCTGTAGACGTTGTTGAGCAGGCGCAGCAGCGTCGATTTCCCGGCCCCGTTGCGGCCCAGCAGGGCGATCCGGTCGCCCGGCCGCAGGTCGAAACTGACGTCGTCGAGCAGGCGCACGACCTCGCGCCCCGGCGTGTCGAAGGCCGCGCCCAGCAGCATCCCGGCCCAGCCGCCGGACCTGCGCTCGCGCTGCACGTACAAAGGCACGTCCAGGCACACGCCGCGGGCGCGGATGCCGGCCTCCCCGCTCATACCCACAGCGGCACGTAGCGCGCGAAACGCCGGTAGACCACGCCGGCGACCAGCAGGCCGGCCACGGACAGCCCGGCCACCCACAGCAGCGATTGCAGCTCGACGGCCTGCCCCAGCACCGGCGCCCGGAACACCTCGACGAAATGGAAGAACGGGTTGAGCCGCATCACCTGTCCGCGGATGCTGTCCGGAGGCGCCTCGGCGACCGTCCAGATGATCGGCGTGAACAGGAACACGAAGATCGACAGGTTGGCCAGCACCTGGGCGACGTCGGCGAAGCGGGCCCCGGCCAGCGACAGCACCGCGGCCATCCACAGCGCGTTGGCGTAGATCAGCAGCAGCGCCAGCGGCGCCAGGAGCAGCCCGACCCAGCTGAACCCCGGGGCGATGGCCAGGGCGACCACCACCACCGGCAGGTACATGCACATGTCAAAGAACGCACGGGCCAGCGACTGCAGCAGGTAGTCAGTCAGCCGCACGTGCCCGTCGAGGATGAAGGCGCTGTTGCCGTGGAACGCGTTGGCGCTGGCGATGATGGCCGACATCAGCGTGCGGAACACCATCGCGCCCAGGGCGACGTGGATGGCGAACTCCTGCAGCGGCTGTCCGCGCATGGCGGCGAAGAACGCGCCCAGGCCGAACACGTACACGACCGACGGCGCCACCAGCCACACCAGGCCCAGGCGGGACCGGCGGGCCCGGGTGATGATGTCCAGCCAGCTCGACAGCGCCCAGAACTCGGGATTGCGCAGGCTGATCCACAGCTCGGCCCAGAAGCGCCCGTGGGCGGTCATGCGTCCCGGACCGAAGGCAGGGTCGGTGGCGGCGGGCCGGGTCACCGCCACCGTGCCCGGCCCGGCATCGCCACGCACCGGCCCGCCCGGGGGTCGGACGGCCCGGGAAATGCAGCGTGACCGGCGGCGTTTTGGCCCATGTCGAATCAACCCGGAACCGCGGGGGAGCGGCCTGACTGGAACAGGCGGCGGAGTATAGCAACAGGCCCGCCCGGTCCGATCCCGGCTGCTACCATGCCGCGGCCGCCCCCCAGATACGGTCCCCACCCATGTCAAAACGCGTCCTGGTCGTCTTCGGCACCCGGCCCGAGGCCATCAAGATGGCCCCGGTGGTCCAGGCCCTGGGGACGGTTCCGGGGCTCGAGGTCCGGGTCGCGGTGACCGCCCAGCACCGGCAGATGCTCGACCAGGTGCTGGCCCTGTTCGGCATCCAGCCCGACGAGGACCTGGACCTGATGGCCCCCGACCAGGGCCTCTCGACCCTGTTCTCGCGGGTGCTCACCGGCGTGGACCGCCTGCTGGTCCGTCACCGGCCCGACCTGGTCCTGGTGCACGGCGACACCACCACGACCCTCGCCGCGGCACTTGCCGCGCATCATCGAAGGACGGCGGTGGGGCACGTCGAGGCCGGGCTGCGCACCGGCGACCTGATGGCACCGTGGCCGGAGGAGGCCAACCGCCGGCTGACCGCCCCGCTGGCCAGCCTGCACTTCGCGCCGACGGCCCGGGCCCGGGACAACCTCCTGTCCGAGGGCATCACGCCCTCGGGCATCCACGTCACCGGCAACACGGTCATCGACGCCCTGCTGTGGAGCGTGGGTCGCATCCGCGACGACGACGGGCTTGCCGCGCGGCTGGACCAGTCCCTGCCGGCCCCGGCGGCCGGACGCCGGACGGTGCTGGTCACCGGCCACCGCAGGGAGAACTTCGGCCGCGGCTTCCTCGGCATCTGCGAGGCCCTGCGCCGCATCGCCGACCGTGGCGACACGCAGGTCGTCTACCCCGTCCACCTCAACCCCAACGTCCGCGAGCCGGTCATGCAGCGGCTGGGCGGACACCCCCGGATCGCGCTGGTCGAACCGCTGGACTATCTCCCCTTCGTCCGGCTGATGTCGCGCGCGGACCTGATCCTCACCGATTCCGGCGGCATCCAGGAGGAGGCGCCTTCGCTGGGGAAGCCGGTGCTGGTGATGCGCGACACCACCGAGCGCCCGGAAGCGCTGGAGGCCGGGACCGTCGAACTGGTGGGCACCGACCCCGACCGGATCGAAGCCGCCGCGGCCGGGCTGCTGGCGGACGCTCCCGATGCCGGCGCCCGGGCGGCGGCCAACCCCTTCGGCGACGGCCGGGCCGCTGCCCGCATCGCCGGCATCGTCGCCGACTGGGCGTCGGACTGATCGTCCCTCGCGCGGCCGGCTACAATGGCCGCCCAACCCGTCCCCGAAGCGGATCCGCCCGTGCCCCTGTCCCCCCAGTCGATCCCCGTGCGCCTCGACAATGGAACGGTCATCGCCAACGACCGTCCCTTCGTCCTGTTCGGCGGGCTCAACGTCCTGGAGGACCTGGACTCCACGCTCCAGGCCGCCGATGCCTTCACCGAGGTCTGCGCGCGGCTCGACATCCCGCTGGTGTTCAAGGCCTCCTTCGACAAGGCCAACCGCACCTCGATCCGCTCCTTCCGCGGTCCCGGCATGGAGGAGGGCCTGAGGATCCTCGATGCGGTCCGGCAGCGCTTCGGGGTCCCGCTGGTCACCGACGTCCACGAGGTCGCCCAGGCCGCGCCGGTCGCCGAGGTCGTCGACGTGTTGCAGATCCCGGCCTTCCTGGCCCGCCAGACCGACCTGGTGAGCGCCGTGGCGCGCACCGGCCGCGTGGTGAACGTCAAGAAGCCCCAGTTCATGAGCCCCTCGCAGATCGAACACGTCGCCACGAAGATCCGCGAGTGCGGCAACGACCGCGTGGTGCTGTGCGAACGCGGTTCGCAGTTCGGCTACGACAACCTGGTCGTCGACATGCTCGGCTTCCGCGAGATGGCGGAGTCGACCGGCGGCCTGCCGGTGATCTTCGACGTCACCCACAGCCTGCAGCGCCGCGAACCCGGCAGCGAGGCCTCCGGTGGGCGGCGCAGGCAGGTGCTCGAGCTGGCGCGGGCCGGCATGGCCGTCGGGCTGGCGGGACTGTTCCTGGAGGCACATCCCGACCCCGACCGCGCCCGCTGCGACGGCCCCAGTGCCCTGCCCCTGTCGCGCCTGGGCCCGTTCCTCGAGCAGGTCCGGGCGGTCGACGCCCTGGTCAAGTCCGCGCCGGCGCTGGATCCCGACCCCGCCTGAACGGGAGTCGGCGTCAGCCCTTTCCGGCGATCTTGAAGCCGCCGTTGGCGGCGACCTCGCCGATGCTCTGCTTGAGGTCGGTCGTGCTGATGCCCTCGGTGCGCGGGAGGTAGACCACCTGGCAGAAGGCTTCGAGGTGATCGAAGCGGCCGCGCCAGTCGTCGCCGATGCCGAAGATGTCGATGGCCAGGCGGCGCACGTCCTCGGCCTTCTGCTCCCAGCTCTCCTCGGGTATCACGGCATCCACGCAGCGCAGGGCGCCCACGATCCTTGCCCGGTCCTCGTACGGCATCGAGCAGACCTTGTGCTTGAGTGCATTGAAGCCGTCGGTGGACACCGCCACGGTCAGGTGGTCGCCCAGCCCGCGGAGGCGCTCGAGGAGATTGAGGTGCCCGACGTGGAAGAGGTCGAAGGTGCCGTAGGTGATGACGCGTTTCATGGGTGTTCCTCCTGCGATGCCCGGCCGGCCTCCAGTGCCTTGCGCCGGACCCGTTCGACGGCCAGCAACAGGTCGCCGCCGGGCTCGTGGATGCCGGCCAGGTTGCTCCAGACCTTCTCGAAGAGACCGATGCGGCCGCTGTGGTAGTGGTCGAAGAGCGCCCTGAGGTAGTACCAGCGCAACTCGTCGAGGTCGGCGAGCTCCATGTTCGGGGTGTCGGAAAAGGTCTCGAAGTCGACCTGGGGCACGCGCCAGTCGCCGTAGTTCTCGGTCAGGTACAGGTCGGCCTGCGCCGGCACCAGGAAGCGCTCGCCGAGGAAGTCGGCCGGGACCAGGTCGAAGGGCGTGTTCCACCAGCGCGTCTTCTGTCCCTCGTGCCAGCAGCGCCCGTCCTCCAGCCAGTGGAAGAAGACGTCGATCATGACGCCCGAGGCGTGCTTGAGCCGCAGGATGCGTTCGGTGATCACCGGAAGCGCGGCGAACCGGCCGCTGGTGGCGACCGCCGCGCGCACCCGGTCGAAGCCTGCGTCGGCGTGCACACCCACGTCGATGTCCTTGTCATGCCCCAGGATCGCGCCCTCCCGGATGCAGCCCAGCAGCGTGCCGCTGATCAGGAAGAACTCCACCCCGGCCGCATCGAGGTCCTCGCGCAGGTCGAGCAGCGCGGTCCGCGCGCTGGCCGTCCAGTCCCGGTCCGGGGGACGCTTGCGCGAACCCAGGCCGCACTGCCGGGTGCCCTGGATGAACCGGTGGGCGATGGCCGCCCGGGCCTCCTCGTGGCAGCCCAGGTCGCGGGCGGCCAGCGAATACTGGAGCAGGGCGGCCAGGGCACGCTGACCGTCGACAGCGAACAGGGGCAGCAGGTAGTCCTTGAAGGCCTGCAGGTCGGCCGGGCTGGCAACGGTGCGCCGGAGGCAGGACAGTTTGCGCTCGACCCAGGGCCCCAGGGCCGAGGCGGCCGGAAAGGCGCCCCTGAAGAACGTAGCGGCTTCGGCGCGACGCTCCAGGAGGGTGAGGAGTTCGACCTTGAGCAGGATCGACTCGGACGGATCCTCGATCCGGAAACGCTTGCCGGGCTGCAGCAGCAGCGCCCGCTCGACCAGGGCGAGGCCGTCCGCGTAGCGTGACTGGTACTGGCGCAGCCGCGCCCGGACCAGCAGGGTCTCGTGCGTCACCCCCATCGCCTGCTCCAGGCGGTCGAGCCACTGCTCGCAGTCACCGGGCCGGCCCAGAGCGAACAGCGACCGGGCCTTGAGCACGCGGGCGCGGAGCAGGTCGCCGCAGACGAGGTCCTCGCTGTCCCAGCACCCGTCCAGCGCATCGACGACCGACAGCACCTCGCCGAAGCGGGCGGCGTCGAACGCCGCCCGGGCGGCCCTGGCCACCTCGAGCGCACGCTGGCGACCGGGCGCCAACGGCTCGATCGCCTTCGCGGGCTGCGCCGGGGCACCCCGCAACCACCGCACCGCGGCCACCAGTGGCCGCAACAGGCGCTGCAGCGGGCCCGGCAAGCCGTGGTAGAGCACCCGCAGCGCGTCCCGAAGAGCGCCCATCACGCCTGCTCCGCCAGCGAACGCAGGGCCGATGCCACCCGCCCGGCGCTGTCGCCGCCCCGGTAATTGAGCAGGTAGTCGTCCATGAAGGCGTCGACGTCGTCGCCCAGGCGGGGGCCGGACTCCAGCAGGGCCAGCATCTCCTCGAAACTGTCGGGGTGCAGCCCGATGCGCGACTCCATGATCCGGGCCTCGGCGGAGTTGGGCAGGTAGGTCTGGATGCGGTCGCCGAGTATCCAGCGCGGGAACAGCACCGGCTTGCCCAGCGCCCAGGCCTCGTAGACCAGGGTGCCGAAATCCGAGACGACCACGTCGGCCCAGCCCAGGCGATCCATGGTCGGCGTCTTGTCCTCGCGGTTGCGCGGATGCACCGAGACCTCCACGTCGAAGCGCTCGCGCAGCACCGGAACGAAGGCCTCGAAGTCGGGGAACGAGGAGGTCGAACGCTGCTCCTCGCCCCGTTTGACGTTGTCGTGGGTGGGTGCCCAGAGCACCCGCAACCGCCGACCGCCCGGGTCGTCGGCCGCCGCCGTCGGCGCAACGCCCCGAATCACGTCGAGTCGCGGCCAGCCCACGGGAATGATGCGATCCGGGGCCAGTTCGATGGCCGGCGAGGCGATCATCCTCCGACGCATCCATTCCCCCGGGACCAGCACCGCCTTGAGCCGGTTGATGAAGCGTCCGCCGTCGGGGTGCCCGATCCAGAAGTAGTTCTTGTCGGCCACGCCGTGGGACATGACCACATCGACCGGCATCCGGATGAACAAGGCGAAGTTCAGGCTGTCCGGCCGGCCGCGCTTGCGGCTGACGGTGTGGCCACCGGCACCCAGCGCCGCACGGATCGGGGAGAGGATGTTCTCCTGGACCTGGGCGTAGTTGGCCGACGAGTTGAGCACGATGTTGACGGGCATGGGCGAGGATTCCGGAAGCAGGGCGGGGGCGCGCTAGAGCATGGCGGTGGAGGCGATGTCCGAGCCGCCGCCCACCCGGCGGGCGCGGCCGCGCAGGTCGCTGTCGGCCACCTGCCAGGTGTGGAAGCCCGGCGTGGCGCTGCGGCAGCGCACGAAGTTGAAGGGGTCCATGGACAGCACGTCGATTCCGGCCCGATAGCAGCGCCGGACGAAATCCGAGTCCGAGCCGCCGCGACGGGTTTCGGAGAACGGCACCTTGTCCACCACCCAGCGCCGCCCGCCCAGAGTGCCCCCGGCCACGAGTGCGGACCGGGCGGTGGCCGACTCGTGCAGCAGGTTAGCGCAGTCGGCCCAGGTGCTGTCCCAGAGCAGCTCGTCGCCGGATTCCAGGTGGTTGAAGGCCGGCGGCTTGCCGAACACGTCGAACCGGCCCAGGCGCTGGTAGCGCATGATGTCGGAGATGTACTGGGTGCCGTAGAGGTCGTCGTCATCGACCTTGAGCCAGTACTCGGAATCGAGCTGGTCGATGGCGAAGTTCAGACAGGCCCCGAGGCTGCGGCTCCGGGGCACCGCCAGGATGCGGATCGGCTCCTCCGGCCCCACCAGCCGGGCGAGCGCCCCGCGGTCGACCCGGTCGCCGTGGACGACCACGACCAGCTCCCGGGCGGCGTAGGCGTCGCGGCGGAATCGTTCGATGCACTCGGGAATGCGGTCCGGCCGCATCGTCACCAGCACGCAGCCCACGCGCGCCGGGGGCAGGTGGAAGGCCAACCCGAGCCCCAGCGCCCCGGCGATCGCCTCCAGCCGGTGGGCGACCGTGTGCCCGTCCATCAGGCGCCGCCAGACGGCGTGGGCGTGACGCATCCTCTGCAGGTCGTCGGCGAGCAGGGGACCGAGTCGCGCCTGGGCACCATCGCCCTCCCGCCACAGCCCCTCGACGGGGAAATTCGCGGGCGCCGGACCCAGCGGGGCGACGACGGCCCCACCAGCCGCCGTCCGAAGCACGCGGCGATGGACCCCGGGATGGCCGCACAGTGCCTGGCCGGTGAACACCTCCGCCCCGACCAGCCGCGAGAACACGATGCGCTCCTCGCGATCCAGGCAGCCGATCACGTGCCCGGCGAAGGCCGGCTGGTCGGGGAGGCGGACCTGGCCGAACTCCCAATGGCTCTCGGCCACCAGAAGGCCCGACCGGCGCAGCTCGGACAGCTCCTCGATGCCGGCCGCCTGGCCGGCCAGGTCCCACCAGCCGTCGAACACCACGCGGGAGACCAGGGCTTCGCGGGCGGCGTCGAGCCCGCGGGTCCTCACCGGGTTGTGGAGCCTGGGCTGGATCGACGGCGGCAGGTGCATCAACCGGGCGTCGGGGAAACGCGCCTGCAGCCGGCGGCACTGGTCGTCGCAGGCCACGCAGGCGAGCTCGACCTCGCCCAGCAGCCACTGGAACGCTTCCAGCTCGGCGTCGGCGACCGACAGCCACAGCACGACGGGAATGCCCCGGCCACGACAGGCGGCGAGCAGCGCACGCAGGCCGGTCGTTCGCGCCCCGTCCTCGACCATGGCGTACCGCCATTCGTACTGGTCGACGTGCCAGGCGGCCTCCAGGATCACGAAGGCGGGCGCGGCCGCGTCGAGCTGGGCCTGCCAGCCGTCCTCGCGCAGCCGCAGGACCCGCGTGTCGAAGGCCAGGTCCAGGGCGAGTTCACGGCCGCCGACCAGCCCCACCAGCGGCGGCGAGGAGCCGGCCCCCAACCACAGCCGGTCGCGGCCGGCGTCGGTGCCGGCCAGGATGTCGCGCACGGCCGGGTCCACCAGGCCGGCCAGGCCGGGCGACAGGTCGATCAGGCGACAGGCGGCGTTGGCCGACTCGATCCCGTCGCCGGGCTCCCGGCGCAATCCCGGCGGCAGGGTCGCCACGCCCTCCGGGGCCTCCGCGCCAGCCTCCTCGACCGTCGCCGCCTCGGCTCCGACGGCTTGCCCACCGCCGCTGCCCGAGGCCTTGCCGAGGCGCTCGGACAGCCAGCGCAGGGGGCCGGTCAGGCGCCAGGATCGGCTGGCCAGCATCGCGGCGCGCTCGGCCTCCAGCGCAGCGATGCGTGCCTGCGCTTCGGCGCGAGCCTCCTCGGCGGCGCGCGCCCGCTCGGCGATCGCGTCGAGCCGCTCGCGCAGGCTGCCCTGCTCGTTACTGTCCATGCACGACCCTCCCTGCCGCTGCCGTCGGCCCGGCATGGCCCGGCGTCCGGGCGTCGCCGATGCCGGCGAGCTCCATGAAGCGCCCGGCAACCCGGCTCCAGCCGAACCCGCCGACCTGCTCGGGCCTGAGGTCGAGGCCGGCACCCACCCGCTTGTTCCCGGCGTCGTCGCGCAATCCGCCCAGACGGGCGCGGATGGAGTCGGCATCCGCCGGGCAGGCCCATCCCCTGCGCAACCGCTCGACCAGGGCCGCGGACTCGTCGCGACCGTCGCAGGCACCGATGTGCAGGATGGGGCGGCCCGACCCGAGGTACTCGTAGATCTTCCCCGGCACCTGGCAGGGGTTCTGGTTGGCGATGTTCACCAGCACATCGGCGCGGCGCTGCACCGACAGCGCGAGCCGGTGGGGCAGGAACCCCAGCACCCTCACCCGGTCGCCGAGCTGTTCGATCCGCGGGGCGAGCCAGGGCGGGACCACGACCGTGGCGATGTTCAGACGCACCCCCTCCAGGGCCTCGACCGCATCCAGCAGCGCATCCGGGCGCCTGAAGGCGTAGAAGGTGCCGGTGAAGAGCAACTCCAGGCGATCGGCATCGAACACGATGCCACCGGTGTCCTCGGGCGGGGCATCCCGGTCGTCGAAACCCTGGCTGACCACGTGGATCCGGCCGGCGAGGCGGCCGTCCCGGCCATGCCTCCAGCGCAGCAGGTCGGCCGCCACCGGTGTGGTGACCACGGTGGCGTCGGCCTTGCGCACCGAGCGGCGCTCGAGGTCGAGCGACCGCATCCGCCAGCGCATCGGCGTGTAGTCCGCCAGGACCGGATCACCGAGGTCGACGACCCAGCGGAAGCGGGCGAACCGTCGCAGGTACAGGCCCACCTCCAGGGTGGTCGCCGGCTCGTGCGAGCTGATGACCATGTCGGGCTGGAACTCCGACAGGATGCGGCGCCCGGCCCGCTTGGCCGGGTGCCGCCACTCGCCGCGGACGTCCGGGAACAGCACCAGCGACAACAGGCGCTTCGTGCGATCCATCAGCCGCCCCTTCCAGTTCAGGCGCGCCGGCACAGCGACCGGACCCTCACCCTCGCCGCCCGGTTCCGCGGAGGTGACCGGCCCCTCGCCCTTCCCGGCGGGCGCCAGCGCGCCGCGTCGGCGCAGCCGCGCCAGCCACGAGACCAGGGCATCCACGGGACCGCCGGTCACGCGTTCGATGCGCAGGCCTTCGGGAAGCGCGGGCAGGCCGTCCATCGCCCCCCTGGAGGCCACGGTCAACACCCACACCTCGTGTCCGGCCGCAACCAGTTCCCGCGACAGGTAGGCCCAGCGCAGCGACTGCGGCTACGGGCTCGGGGGAAACTCGTAGGCGATCAGCAGGATCCGCATCAGCGCAGCCCCCCGGACTCGAAGCCGGGCGGTGGCGCCACACCCTGGCTGCGCAGTTCCTCGGCAAGCTCCGCGCGCAGCTTCAGCTGCAACTTCTTCTTCAGCCGGCGCCGGGCCTTGCGCTTGGCGGCGAGCTTCTCCTCCTGGCGCAGACGGGCGGCAGCCAGCTCCTCCGGGAACAGCGCCTGGTAGGCCTCCAGCGCATCCTCGATCGGGCCATCGTGCAGCACCCGCCCCTGCTCCAGGACGATGCCGCGCTGGCACATCGAGCGCAGCAGCGAGTTGCTGTGGCTGGCCATGACCAGGATCGAGCTGCCGTCGACCCGGTCGATCATGCGTTGCCGGGCCGCACGCACGAACTGCGCATCGCCGGCCCCGAACCACTCGTCGAGCAGCATGATGTCGTGCTGCACCATCGTGGAGACGGCGAAGCCCAGGCGCATGCGCTGTCCGCTGGACAGCGTCAGCAGGCGTCGGTCGGCGACCTCGGCGAGCCCGGAGAAGGCCAGCACCGGACCCACCATCGAGCGGATGGCCGCCGGCGGCACGTCCAGGGCGGTCGCACGCAGGTAGATGTTCTCGGTGACCGTGGCCTCGCTGTTGAAGCCCAGCCCCATGCTCAGCAGTGCATGCCGCGAGCCCGTGACGTCGATCCGGCCTTCGGTGGGCTCGAAGGCGCCGGCAAGCACGCGCAACAGGGTGCTCTTGCCGGCGCCGTTGCGGCCGATCAGCGCGACGCGCTCACCGTCCCGGATCTCCAGGTCGATGTCGCTGAGCAGGGTGGCGAAGCGGCGCCGGGGCACCGAGGCAGCGGCGCCGAAGAGGGTCGAAAGCCAGGAGCGGCCCGGCGCGGATTCGTCGCGCGCCGAGGGTGGCTGCGCGAAATAGGGCACGACCAGCGACAGGCCCTGGAGCCGGATCGAGGCCGGCGACCGGCCTGGCTCAGATCCAGATGGGGACATAGCGGGCATACCTTCGGCAGAGGATGGCGGCCAGGACCCAGCCCAGCACTGTCATCAGGCCGACATACAGCATCGATAGCATGCCGGGTATGCGGCCGAACAGCGGCTCGCGGACCACCTCCAGCAGGTGGAAGGCGGGGTTGAGCCGGACGATGATTCCGCCGGTGCTGTCGGCGGGGTAGCGGTCGCCTTCCCAGATGATGGGCGTGAACAGCATGCCCACCATCAGGACGGTCTGCAGCATCTGCCCGAAATCGGGAGAGCGCGCGCCCAGCAGCGATATGCAGTACGCCAGCCACAGCAGGTTCAGGACCACGACCGGGACGGTCACCAGCACGGTGGGGATCGCCCAGGCCGGGACGGCCGAGGACCACAGCAGCACCCCGACCATGCCCACCATCGAGAAGGCAAAGTAGAACAGGGCCTTGGCGAGCGAGCGCAGCGCGTAGTCGGTCAGGCGCGTCTTGCCGTCGAGGATGAAGGACTTGTTGCTGCGGAAGGCGGTGGTGGAATCGGTGACGACCATCACCAGCATGCGCCACACGGCATAGCCCATGCCCAGGTGGACCATGTACACGTGCAGGTCGCGCTGGAACAGGCCCGCGTACAGCGGCCCGACAACGAACATGAACATCAGCACGGGCGCCATGAGCCAGACCAGGCCCAGGCGGGTCCTGCGGTAGCGGGTCACCACGTCCAGCCAGCTGGAGTACGCCCAGAACTCCGGCCTGCGCAGGCTGCTGGCCAACTGTCCTCCCAGGCCCGTCATCCCAGGGCGTGTCCCAGCTCCGCCCGCAGGTCGGCCACGTCCTCCACGCCCACGCTCAGCCGCACCAGGTTGTCGTGGATGCCCAGCGCCTGGCGGCGCTCGGCCGGGACCGAGGCGTGGGTCATGATCGCCGGGTGGTTGACCAGGCTTTCCACGCCGCCCAGCGACTCCGCCAGCGCGAACAGCTCGCAGCGTTCCATCATCCGCCGCGCGGCGTCGAGCCCGCCGCGGACATGGATGCTGACCATGCCGCCGAAGCCGTCCATCTGCCGCTTCGCCAGCGCGTGTTGCGGGTGCGAGGCCAGGCCCGGGTAGACGACCTTCTCCACCGCCGGGTGCGACTGCAGCCACTGCGCCAGCTCCTGGGCGTTCTCGCAGTGCGCGCGCATGCGCAGGTGCAGGGTCTTGAGGCCGCGCATGGCCAGGAAGCTGTCGAACGGGCCCTGGACGCCGCCGACCGCGTTCTGCAGGTAGGCCATCTGTTCGGCCAGGTCCTCGCGCCCACCGACCACGACCATGCCACCGACCACGTCGGAGTGGCCGTTGAGGTACTTCGTCGCCGAGTGCACGACGATGTCCGCGCCCAGCGCCAGCGGCCGCTGCAGGATCGGCGAGCAGAAGGTGTTGTCCACGACCACGATCAGCCCGCGCTTGCGCGCCAGCCCGGCGATGCGCTCGATGTCGACCAGCTTCAGCAGCGGGTTGGTCGGGGTCTCGATCCAGACCATCCGTGTCTTCGGGCCGATCGCCGCCTCGAAGGCGGACTCGTCGTTGAGGTCGACCCAGCTGAACTCCAGGCCGGCGCTGCGCCGGCGCACGCCCTCGAACAGGCGGTAGGTGCCGCCGTAGACGTCGTCCATGACCACCACGTGGTCGCCGCTGTCGAGCAGTTCCAGCACCGTGGCGGTCGCGGCCAGGCCCGAGGCGAAGGCGAAGCCGCGGCTGCCGCCCTCCAGGCCCGCCACGCAGCGCTCGTAGGCGAAGCGGGTGGGGTTGTGGCTGCGCGAGTACTCGAAGCCCTGGTGCACGCCCGGGCTGGACTGCACGTAGGTCGAGGTCTGGTAGATCGGCACCATGACCGCGCCGGTGCTGGGGTCGGGCGACTGCCCGGCGTGGATGGCCAGGGTGCCCAGGCCGTGGGAGGTCTTCCCGTCACTCATCGTGGTGGCTCCATCGGGAGGCCGGCGCGCGTCACTGCACGCGCCGACGCAGGTAGTTGAGCAGGTCGATCCGGGTGATCAGGCCCAGGAAGGTGTCGCCGTCCGTGACGATGGCGACCTGGCCGCGCTCGAACACCGGCAGCAGCGCCTCCACCGGCTCGCGCACGTCGAGCACGTCGAGCTTGGAGACCATGGCGGTGCGGACCGGGTCGCGGAAGCGGGACTGGTCGCCGTAGACGTGCATGAGCACGTCGGACTCGTCGAGGATGCCGACGATGCGGTCGCCCTCCATGACCGGCAGCTGCGAGATCTCGTAGAGCTTCATCCGCTGGTAGGCGGTGACCAGCAGGTCGTCGGGACCGATGACCACCGTGTCGCGCCGGGTGTAGGGGCGCAGGATCAGGTCGCGCAGGTCGCCGGTGGGCTCGCGCTCCAGGAAGCCGTTGTCCAGCATCCAGTAGTCGTTGTACATCTTGGAGAGGTACTTGTTGCCGGTGTCGCACACGAAGACCAGCACCTTCTTCGGCGTGGTCTGCTCGCGGCAGTACTTCAGCGCCGCGGCCAGCAGCGTGCCCGAGGAGGAGCCCCCCAGGACGCCCTCGGCCCGCAGCAGCTCGCGGCCGGCATGGAAGCTCTCCGCATCGGAGATCGCGTAGGCCTTGCGCACGCGGCTGAAGTCGGAGATCGACGGCAGGAAGTCCTCGCCGATGCCCTCGACCATCCAGCTGCCGGACTTCTCGCTGAGCGTCCCCTCGTTGATGTATTCGGCCAGGATCGACCCCACCGGGTCGGCCAGCACCAGCTCCACATGGGGGGCGGTGCGGGCGAAGTAGCGGCTGAGCCCGGTCATGGTGCCGGAGCTGCCGCAGCCGAAGACCACCGCGTCGAGCTCGCCACCCATCTGCTCCCAGATCTCCGGGCCGGTGCCGTGCTCGTGGGCGTCGGGGTTGTCCGGATTGCCGAACTGGTTGATGAAGAAGGCGCCCGGGGTCTCGCCGGCGATGCGCTCGGCGAGGTCCTGGTAGTAGTCGGGGTGGCCCTTGGCGACGTCGGAGCGGGTCAGGATCACCTCCGCGCCCATCGCCTTGAGGTTGAAGATCTTCTCCCGGCTCATCTTGTCCGGGACCACCAGGACCAGGCGGTAGCCCTTCTGCTGCGCGACCAGGGCCAGGCCGATGCCGGTGTTGCCGGCGGTGCCCTCGACGATGGTGGCGCCCGGCTTGAGGTCGCCCCGGGCCTCGGCGGCCTCGATCATGCGAAGGCCGATGCGGTCCTTGATCGACCCGCCCGGGTTCTGGCTCTCCAGCTTCAGGTAGAGCTCGCAGCAGCCGGTATCCAGCCGCCTGGCGCGTACGACCGGGGTGTTCCCGATCAGTTCGAGGACGGAATCATGCGGCATGGGGCTCCTGCCTGGGGGTCTCCGGGTGGCGCGGGATTGTATCAGGGACGCCCCCGCCTTCCCCGAAGCCTGCATGAAGACGACGACGGCGCCCGGAGGCGCCGTCGTCACAGGCCGCTGGAGCACGGGATCAGTGGATCAGGCTGCGGCTCTCGACCATCCGGGTCAGCCGGTCCTTGGCCAGCAGCTTCTCCTTCTTCATCTGCGCCAACGTGGTGTCGTCGATCGGCAGCACGCCCAGCTCCGCGTCCATCACCTTGCTGTTGAGCTCGCGGTGGTGGTGGTAGAGGCGGCGGAACTCCGGGTTGCGCTTGAGGAGTGCTTCCAGTTCTTCATGGCTGTGGCCTTCGAACACGACTGACCTCCTGGGATCTTCGGTGGGGGGATGCGAAAGCGCCCCGCGGAGCAGGGTCCGCGGGGCGCAGGCTGGCGATGGCGCCGCCGGCACGACAGCCAGCCACCCGGCCCCCGCGGGGGCCTCGGGCAGTCGCACTGGCAGTGAGGGGTGCATCGGCGGGGCCTCGCTTCCATGGGCGTGTGTGCACCATGGACAACCGACCCTACGCCGCCCCCCTAAGCCCCGCAACCACCCCGCCAGGTCGCTGATCCTGCGGGCTTTTCCGGCCGGAAATCCGCGTTCACGGAGGTGAAAACCACAGCGGCCGCCCGAAGGCGGCCGCGTCCTAACGCTTTGTTTACGAAAGCTTTACTGGGACAGGATGATGTCGACGCGACGGTTCTGCGCCCGCCCCTGCTCGCTGGCGTTGCTGGCCACCGGACGGTTGGGCCCGAAGCCGGTGGACTGCATCCGCGAGGCGTCCACGCCGAGTTCGACCAGCGCCTGCTTCACCGAGTCCGCACGACGCTGCGACAGGGTCTGGTTGAGGTTGGCGCTGCCGGTGGAATCGGTGTGGCCCTCGATCAGGATCCGCGCCGACGGCCGTCCCTGGACGAAGTCCACGACCCGGCCCAGGTTGGCCCGGGCCTCGGGCCGCAGCGAGGCCTGGCCGGGCGCGAAGACGTCGCCGGACAGGGTCATCACCTCGCCCCGCGCCTCACGCCGCGAATCCAGGTTCTCCAGCTGGGCCCGCAGGCTGTCGGCCGCCGCGGAGGCCAGCTCCGCCTCCTGGCGGGCCAGCGACGCTTCCCGGGCGCGCGCATCGGCCAGGCGCCGCGACTGCTCGGCCTGGGCCATGGCCGCCTCGGCCTCCTGCTGCGACAGCTCGCGCTCCTGCAGGGCCCGCATCGCCTCCTCCTGCCGCGCCAGGCTCTGCAGGCGCAGCCGCTCCGCCTCGCGGCGGGCGAATTCCGCGTCGCGGCGCGCGGCCTCGAGCACGATGCGGTCGCGCTCGCGATCCAGCTGCTGGGCCTGGTCACGCGCGTGGTCGGCCTCGGCCGCCGCCTGTGCGGTCTCGATCCTACGCTCGGCGATGTACAGGCGGTGCTCGCGGTCACGCGCCCGTGCCTCGCGCGCCGCCTCCAGGGCCTGCCGGGCCTGCAGCCGCTCCACGCCACCGAAACCCTCCAGCGAGGCGTCGCCCTCGAGCGCCTGCAGCCGGGTCGCCAGCCGTTCGATCTCCGGGTCCACGCGCTCGCCACGCTGCCCGTGGGCCGGGGCGACCACCAGGGCCCCGACCAGCATCACCACCAGCGCCCGGCTCATCGCCCACCCCCGGCGTCCAGGTTGCGTCGCAGCTGTTCGTTGGCCGCGGACTTCTCGGCCACCTCCTGCCGCCAGGCCGCCGCCCGCGCCCGTGCCCGGGACAGGTCGGCGTTGACCTCGGCCAGTTCGGCCAGTTCAACCGCCCGTGCCGCGTCGCGGCCATCGGCGGCGGCGCGCGCGGCGGCCAGCTGGCGGCCGGCGCGATCGAACTCATCGGCGGAGAGCTGGTCGGCCCGGACCTCGCGGGCCGCCTCGATGGCCAGTTCCGCACGCTCGATGCGTTCGGAAGGCGGCGGCAGGCTGGCACAGGCGGCGAGCAGCAGCACGCCGAGACCGGTGAAAACGCGAGGGATTCGATAGATTTTTCGCGGCGATGGTGTCATAACGGACCTTCGGGGCAGGGCACGGGTTGCCTGAATGCTATGGTGTTGTTTCGCCCGCGCGCATGCAACAGCGCCGGCGGACCTGGGGATCGTTTGGGGGTTCTAGCGTATGGACATCGGCTACTTCCTGAAGCTGATGACGGAAAAGAATGCATCGGACATGTTCCTGACCACGGGGGCCCCGGTGCACATCAAGGTCGAGGGCAAGCTCTACCCGCTGGGCAGCACCGGCCTGCCGGCCGGCATGGTCAAGAAGATCGCCTACTCGCTGATGGACGAGGGCCAGGTCCCGGTCTTCGAGCGCGACCTGGAATTCAACATGGCCATCGCGGTGAAGGACGCCGGGCGCTTCCGCGTCAACGTCTTCAAGCAGCGCGGCGAGGTCGGCATGGTGATCCGCGCGATCAAGAGCGACATCCCGACCATCGAGCAGCTCAAGCTGCCGGCGATCCTCAAGGACATCATCTCCGAACCGCGCGGCCTGGTGCTGGTGGTGGGCTCCACCGGCTCGGGCAAGTCGACCTCGCTGGCGGCGATGATCGACCACCGCAACAGCACCCAGACCGGCCACATCCTCACCATCGAGGATCCGATCGAGTTCCTGCACCGGCACAAGAAGTCGCTGGTGAACCAGCGCGAGGTCGGCATGGACACCCACGCCTTCCACAACGCGCTCAAGAACGCGATGCGCGAGGCGCCCGACGTCATCCTGATCGGCGAGATCCTCGACGCGACCACGATGGAGGCCGCGATCTCGTTCGCCGAGACCGGCCACCTGTGCCTGGCCACCCTGCACTCCAACAACGCCGACCAGACGCTGGAGCGCATCCTGAACTTCTTCCCGGAGTCGGCGCACAAGAACGTGCTGATGAACCTGTCGCTGAACCTCAAGGCGGTCATCAGCCAGCGCCTGGTCACCGGCAAGGACGGCAAGCGCCTGCCCGCCGTCGAGATCCTCATCAACACGCCGATGATCCGCGACCTGATGCGCCGTGGCCAGGTGCACGAGATCAAGGAGGCCATGGACAAGTCGCTGCAGGACGGCATGCAGACCTTCGACCAGGCCCTGTTCAAGCTGTACAAGGACGGCAAGATCGAGCTCGAGGAGGCGCTGCGCAAGGCCGACTCGCGCGATGGCCTGGCGCTGAAGATCCGCCTGACCGAGGCCGGCGGCGCCAGCGAGCACGACCCCTACGCCGACGTCTTCACCGGCGACGACAACACCAACTACTGATCCTCCCCCCGGCGGGGCTCCAGCGGCAACGCGCCCCGGGCTCAGGTGCCCGATGGCGCGTCGGGCTGGTTCTCCGGCAGCGCACGCTGGAAGGCCTCCAGGGCCAGGCAGGCCTCGTCGATGCGGCGGATGGTCGGGTACGGGTCCAGGTCGACACCGAAGCGCCGGGCGTTGTACAGCTGCGGCACCAGGACGCAATCCGCCAGTCCCGGGGCATCACCCTCGCAGAAGCCGCCGGTCGCCGGACTGTCGACCAGCAGCGACTCCAGGGCGCGCAGGCCCTCGCCGATCCAGTGCCGGACCCACAGTTCGCGCTCGGCCTGGGGCACGCTCCAGGTCTTCTCGAAGAACTGCAGCACGCGCAGGTTGTTGAGCGGGTGGATCTCGCAGCCCACCAGCTGGGCCAGCCCGCGCACGCGGGCGCGGTCGCGGGCGGTCGGTGGCAGCAGGGCGTGCCCGGGCCAGGTCTCGTCGATGTACTCGATGATCGCCATCGACTGGCGGACCAGCCGCTGGCCGTGCCTGAGCGTGGGGACGAGCTCCTGCGGGTTGACCTCGCGGTAGGCCTCGGCGTGCTGCTCGCCGCCGTCGCGCACCAGGTGGACCGCCTCGGTGCGGTAGGCCAGGCCCTTGAGGTTGAGCGCGATGCGCACCCGGTAGGCGGCGCTGGAGCGCCAGTAGCTGTAGAGCGTGAGGTCGTCGGTCACGATTCTGGGCACCCCTGTCTGCCCGTCCGCCGGCCGCTTGGGCGCGGACGTGTCCGGACACGGTAGCGCGGCCGGCCCCCGGAGGAAAGCCGGCCGCCCGGAGGCTCAGCCGCGATCGATGCGCTGGTCGATGGCGCCGAAGAGGCTGTGGCCGTCGCGGTCGAACATCTCGATGCGCACGCGGTCGCCGAAGGCCATGAACGGCGTGCTTGGCTTGCCCTGCTCCAGGGTCTCCACGGTGCGCCGCTCGGCGAAGCACGAGGCGCCCAGCGAGGTGTCCTGGTTGGCCACGGTGCCCGAGCCGACGATGGTACCGGCCGACAGCGGCCGGGTCTTCGCGGCGTGGGCGACGAGCTGGGCGAAGTCGAACTGCATGTCGACGCCGGCTTCCGGCGCGCCGAACCACTCGCCATTGACGTGGGTGACCAGCGGCAGGTGGACCTTGTTGCCCTGCCAGGCCGTGCCCAGCTCGTCGGGGGTGATGAACACCGGGCTGAGCGCCGAGCGCGGCTTGGACTGCAGGAAGCCGAAGCCCTTGGCCAGCTCGCCCGGGATCAGGCCGCGCAGCGAGACGTCGTTGACCAGGCCGACGAGCTGGATGTGGCCGGCGGCCTGCTCAGGCGTGGCGCCCATCGGCACGTCGTCGGTCACCACCACGATCTCGGCCTCCAGGTCGATGCCATGGGCCTCGTCGGGCACCAGCACCGGGTCCAGCGGGCCGTAGAAACCGGCGCTGGTGGCCTGGTACATCAGCGGGTCGGTGTAGAAGCTTTCCGGCACCTCGGCGCCACGGGCGCGGCGCACGCGCTCCACGTGCGGCAAGTAGGCCGAGCCGTCGACGAACTCGTAGGCGCGCGGCAGCGGTGCCGCCAGGGCGGCATGGTCGAGGTCGAAGGCCCCTTCGGCCGCACCGGCCTGCAGCTGTTCGTACAGGGCATTGAGCCGCGGTGCGGCATTCGACCAGTCCTCCAGCGCCTGCTGCATCGTGGCGGCGATGCCGGTGGCGCGCACGGCACGGGTGAGGTCGCGGGAGACCACGACCAGGGTGCCGTCGCGGCCCCCTTCCTTCAGCGATCCAAGCTTCATTGCATTCTCCAGGTGGACAGGGGGTGTCAGCGGGTGGGCGGCGCGAAGTGGCGCTGCAGGCCCGACCAGCAGTCGATGTAGCCGGCCTGGCGGAAGCCGGCGTCGAGCGCCTGCGCCACGGGCCGGATCACATGCCGGGACTCGAACATGAAGGCCATGGTGTCGGTGACGACGTCGGGCTTGGACAGGTCGGCGCTGGAGGCCTTCTCGAAGGTGGCCGCGTCCGGCCCGTGGCCGGTCATGCAGTTGTGCAGGCTGGACCCGCCCGGCACGAAACCCTCGGCCTTGGCGTCGTAGGCACCGTGCACCAGCCCCATGAACTCGCTGGCCACGTTGCGGTGGAACCACGGCGGCCGGAAGGTGTCGCGCATCGCCAGGATGCGCGGCGGGAAGATCACGAAGTCGAGGTTGCTCACGCCCTCGGAGTCGCTGGGCGAATGCAGGACCAGGAAGATGCTCGGGTCGGGGTGGTCGAAGCTGATCGAGCCGATCGTGTTGAAGCGTCGCAGGTCGTAGCGGTAGGGCGCGTAGTTGCCGTGCCAGCCGACCACGTCCAGCGGCGAGTGGCCGATGTCCGCGCGCCACAGGCCGCCCTGGAACTTCGCCACCAGCTCGAAGTCGCCCTCGAGGTCCTCGAAGGCGGCCTCCGGCGTCTGGAAGTCGCGCGGGTTGGCCAGGCCGTTGGAGCCGATCGGGCCGAGGTCGGGCAGCTTCAGCAACGCACCGAAGTTCTCGCAGACATACCCCCGGGCCTCGCCGTCGGGCAGGACCACCCGGAAGCGGATGCCACGCGGCAGCACCGCGATCTGCTGCGGCTCGACCTCGACCACGCCCAGCTCGGTGTCGATCCTCAGCCGGCCGTGCTGCGGCACCACCAGCATCTCGGCGTCGGCGTTGTAGAAGAACCGCCCCTGCATGGAGCGGTTGGCGGCGTAGAGGTGGATGCCGATGCCCCCGGCCGAGGGGCCGCCGTTGCCGGCCATGGTGAACAGGCCCTCGACGAAGTCGGTGGGCGCCTGCGGCATCGGCGGCGGGCTCCAGCGCATCTGCTCGGGCGTGACCGGACCGGTGCCGAAATCGTTGTGGAAGCGAGCCTGCGCCAGCGCCGAGAACGCGCCGTGCACCGCCGCGGGCCGGATCCGGTACAGCCAGCTGCGCCGGTTGGCGTGGCGGGGGGCGGTGAAGGCGGTCCCGGACACCTGCTCGGCGTAGAGGCCGTGCGCGACGCGCTGGGGTGAATTGCGCCCCTCGGGCAGGGTGCCGGGCACCGCCTGGGTCGCGAACTCGTTGCCGAACCCGCTCATGTAGCCCCGGGACTTCAGTGATGCGCTGCTGGATTCGCTCATTTCACGGTTCCATTTCAGGTTCGTTCAGCCTAGCCTTCACCTGCGTGGTTCACGCAACCATCACACCAAGACACAGGAGAGACCCGATGCACGCAGGCAACAGCCCGGTCCAGCAGATCATGCGGCCACTGGTGGACGGCAAGTTCTGGATGAAGCTCCTCGGCGTGGTCTGGATCATCATGGGCGCGCTGCAGGCCCTCACCATCATCGGCATCCTGTGGGCCTGGATCCCGATCTGGCTGGGCGTGCTGACCTTCCAGGCCGCCTCGGCCGCCGAACAGGCCATGACCACCGACGACCCGGTCGCCGCCACCCGCGCCACCGACAAGCTGCGCGTGTTCTTCCTGATCCAGGGCATCCTGCTGCTGATCGGCCTGCTGCTCATCGTGGCGGTGATGCTGATGGGCGGTCTGGCGGCCATCGCCGGCCTGGCCGGCTCGGGCTACTGAGCCCCGGCCCACCCCGCCCCGCCGCGTCCCGCGGCGGGGCGCCGGCAGCCGCTCAGAGCACGCCGCGCTTCATCTGATCGCGCTCGATGGACTCGAACAGGGCCTGGAAGTTGCCCTCGCCGAAGCCCTCGTTGCCCTTGCGCTGGATGATCTCGAAGAAGATCGGCCCGATCGCGTTCTGGGTGAAGATCTGCAGCAGCTTGCGCTGCTTGGTCTCCGGGTCGGCGTCGATGAGGATCTTGTTCTTCGCCAGGCGTGCCACGTCCTCGCCGTGGTTCGGGATGCGCTCGGGAATCAGCTCGAAATAGGTGTCCGGCGTGTCGAGGAACTCGATGCCCTGCGCCCGCATCGCCTCGACGGTCGCGTAGATGTCGTCGGTGAAGCAGGCGATGTGCTGGATGCCCTCGCCCTTGTAGGCGTCGAGGTACTCGTTGATCTGGCTCTTGGGGTCGGAGGACTCGTTGAGCGGGATGCGCACGATGCCGTCCGGCGCGGTCATCGCCTTGGACACCAGGCCGGTCTTGGCGCCCTTGATGTCGAAGTAGCGGATCTCGCGGAAGTTGAACAGTCGCTCGTAGTAGTCCGACCACTTGCGCATGTTGCCGAAGAAGAGGTTGTGCGTGAGGTGGTCGATGAAGGTCAGGCCGAAGCCCTTCGGGTCCTGGTCGGCGCCCGGGATCGGCTCGTAGTCGGCCTCGTAGGGGTTGCCGGTGCTGGGCACCAGGTAGAGCATGCAGTCGCCGATGCCCTTGATGACCGGGGCGTCGATGACCTTCGTGTCGGCCTTGTGGTCGATGGCCTCGCCGCCGTTGGAGACCACGGTGTCGAAGACGGTGGCGACGGGCCGGTCGAAGCGGATCGCGAAGCCCGAGGCGCAGGGGCCGTGCTTGGCGGCGAAGTCGGCGGCGAACGACTCCGGGTCCTCGTTGACGATGAAGTTCACGCCGCCCTGGCGGTAGACGGTGATCTCGCGGCTGCGGTGCTTGAGCACGGCGGAGAAGCCCATCGCCTTGAAGTAGGCGTGCAGGTCGAGCTCGCTGCCGACGGGCACGGCGAACTCGACGAACTCGAAGCCGTTGATACCCATGGGGTTCTCGAAGGTGGTCGGCTGCATGCCGAGGTTGGGCTGTGCGCTCATGCGGTCCTCCTGGTGTGCTCGGGGCGCGGCTTGCGCCCGGGGTCCCTGTCGTTATAGTTTCATCTGTAACTATTTGCAAGTGGCGCCGCACCATGGATTCCCGCCCCGACGCCGAGCCCCGGCTCGACCTCGAACACTTCCTGCCCTACCGCCTCAGCGTGCTGTCGAACCGCCTCAGCAACGCGATCGCGGCCAGCTACCAGCAGCGCTTCGGCCTGTCGGTGACCGAGTGGCGCGTGCTGGCCGTGGTCGGCCGCTACCCGGGCATCTCCGCCGGCGAGGTCGCCGAGCGCACCGCCATGGACAAGGTCGCCGTCAGCCGCGCGGTGAATGCCCTGCTGGCGGCCGGGCGGCTGGTGCGCGGCGTGGACGCCGGCGACCGCCGCCGCTCGGTGCTGCGGCTTTCAGACGACGGCCAGGCCATTCACGCCCAGGTCGTGCCCGCGGCGCTGGCCTTCGAGCGGGCCCTGCTGGCCTCGCTGGACCCGACCGCGCGCGACGCGCTGGACCGCCTGCTCGACGCGCTCGATGCCAACGCCCAAAGCGCCCGCGATGCCCTCTAGACTGGCCCGATGAGCTACGTCCAGACCCTGCGCGGCACCGCCTCGGGGCGGCACTACGACCCCGACACCCCGATCAACCTCGACCCGCTCGACGGCCGTCCGCTGGAGATGGTGCTGGACCTGGAACGGCTGGCCCGCGAGCGTCCCGACGCGGCCTGGTACGACCCGTCGCGGCGCGACATGTGGCGCTTCGGCGGCCTCATGGCCCTGGACGTCACCGACCCCGGCGACGCCCGGCACATCGTCCCGCTCGGGGAGGGTGCCACCCCGCTGCTGGACCTGGGCACCCTCGAGGCCGCAGCCCGCGGCCGGTTCCGGCTCTCGCTCAAGGACGAGGGCCGCCACCACCCCGGCCACGGCGGCAACCCCACCCACAGCTTCAAGGACCGCGGCATGGCCATGGTGGTGGCTCAGGCGCGGCGGCTGGGCCTGCGCCGGCTGGCGGTCCCCACCCAGGGCAATGCCGGTGATTCGCTGGTGCGCTACGCCCTGGCCGGCGGACTCGACGTGGTCGTGGCCATGCCCGAGGACACGCCGATGCCGATCCTGGGCCAGGTGGCCGCGATGGCGCGCATCCACCCCGACCGGGTCCGGCTCGAGCTGGTCCAGGGCACGATCCGCGAGGCCTTCGCCCTGCTCCGGGACCGCTACCTGTCCGAGGGCTGGTTCAACGTCGCCACCTTCCAGGAGCCTGGCTGGCGGATCGAAGGCAAGAAGTCGCTGGGCCTGGAGCTGGCCGAGCCCGCCGCACCCGGTCAACCGTGGCGGCTGCCCGAGGTGGTCGTCTACCCCACCGGCGGCGGCACCGGCGTGCTGGGCATGTGGAAGGCCTGGGACGAACTCCAGGCGCTGGGCCTGATCGACGGACGCCGGCCACGCATGGTCTGCGTCCAGTCCGAGGCGACCACGCCGCTGGTCGACGCCTTCGCATCCGGTGCCGCCGACACCACCGCGGTGGAGGCCGGCCGCACCCTGTGCACCGGTCTCAACGTCCCCGGCGGGGTGGGCCACTTCCGGGTACTGGAGATCATCCGCGCCAGCGGGGGCGCCGCGCTGGCCTGCAGCGAGGACGACACCGCGGCGATGCTGTCGCGGGTCTGGCAGCGGCACCGGATCTGGATCAGCCCCGAGGGTGCCGCCTGCCTGGCCGTGCTGGACCGGCTCGACGACCTGGGGCTGGTGCGTCCCGGCGACCACGTGGTCGCGGTCAACACCGGCTCGCTGGAGAAGTACCTGCCCGACCTGCGCCACCTGCTGTGACCTGCACGCCCGGCCGCCGGCACGCTACAGTGCGGCCGATCCGACCCTGGGGGACGCCGTACCGATGACCACTGTGACCGCCGGCGCCCTGCCGCGCCCGACGCCGATCCAGCGCTGGCTGGTGCTGCTGTTCATCAGCCTGGCCATGTTCGGCAACTACTACGTCTACGACGCGCTGGGCCCGGTCATCGACCTGCTGCACGACCAGCTGGGCTACAGCCAGCGCCAGACCGGTTTCCTCGTGTCGATCTACAACGCCGGCGCGATCCTGGCGCTGTTCATCTGCGGCTTCGCCATCGACCGCTACGGCACCCGGCCGGTGCTGCTGGTGTCGGCGGTGCTGTGCCTGCTGGCCGGCGTGCTCATCGCCGTGAGCGGCGACTACCGGGTCATGCTCTCGGGCCGCTTCATGCTGGGCCTGGGTGCCGAGCCGATGATCGTGGCCGCCACCACGGTGCTGGCGAAGTGGTTCAAGGGCAAGGAACTCAGCTTCGCCTTCGGCATGAACCTGGCCATCTCACGGCTGGGCTCGGCGTCGGCGGACTGGTCCACCGGCTTCGCCCGGCCGCTGTACGAGAGCTGGCAGGACCCGCTGTGGCTGGCGACGGCGATCACCGGCATCTGCGTGGCCGGTGCGATGCTGTACTGGATCATGGAAAAGCGCGCGCAGGGTCGATTCGACCTGGGCGAGGACCCGGAAACGGAGAAGCTGAAATTCGGCGAGATGTTCCTGTTCGGCCGCGCGTTCTGGTACGTCGTCGCACTGTGCGTGGTGTTCTACGCGGTGGTCTTCCCGTTCCGCACCTTCGCCATCAACTACTTCCAGCAGGCCCACGGCCTGGAGCGCGAGGCCGCCGGCCTGCTCAGCAGCCTGCTGCCGCTGGCCGCCATCGTCGCCACCCCGCTGTTCGGCCTGTGGGTGGACCGGGTCGGGCGACGATCCCTGTTCATGGCCGTCGGCGCGCTGGTGATGCTGCCCATCTTCCTCGGCGTGGCCTACCTGCCGCCGGGCCCTGAGATCGCCTTCACGCTGCCGTGGTCGGACGCCGAGCCGACGATGATCCCGCTGACCCTGCTGCTGATGATGCTGCTGCTGGGCGGTGTGTTCTCGCTGATCCCGGCGGTCATGTGGCCCTCGGTGGCCTACATCGTCGACCAGCGACGACTGGGCTCGGCCTATGCGCTGATGACGCTGTGCCAGCAGGCCGGGTGGTTCTTCGTGCCCATGGCCGTGGGCGCGCTCAACCAGCACCATGCCGCCGGGCCGGACAACCCCGCCGGCTACGTCCCGACGATGTGGCTGTACACGGGCCTGTGCCTGGTAGGCCTGTTCTTCGCCTGGCGGCTGTGGGCGTTCGAACGCGGCCCCCAAGGCCACGGCCTGGACACGATCACCAGCCGCTCCGGCGCGCACTAGCACCGCGCGCCTGTCCTGCACTCCCCACCCGGCACGTGCTGTAGTGTGCTGGACGCCGAACCCGACCCGCCGCCACCTGAACCGGAGATCCCGATGCGCTCACTCACACTCGCCGCCCTGGGCCTGCTGCTGGCCGCCCCGCTGTCGGCCGCCGACCCCAACATCGAGCCCGGCGAATGGGAGGTCACCTCGCGCGTCACCACCACCGGCTTCATGCCGATGCCCGAGCAGAGCACCACCGAGACCCAGTGCATCCGGGCCGAGGACGTCACCGCCGACGCGCTGATGGCACTGCCGGTCGAGGATGGCTGCGAGATCACCCAGCGCGAGAGCGGTCGCGACCGCGCCACCCTGGCCTGGCGCTGCGACATGAACCAGGGCGGGATGCGGATGCAGGCCGATGGCCGCGCCGACATGCGCTTCAACGGCGACCGCAGCGACGGCACCATGGACATGAAGATGACCACGCCGATGGGCGACATGGACATCCGCGGGGTCATCACCGGACGCCGCATCGGCGACTGCTGAGCCCCACGGCGGGCTCACTGCCGGTCGGGCTACAATCCCGGCCATGAAGACGCAGCCCTCCCCCTTCCGCCTGTGGCCGGTGGCGCTGGTGCCGCCGGTCGTCTCCCTGCTGTTCGCCGGCTATGCCGGCACCCGCGAGGGCGCCGGCTTCGACTGGCGCCTGCCGGTGGCTGGCCTCGCGCTGGGCGTGCTGGTGTTCGCCGCCAGCGTCGGCTACGCGCTGTGGTCGCGCAGCCGCGGCGAGTCCGACACCCACACCCGGCCGATGCGCCTGGTCGAGAGCCCGGTCGTCTGGGTGCCGCCGATCGTGCTCGTCGCCATCGTGCTGACCTTCGTGTTCAACCAGCAATAGCGGCGTCTGCGCCGCACAACGCACAAGGGGCCCTCGCGGGCCCCTTGTGCGTTGGTGCATGCCGCCCCGGTCAGCCGGCGGGGTAAACGTAGCTCGAGCCCACGCCCAGGGGGATGCCCAGGGCCCAGAAGCCGAGCAGGAACAGGGTCCAGGTGACCAGGAAGGTGACCGAGAACGGCAGCATCAGGGCGATCAGTGTGCCGATGCCGCTGGCCTTCACGTAGCGCTGGCAGAACACCACGATCAACGGGAAGTAGGGCAGCAGCGGGGTGATGATGTTGGTGCTGGAGTCACCGACGCGGTAGGCCGCCTGGGTCAGGTCCGGCGAGATGCCCAGCTGCATCAGCATCGGCACCATGATCGCGCCGATCAGCGCCCACTTCGCCGAGGCCGAGCCGACCATCAGGTTCACGAAGCCCGACAGCAGCACGATGCCCACCAGGGTCAGCGACATGTGCAGGCCCATCGCCTGCAAGGCGTTGGCACCCTTGATCGCCAGCAGCACGCCGAGGTTGGACTGGGCGAAGGCGTAGATGAACTGCGCGGCGAAGAAGGCCAGGACGATGTAGTAGCCCATGCCGCTCATCGCCTTGGTCATGCCCTCGACCACGTCCCGGTGGGTCCTCACCGTGCCGGCGACCATGCCGTAGATGACGCCGGGGATCAGGAAGAAGACGAAGATCAGCGCCACGATCGACTGCATCACCGGCGCGGTGAAGGTCAGCAGCCGGTGCGCGTTGGCCGCGGCCGCGCCCTCCGGGTCGCCCCAGGGCGAGGTCTCCGGGATCAGCGACAGGGCGAACAGCAGCACGGCGACGAACATCCCGGCCAGCGCCCACAGCAGGCCCTTCTTCTCGCGCGCGGCCAGCGGCGACATCTTCGGCATGTCGGCGGTGTCCCCGTCCACGGCCGTGCCCTTCAGGCGCGGCTCGATGACCCGGTCGGTCAGGAACCAGCCCACGGCGATGACCAGGAAGGTCGAGGCCGTGGTGAAGACGTAGTTGTTGAGCGGGCTGATCTCCATCGCCGGGTCGATGATCCGGGCCGCCTCCTGGGTCAGGCCGGCCAGCAGCGGGTCGAGGCTGGAGGGCACGAAGAAGGTGGCCGAGAAGCCGCCGGAGACGCCGGCGAAGGCCGCCGCGATGCCGGCCAGCGGATGCCGCCCGGCGGCGTAGAAGATCACCGCCCCCAACGGGATGACCAGCACGTAGCCGGCATCCACGGCGACGTGACTGAGCACGCCCACCGCGATCAGCGCCGGGGTCAGCAGCTGCATCGGCGTCACCGACAGGATCGCGCGCAATCCGGCGTTGATGAAGCCGGTGTGCTCGGCCACGCCCAGGCCCAGCATCGCCACCAGCACCACGCCCAGCGGGGCGAAGCTGGTGAAGGTGCGGACCATGTCGGCCATGAACTGGGTCAGCGACGAGCCGGCCAGCAGGCTGTTGACCACCACCGGCTGGCCGCTGCGCGGGTCGATCTCGGTGAAGCTGACGTTGGCCAGGATCGCCGACAGCGCCCAGACCACGAACATCAGCAGCAGGAACAGCACCGCCGGGTCGGGCAGCTTGTTGCCGACGCGCTCGATCGCGTCCAGGGAACGGGTCACCCAGGTCTTGGGCGGTTCGGCGGCCAGGTTCGGGTCCGACATGCGGCGTCCTCGGTCAGTGGATGGCGACGGCCCGCCCGGCGGGCCACGCGGCATCCTAGCAGGCGGTTTGCCCCGCGTTCAGCCCTACAGCCGGGTACGGACGTCGAGCAGCTCCGGGAAGAAGGTCAGCTCCAGCGCCTGCTTGAGGAAGCCCACGCCGGACGAGCCGCCGGTGCCGCGGCGGTAGCCGATGATGCGCTCGACCGTCTTCATGTGCCGGAAGCGCCACATCTGGAAGTTCTGCTCGATGTCGAGCAGCTGCTCGCACAGCGCGTAGGCGTCCCAGTGCCCCTGGTGGTCGCGGTAGATCGCCTCGAACACCGGCACCAGCGCCTCGGTGCGGCGGTGCGGCTGGCGCACGTCGCGCTCCAGCAGCGCCTGCGGCACCGGGTGGCCGCGGCGGGCCAGGTGGCGCAGCACCTCGTCGTAGAGGCTGGGCGCGGCCAGCGCCGCCTCCAGCTCGGCATGGGCGGCCGGCTCGTGTTCGAACAGCCGCAGCATGCCCGCGTTCTTGTTGCCCAGGGTGAACTCCACCAGCCGGTACTGCAGCGACTGGAAGCCGGAGGAGTCGCCGAGGTCGTCGCGGAACTGCAGGTACTCGCTGGGGGTGAGGGTTTCCAGCACCGACCACTGCTCGAACAGCTGGCGCTGGACCTGCTTCACCCGCGCCAGGACCTTCTGGGCCACGCCCAGGTCGTCCTCGCGCAGCGCCGCCAGCGCCGCGCGCAGCTCGTGGATGATCAGCTTCAGCCACAGCTCGCTGACCTGGTGCTGGATGATGAACAGCATCTCGTCGTGGTGCGGCGGGTCGCTGACCGGGCTCTGTGCCGAGAGCAGGCGGTCGAGCTGGAGGTAACCGCCGTAGCTGATGCGGTCGCGCAGGTCGGTGGTGATGTCCTTTTCGAGCTCGCGCTGGTTGTCGTCCTGTCCCATGGCCTGGCGTGATGTCCGGGTGAAAGCGCCATGGTAGGTCAAGCGCCGCGCCGCGGCGAACTGTCACCGGGCTGCAGCCTGCCGCGGCTATCATGCCCGCGGTCGTGGATGGAACCGACCACCGGCACCCCTTTCCAAGACCCGTGCCGGGCGCGGCAGGACGTCCGCCCCAACCTGCATTGAAAAGGGGAGTTTTCTCATGCGTTCCACCTGTCTGGGCGGCCTTGTGCTCGCCCTCGGGGCCCTGTGGGCCTCACCGGCCAGCGCCGAGCTGGTCATCAGCCAGATCTACGGCGGTGGCGGCAACGCCAACGCCGTCTACACCCATGACTTCGTCGAGCTGTTCAACGCCGGCGACGCGCCGGCCACGCTCGACGGCCTGTCGCTGCAGTACGGCTCGGCGACCGGCAACTTCGGCTCCAACGACGCCCTGATCACGGCACTGCCGGCGCAGACCCTGCTGCCGGGCCAGTACTTCCTGATCCAGCTGGCGCGCGGCAACAACGACTTCCTGGACCTGCCCGACCCGGATCTGACCGGCGACACCAACGCCGCGGCCGCCAACGGCAAGTTCGCCCTGGTCACCGGCACCGGTGCCCTGGGCTGCAGCAACACCTGCAGCCCCGCGCAGCTCGCCCGCATCGTCGACCTGGTCGGCTACGGCACCGCCAACGCCTTCGCCGGCGCGTCGGCCGCGCCGGCCGCGGCCAACGACACCGCCGTGGTCCGCGCCGACGCCGGCTGCCGCAACACCCCCGACAACGGCCTGGACTTCTTCATCGCCACGCCTGCGCCGCGCGACAGCGCCTCCACGCGCAACCCGTGCAGCGGCGATCCGGACAACCCGCAGCTGTCGGTGAACAGCGTCAGCCTGCCCGAGGGCGACGAGGGCATCACCGTCTTCGACTTCACCGTGACCCTGTTCCCGGCCATCGGCACCGACGTGAGCTTCGACATCGCCACCGCCGACGGCACCGCCGTGGCCGGGGTCGACTACGCCGCGCGCAGCGAGACCGACGTGGTCATCCCGGCCGGCGAGACGGTCTGGACCTTCTCCGTGGACGTCCTCGGCAACACCATCCCGGAGCCGGACAAGACCTTCTTCGTGAACCTGTCCAACGCCCAGGGCGCCACGATCACCGTCGCCCAGGGCACCGGCACCATCGAGAACGACGACTTCGCCCTGACCCCGATCAGCGCCATCCACGGCGAGCAGATCGGCTCGCCGCTGCTCGGCCAGCCGGTGGTGGTCGAAGGCATCGTCACCGCCCGCCGCAACAACGGCTTCTTCGTGCAGACGCCGGACGGCCAGGGCGACGGCAACCCGGCCACCTCCGAGGGCCTGTTCATCTTCACCGGCAACAACAACGTGCCCGCCGAGGCCGCCAACGGCAATCGGGTCCGGGTGCAGGGCACGGTGGCGGAGTTCCTGCCCGCCGGCACGCCCGACCAGCTGCCGCTGGTGCAGCTCACCGGCCCGGTGACCACGTTGCTGGAGACCGGCCTGGCCCTGCCCGCCCCGGTGCAGCTGACCCTGGCCGACCTCGACCCGGGCAACGACATCGCCTACCTGGAGCGCTACATCGGCATGCGCGTGGCCGCACCCGACCTGCAGGTCATCGCGCCGTCGCTGGGCAGCACCAACACCAACACCGGCACCGCCAGCAACAACGGCGTCTTCCAGGCCACCCACGTCGACCTGCCGCGCCCGTTCCGCGAGCCGGGCATCGGCGTGCTGGAGCTCACCCCGTTCCCCGACGGCGTGGAGCCGCCGGTGTTCGACACCAACCCCGAGCGCCTGCGCGTGCAGAGCAACGCCCAGCCCGGCGCCGAGAGTCTGCAGGTCAGCGTCGGCGACCGCGTCGAGGGCATCGTCGGTGTGCTCGACTACGGCTTCCGCACCTACACCCTGCTGCCCGACCCCGGCACCGCCACGGTCATCGAGCAGGCGCAGGTGCGCAACATCGAGCCCGCCGGTTCCCACGAGATCGCCGTGGGCACCTACAACCTGTTCAACCTGCCCGCCTCGCCGAACGCCCAGCGCCTGCTCAAGACCAGCCGGGCGATCTGCGAGGGCATGGGCGCCCCGGCCATCGTCGCGCTGCAGGAGTCCTTCGGCCCCGGAGCCATCAGCGCCCTGGCCGATGCGATCAACCAGAACCTGCCCGGCAGCTGCCCGGCCGGTGCCGACTACCGCTTCATCGCACCGCCCAACCCCAACGGCAGCATCCAGCTGGCCCTGCTCTACGACGTCGGCCTCAACGCCGCCGGCCTGCCGCGCGCGCAGCTGGAGAGCTTCGAACTGGTCGGCGTCGCCGACCGGGTCGACAACCCCGACGGCAGCCAGTCGGTGCTCAACGACCGGCCGCCGCTGGTGGCCGAGATGACCGCGTCGACCGACAGCGGCGAGACCGTCGGGCTCACCGTGATCAACGTCCACCAGCGCTCGCTGATCGGCGTCAACAGCCTCGCCGCCGGCCCGTCGGGCTGGCCCACCGAGGGTGAGCGGGTCCGCGACAAGCGCCTGCGCAGCGCGCTGTGGCTGGCCGGCTACCTCGAGCAGCGCCAGTCCGACGACCCCGAGCGTCCGGTGCTGGTGCTCGGCGACTTCAACGCCTTCGAGTTCAGCGACGGCTTCGTCGACGTGCTCGGCATCCTGACCGGCTTCCCGGCGTCCGCCGACGAGGTGCTGCTGCACGCCGGGTCGCCGGTGCAGGTGCCGCTGCTGAACCTGGTGCTGACCGTGCCCGAGGACGACCGCTACTCCTTCGTCTTCGACGGCAGCGCCCAGGTTCTCGACCACATCCTCGCCAACGCCGCCACCCTGGAGCGCTTCGAGGACGTGCGCATGGCCTACGCCCGCATCAACGCCGACTTCGCCATCGCCCTGTTCGGCGACGGCGAATCCCCGGCGCGGGCGTCGGACCACGACCCGGCGGTGGCCTTCCTGCGGGTCGCCGAAGCACCGCCGATGGTCGCCGACGCGCGGCTGACCGGCACCACGATGCGCGGCCGCCCCGGCGTCACCGGCACGGTGATCCCGATGAGCGCGGAGCTGACCAACATCGGGCCCGATGGCCTGGTCGACCCGGTCGTGCGCCTCGCCCTGGCCGGCACCACCGACCCCATCTCGGCCGAGGGGCCGGAGGGCTGGACCTGCGACGCCCCGGTCGTCGACGGTGACGGGCAGGCGGTGGAGTGCCGTCTCGACGGCCTGCTCCCGACCGGGCAGCGCGCCGGCTTCACACTGCTGTGGGACAGCCAGCCCTCCCCCAGCGCGGTGCCGGTGACCTTCTCCGGCTCGGTCGACGCCCTGAGCCAGGACCCCAACCCGGGCAACAACAGCTTCCAGACCCGGACCACGGCCCTGCCCGCGCGCCCGTAACGCCTGCTTCACGCCGAACCGGGGGCGCGTCCGCATGGGCGCGCCCCTTTTCATGCCGGCGTGAAATGCAAGTCGCAGCGCAGCTTGCCAAGCCCCGGCCCGCTTGTTACCAATCGGGGTCGGCTTTCTGGAGAGTGCCGTGACCACACGATTCGACATCGAGTACCTGCGCGTGCTCGGCCCCGACGGCAGGCTCGTCGGCAAGAACCCGCCCGCCCTGGCGAAGGACACCGACCGCCTGGTCGAGCTGTACCGGCAGATGCTCCGGGTGCGCACCTTCGACACCAAGTCCGTGGCGCTGCAGCGCACCGGCAAGCTGGGCACCTACGCCAGCTGCCTGGGGCACGAGGCGGCCCACGTGGGCATCGGTGCGGCGATGCGGCCCGAGGACGTCTTCGCACCCAGCTACCGCGAGTACGGCGCCCAGTTCATGCGCGGGGTGAAGCCGCGCGAGGTGCTGATGTACTGGGGCGGCGACGAACGCGGCAATGATTTTTCCGGCCCGAAACACGACTACCCCTGGTGCGTGCCCATCGGCACCCAGTGCCTGCACGCCGCCGGCGCCGCGCTGGCGTTCAAGCTGCGCGGCGAGAAGCGCGTGGGCGTGGCCTGCGTCGGCGACGGCGGCAGTTCCAAGACCGACACCTACGCCGCGATCAATTCCGCCGGCGCCTACGGCGCGCCGTTCGTGCTGTGCATCATCAACAACCAGTGGGCGATCTCGGTGCCGCGCCGTGCCCAGACCGGGGCCCCGACCCTGGCCCAGAAGGGCCTGGCCGGCGGCCTGCACTGCCTGCAGGTCGACGGCAACGACATCATCGCCGTGGTCGCCGCCATGGAGGAGGCCTGCGAGCGCGCCCGCCGCGGCGACGGCGGCACGGTGCTGGAGCTGGTCACCTACCGCCTGTCCGACCACACCACCGCCGACGACGCCCGCCGCTACCGCCCCGACGACGAGGTCAAGGCGGCCTGGGAGGAGGAGCCGCTCAAGCGCATCAAGGCCTACCTGGTGGCGAAGAAGGCCTGGAACGAGAAGAAGGAGCAGGCCTGGAAGGCCGAGTGCGGCGCCACCGTCGACGAGGAGGTCAACGCCTACCTGGCGACGAAGGTGCAGCCGATCGAGTCGATCTTCGACCACCTCTACGCCGACATGCCCGAGGACCTGGCGCGGCAGCGCCAGCAGGCACTGGACTGGGAGGCGCGCAGGTAATGGCCGCGATCACGCTGATCGAAGCGATCACCCAGGCCCTGGCCTGGGAAATGAAGCACGACGATTCCGTGCTGGTGCTGGGCGAGGACGTGGGCGTCAACGGCGGCGTGTTCCGCGCCACCGCCGGCCTGCAGCAGAGCTTCGGCGACAGCCGCGTGCTCGACACGCCGCTGGACGAGACCACCATCGCCGGGCTGACCGTCGGCCTGGCCTCGCAGGGCATGAAGCCGGTGGCCGAGGTCCAGTTCGACGGCTTCGTCTATCCGATGCTCGACCACATCGTCTGCCACGCCGCGCGCTTCCGCAGCCGCACCCGCGGCCGCCTGACCTGCCCGATGGTGCTGCGCGTGCCCTGGGGCGGCGGCATCCGCGCCCCGGAGCACCACTCCGAGGCCAACGAGGCGATGTTCACCAACGTCCCGGGCCTGCGCGTGGTGCTGCCCAGCTCGCCGGCGCGTGCCTACGGCCTGCTGCTGGCCGCGATCCGCGACCCGGACCCGGTCATCTACATGGAGCCCAAGCGCATCTACCGGCAGTACAAGGAGGAGGTGCCCGACGACGGCGAGGCGCTGCCGCTGGACGTGTGCTTCACCCTGCGCGACGGCACCGACGTGACCCTGGTGACCTGGGGCTCGCAGGTCAAGGAGTGCCTGGAGGCCGCCGATGCGCTGGCCGGCGAGGGCATCTCCGCCGAAGTCATCGACGTGGCCACGCTCAAGCCGCTGGACTTCGACACCATCGCCGAGTCGGTGGGCCGCACCGGCCGCGTGGTCATCGTCCACGAGGCCCCGAAGACCGCGGGCTTCGGCGCCGAGATCGCCGCGCGCGTGGCGGAGGAATGCGTCTACGACCTGCTCGCCCCGGTCGAGCGCGTGACCGGTTACGACACGCCGATCCCGCTGTTCCGACTGGAAATGAAGTACCTGCCCAGCGTCGAGAAGATCGTCGCCGCCGCCAAGCGCACGCTGGCGGCCAGCTGAGGACTGCAGAAGATGGCCGAGAAGAAATCCTTCCACCTGCCCGACCTGGGCGAGGGCCTGCCCGACGCCACCATCGTGGAGTGGTTCGTCAAGGTCGGCGAGACGATCCGGCTCGACGAGCCGCTGGTGTCCATGGAGACCGCCAAGGCGGTGGTCGAGGTGCCCGCGCCCTGCTCGGGCACGGTGCTCAAGCTCGCCGGCGCCGCCGGCGACGTCATCGAGACCGGGTCGGTGCTGGCCGAGTTCGAACTCGACCCGAAGCTGCCGCAGCGCGCCGACGCCGAGGACACCGGGCATTCGCACGGGCACAAGGGCGCCGGCAAGCCGACCCCGGCCGCGGACGACGGCGACACCGTGATCGCCTCCGACGACGGCGGTGAACTGGACACCGGCGACACGGCCCCGGCCGGGCGCGAGGACGCCGGCACCGTGGTCGGCGCGATGGAATCCAGCGACCGCGTGCACAGCGAGCAGGTCTCCGCCGCCGCCGGCGTCAAGGCGATGCCGGCGGTGCGGGCGCTGGCGCGCAAGCTCAAGGTCGACCTGACCCGGGTCAAGCCCTCGGGCGCCGGCGGCGTGGTCACCATGGCCGACGTCAAGCAGGCCGCCGCCGACGGCAGCGCCAGCGGCCCCGCACCGGCCACGGCCCGGCGCGAACCCGCGACCGCACCGCAGCCGGCCGCCGCAGCGCAGCGCACGCCGGTCTCCGCCAGCGGCCGGCCGATGGCCACGCGCCCGCCGCAGGCCGCTCCGGGCACCGGCCAGCCCGAGCAGCTCAAGGGCGTGCGCCGGAACATGGCCCGGGTCATGGCCGCCGCCCACGCCCAGGTCGTGGCCACCACCCTGGCCGACGACGCCGACATCCACGCCTGGACGCCGGGCAACGACATCACCGTCCGCCTGGTGCGCGCGATCGTGGTCGCCTGCAAGGCGGTGCCGGCGCTCAACGCCTGGTTCGACGGCGAGAAGCTGACCCGGACCCTGCACCCGCACGTGGACATCGGCATCGCCGTGGACACCGACGACGGCCTGTTCGTGCCGGCCCTGCGCAACGCCGACATGCTCGATGCGCGCGGCGTGCGCGAGGGTGTCAACCGGCTGCGCCAGCAGGTCATGGACCGGTCGATCCCGTCGACCGAGCTCTCCGGCTACACGATCAGCCTGTCGAACTTCGGCATGTTCGCCGGCCGCTACGCGACCCCGGTCGTGGTCCCGCCCTGCGTGGCCATCGTCGCCGCCGGCCGCGGCCGCCACCAGCTGGTGCCGGTGATGGGCGGGGTCGAGACCCACAGGATCATCCCGCTGTCGCTGACCTTCGACCACCGCGCCTGCACCGGCGGCGAGGCGGCGCGGTTCCTGCGGGCGATGCTGGACGACCTGGCGCTGCCGGGCTGAAGCCTGGGGCGGGAACGGGTCAAGGGGAGTGGGAAACGGGAGGGGCGCCGCCGGCGGCCTTAGCCACCCCTTACTCGCGGCTTAGTCTCGTTGGATTCCAATGGACTCCGCGCCCAGTCGGTCAATGATCGACTGGGCGACCGGACGCATCGCGTTGCAGCTCTGCATTGGCTCGACCAGTGAGCCGAATCCATCACGCTCTACTCTCGCTAGATAGGTCGCTCGGGCGGCTTCTGCCCTGCCGCCTACGTAAGCCCTCAATGCGGTCATGTCCGGACCGGGCCCATCCGGGTTCTGCATTTGGTGGAGAGAGACGAGCAGGTACACCGCAGAAAGGTCAGCCCCATTGGCGATCTGGTCCGACTCCTCTGCGGCAGCAGGCTGATCCATGGAGCGTTCGATCGAGGAGAAGGCGGTCCAGAACCCGACGCAATCCGAAAACTGATGAACCATTTCGAAGGTAGCGTCGACAACCCCCTCGGCGCTATCAGAACCGGGTGGTGACCGGTCGTTCGCCTGAACCATCGCAGAGAACAGCAAGGGAACTAAGCAAGCGAGGCTACAAAGCAACTTATTCGGCAATCCGTCCATCGCTCAATCCTCGTGTCTTTGGCCAAAGTCATTCTGATCGGGCCGCATCTCATATCAAAGCCTGCGGAGATCTTCCCTGCACCAAGCCCAATCAGAACCAGCTTGTGCTACGCCGAAGGTCCCCTTTTCGAGGACCGGATCAGCCTTCCACCCCACGCCCCGCCCAGCACCAGCAGGAAGGCGCCGTAGGCGGTCAGGGTGGCCAGGACCTGCTTCCAGATCGCGCCGGCCTGCGGGTCGGCGGCCAGGTAGCCCCAGCGCATCGCCCAGACGCTCAGGGCCAGGCTGCCCAGCACCACGGCGAGGTCGAGCACCCGGGTCGCGGCGCCGGCGGTGCGGCGCGGGAACACCCAGTACAGCACCGACAGGATCGCGAACCACGGCAGGAACAGGATCAGCGACAGGTGCAGTTCGACGGCGGGATTCATGCCCTGGCCTTCTTCTCCGCCTCGTGGGCGGCCAGGGCGGCCAGCGCGGCGGTCACCTCGGCCACGGACACGCCCTCCCCCAGCGCCACCGCCTCGTCGGCGCCCTGGAAACCACCGGCCTTGATCGCGGCGACGCGCTGGCCGGCCTCGCGCGGGGCGTCGAAGCCGGCGCTGTGCAGCAGCAGCCGTCCCTCGCCGTCGAGCAGCTTGAAGTGGAAGCGGCCGTCGGCCTCGCGGTACTGCTTGAACACCGGCACGGCGGCCTTGGCCGGGGCGTCCGCGCTCGGGGCCGAGGACGCCGCCGGGGCGTTGTGCATCCGCCGCAGGCCCACCGCCTCGCGCAGCTGCGCCAGCAGCGGCGTGGCCACGGCGCGGGCCTTCGCGGCACCGGCCTGCAGCACGTCCTCGATGTCGCCGGGCCTCGCGATCAGGGCCTCGTAGCGTTCGCGCATCGGTGCCAGTGCGCCGTCGATCCGCTCGAACAGGCGCTGCTTGGCCTCGCCCCAGCCCAGGCCGCCGCGCAGGTCGTCGGCGAACGCGGCGCTGTCGTCGCGACCGGCGAAGGCCTCGAAGAGCGTGAGCAGCGCATTCGACGACGGGTCCTTCGGCTGACCGGGCTCCAGCGAGTCGGTCACGATGCGCGCGATCGCGTTCTTCAGGCCCTTCGCCCCGCCATCGAACAGCGGGATGGTGTTGTCGTAGCTCTTGGACATCTTGCGCCCGTCCAGGCCCGGCAGCGTCGCCACCGCCTCGTCGACCACCGCCTCGGGCAACACGAAGAACCCGCGGCCGCGGCCGAAGAGGTGGTTGAAGCGCTGGGCCACGTCGCGGGCCATCTCGATGTGCTGCACCTGGTCGCGCCCGACCGGCACCCGGTGGGCGTTGAACATCAGGATGTCGGCGGCCATCAGGATCGGGTAGCTGTACAGGCCCATGGTCACCGCCGCGTCGGCGTCCTCGCCGGCGGCGAGGTTGGCGTCGACCGCGGCCTTGTAGGCGTGCGCGCGGTTCATCAGGCCCTTGGCGGTGACGCAGGTCAGCAGCCAGGTCAGCTCGGCGATCTCGGGGATGTCCGACTGCCGGTAGAAGGTGACGCGGTCGGGGTCCAGGCCGGCGGCCAGCCAGGTCGCGGCGATCTCCAGCCGCGAACGCTCGATGCGCGCGGGGTCCTCGCACTTGATCAGGGCGTGGTAGTCGGCCAGGAAGAAGAAGCTGTCCACGCCCGGGGCGCGGCTGTGCTCGATGGCCGGCCGGATCGCGCCGACGTAGTTGCCCAGGTGCGGGGTGCCGGTGGTGGTGATGCCGGTGAGGACGCGGGTGGTCTGGCTCATGCGGGGTCCGTTGGGGCTCAGGCGCGCATCAGGGTCGACTTGCCGAACAGGCTCTCGACCAGGTCGACGGCGACGGTGCCGGTGCGGTTCTTCTCGTCCAGGGCGGGGTTGAGCTCGACGATGTCCAGCGAGCCCAGCAACCGGGTGTCGGCGATCATCTCCATCACCAGCTGCGCCTCGCGGTAGGTCGGGCCGCCCTGCACGGTGGTGCCCACGCCGGGTGCGAAGGAGGGGTCGAGGAAGTCGACGTCGAAGCTGACGTGGATGTGGGTGTCGCCATCCACGCCCTCGAGCGCCTCCTGCATCGCCCGGCGCATGCCGTATTCGTCGATGTAGCGCATGTCGTAGATGTCCAGGCCGACCTCGTGCACGAAGCGGCGCTCGCCCTCGTCGACGGAGCGGATGCCGATCTGGCGCACCATGTCCGGGGAGATCGCCGGCCCGGGGCCACCGAGGTTCACCAGCGCCTCGGGACCGTGCCCGCACAGGCAGGCCACCGGCATGCCGTGGACGTTGCCCGAGGGCGTGAGGTCGGAGGTGTTGAAGTCGGCGTGGGCGTCCAGCCACAGGATCCGCAGCTTCTTCCCCACCTTGCGGCAGTGCGCGGCGACGGCGAACAGGCTGCCCATGGCCAGGCAGTGGTCGCCGCCGAGCATGATCGGCAGGCGCCCGGCGTCGAGCTCGGCGGCGACCGCCTCCATCGTGGCCCGGTTCCAGGCCACCACCTCGTCGAGGTGGCGGTAGCCGTCGGTCGGCGGCAGCCAGGGGTTGGCCGGGCCGGCGACGTTGCCGCGGTCGACCACGTCGAGTCCACGCGCCTGCAGCGCCTCGCGCAGGCCGGCCACGCGCAGCGCCTCCGGGCCCATCGAGGCGCCGCGGTGACCGGCGCCGATGTCGGTGGGCACACCGATCAGGCTGACGTGGGTGTTGGGGTTGGGTGCGTTCATCGGTGCGACCTCCGTGACGGTGCAGGAGCCCGGAAGACCGCGGCGCCGGGCCGCAGGCCACATCGGACGGGCCGCCCTCGTGGCGGCCTGGGGTGGTGCCGGCAGTCAGATTCGAACTGACGACCTACCGCTTACAAGGCGGTTGCTCTACCAGCTGAGCTATACCGGCGTCGAATCGGCGATTGTACCGGGCCCGGGACCGGGAATCAGGGGCAGGCGATCGCCTCGGCGTCGACGCCGGAATACCCGCCCAGGTACTCGCGCCAGTCCTCGTCCTCGGCGATGGCGATGTCCAGGAACCACTGCGAAACCTCCTCGGTGCGCGGTTCCAGCCGGGGTTCGAAGCCCAGCACGCGGACCGCGTCCCGCCGCTGCTCGGCGTTGGCCAGCTCGCGGAACACGCCCAGCGAGACGGTGTTCTCCTCGGCCCCGGCGGTGACCACGTAGTAGTCGCGCATGCCGCGGGCGTTGAGGGCCCGCGCCGCGGAGAGCGCCTCCTCGCGGCTGGGCAGGGCCGGCAGGAACACCCGGTAGCCGCGCAGGCGGGTGGCCCGGGCCTCGCGCGGCTGGGCGTAGCCCACGTGGGGCTGCAGGACGTTCAGGGCCCGGCGCACGTCGGCCGGGGTCTGGAACGGCCCCAGCTGCAGGCACACCGGCGTCGCCGACAGCGGTCCGGCGGCGTCGGCACGCTCGGCATAGCCCGGCGGGCCGGGCAGCGTCTCCGCCTCGCTGAGCAGCACCAGGCCGGGCGCCTCGGTCGGCGGCGGCTGCGGCGGCATGGCCGGTGGACGCAGAACGCCCCAGGCCGCCAGGGCCAGGTTCAGGGAAATCAGCAGGGCCAGCAGCAGGCGCATCGTGCGCATTCTAGCCTGCGGCGAATGCGGCCAGTCCCTCCAGCACCAGGTGCGGGGCGTGGTCGTGGCGGTGGACCAGCGCCGGCAGCAGGGCCGGGGCACCACCGCCGGCCAGCAGCAGGGCCGGGGCCTCGCCCAGCCGCCGGGTGGCCCGCGCCAGGCCGACGTCGACCAGGCCCAGGGCCGCCGCCTGGCAGCCGCTGGCCAGCGCGTCGAGGGTGTCGGTGGCGAAGTCCAGGGTCTCGCCACCATCGGCCGGCAGCCGCGCCGAACGACCGGCCAGCGCGGTGCGCATCAGGTCCGGCGACGGCGCGATCAGCCCACCCACGTGCAGCCCGCCGGGTGCCATCAGGTCCAGGGTCAGGGCCGTTCCGACCCCGACCACCAGCCAGGCGCGGTCGGCCCGGCGACGGGCGGCGAGCAGGGTCAGGAAGCGGTCGACGCCCAGCCGCGACGGGTCGGCGTAGGCGATCCGCACGCCGGCGGCCTCCGCCCGGGTGTGGACCGGCTCGACGACGACGCCGGCACGCGCGGCGATGGCCTGGACCCGGGCGGCCAGGTCGGGCGACGCCACCGAGGCCATCAGCGCCCGGCGCGGCAGCGGCCAGCCGTCCAGGGCCGCCGCCAAGCGCTGCTCGAAGCCGGGCTCGCCGTGCGCCAGGGCCAGCACCTCGCCGATCCGCCCGCCGTCGTGCACGGTGGCCTTGAGCCGGGTGTTGCCCAGGTCCAGCAACCAGTCCATCAGCACCCCTCCTGCGGTCGCAGCGACACCTCGCCACCGTGGAACGCCCGCAGGCGGCCGTCGACCGCGACCAGCAACCGGCCCTCCTGGTCGATGCCCTGGGCCCGCCCCGCCACCGCACCGTCGCCACCCAGCACCCGCACCGCCGCCCCCTGGAGGCTGTCCAGGGCCCGGAACCGCGGCAGGAACGGGCCCAGCCCGCCGGACTGGAAGGCGTCGAGCCCCGGCAGCAGCCGGCCCAGCACCGCTGCGGCGAGCGCGTTGCGGTCGGCACCCAGGCCCAGCGCACGCAGGTCGGTCCACGGCTGGTCGATGCCACCGGCCGCGGCGGCCGGCAGCCGGACGTTGAGTCCCACCCCGATCACCGCCTGCACCGGACCACCCAGCTCGCCGCCGAACTCGATGAGGATGCCGCCGAGCTTGGCGCCGCCGGCCACCAGGTCGTTGGGCCATTTCAGGCCGACGCCGGCGGCACCCTGCTCGCGCAGCGCCTCGGCGACCAGCACCCCGACCGCCAGGCTCAAGCCACCCAGGCGGGCCACGGGCAACTGGAAACGCCGCGCCAGGCTCAAGGCCAGTCCCGACGCCAGCGGCGTCACCCAGCCGCGGCCACGGCGGCCCCGGCCGGCGGTCTGCTTCTCGGCCAGCAGCACCCGGCAGCCGGTCGCCGGCGCCGACCCGGCCAACAGCCGGGCGTTGGTGGAGTCGACCCGCCAGGCCACCTCCAGCGCATCCAGCCCGTCGGCGGCAGCCTCCGGAAGCGCGCGCCGGACGCAGGCGGCATCGAGCAGGTCCAGCGGCCCGGCCAGCCGGTAGCCGACGCCGCGCGTGGCCTGGATCTCCGCACCGGCCGCGCGCAGCGCGTGCACCTGCTTCCAGATCGCCGAACGGGTCAGGCCGAACTCCCGGGCCAGCGCATCACCGCTGGCCGGTCCCTGCGACAAGCGCGCCAGCAGGCGGGCCTGGATCGAGGACGCCACCGCTCAGGCCCGCCGGCGGCCGAACAGGCGGGCCAGCACGCGCGCCCGCTCGAAGCGGCTCTCGCGGCCCTCACGCATGCGCTGCAGGTTCGCGCGGTGGGTGTAGAGGATGAAGCCGGCCGCCAGCAGGGCGAAGCCGACCGGGCCGCCCTCGCCCTGCACCAGCGCCAGCGGCACCAGGCTCAATGCCGCGAGCATGGTCGCCAGGCCGACATAGCCCCCGATGCCGATGGCCAGCAGCCACACCGGCAGCAGCACCGCCAGCGCCAGCGGCCAGGCCACCGCCAGGCCACCGACCAGGGTGGCGGCACCCTTGCCGCCGCGGAAGCCGTGGAACACCGGCCAGGTGTGGCCGGCGACCGCCGCCAGCACCGCAGCGGGCAGCAACCAGTGCAGCTGGGCCGCCGGCGCGAACCACAGCGCCAGGCCCGCGGCGAGCGCGCCCTTGCCCACGTCGATGAGCACCACACCCAGCGCCAGCCGCCAACCCAGCGTGCGCAGCGCATTGGTGCCGCCGGCGTTGCCGGAACCGTGCTGGCGCACGTCGATGCCGCGCAGCCGGCCCAGCAGAAGGCTGCCCGACACCGAGCCCAGCAGGTAGGCCAGCAGCGGAATGGCGAGGGTCGACAGCATGGACGCAGACCTGTGGCACCGGATCGGCGGCAGGCTAGCACGCCGCGGACACGGTTCAGTCGACCGGTTGCACCGACACCACCAGGGTCCCGGGGCCCGCGTGCGCGCCCACCGCCGGGCCGGTGTCCACCAGCCAGTCGCGCTCGCAGTCCAGCCGCGCCAGCAGCGCCTCGCGCAGCCGGCGCGCATCCTCGGGGCAGTCGCCATGACCCACCACCAGCCGCCAGCGCACGCCCGCGGGCAGGCGCTTGTGCACGTAGGCGGCGAAGCGACCCGGCAGGCCGCGGGCACCGAAGAAGGCGCCGCACAGCTTCAGCCGACCCTCGGGCAGCATCCGGGCGATCGGGGTCAGCCCGAACAGCTCCGCCGGCGCGCGCGCCCAGGCCGGGACCCGGCCGCCGCGCACCGCGTGGCTGATGTCGCGCGCCACCGCCCAGGTCAGGGTGCCGGCGCGACGCCGCTCGACCTCGGCCACCACCGTGGCGGCGTCCGCGCCGCCGGCGGCGGCCTCGGCCGCGGCGATGGCCAGCAGCGCGTGGCCGGCGGCGGCGTTGGCGGTGTCGACCACGTGCACACGGCCGCCACCGACCTGCTGGGCGGCCGTCTCGCCGGCTTGCAGGGTGCCCGACACCGCGCGGGAAAGGCCCACGTAGACGACGTCGTCGTGGTGGCTGAGCAGGAACTCGAACTGGCGCCGGAAATCCCCCGGCGGCGGCTGGCTGGTGCGGGGCATCGCCAGCTCGCTGCGCAACCGGGCGTAGAAGGCGCCGGTGTCGAGCCCGACCTTGTCGAGGTAGTCGCGCTCGCCGAAGTTCACCCGCAGCGGCACCACGTGGATGCCCAGCGCCTCCGCCAGGCCCGGCGGGAAGTCCGCCGAGGAATCGACCACGATCGCGGTGGGGCGCCGCGAGCGCGTGGCCGCCTGCTGGGCGACCATGTCGTCGGCCTTGCTGCCCTCGACCCGGCCGAAGCGGTCGCAGGCCTCGAACAGCTGCCCGGGTCGGGCGACGTGCGCATGCACCCGGACCCGGCTGCGGGTGCCGGCGACGACCACGCAGGTGGCGCCCAGCGCCTCGACCGCCTGGCGCAGGCGCTCGCGGTCCAGGGCCTCGCCCACGACCAGGCATTCGGTGCAGAAGCGATGTGCCGGGTCGGCCTCGCCGTCCATGCCGGCGTGGCCCTCGCAGCCGGCCATCTCGCCCAGGGACTCGCGCGGCAGGTCGGCCGCCGGCGCCAGCCGGCGTCCGCTGCGGATGAACTCGCCGATGCCCTCGAGCAGGTCGACAAATCCCCGGGCGCCAGCGTCCACCACGCCGGCACGCTGCAGCACCGGCAGCTGCTCGGGCGTGCGGGCCAGGGCGCGGCGGGCCTGTTCAAGGCCCGCATCGAACCACGACTGCAGCGCCTGGAAGCGACCGCGCGCACCGGCCTCGGCTTCGTCGAGTGCATCCGAGAAGGCCTGGATGACGCTGAGGATGGTGCCCTCCTGCGGCTGGCTGAGCGCCGCCCGTGCCGAGCGCGCGCCGGCCCGGGCCCCGTCGGCGAGCTCGGCCGGCCCTGGCCGCGCGCGGCCCTCCAGGGTTTCGGCCACGCCCTGGAGGAACTGCGCGAGGATCGTCCCGGAGTTGCCACGGGCGCCATCGATGGCCTGCTCGCCGATGGCGCTGAGCATGCGCCCGGCGTGGTCGTGGGGATGGCTCAGCGGACCGCTGAGCACGGCATTGAGGGTGAAGGCCATGTTGCTGCCGGTGTCGCCGTCGGCCACCGGGAAGACGTTGATGCGGTTGAGGCCTTCGCGGTCGGCGATCACCCGGCGTGCGCCGGCGACCAGGGCGCGGCGCAGGGCCGCAGCGGAAATGCCCCGGCGCGTGCCGGGCAGGGCGTGGAGTGCGGCGTTCATCCGCCGAGTCTGCCCGAGACCCGGCACCGGGCTCATGCTGCAGCGCACGATGGCCCCTCGCGCAGCCGACCGGCGGACGCGCTACACTCGGGAACTCCCCGGCCCGTGGATGCTTCCGATGCGCGCCCTGATCCTGCTGACCCTGCTGTGCCTTGCGACCTCGCTCCAGGCGGCCGAGCTGGAGTCCGCGCGTCCGGACGGCGGCAGCGGCTGCAACGAGCGCCCCGCCGAAGCCGTCTCGGCCGGCGGCCCACTGGGCTCCGGCCACGGCGAGGCCGAACGCGGCGGCGTCACCGGCGGCGGCACGCCCGAGGCCGCCAGCGGCAGCACCCGGGGCGATGACCGCAACCGCATGAGCCAGCGCTGGCACAGCCTGCTGCCGGGCATGTTCCGCTGAGCCCAGGTCCCTGATGCGACGCCTGCTGGGCCGGCTGTTGGGGCGGCCGCGCGACACCCTGGACGACGCACGCTGGCAGGCCCTGGTCGACCGCCTGGCCCTGGTGCAGGGGCTGGACCCGGATCGACGCGAGCGGCTGCGCGGCTTCACCGCCCGCTTCCTCGGCGACAAGGCGATCACCCCGGCGGCTGGCCTGACGCTGTCGCAGCCCATGCGCGACGCGATCGCGGCCCTGTGCTGCCTGCCGGTGCTGGAGTACGGCTACCGCGGGCTGGCCGGCTGGTCGCAGCTGATCATCTACCCGGGCAGCTTCCGGGCCCGGCGCAGCCACCTCGACGAGGCCACCGGCGTGGTGATCGAGGGTGAGGAGGACCTGGCCGGCGAGGCCTGGGAAGCCGGCCCGGTGGTGCTGTCCTGGGACGACATTGCCGCCGACCTCGAGGATCCCCAGCCCGGCTTCAACGTCGCCATCCACGAGATCGCCCACAAGCTCGACCTGCTCGACGGCGCGCTCGACGGGCTGCCGCCGGTGTCGGGCCCGGCGCGGCTGGCCTGCGCGCGGGACTTCCAAGCCGCCTTCGACACCCTGGTCGCCGACCTGGAGGCCGGGCGGGAGCCGCCGATCGACGACTACGCCGCCTCGGCACCGGAGGAGTTCTTCGCCGTGGTCACCGAGTACCACTTCACCGCGCCGGCGCACCTGCGCGCGGTGATGCCGGCGGTCGCCGGGCACCTGCAGGCGTTCTACGGGCCGCCGCCCCGGCTCACAGCGCCGGCGGAAGGCGCACGCTGAAGCGGGCGCCGCCCAGTTCACGGGCGGCATCCACCGACAGTTCCCCGCGGTAGGCGCGGACGATGTCCTGGACGATCGACAGGCCGATGCCGTGGCCCTGCACGCGCTCGTCGCCGCGCACGCCGCGCTGCAGCAGGCGCTCGACCTTCTCCGGCGGGATGCCCGGCCCGTCGTCCTCGACGCCGATGAACAGGCCGGGCCGGCGGCTGCCCTCCTCGGCCTCCACGCGCACCGTGAGCATCACCCGGTGCCGGGCCCACTTGAAGGCGTTCTCCAGCAGGTTGCCCAGCAGCTCCAGCAGGTCGCCCTCCTCGCCGTGGAACTGGGCACCGTCCTCGATATCGAACTCGCACAGCACGCCCTTGGCCGCGTAGACCTTCTCCAGGCTGCGCACGATCTCCTCGGCGTGCGGGCCCAGGGCCACCGGTGCGGCGAACAGCTGGTGGCCCGTGGCCGCGGCCCGGGAGAGCTGGTAGGAGACGATGTCGGTCATGCGCTGGACCTGCGACTGCACTTCGTGACGCAGTTCCTCGGCGTTGCCGGATTCAAGCCGCGAGCGCATCACCGCCAGCGGGGTCTTGAGGCTGTGGGCGAGGTCGGAGAGGGTGTTGCGGTAGCGTTCCAGGTGCTGGCGCTCGCTCTCGACCAGGGCGTTGATGCTGGAGGTCAGCGGCGCCAGCTCGCGCGGATAGCGGCCCTCCAGGCGCTCGCGGGCGCCCTGCTCGACCTCGCTGAGGTCGAGCACCACCCGCCGCAGCGGGCGCAGGCTCCAGCGCAGCACCAGCACCTGCACGCCCAGCAGCAGCAGCGCGGCCGCGCCCAGGTAGGCCCACAGCGCCCGCCGGAACACCGCGACCTGGGCGGCGATCGCGCTGGCGTCCTGGAAGACCTCGAAGCTGATGCGCTCGAAGCGCACGTCGTCGCCGGAGCCGACCTCCCACTCCACGCCGAAGCCGTAGCGGTAGACGGCCATGGCCGCGGGGCGGTGCTCGTCCTCGACCCGGATCGGACCGTCGAAGCGCTCCTCGTAGGGGGCGAGGTCCTGCGGGTCGGGCAGGCTGCGGCCCAGGGCGGAGTCCGACTCCCAGGCCACGCAACCGCCGCGCGCGGCGATGTACAGGCCGCTGCCGGGGCGCTCGAAATCGGGGTTGGGCGGATAGTCCGGCGGCAGCACCGCGCAGCTGCGGGTGATCTCGGTGCCGCCGATGTAGGACAGGGCGTAGCTCTTCAGGCGCTCGCGCTGGTCGGACTCGGCCGTCTGCCGGAAGGCCTGGTCGAGCGAGTAGCCGGTCAGTCCCAGGAAGGCGACCAGACCGAGGCTGGCCGCCAGCAACTGGCGGGCCTGCAGCGAGAACGATCGCCAGAAGCGCATTCGCATGGCCTGCGAAGCCGGCGGCGCGGGCGCGGACCGCGCCCGCCTGCCGCGGGCTTACTCGTTGCGGGGAATCGCGAAGCGGTAGCCGCGCCCGCGCACGGTCTCGATCGGCTTGAGCTCGCCGTCGGGGTCGAGCTTCTTGCGCAGCCGTCCGATGAAGACCTCGAGCACGTTGGAGTCGCGGTCGAAATCCTGCTGGTAGATGTGTTCGGTCAGGTCGGCCTTGGAGACCAGCTCGCCGGCGTGGAGCATCAGGTACTCCAGAACCTTGTACTCGTAGCTGGTGAGGTCGACGTTGGCGCCGCTGACCGAGACGGTCTGGGCGGCGAGGTCCAGGGTCACCGGCCCGCACTCCAGCACCGGCTTGCTCCAGCCCGCCGCACGCCGCAGCAGGGCGTTGAGGCGTGCCAGCAGCTCCTCGACGTGGAAGGGCTTGACCAGGTAGTCGTCGGCGCCGGACTTCAGGCCCTCGACCTTGTCCTGCCAGCTCGAGCGCGCGGTCAGGATCAGGATCGGGAACTTCTTCTGGTCCTCGCGCAGCGCCTTGACCAGGTCCATGCCCGAGAGCTTGGGCAGGCCCAGGTCGATGATGGCCACGTCGAAGGGGACTTCCTTGCCCAGGTAGAGGCCTTCCTCCCCGTCCTGTGCGGCATCGACCGCGAAACCTTCGCGCTTCAGGCGCGCAGCCAGGGTTTCCCGCAGGGGTGCTTCGTCCTCGACCAGCAGGATGCGCATCGGCTCCTCCTTTCCGTGCAAATTCAGGCCACTTTAGCGCAGCCCGCCGTCATCGTTGATTGAAGCTCAGTCGTCGCGGCCGCGACGCTCGCGGCGCGGGCCGCGCTCGGGCGCCTCCCGGGACCGCTGCTGTTCGTCATGGACCACGCGCACGCGGCCCTCCGGGGTGAGCACCTTGACCCGGTTGACGTCGCGGCCATGCACGCGCTCGGCACGCAGCACGCTGCCACCGGTGTCACGCTCGACCCGGCGCACCGAGTCGCGCAGCTCCCGGGTGTCGCGGGCGTCGCGGGCATCGCGCGGGGCCTGACGCGGCTCCGAGGCCACGGCATGACCGGCCAGCAGGGCGCCGGCGGTGACGGTGGCGATGAGGAACTGGCGGAACATCGGCTTCATGATGTGCTCGACCTCGGAGCTCGGATGGTAACGGCAGCCGCCCCTGCCGGGGAAGCGTGCGTGTCGGATGCGGCAAGTCTCGGCAAACCGCGGTGAATCCGACCTTAAATGCGCAGCCTGCCCGTCGGGCCGTGCAGGCCCGGTACAGGCTCAGTAGATTTCCCCGACGCAGCAGCGCAGGCTGCCGCCGGACTTCTCGATCTCCTCCAGGCCCACGGCGCCGATCGCGAACCCCGCGCGCTCCAGGACCGCCGCGTCGGCCGACCGCAGGCTGTCGGCGGCCCGCTGGCTGAACCAGGCCCGGCGGGGACCCACGGCGATGCAGTTGCCGGCGAAGGCGGCGCGCTGGGCCCCGTCGAGCACCAGGGCCTGCCCGTAGAGCCCGGCGATCGCCTCGGGGACGGCCGGGTCGGCGAAGCCGTCTGGAGCGACCACCAGCGCCCTGCCGGCCAGCACGCTCATCACCACGTTGGCGTGGTACTCGCCCGGGGCGAGGTCGAACACCAGCATCGCGCGCAGGCCGAAGGCGCGGAACATCGCCTCGGCGCCGACCCGGTCGCAGCGCTCGGACAGGCCGCAGTAGCCGATGCCCCGGGCGCGGTCGACGACCATCGAACCGGTCAGTTCACAGATGCCGGGCTGGCGGCGGAGGTCGTGCAGTTCGCAGCCCAGCGTGTCCAGGAAGAAACCGCGGATGTCCGGACGCTCGGCCTCGCGCCGGCGGCCCGGATGGCGCATGTGGCCCACCACCAGTCGCAGCTGCCCCTCGACCCGCGCGGTGGCATGGACGTTGTTGGGAAAGACCGCGTCCGGGGTCGACGGGTCGCCGGGAAAGACGACCGCCGGGCAGTCGGCCGCCAGGGCACCGGCCAGGCGACGGTGCTGCGCCAGCGCCTGCGCCGGGTCGGCCGCCCCCAGCTGCATGTAGACGTTGTCGGCGGCCGACTCCGCGGCCACGCTGAAGCCTTCCGGCGCGACCAGGAAGACGCTGCGCGGGCACGCGGCGGCGGCGTCGACGGGCAGCCGCGCGGCGATGTCGCCGAAGCGGCGGGGGCAGTCGGTGATCATGCCGCGTCCCGGTCCGGACGCCGGGTGGCCTCCAGCGCCTGTTCCACCAGCGACCAGCCGGCGTCGGGGCGGTGGCCGTGCTGGCTGAGGACCTGGCGGAAGGCCCGGCCACCGTACTGCCCGTGGAACAGGCCCAGGACGTGGCGGGTGATGTGGCGCAACTGGCCACCGGCGGCCAGGTGGGCCTCGACATGGGGGCGCAGCCGCTCCAGCAGGGCCTCGCGCGAGGACACCGCCTCGCCGCTGGCCCGGCAGTGCAGCTCGTGCAGCAGCCAGGGCGTGTGGTAGGCCGCCCGCCCGATCATCACGCCGTCGACATGCGGCTGCTCGCGCTCCACCACGGCGACCGAATCCAGGCCGCCGTTGAGCACCACCACCAGGTCGGGCCGCTCCTGCTTCAGGCGCCGGGCCCAGTCGTAGCGCAGTGGCGGGATCTCGCGGTTCTCCTTCGGGCTCAGGCCCTTGAGCCAGGCCTTGCGCGCGTGCACCGCGAACACCCGGCAGCCGGCCGAGGCGACGGTGTCGATGAAGTGGCGGAAGTGTCCGTAGTCCTCCAGCTCGTCCACGCCCAGGCGGCACTTCACCGTCACCGGTACCGGGCAGGCGGCGGCCATCGCCGCCACGCAGTCGGCGACCAGCCCGGGTTCGCGCATCAGGCAGGCGCCGAAGCGGCCGGCCTGGACCCGGTCGGAGGGGCAGCCGCAGTTGAGGTTGACCTCGTCGTAGCCGAGTCCGGCGGCGATGCGGGCGGCCCGGGCCAGGTCGACAGGGTCGCTGCCGCCCAGCTGCAGGGCCACCGGGTGCTCGACCGGGTCGAAGCCCAGCAGGCGGTCGCGGTCGCCGTGGATCACGGCCTGGGCGTGGACCATCTCGGTGTACAGCCGCGCCGACGGCGCCAGCAGCCGGTGGAAGACCCGGCAGTGGCGGTCGGTCCACTCCATCATCGGGGCGACGCACAGGGCGAAGTCGCCATCGCGACCGGCGGCAACGGGATCGTGGGTGTCCATGGGCGCGAAGCGTACACCGAGCCGAGGCAACGCGGGCTGAGGCCGGCCCCGCGTGCGCCGGGCCGGCCGTCTCCCGGATTCGACCGTTCGTCGCCGCGGGACTTGCGCGACCGGCCGGGCCGGCGCTTTGTGGATATGCAGCCATGCGGTTGCGTATGGAGCGCGGTCCACGCACGCGCCGCCCCCCAACGACACGGAGGACGGACACATGAGGCAGCTCACCGCACACGGCTTCAGCGAACACCGGCCGGACCCGCAACGTCCGCAGGCCGCCCGGATCGGCGCACTGGCCGCCGCCATCAGCCTCAACCTCGGGGCCCTGCTGGTCCTGGCCATGCCGATGCAGGCCACCCGGATCATCACCGCGGCGCCGGAGCGGCCGCCGACCCGGGTGGTCCCGATCCAGCCGGAGGTCCCGCCGCCGCCGCCGATGCCGGCCGCACCCGCACGGCCGGCGCCGCCACAGCCGCGCCAGGTGCAGTCGACGCCGCAGCCCACGGTGCCGCTGGCACCCCCCGAACACCGCATGGCGATTCCGCGGCCCGAGGCGCCCGTCCTGCCGCCGGTCGGTCCGGTCTCCGGGACGGCCGGCGCCACGGCCGTCGGGAGCGGCGGCGCCTTCGCGGCCCTGGACTACGTCCATGCCCCGCCACCCGCCTACCCGGCGGCGGCGTTGCGCCGGGGCCAGGAGGGCATGGTCTGGCTGCGGGTGCTGGTCGGTGCCAATGGCCGCCCGCTGCAGGTCGAGGTCGATGCCAGCAGCGGACACAGCCTGCTCGACAACGCCGCCCGGCAACAGGTGCTGCAGCACTGGCGCTTCCAGCCGGCAAACCGAGGCGGTGAGCCGGTCCAGGCCTGGGCGCGGGTGCCGGTGAACTTCTCGATCCCGGCGCGCTGAGTCCCGGAAACGACGACGCCCGCGGCCAGGCCGCGGGCGTCGTGCTGCGTGGTCGGTCTCAGCGCCCGCCGCGGCGCCGGTCGCCGCGACGGCTGTCGCCCCGGCGATGGTCGTGGCGACGGTGGTCGTGGCGGTGGTGGTGATGGTGGTGCACATGCCGCACCGGCGGCCCGCGGTGGTGACGCGGCGGCGGGCCGCGGTAGTAGCGCGGCGGCGGCGCGTAGTGGACCACGGTGTGTGGCCGGTAGTGGTAGTAGCGCGGGCCGTGGTGGTGGTGCACCACGTACAGCGGCGCGCGGTGGTGGCGATGGTGCGGGCGGCCGCCGACGAAGATGACGTCGCCGAGGTCGACATAGACCCGGACCGATGCCTGGGCGGACTGGGCGGGCAACAGGCTCAGGCCGATGACGCCGGCGGTGGCCAGGGTGAGCGAGACGATGAGTTTGCGCATGGGAGCACTCCTGGGATGGTGCGCGCCCAGACTTGCCTCGAAAGCGTTAACCGCCATTGAACCCCGACCGCGACGCCGGCCTGCGGTTCAGCGACGGTGCCGGGACGGTTCAGCTTCGCCGCGCCGCGTCACCCCAGGCCGCGCGCCAGCATCGCCGCCGACAGGCGGCGCAGCGCGACCACGTGTGCGGCCTGTCGCAGGTCGCAGTCGAGTTCCAGCGCGGTATCGGAGACGCGCCTGGCGGCGTCGCGCATCACCGACTCCAGCCGCTGCTGGACCTTCTCCTCGGGCCAGTAGTCGTGGCCCAGGTTCTGCAGCCATTCGAAATACGACACGACCACGCCACCGGCGTTGGCCAGGATGTCCGGCACCACGGTGACCTTGCGCCGGGCCAGCTGGGCCTCGGCACCGGACAGCACCGGACCGTTGGCCAGTTCCAGGATGCAACCGGCCTTGACCGAGCCGGCGTTGCCGGCGTGGATCTGCCCGGCGCCGGCGGCCGGGACCAGCAGCTCGCAGTCCACGCCCACCAGGTCGTCGGGGTCGCCCCGGCGCAGGCCGCGTCCGCCGCGCCGCCAGGCCTTCAGCGACCCCTTGTCGCGCTTGACCTCGGCGACCTCGTGCGGGTTGAGACCCTCGTCGTTGTGCACCATCGCACCCGAGTCCGACAGCGCGACGATGCGGAAGCCGTTGTCGTGCAGCAGCCGGGCGATGTGCTGGCCGGCGTTGCCGAAGCCGGCCACGGCCACCCGGGTCTCGCCCGGCACCAGGCCCAGCTGCCGGGACAGGGCATCGAGCACCAGCCAGGCGCCCATGCCGGTGGCACCCTCGCGGCCACGGGTGCCACCCAGCGCCACCGGCTTGCCGGTGATGAAGGCCGGTTCGGGGCGGCCGACGCCGCGCGCGTGCTCGTCGGCCATCCAGGCCATGACCCGGGCGTTGGTGTACATGTCGGGCGCGGCGATGTCGCGACGCGGCCCCAGGAAGCCGTTGAAGCCCTGGACGTAGGCCCGGGCCAGGCGCTCGAGTTCGGTGGTGCTCAGTTCGTGCGTGTCCACGCACACCGCGCCCTTGCCGCCGCCGAAGGGCAGGTCGACCAGCGCGCACTTGAGCGTCATCCACAGCGACAGCGCCATCACTTCACGCAGCGAGCTGCCGGCGCTGAAGCGGATGCCGCCCTTGGTCGGACCCAGCGCGTCGTTGTAGCGGCAGCGCCAGGCCTTGAAGCTGCGCAGGCGGCCATCGTCCATGCGCACCGGCAGGCTGACCGCAAGGGTCTCCTTGGGGTAGTGCAGCTGGGCCAGCACCTCCGGGTGCAGGTCGATGCGCCCCGCGGCCTCGCACAGCCGCGCCCAGGCCCCGTCGAAGAGATCGTTGGAATCCGCCTTGCCCATGCCGCTGCCCTCCCTTGCGTGGTGCGGGCAGTGTCGGGGCCGGCGGCGCAGGCGGGCGTGAAGAAGCTGAACGGCCATCGCGGAGCCTGTTTGCGTCGCCACCGGCCGGGGGCTAGGGTGCGCGGGCCAATCACGAACCAGCGAGCCCACCCATGAAGACCGCATTCCTCGGAGCCACCGCCGCCCTGGCGCTGACCCTGTTCGCACCCTCGACCGCACACGCCGACCAGGCCCGCGCCGAGCGCCTGATCGAAGCCACCGGCGTGCAGGGCAACTACGTGGGCATGCAGCAGCAGATGATGCAGGCTGCCGCCCAGCAGTTCATGCAGAGCGCCCAGCAGCGCGGCATCTCCCAGGAGCAGGCGCAGGCCGCTCGCCCGCAGATGGAGCAGGTGTTCCAGCGCGTAGAGCAGGTGCTGGACTGGGATGAACTGCGTCCCCAGCTCGTCGCCCTGTACGCGGAAGTGTTCACCACCGCCGAACTGCAGGCGGCGCTGGACTACTACACCTCTGCGGAGGGGCGCTCGTTCATGGAGAAGCAGGGGCCGCTGATCGAGCGCGGCAGCGGCATCATCCAGGAACGCTTCAACGCCGCCATCCCCGAGATCGAGGCCGGCATCGAGGCCGCGCTGGAGGCCGCCGCCGCGGCGCCGGCGTCGGCGCCGCAGGGCGAGTAGGCGCCCGCCTCAGCTCCGCGCGGCCAGGTGCGACCGGCCGTGCGGGGCGTCGAGGTCGAGGTCCGGCCCGACCGGCACCACCCGGGTCGGGTTGATCATCGGGTGGCTCTGGTAGTAGTGCGACTTGATGTGGCGGAAGTCCACGGTCTCGCGCACCCCGGGCCACTGGTAGAGCTCGCGCAGGTAGCCCGACAGCGCGGGGTAGTCCGCGATCCGGCGACGGTTGCACTTGAAGTGGCCGACGTAGACCGGGTCGAAGCGCAGCAGGGTCGTGAACAGCCGCCAGTCGGCCTCGGTCGGGGTGCCCCCGCACAGGTAGCGCTGCCGCGCCAGCCGTGCGTCGGCCCAGTCGAGGGCCGCGAACAGCGGCTCGACCGCCTCCTCGTAGGCGTCCTGGGTGGTGGCGAAACCCGCCTTGTACACGCCGTTGTTGATCGCGTCGTAGACACGCTGGTTGACCGCGTCGATCTCCTCGCGCAGGTCGGCGGGGCAGTAGTCCCCCGCCGCGGCGCCGACCCCGTCGAAGGCGCTGTTGAACATGCGGATGATGTCGGCGGATTCGTTGCTGACGATGGTGCCGCGCTCCCGGTCCCAGAGCACCGGCACGGTGACCCGCCCGGAATAGCCGGGGTCGGCCTTGAGGTAGAGCTCGTACATCCGCTCCACCCCGTTGACCGTGTCGGGCACCACCCCGGGGCCGTCCTGGAAGGTCCAGCCGTGCTCGCCCATGAACCAGTGCACGACCGAGACCCCGATCATCGACTCCAGCCCCTTCAGGCGCCGGAAGACCAGCGTGCGGTGCGCCCACGGACAGGCCAGCGACACGTAGAGGTGGTAGCGGCCGGGCTCGGCCTTGAAGCCCTCCGAGCCGCTGGGGCCGGCGCTGCCATCGGCGGTGACCCAGTTGCGGAACTGGCTCTCGGAGCGCTTGAAGCGCCCCTGGTTGCCATCGGTGTCGTACCAGCGGTCATGCCACTTGCCGTCGACCAGCAGGCCCATGCGTGACTCCTTCGTGATTCGGGATCGGGTGGTGGTGCTCAGCGGGACGGATCCGGATCGGGCTCGCGCTCATCGGGCGCGTCCAGGTCCAGGGGCCGCCCCAGATGGGGCCCGTCGAGCTCGGCCGGCGGCTCGACCTGTCCCACCGGCAGCCGCTGGCGCTCGTCGAGCAGTTCCGCGTCCTCGAACTGCTGCCGGATCGGGTCGCCGGGCATCGCGTGGTTGGGTTCGATCGGCTGGTAGAGCGGGTCGCCGCCGGTCTGGGCGCAGCCCACGAGCGTGGCTGCGACCAGCACTGCGGTGATGTGCACGAAACGCATTGGAGGCCTCCCTGGCCGAGCCTGACGGGTATGTGTCCAGAACCATAGGTGCTGCGGCGTTAAGGTCGCGCAAGCCCCGGCGAGCCTGGCGTCCGTGTTAAAATTTTGTGTTCCGCCCACCGCTGCCCGGTGCGGCGCCCTGCCGGAACAGCCATGAGCCTGCTCGCCTGCATCGACGGATCGATCTACAACGCCAGTGTCCGCGACCACGCCCTGTGGGCCGCGGCCCGGCTGGGCTGCGGCGTGGATTTCCTGCACGTGATCGACAGGCCGCCGGGGCTGGCGCCTCCCAGCGAACCCGAGGGCGACCTGGCGCTCGACGCCCGCACCGCGGTGCTGCGCGACCTCGCCCGCATCGACGCCCAGCGCAGCCGCCTGTCGCAGGAGCACGGCCGACTGGTCCTGGCCGAGGCGCGGTCGGCAGCCGAAGCCGCCGGGATCACCCCGGTCAACGCCCGTCTGCGGCACGGCCACCTGGTCGAGGCGGTCGAGGAGTTCGAGGACGCGGTCGAGCTGGTGGTGCTGGGCAAGCGCGGCGAGCACGCCGACTTCGCCCGCCTGCACCTGGGCAGCAACCTCGAGCGCGTCGTGCGCGCCAGCACCCGTCCGCTGCTGGTCGCCGCGCGGGCCTTCCGGCCGGTGTCCCAGATCGTGATCGCCTTCGACGGCGGCCCCAGCGCCCGGCGCGCGGTGGAACTCGCCTGCACCGGCCGGCTGCTGGCCGGCCTGCGCGTGCACCTCGTCTGCGCCGGCCCCGACGCCGCCGAACTGCGCGCCCACCTCAACTGGGCGCGTACCCTGCTGGAGGCCCACGAGGTCGACCACGTCGTCGAACAGGTCGACGGCCACCCCGAGCAGGTCATCGCCGAGTACGTCCGCCGGCACCCGATCGACCTGCTCGCGATGGGCGCCTGGGGCCACCGCGGGGCACGCGAGTTCCTCGTCGGCTCGACCTCCACGACGATGATCCGGACCTGCCTGATCCCGGTGCTGCTGGTCCGCTGAGGCCTCAGCCGGCGGCGGCCGCCCGCGCGGCGATACGCGCCACGGCGTCCGGAATCCCGGCCGCGGCCTCCACCGTTTCCAGCCGCGGCGCGTCCTCGGGCACGCCGTGGTCCATCTCGTGGGCCCAGGTCACCCGGTAGGGCATGTGCACGCCCCAGCCCCCCAGCCCCAGCACCGGCTCGATGTCCGATCGCAGCGAATTGCCGACCATGACGAAACGCGTGGCGTCGATGCCGAACTCGCGCAGCACCCGCGCATAGGTCTGCGGATCCTTCTCCGAGACGATCTCGATGCGCCCGAACAGGTCGGCCATGCCCGAGAGCGCCACCTTCTTCTCCTGGTGGAACAGGTCGCCCTTGGTGACCAGCACCACCGGGTGGACGGCGGCCACCGCCTCGACCGCCTCGCGGATGCCCGGCAGCAGCTCCACGGGGTGCTGCAGCACCGCCTTGCCCAGCTCCACGACCCGGTGCAGGTCGGCGGCGCTGATGCGTTCGCCGGTGACCGCGATCGCGGTCTCGATCATCGACAGGGTCATGCCCTTGGCGCCGTAGCCGAACAGCGCGATGTTCCGGCGCTCGGTGGCCAGCACGCGCTCGTGCAGGCGGGCGTCGGCCAGGTCGACGTAGCCGCCGATGATGGCCTCGAAGGCCGCCTGTGCGTCCTGGTAGTAACCCTCGCTGTGCCAGAGGGTGTCGTCGCCGTCGAAGCCGATGAGTTCGATCATCGGCGCAGTCTAGCGGCAGCGCGCAGGCCTGTCCGCGCCGGACTAGACTGGGCCCATGAAGCCCCGCCTCCCCGTCCCGGTCCTGCTGAGCGCCCTGCTGGCCTGCGCCGGCTGCGGTCCGGCGAGCGACCCCGTGGTCACCGGAACCGCGGCCGAGCTGCGGGTCGACCCGTGGCCTCTGCCGGTACCACCCGACAGCCACACGCCCGACCTGGTCCCCCACCCCGACGGTGGCGTCGTGCTGGCCTGGACCCACCGCCTCGGCAGCGAAGGCCACGCGCTGGACTTCGCGCGCGAGGACCGCGGCCAGTGGACGCCGCCGGTTCGCATCGCCCAGGGCACGGACTGGTTCGTGAACTGGGCCGACACGCCGCACCTGGCGCTGCTGCCGGATGGCAGCCTGTGGGCGCAGTGGCTGCAGCGCACCGGCGAGGGCCGCTACGACTACGGCATCGCGCTGGCACGAAGCAGCGATGGCGGCGCGTCCTGGACCCGGGCCGCGCCGGTGCACCCGCAGGGCCTGCGGCTGGACTTCGGCTTCGCCAGCCTGTGGGCGGCCGCCGACGACCGGCTGGGCATCGCCTGGCTGGACAGCCGGCACCGGCAGGAGCCGGCCGGGCACGGCCACGGTGCCGCGCAGGCGCACGATCACGCTCACGCGAACGGCGCCATGGCGCTGTACGCCACCACCGTGGGCCCCGACGGGGAGCCGGCGCCGGCCCGCCTGCTCGACGAGGGCACCTGCGACTGCTGCCCGACGGCCGCGGCCGGCGACGGCGACGACCTGCTGCTGGCCTACCGGTCGCGTCGCGCCGGCGAGGTCCGCGACATCCACGTCGTGGCGGCGCGGGGCGGCCACTGGGGCGCACCGGTGGAGGTCGCCGCCGACGGCTGGTCGATCGCCGGATGCCCGGTCAACGGTCCGGCGATCGCCCGCAACGGCGACCGGGTCTGGGTGGCCTGGCCCAGCGAGCGGGACGGCGAGCCGGTGGTGCGGCTGGCGCGTTCCGACGACGGCGGCGCCAGCTTCCACCCCGCGGTGGACTGGCGAGCCGGCCCGGGGCAGCTGGGGCGCACGGCCATCGCCGCCGGTCGGCGGTCGCTGTGGTGGGCGTGGATGGAGGAGGACGACCAGGGCCAGCGGCTGCTGCTGGCCACCGCCGCGCAGGATGCGGACCCGCGCTCGGCCCGGGTGATCGAGGTCGCCCGGCTGGCCGCCCGGGGCCGGGCGTCGGGCTTCCCGCGGCTGCTGGCCGACGACACGGGTGCCCGTGTGGTCTGGACCGACGTCGAGGACGGCCGGCCGGTGCTGCGCGGCGCGCGGGTGGCCTGGTCGCGGACCGCGCCGCAGGGCTGATCAGCCCTGCGGGATGTCGCGCATGTCCGGCAGGCCGTGGGCGATGCCCTTGTGGCAGTCGATGCAGGTCCTCTCGCCGTCGGTCAGCCAGCGCTCGTGGATCTGCGCGGCGCGCGGGCTCTGCCGGGTGAAGTCCATGTACTCGAAGTTGTGGCAGTTGCGGCACTCCAGCGAATCGTTGGCCTTCAGCCGCGCCCACTCGTGCTGGGCCAGGCGCAGGCGCTGGTCGAGGAACTTCTCGCGGGTGTTGATGCTGCCGAAGATCGTTCCCCAGACCTCCTTGGAGGCCTGCATCTTGCGGGCGATCTTGTTGGTCCACTCGTGCGGCACGTGGCAGTCGGGGCAGGTCGCGCGCACGCCGGAGCGGTTGTTGTAGTGGATGGTGCCCTTGAGCTCCTCGAAGACGTTGTCGTACATCTCGTGGCAGGAGACGCAGAACTCCTCGGTGTTGGTGGCCTCCAGCGCGGTGTTGAAGCCACCCCAGAAGATGATCCCGGCGACGAAGCCGCCCAGGGTCAGGAAGCCCAGGCTGAAGTGGGTGCTGGGGGAGCGCAGGGTCTTCCAGGCGCGCTGGATGCTGCGGCGGATGCGACCGGCCATGGCCCTACTCCCTGCGCTGGCGGTTGAGGACCTCGTCGACGTCGACGAAGTCGTTGTCCACCAGCAGCGGCGCGTCGGTCTGCACGACGTGGCACTGGGTGCAGAAGTAGCGTCGCGGAGCGAGCTGGGCCATCACCTGGTTGTCGCGGTCCATGAAGTGGGTGACGCTGACCATCGGCGCCTGGAAGCGCTCGGCGCCGGCCCGGGAGTGGCAGACCATGCAGCGGTTGGAGTTGATGTCGAGCTGGTAGCCGTCGATGGCGTGCGGGATGGTCGGGGGTTGCTCCGGCCAGCCGCGCTCGCGACGCAGGTCGCTGTCGAGCACCCGGGCCATCGGCGGCGGCCTCGGTTCGGTGTCCAGCGGTGCGCCGCGACGCATCGCGTCGATGCTGCGGTACTCCGTGGGCGCGGCGGCCGGCCCGCTGGCCTCCGGGTCCTGCGCCAGCGCGTACCAGGCCAGGGCGGCCAGGGCGGCGACCAGGGCGGTTCGGATCGTCAGGGTCCACATGCTCGTCGCCTCCTCAGGCCCGCTCGATCTTGCACTTGCACTTCTTGAAGTCGGTCTGGCGCGAGATCGGGTCGTTCGCGTCCAGCAGCAGCTTGTTCACCAGCACCCCGGCATCGAACCACGGCACGAAGACCATGCCGCGCGGCGGACGGTTGCGGCCACGCGTCTCCACCCGGGCCTCGATCTCGCCGCGGGGCGAGGCCAGCTTCGCGACCTGGCCGCGCCGCAACCCGCGCTCGGCGGCGTCGTCGGGGTGCATGTACACCGGCGCGGCCGGGAAGCTGCGGTAGATCTCGGGCACGCGCATGGTCATCGACCCCGAATGCCAGTGCTCGAGCACGCGCCCGGTGGTCAGCCACAGGTCGTACTCCTCGTCGGGCGACTCGTGCGGCGGCTCGTAGGGCAGCGCCCAGATCACCGCGCGGCCGTCGTCGTGGCCGTAGAACTGGAAGCCCCGGCCGGGTTCGACGTACGGGTCGCTGCCCTCGACGTAGCGCCACAGCGTTTCCTTGCCATCGACCACCGGCCAGCGCAGGCCGCGGACCCGGTGGTAGGTGTCGAAGTCGGCGAAGTCCTTGCCCTTGCCCCGGCCGAAGCGCGCGTACTCCTCGAACAGTCCCTTCTGGACGTAGAACCCGAAGGCCTCGCTTTCGTGGTTGCGGTAGCCGGCCGGGATCTCGTCGGTGGCGTAGGCATCGGCCTGGCCGTTGGCGAAGAGCACCTCGAACAGGGTCTTCCCGCGCAGCTCCGGCGCCCGCTCGAGCAGATCCGCCGGCCACACCTCGTCGGTGGTGAAGCGCTTGGAGAACTCCATGATCTGCCACAGGTCCGAACGTGCCTCACCGGGGGCGTCGACCAGCTGTCGCCAGAACTGCGTGCGGCGCTCGGCGTTGCCGTAGGCGCCCTCCTTCTCCACCCACATCGCCGCCGGCAGCACCAGGTCGGCCGCCTGCGCGGTCACGGTCGGGTAGGCCTCGGAGACGACGACGAAGTTGTCCGGGTTGCGGTAGCCCGGCAGCCCCTCGTGGTTGAGGTTGGCCGCGGCCTGCATGTTGTTGTTCACCTGCACCCAGTAGGCGTTGAGGGTGCCGTCCTTGAGCGCGCGGTTCTGGTCGACGGCGTGGAAGCCGGGCTGCGGCTGGATCGTGCCCTCGGGCAGCTTCCAGATCTCCTCGGCCTTCTTCCGGTGCTCGGGGTTGGTCACCACCATGTCGGCGGGCAGGCGGTGGGAGAAGGTGCCGACCTCGCGCGCGGTGCCGCAGGCCGAGGGCTGTCCGGTCAGCGAGAACGGGCTGTTGCCGGGGGTGGAGATCTTCCCGGTCAGCAGGTGCAGGTTGTAGACCATGTTGTTGGCCCACACCCCGCGGGTGTGCTGGTTGAAGCCCATGGTCCAGAAGCTCATCACCTTCGTGTCCGGGTCGGCGTAGAGCTCGGCGGTCTGCTCCAGCCAGCCGCGGTCGACGCCGGTCATCTCCACGGTGCGTTCAAGGGTGTAGGGGCGCACGAAGGCGGCGAAGGCCTCGAAGTCGATCGCCTCGCCGGAGTTGGCGTTGCCGGCGTTGGCCGCGGCCTGCTGCAGCGGGTGCTCCGGGCGCAGGCCGTAGCCGATGTCGGTGGTGCCGCGCATGAAGCGGGTGTGGCGGTCGACGAAATCGCGGTTGACCCGGCCGGTGCGGATGATGTGGTTGGCGATGTAGTTGAGGATGACCAGGTCGGTCTGCGGCTTGAAGATGATCGGGATGTCGGCGAGGTCGAAGCTGCGGTGGTGGAAGGTCGACATCACCGAGACCTTCACGTGCGGGTGCGAGAGCCGGCGGTCGGCGATGCGCGTCCACAGGATCGGGTGCATCTCGGCCATGTTCGCGCCCCACAGCACGAAGGCGTCGGCGTGCTCGATGTCGTCGTACACGCCCATGGGCTCGTCCATGCCGAAGCTGCGCATGAAGCCCATGACCGCCGAGGCCATGCAGTGGCGCGCGTTGGGATCGATGTTGTTGGAGCGGAAGCCGGCCTTGTAGAGCTTGTTGGCGGCATAGCCCTCCCAGATCGTCCATTGCCCGGAACCGAACATGCCCACCGCGCCAGGGCCCTTCTCCCGCAGCACGCGCTTGAACTGCGCGGCCATGACGTCGAAGGCCTCCTCCCAGGACACCTCCACGAACTCGCCGTTCTTGTCGTAGACCCCGTCGCGCTTGCGCAGCAGCGGTCGCCGCAGCCGGTCGCGGCCGTACATGATCTTGGACAGGAAATAGCCCTTGATGCAGTTCAGCCCGCGGTTGACCTCGTTGTGGACGTCGCCGTGGGTGGCCACCACGCGGCCGTCCTTGACCGCGACGTTGATGCCGCAGCCGGTGCCACAGAAGCGGCACGGCGCCTTGTCCCAGCGCATCTCGGTGGCGCTGCGCTCCAGGATGACGTTCTGGGCGGCGGCAGGCAGCGTGATGCCGGCGGCGGCCGCGGCGCTGGCCACGGCGGAGTTGCGGATGAATTCACGGCGCGTGGCCATCGTCGACCTCCATGAGCAGTTGATCCTCGGGTTCGGCGTGGTGGTGGACCAGGCTCACCCCGATCACGCCGGCCACGTCCCGGAGCCGGTCCATGGCGTCGAGCAGTGCCGATTCCGCGGCGCCCTCGAGCAGCACCACGCTGCGACCACCCTCGCTGAGCGCGAGCTCGGCGCCCGGACAGCCGGCCACCGCCCCGCGCAAGGCCGCGACCGCGTCGGGGCGGTGGTGCACGACCACGCTGGCGATGTGCAGCAGCGCGCTCACGACGCCTCCCCGACCAGGTTGATCGACGCCGTCGGGCAAGCGGCCACGCAGGCGCCGCAGCCGGTGCAGGCGGCCGCCTCGACCTGCGGGCGGGGGACGCGCGCCGGCGGGAAGGCGATCGCCGGCACCGGGCAGACGTCGCGACAGGACTGGCAGACCACGCCGGCGACGGTCAGGCAACCACCACCGACCACGGCCACCCAGTCCCAGGGCCGGGCCGCGTCGGCATCCAGCGCGCCCGCATCGCAGGCGGTGGTGCAGGCGTCGCAGAACGTGCATTCGCCCAGCGACGGATCGAACACCGGATAGCCGCCATCGCCACGGACCAGGACCGCCTCCGGGCAGGCGGAAAGGCAGTCGTCGCAGCGGGTGCAACGCTCGAGGAAGGCGGGTTCGGGCAGGGCCTGCGGCGGACGTGGCGGCGCCGGCCGCGGCCGCGGTCGCCCCTGCAACAGGGCGCGGCGACCGACGTCGGGGGCCTGGAGCGCGCTCACGGTCAGACCGTCGGCGGACCGTTGATGATCTGCCACATCCAGACCAGGAAGCCGTAGCCGGCGACGATACCGACGGTGACCAGCGGGATGACCACCGCCACCACCAGCATGAACACGCCCAGCTCCCAGCGGCGTTGGTCCCCCTGCACTTCGTTGTCCTGCGACATGCCACCCCCCTGGTCTGGGACCCGGATGTACCGTGCAGGCCACGTGAAGGCCTGATGACAGGGTAACGCGATCGGGCGCCGGGTCAAGCGCATGCTCCGGCAGCGGGCGCGGAATCGAATTGACCCCGGTCAAGGACACTGCTCGCAGCCGGCGACAAGATGCCGGCCATGGACGCAATCCCCCCCTTCGATGCCGAGCTGCTGCGCCGCTACGACCGGCCGGGCCCGCGCTACACCTCCTACCCGACCGCGCCGCAGTTCACGCCGGACTTCGACGAGGCCGCGTTCCGCGAGGTGGCGCACCGCAGCAACGAGGATCCGATCCCGCGTCCACTGTCGCTGTACCTGCACGTCCCCTACTGCTTCAGCCCATGCTTCTACTGCGGCTGCAACCGGGTGATCACCCGCGACAAGGCCCGCGGCGCCAGCTACCTGGAGCGCCTGCTGCGCGAGGTCGAGCGGGTCGCTCCGCTGTTCGACCGCGACCGCGAGGTCATCCAGCTGCACTTCGGAGGCGGCACGCCGAACTTCCTCGACCCCGGGCAGCTGGGCGAGGTGATCCAGGCGCTGGGCCACCACTTCAGCTTCAGTCGCCGTGCCGGGCGCGACTTCTCCATCGAGATCGACCCCCGCTTCATCGACCCGGCCGGCATCGGCCGGCTGGCCGAACTGGGCTTCAACCGCGCCAGCCTCGGGGTGCAGGACTTCGACCCGGAGGTGCAGAAGGCGGTCAACCGAATCCAGGGGGTGGAGGAGACGCTGGCGATCGTCCAGGCCTGCCGGGACAGCGGCTTCGGTTCGGTCAACATCGACCTGATCTACGGGCTGCCGCGGCAGACCCTGGCGGGCTTCGGGCGCACGCTGGACACGGTGCTCGACGTCCGGCCCGACCGGCTGGCGGTGTACGGCTACGCGCACCTGCCCGCCCTGTTCAAGCCCCAGCGGCAGATCCAGGACGCCGACCTGCCCTCGCCCGACCAGAAGCTCGCCCTGCTCCAGCTGGCGATCCAGCGGCTGTCGGCGGCGGGCTACGTGTACATCGGCATGGACCACTTCGCGCTGCCCGGCGACGAACTCGCCCAGGCCCAGGCCCGGGGCGACCTGCACCGCAACTTCATGGGCTACACCACCCACGCGGAGTCCGACCTCGTCGGCCTGGGGGTGAGCGCGATCAGCCACATCGGCGACAGCTTCAGCCAGAACCCGCGCGACCTGCCGGGCTGGGAGGCGGCCATCGACGCCGGGCGGTTGCCGGTCTGGCGCGGCATGCACCTGGATGCCGACGACGTGCTGCGCGCGGACGTGATCCAGTCACTGATGTGCCACGGCGTCATCGACATCGCCGCGGTCGAGGCGCGGCACGAGATCGACTTCCGCCGCTACTTCGCAGCCGACATCCAGCGGCTTGAAACACTGGTCGCCGACGGCCTGGTGGTGCGCAGCACGCGGGGCTACCAGGCCACCTCGCGCGGCCGCCTGCTGATGCGTATCATCGCGATGTGCTTCGACCGCTACCTCCACGCCGACGTTGCCGGCGACCAGGGAACGCGCTATTCGAAGGCGATCTGACCCGCCGCCAGCAGGGGCCGACCTCGGCATGAGCACCCGCTTCACGTCCACGCGTCCGTCCCCGATCGCCGATGACGGCGACGAGCTCCGCTTCTGCTCGACCTGCGCCTTCTCCTCGGCCTGCCTCTCGGAGGGCTACGACAAGAGCGCGCTGGGCGAGCTGCACTGCCTGGTCGAGCACACCGGGGCCTACCGGGCCGGGGAGCCCATCTTCCGGGAGGGGGAGCCCTTCAACGCCATCGCGGCGGTGCGCGCGGGCACGGTGAAGACCTACGTCATCGACGCCGAGGGCCGCGAGCAGGTCCTGGGCTTCTTCCTGCCCGGCGAGGTCATCGGCCTCAATGCCATCCACTCCGAACGCTACCCGTGCAACGCGGTCGCGCTCGACACCGTCATGCTGTGCCGCTTCTCGTTCCCGATGATGGCGACCCTGGCCCAGCGCATGCCCGGGCTGCAGGGCCAGCTGTTCCGGCTGCTCAGCCAGGACATCGGCAAGGCCACCCTCCTGGCCGGCGACTACAGCGCCGACCAGCGCATGGCGGCCTTCCTGGTCACGCTCTCGCGCCGCTACGCGCAGCGCGGCTTCTCGCCCAGCCGCTTCGCGCTGACCATGGCCCGCACCGACATCGCCAACTACCTCCGGCTGGCCTCGGAAACCGTCAGCCGGGTGCTCCGTCGATTCCAGGACGAGGGCCTGCTGCTGGTCGAGCGGCGCGAGGTGGCGATCCTCGACATGGACCGGCTGGGCGCGCTGGCACAACCGGTCCTGCGCCAGTAGCCATCGCGCCCGTCGTGCAGGTGGCTTGACCTGCGTCAGCGCCAGGAGACCGCTTCCGGGCGGAGCATGCTCGCGACCATCCGCAAGAGGAATGCCGTCGTGAGTGCCACGAAGAAGCTGTGGATCGGACTGGGCGCCCTGCTCGCCGCATCCTTCGCCGTCCTGCTCTGGGTCGGCAGTGAAATCCACCGGGTGATGCCCCCGATACCCGAGGTGGTGCAGACCACCGAAGGGGACGTCATCTACACCCTGGAGGACATCCAGTTCGGCCGCCAGGTCTGGCAGTCGATGGGTGGCCACCAGCTGGGTTCGATCTGGGGCCACGGCAGCTACGTGGCTCCGGACTGGACCGCGGACTGGCTGCACCGCGAGGCCGAGGCCTGGCTGGACCTGCGCTCGCTGGCCAGCTCGGGCGAGGTGTGGGCCGATCTCGAAGAGGGTCTGAAGGCCGCCGAGGTGGCGCGGCTGATCCCGCTGATCCGCAAGAACACCTTCGACGAGTCCGCCGGGGTCATCACCCTGGACCCGGTCCGCGCGGAGGCGATGGCCCAGGTGCGCGGGCATTACGTGCGCCTGTTCACCGACCACCCCGACTACGAGGACCTGCGTCGGGCGTACGCCATGCGCAACGGCACCGTGGGCACGCCCGAGCGGGCCGAGGCATTGACCGCATTCATATGGTGGACGGCCTGGTCGGCGGTCACCGAGCGGCCCGGCCAGTCGATCACCTACACGCAGAACTGGCCGCACGAGCCGCTGGTGGGCAACCTGCCCACGCCCAACCTGATGCTGTGGACGGTGTTCAGCGTGCTGTTCCTGATCGCCGGCGTCGGCCTGCTGGGCTGGTGGTACGCCACCCAGCGCGAGGAGTCGCCCGACCGGCTGCCGGCCAGCGACCCGCTGGCGATGATCCGGGTCACGCCGTCGATGCGTGCCACCGCCAAGTACTTCTGGGTGGTGATGGTGCTGTTCCTGCTGCAGATCCTGCTCGGCGCCATCACCGCGCACTACCAGGTCGAGGGCCACGACTTCTACGGCATCCCGCTGGCCGACGTCCTGCCCTACTCGCTCACCCGCAGCTGGCACACGCAGCTGGCCATCCTGTGGATCGCGACCGCCTGGCTGGGCATGGGCCTGTACATCGGCCCGGCGATCTCCGGGCACGAGCCGAAGTTCCAGCGACTCGGGGTGAACCTGCTGTTCGTGTGCCTGCTGATCATCGTCGTGGGCGCCTTCGCCGGCCAGTGGTTCGCGGTGATGCAGAAGATGGACATCCGGTACAACTTCTGGTTCGGCCACCAGGGCTGGGAGTACGTCGACATCGGCCGGTTCTGGCAATGGTTCCTGTTCATCGGCCTGGGTCTGTGGCTGTTCCTGGTCGGGCGCACGCTGATGCCGGCGATCCGCAAGGGCGGCGAGCACAAGTCGATCACCGCGCTGCTGTTCCTGAGCACCGTGGCGATCGGCCTGTTCTACGGCGCCGGCCTGCTGTACGGCGAGCACACCCACCTGTCGATGGTGGAGTACTGGCGCTGGTGGGTGGTGCACCTGTGGGTCGAGGGCTTCTTCGAGGTCTTCGCCACCGCGGTCATCGCCTTCCTGTTCACCAAGCTGGGCCTGCTGCGCGCCTCCACCGCCACGGTGGCGGTGATCTTCGCCACCATCGTGTTCATGGCCGGCGGCGTGCTGGGTACCCTTCACCACCTGTACTTCACCGGGACGCCCACGGCGGTGATCGCGATCGGCGCCAGCTTCTCGGCGCTGGAGGTGGTGCCCCTGGCCTTCATCGGCGCGGAGGCGTACCACACCTGGAAGCACGCCGGCGCCACGCCGTGGATGGCCCGCTACAAGTGGCCGATCCTGTTCTTCGTCGCGGTCTCGTTCTGGAACCTGGTGGGCGCGGGACTGTTCGGCTTCCTGATCAACCCGCCGCTGCCGCTGTACTACATGCAGGGCCTGAACCTGACCCCGCTGCACGGGCACACGGCGCTGTTCGGTGTCTACGGCTTCCTCGGTCTGGGCCTGATGCTGTTCTGCCTGCGCGGCATCCGGCCGGACGTTGCCTGGGACGAGAAGGTGCTCAGGACGGCGTTCTGGGCGCTCAACCTGGGGCTGGTCGGGATGGCGCTGATGACCCTGTTGCCGATGGGCATCATCCAGCTGGTCGCCGCCATCGAGCACGGCTACTGGTACGCCCGCTCCGAGCACCTGATGCAGAGTCCGATCATCCAGACCCTGGTCTGGCTGCGGGTGCCCGGCGACACGATCTTCAGCATCGGCGCGGTGGCCATGGCCTGGTTCGTGCTGCGGCTGTGGATCGCGCCCCGGCGGGCCACGGTGCCCGGCGAGGGTGGGGCGCTGGAGGGCGCCTGAGCGACCCGCAACCACGATGACGGAGGGGCGGCGCCATGCCGCCCCTCCGCATTCGTGGGGTCCCGCCGGCCTGCAGCTGACCTGCATCAATGCGATCGGGCCGGTGCGCAGGGATGCTGGAGGCCACGGAAGCAGGCTGCCCCATGAACACGACCGCCCACCCCAACCAACCGCCCTCCCTGTCGCTGCTGGCCGCCGCACCGCACCGGCTGCTGTTCTTCGTCGGCGCCCTCAACGTGCTCGCGGCGATGGCCTGGTGGACGCTGTGGATGGCCGCCACCCGCTGGCCGCTGCCGGCAATGCCCGCACCCGCGGTGCCGCCGGGCTGGGGGCACGGTCTGGTGATGGGCTACCAGGTCTTCACGCCGTTCATCTTCGGCTTCCTGCTCACCGTGTTTCCGCGCTGGATGAACCAGCCGGCGTTGTCGCGCTGGCACTACGTGCCGGTGGGGATCGGCCTGCTGGTTGGCCAGGCGCTGGTGCTGGCCGGGCTGCTGGGCCCGGCCCACCTGCTCCACCTGGGCGTACTCGTGACGCTGGTCGGCTGGGCCTCGGGCCTGTGCTCGCTGGCCGGGGTGCTCTGGCGCGACGCGTTCCGGACCTGGCACGGCATCAGCACCTGGGTCGCGCTGGCCTTCGGCTGGTCCGGCCTGCTGCTGTTCGCGGTCTGGCTGCACCGACCCGAGGCGGTGAACCTGGTGTTCGCCAGCTTCCGCATCGCGCCGCTGGTCTTCCTGCTGCCGGTCTACCTGACCGTCGTGCACCGCATGCTGCCCTTCTTCGCCGGCAACGTCGTCCCCGGTTACCGCCTGTGGCGCCCGGGCTGGGTGATCCCGGCGTTCTGGCTGCTGCTGATGCTGCACCTGGTGCTGGAACTCATGCACGGCTACGCCTGGCTGTGGCTGGCCGACCTGCCCCTGCTGGGCCTGGGCCTGCTGATGCTGTGGCGGATGTGGCCGCGCGGCCCGGCGCCGGGCCTGCTGCGGGTGCTCTTCATCGCCCTGGCCTGGTTCCCGCTGGCGATGGCCCTGTTCAGCGTGCAGAGCCTGTGGTTCGCCTTCACCGGTGCCTTCGAGCTGGGTCGCGCGCCGATGCACGCACTGGCCGTGGGCTTCTTCGGGACCATGCTGGTGGCCATGGTCACACGGGTCACACAGGGCCATTCCGGCCGCCCGCTGGCCATGACCGCGGCAGCCTGGCTGGCCTTCTGGGGCGTGCAGCTGGCGGCCGTGGTCCGCCTGGCCGCGGAGTTCGGCGCCGACACCTGGGCCTGGCAGGCCGCCGCCGGCGCCCTGTGGCTGGCCGCCTTCCTGCCCTGGGTGCTGCACTCGGCCTGGATCTACCTCACGCCCCGCGCCGACCGGCGCGCGGGCTGAACCCGACGGACGCTTCCGATGATCGAATACTACCTCCAGATCAAGCAGGCCCACATCGGCCTGGTCCTGCTCAGCGGCGGGCTGTTCGCGCTGCGGGCGCTGCTGTCGCTGGCCGGCGTCCGGCACGCCAACGCCGATCCGGTGCGCTGGCTGAGCTGGACCATCGACACCGGCCTGCTCACCGCAGCGCTGATGCTGCTGGTGGTGCTCAAGCTCAACCCCTTCACCACGCCCTGGCTGGCGGTGAAGCTGTGCCTGCTGGTGGCCTACGTGGTGCTGGGCACCCTGGCCCTGCGGCGCGGCCGCAGTCGGCCGGCGCGGCTGGGCTGGACGGTCGCGGCCCTGGCCTGCTTCGGCCTGATGTGGAGCATCGCCCGCGCCCACCACCCGCTGGGCCTGCTGCAGGGGTGGCTGGCATGAGCGACCCGCGTCTGCATCCGATGTTCCTGGGGCCCTATGGCGAGAACGACCGCCTGCTGGAGACGCTGGTGGTGGAGTTCCTGCGCGACCACGTCTACTGGCGCCGCAACTTCCACCCCGAGGACCCGCCGGCGATCCCGACCCGGGCCGCGCAGTCCCCGGAGTTCCAGGCCTTCGAGGCGGGGCTGCGGCGCGAACTGCACGGCCTCTCGGCCGCGCTCAAGCGCTCGGTGCCGTTCCACAGCCCACGCTACATCGGGCACATGGTCTCCGACGTGCTGCTGCCGGGCTTGGCCGCGCAGTTCCTGGCCCTGCCCTACAACCCGAACAATGTCAGCGCCGACGCCGCACCGGTCACCATCGACATGGAGCTCAAGGCCGGATTGCAGCTGGCCCGCATGGTCGGCTTCCCCGATGACCCGACACGGCCCGACTGTGCATTCGGCCACCTCACCTCCGGCGGCACCGTCGCCAACTACCAGGCCTTGCGCCTGGCGCTGGCGCTCAAGGCGTTCCCGGTCGCGTTGCGGGCGCTCGCACCGCCCGGACTGGACCTGCCGGGCGACGACTGGGCCGCGTTCAACCTCGACCCGAAGGCGTCCACCCTGCTGTTCGAGCGGTGGCGGCAGTGGTTGCGCGGGAAGCCACCCGCGCAGGCCCGCTGCTGGCAGGAGCGGCTCGAGCACGCGCGCATCGAGCACCTGGGCATCAACGCCTTCTTCGAGCGCCACCCGCAGCTGCGTCCACCGATCGTGCTGGCGCCGGTGACCGCGCACTACTCCTGGTCCAAGGGCATGAAACTGCTGGGCCTGGGCTCCGCGCAGCTGCGCCTGGTCCCGGAGACGGGCATGCGCATGGACACCGGGGCGCTGGAGGGCCTGTGCGTGCAGGCCGAGGGCGAGCACCAGCCGGTCCTGGCCTGCGTGGCGGTGCTGGGCAGCACCGAGTTCGGCACCATCGACCCGCTGCACGAGGTCCTCGCGGTCCGCGGGCGCATGCTCGACCGTGGCCTGGGCATGAGCGTGCACGTCGACGCGGCATGGGGCGGATACCTCGCCACCCTGTTCCGGAACGCCGACGGCAGCCTGCGCGCGCCTGGCGACATGCACCGGCAGCACGAGCATTTCCCCTCCGCCGCGGTGCATGCGGCCTTCGCGGCGCTGGGCGACGCCGATTCGGTCACCGTCGATCCGCACAAGCTGGGCCACCTGCCCTACGGCGCCGGCGCGTTCGTCTGTCGCGACCAGCGGGCGGTGGAACTGCTGTCGGAGTCCGCCGACTACGTCTTTGAACGGCCACGCGAGGACGACTACTTCTCGCGCTTCCGCCAGCTCGGCCGGTTCATTCCCGAGGGGTCGAAGTCCGGCGCCGCCGCTGCCGCGGTCTACGTCACCCACCGGGTCCTGCCCCTGGACCACGCCAATTTCGGCGCGATCGTCGCCGAGAGCATCCGCGCCGCGGAGGCGTTCCGCCAGGCCACGGCACGGTTCGCGCTGCGCATGGCCGGCCGCCTGCGCGTGGAGGTGCCGTTCGAACCGGACTGCAACCTGGTCTGCCTGGCCCTCAACCCGGCGGGGAACGGAGACGTGGCGGTGATGAACCGCTTCGTCCGCGAGCTCTTCGACTCGCTGCGCGCCGACCCGCGCAAGCCACTGCAGTCGCGTGATTTCTTCGGCTCGGTGACCACGCTCAAGCCCGAGACCCTGGGGCGCGCCGACACCGAACGGGTGATGCGTTCGCTGGAGCTCGATGCCCGGTGGCTCGACGCCGACCGCGACGGCGAGTCCGACCGCATGGTGATCCTGCGCCACACCCTGATGAACCCGTTCCTGCTCGACGAGGAGAACGGCATCAGCTACATCGACGCCTACTTCGCGTTCCTCGAGCGGGCCTGTGACCGGCTGCTGTGGACCCTTCGCGAGGCACCCGGTCACGGGACCGCATCCAGTGACCGGGACGTGGCCTGATGCGGTCGCCGACACGGCCCGACAATCCGGTGACGGGCATCGGTCCATCCCGGGCCTGGGTCCACGCCGCCATCGCCGGCCTCGAACGCGAGGCGGCAGCGGCCGCCGACACCCCCCTGATACCAATCGGTCTCCCGCGGCTGCCCGGCATCACCCTGTTCCTCAAGGACGAGTCCGCGCATGCCACCGGCAGCCTGAAGCACCGGCTGGCGCGCTCGCTGTTCCTGTATGCGCTGTGCAACGGCCGACTGGTGCGCGGCCAGGGCGCGATCGACGCCTCGTCGGGCAGCACGGCGATCTCGGAGGCCTGGTTCGCACGCCTGCTCGGGATCGCGTTCACCGCGGTGGTCCCCGGGACCACCGCGCCCGGGAAGATCCGCGAGCTGCGGCGACTGGGGGCCCGCTGCGAGTTCGCGGCCGCGGGTGAGGACTGCGCGGCGATCGCGCAGGCGCTGGCCGCGCGCGAGGGCCTGTGCTTCCTCGACCAGTTCGGGCTGGCCGAACGCGCCACCGACTGGCGCGGCAACAACAACATCGCCGAATCGATCATCGCGCAGATGCGCGGGTTCGGCCGGGCCGAGCCGGCCTGGGTCGTCTGCGGCGCCGGCACCGGCGGCACCTCGGCGACGATCGGGCGCTACCTGCGCTACCAGCGGCTGGCCACGCGCCTGTGCGTGGCCGAGCCGAGGGCGTCGGCTTTCGTCCACGGCTGGCGTGCGCATCGTGCGGGCCAGGTCTGGGCTGGCGAACCGGCGGCGGCGGCGACGCTGATCGAGGGCATCGGCCGGCCGCGCATCGAGCCCGGCTTCGTGTTCGACGTGGTCGATACGGTGGTCGAGGTCGATGATGCGACATCGATCGCCCACCTGGGCGTGCTCGAACGCGCGCTGGGACACCGCTACGGTGGCTCCTCGGGCACCAACCTGGCCGCCTGCCTGGTGCTGGCGCAGCGCATGCACGCGCACGGGACGTCCGGAAGCATCGTCAGCCTGCTGTGCGATCGCGGCGAGCGCTATGCGGAGACGCTGTTCCACGGCGGCTGGCTGCGCGCGAACGGACTGGGCACACCCGACCCCGAAGGGGCATGCCTCACCCTGCACCGGGAGAGACCCTGATGGATGGACCGGACTGGAACTGGCCGATGGAGGCCTGCTGCATCGAGGCGGCCATGGAGTTGTTCGAACCGATCGCGGAGCGTGGCGCACCGATGGACGTTGAACCCGACAGCCCCTCGAGCGACCCGCTCGCGCGCTAGCACGTGAAACGCAGGAAGGCCCGGAGCCGGATCGCCGGCCCCGGGCCTCGTGTGCAGCGGCGGTGTCAGCCGCCGGTGACGCGGAACTGGCCCTTCATGAGCGCGAAATGGCCGGGGAATGAGCAGAAGAAGGTGTAGCTGGCACCGGCCTCGAGCTGATCGAGGCTGAAGGTGATCGTGGTGCTTTCGCCACCACCGATGACTGGCGTATAGGCGATGACCCGCGTGTCGCCGGGCTTGACGTACTCGTTGTCGATGCCGGCCTGCATGCCGTCCTGGTAGGCCGCCTGGGCATCGGCGTCCGTGGTCAGGACCCAGTTGTGCCCCATGGCGTTGCGCGGAAGGGACCCCGAATGCGTCAGGGTCAGCTCGACCTCGGCGCAGGAGGCGTCCACGGTCATCTCGTCGGTGGAGAACTGCATCGCGTCGGTGCTGTCGATGGTCAGCGAGCAGTTGCCGGCGAGCGCAAACGGGCTGACCAACAGGCCTGCCGCCAGGATTGAAAGGGTGGCTGCGAGTTTCATCTCGGACTCCATGGGTTTGGGAAACGGGTGGGTGAATCGGAAAGTCGGTGTGACCGGGTGCTGGCGCTGATCGGATCGGTCGCCGCGCCCCGGAGGGTCGCCAGATCCTGGCGACCCTCCGCCTGCATCAGCGTTCGCGGACGATGATGCGACCCTTCATGTACGGGTGCGGGGTGCAGATGTAGTCGTACTCGCCCGGCTCGTCGAAGACCACGCTGCCGGTTTCGCCGTGGCCGAGCAGCGGCGTGGCGAAGCGCTTGGGGCCACGCATGCCGACCGCGTTGTGCACGCCGGAGAACTCGCCGGCCAGGTAGGTGAACACGTCCTCGTTGACCCAGGTCACCCGGGTGCCCGGCTCGATCTCGATGACCTTGGGGTGGTAGGAGTTGCCGATGATCTCCACGACCACCTCCTCGACCTCCGGACCGTAGGACACGACACGGTCGGCACGCGCGGCCATGCCCGTGCCCGCGAAGCCGGGCGCGAACGGCGAGATCGTCCGGGTCGCGTTGGCCGCCTTCTCGGCCAGCTCCTCCTCGGTCCACTGCGGGCCGTCGGCGAGCACCGTCTTCGGGGTGTCGGCATTGCGGTCGGCGACCAGCAGGCCGATCGCACCGCGGCTGGTGGGTCCAACCGAGTGGCTGAGCATCGTGTAGGCGCCTTCATCCGGCGGCACGCGGAATTCGATCACCCACGAATCCGACGGGCCCGAGGTCACGGTCTGTCCGCCGGGCATCCATGCATCGGGATGACCCTGCCAGTAGACGTAGTCCCAGATGATGCCGACCAGGTGGAAGGTCGAGACCAGGTTCGGGCCGACGTTGAGGTAGTAGATGCGGACGTAGTCGCCGGGCCTGGCGGTGATGGGGTTCTCGATGTAGCGGAACGGCTGGCCGTTGAAGGCCGTGTAGGCCGGGTGGCCGTCCACCGCCTCGCGCCCGCTGGTGTAGAACTCGTTCTGCAGCAGGTAGATCGTCAGGTCGGGCTTCCTGCCCAGCTCCTGCTCGAGTCTGTACTGCCTGTCCCTGGGCTCGACGACGATCATGCCGTACTGGCCGAACAGAACGTGCATCGGGATGGCGTGACCGCCCGGCGCGCAGTGCCACATGTACACGCCCGGCACGGTGGCGCGGAAGGTCACGCTCTTGGTTTCACCCGGGGCGATCTGGCCGACGTACTTCGAGGTCTGGGTGTAGGCGGCGTGGATCGAGGCGCCGTGCGGCACGGTGCCGGTGTTGACCACCGTGAACTTCACGATGTCGCCCTCGGTCACGCGCAGCGTCTGTCCGGGAACGCCGCCATCGGCGAGGAAGCCGTCGTACATGACGCCCTGGCCCAGGTAGGTCAGGCCCTCGTCGAGCGTGATGGTGAAGTGGTGGTCGGGCTCGACATCCTGCGGCACGAAGCTGGTGGCGGGAATCGACAGGCCCTCGTCGCGCCGGATGATCTCGATGAAGTCCGCGCCGTCGAAGATGTCGTCGAGCCTGGCGCTGGCGGGGTTGCTGGCCGCGCCGTTGCCCCTGGCGGACGGGCCCAGGGGCAGCCCGCGCTGGTTCTCCACGGCGGCCAGGACGTCACGCGCCATCGGCGTGCCGCTGCGCGCGTTGTGCAGTTCGTGCATCAGCGAATCGTTGCAGGAATCGCAGGCACGGGCCTGGGTGGGGAACAGGCCCGCCCCCAGGGCCAGTGCGGCGAGGAACGCAACCGCCAGGCCTGCCTTGGGCCCGACGCGGGGTGGTGCTTCGGTGCTCATCGTGGGTGCCTCTCTTGGGTTTCGGTAAGGGTTTGGACGACTGTGCGGTGATCCGGTCTCGGCGCCATCCGCATCAGGTGGGCGACGATGTCGCGGGTCTGCTGCTCGTTGAGGGTGTGGCGGAATGCCGGCATGGCCGCGCTCACGCCCACGGCCATGCCACCGTCCCGTGTGGCCAGGTAGTAGCGTTGTGCATCTGCGCCGCCGGCCGTGAAATCCGGTGGGCCGGGGTCGAACGCGCGACCCTGCTGGCCGTCACCGCGACCCGACGGTCCGTGGCAGGCGGCGCAATGGCGCTGGTAGAGCGGCTCGCCCGAAACAGCGTCGCCACGGTGCTCGAACGCCGTGGGCGGATCGCCCGATGCCCGGGCGGGCAAGGGGTGAACCACCACGAGCACGGAGGTCGCGAGTGCGACGGCTGCGAGCCGCTGAAGCGAAGCCATCACCGTCATCGTCGGGTCTCCATTCGAAGCTTGATCGCTCGAACGGTGCATCCGGCAGCACATTCGGGGCAGTGGTTGCGGCCGATATGCCGGCCTTTGGCTTCCTGCACGTACAGGTTCTCAATGGCGGGCGCATCCAGTCGCTGACCTGGGTCAAGCCGGACGCCTGTCCGTCGGCCGTGCAATCAATGACCCGTGCCGGCAAGCCACCGAATGGCTGGCGCGAAACGAGGCGGACATCGGCGAGCCTCCGCTTGCCGGCCCGCCCTCGGACCGCAGGAACATCGCTGGAAGCACCGGCATGCGCCCTGGAGCGCACCCACGCACCGGGTGGCAGGGACGATGACGGCTGCTCGACGGTGGCAACACGTTCAAAGCAACGGCTGGATCCGTTCCATGAGGGTTTCGGCGTCGTGCGCGCCCAGCAGACGCTCCCGGATGACCCCTTCGCGGTCGATCAGGAGGGTCAGCGGAACCAGGGTCGCGCCGAAGTGGGTGTTCGCCTCCTCCATCGACGCCAGCCAAAGCGGATAGCTCGGCTCGAGGTCCAGGCGGCGGCGCCAGAAGCCCAGCACCTGCTCGGCCGATCCCGAATCCGCCGCCAGCCCGATCACGGTCGCACCGTGCGGCTGGATGCGGCGCTGGAGTTCGACCAGCTCCGGAATCTCGGCGATGCACGGACCGCACCAGATCGCCCACAGGTTGAGCACGACGACCTGACCGCGGTAATCGGCGAGGGACACTCGGCTCCCGTCGGTGGACTGGTAGACGGGTTCCGCGCCCGGGCTGGGGGCGGCCCACGAAGACGAGGCCCCCATCAACAGAAGTAGGGCCGCTGCCCGGATGGCTTGTCGCATGGTGACCTCGCGCTCCAACCACGTCTGCTGGACCCGAACGGCAGAGGCCGGCGGCGCGGCCGGAACGGCACGGCGGCCGCAAGGGTCGGTTGCGTCAGTCTCGGCACGCCCGCGGACGGTCGCATTGACCGGGGTCAAGCGCCTGCCGCGCCGGGCGCCGCCCTGGGCCGTGGTACCCGCCGGCGATCCAGCCACGGGGAACCCTCTCCCCCGCGCGCTTGTTCCGGCCGGCCGCCTGGCGCATCCTTGCCGCCGGGGACATCGAAAGGAATCCGCACATGAACGCCATCCGCAGGATGCGTGCCCTGGCCATGCTCTTCGTCTTCGCCGCAGCGCCGGCCGCCGCCGCACCGCTGGTCGGTTACGACAGCGGCGCCCAGGCCTTCAACGAAGGCGCGCACGGTTTCCATCCGGTGCGCATCGACGCCACCGCGCTCGACGCGGCCGAGACCTGGCTGGACCTGCCCGATGGCAGCCGCATCACCCTGCGCCACCTGCACGAGGTGCGCCACGACAACGGCGACCGCAGCTGGGTGGGCACGGTGGAGACCCGCGGCGGGCTGCAGTCGGCGGTCATCACCGTCGGCACCCACGCCAGCTTCGGCCACGTGCCACACCCCGACGGCCATCCGCTGCGGCTGTGGTGGCGCGATGGCCGCGCCTGGCTGGTGACGACATCGCCGGCCGCGCTGGCGGCACGGCAGCGGCAGCTGCCCGCCGGCTTCTTCGATGACGCACGGGTGCCTCCGCAGCGCCTGACCGCCACCCGCCAGCCGGTGCCTGAGCCGGCCTCGGCAGCCAACCCCGCGGTCATCGACCTGATGGTCCTGCATTCCAGCGGCATGCGCTCAGCGGGCCAGCCGCGGATGCGCGCCCAGCCCGACTTCCCGACCCTGACCCGCATCAACCACCTCGTCGCCCTGACCAACCAGGCCTACATCGACAGCGGCATCCACGCCCGGCTGCGCCTGGTGCGGACCCAGGAGGTCGACTACCCCGACACCCTGACCAACAACCAGGCGCTCAACGCGATCACCTCCAGCCAGGCTCCGCACTTCTCCGGCGTCGGCGCGATGCGTGACTACCACGGTGCCGACCTGGTCGCCCTCCTCAGGCCCTTCGTGCACCCCGACCAGGGCAGCTGCGGCGTGGCCTGGATGCCGTCGAGCTTCGGGCCGGGCACCGCCGCCTACGGCTACTCGGTCAGCAGCGACGGCAGCAGCGGCGGCTGGTTCTGCCACGAGCACACCTTCCCGCACGAGATCGGCCACAACCTGGGCTCCAACCACAACCGCGCCAATGCCGGCACCGGGGGCGCCTTCGGCTATTCCTACGGCCTGCTGCGGCTGCCCGACGCCGGCCAGAACAACGGATTCTCAACGATCATGTCCTACCCGGTCTCCAGCACGCCGCCGGTGATGCTGTTCTCGGCACCGGGGGTGGTCGAGTGCCGCAACCAGCCCTGCGGCGTGGCCGACAGCGAGGACAACGCCCGCAGCCACAACCTCACCGCCCCGGCGGTGTCGAACTTCCGGCCCACGGCGGACAACCCGCCCCTGCGGGGGCGCTGAAGCGCCCGCCCCGGCTCAGTCGCCGTCCCAGCCCCAGGGCGCCGACGGCGCCTGGACCGGCGCGGTGAGGTCGAAGTCCACCTGGAAGCCACGCTCGGTGCCGACCCGGTTGGCGGCGTAGACGAAGCGCTCGCCGGGGTGGATCTCCACCAGCCACACGCTGCGCTGGCCGCTGCCGGGGATGGCCGCGGCGGTGAGGTCGTCGGCGGGAAACAGCTGGGTGTCGGCACTGCCCCGGTTCGGGGTCCAGCCGCCGTACATCGTCATCGGCTCGGGTGAACCGTCGGCGTGGCGGTGGTCGTGGCGGAAACCGATGGCGCCGGTGTCGGCGTCGCGCATGAACACCCAGGTCCTTGAGCGGTCCTCGTCGATCACCAGCGGGATCCGGACACGTTCGGCGCTGCATTCGCGCACGTGCATGACCGCGCGCCGGTCGCGGAAGGTGGTGTCGTCGGCCGGGGCCCGGACCAGCGTGCCCTGGAAGGCCTGCCCGCACAGCGCCTGCAGCCGCGCCCACCAGGCATCACGGGCGTCGGTGGACGCACTGTCGGCGTGCGCCGGGAGCGCGAGCACCGCCAGCCCGAGCAGCAGCCCCGTGCGCCGGCTCACTGCCCGCCCCTGCCGCGGCCGCGGCCTTCATCACGGCCCTGGCCGCGGTTGCCCTGGCCCTGTCCGCGACCCGGCTCGCCGCGGCTCCCGGCATCCGGGCCGCGGTCGGCGGGCGGTCCACCGGCGCTGCGGCCGCGACCCCGCGGACCGTCCGACCAGTCGATGCGGACCTGGGAGCCGATCTCCACCGGGTAGCCCCAGCGCTCGTAGGTGCGCGCGGTGCCCCGCTTGAGCGCATGGAATTCCGGCGACCCGGGGCGGATGCCCAGGTCCTGCGCGATGCGGCCCCAGCCGCGGCCGGGATTGCGGTCATGGCGCTCCACGACCCGCGCACAGCCGATGCCCAGCACGCTGGCGATGGTGCAGGCGATGTAGATGTCGCCCGGCGACCAGCGGCGGGTGTCGAGCAGTTCCACGACCAGCGAGCGCGGCGCGCCCAGTCCAACCACCTCGGTGATGAAGGGGTCGCGGTAGCGGCGGCCGTAGGTGTCGACCTCGCCGATGCGGGTGTCGAGCCAGACGTCGCCGGTGTCGATGGCGTAGCCCACCGTCTGGGCCCGGGCGTCGGCGGCCACGGTGCACAGCAGCAGCGTGGCCAGCGTGGCAGACAACAGCAGCGTCCAGCGCATCGTCGAACTCCGGAATCGGTGTGAAGGGCTCATTGTCCCTGCCGCGGCTGAACCGCACCAGTCGGGACCCGGCGCCGAACCCGGACGGCGATCACCGAATCCCGGGAGCGGATTCTGCGACAATCCGCGGCCAGGCAGCCGTCACAATCCCCCGAGCCCCATGGAGCGAGAGATCCGCCCAGACCAGGTCCGACCGGGCATGTATGTCGCCCGGCTGCTGGGCCCGTGGCTCAAGCACCCGTTCTGGCGCAGTGCCTTCGAGGTCGACGAGGACGACGCCCGGCGCATCCGGGCCAGTGGCATCGACGCGGTGGTCATCGACACCAGCCGGGGCCTGGACCTCGACACGGAGGCTCCCGCGGCGCACCCGGCCGGCGACGCTGCGGCCCCGGCCCGCGCCCCGCGGCCGCCGGCCGGGGACACCTCGACGGTGGACTTCCGGGACGAGATCATCCGGGCCCGACGCATCTGCGAGGAAGGGTATTCGGTGGTCTCGGGCCTGTTCACCCAGGCCCGGCTGGGCGAGGCGGTCGACCCGGAACGGGCGCTGCCCCTGGTCGAGGCGATCAACCGCTCGGTGCTGCGCAACCCCGCCGCGATGCTCAGCGTCGCCCGGCTCAAGACCGCCGACACCTACACCTACCTGCATTCTGTCTCGACCTGTGCACTGATGACCGCGCTGGCCCGCACACTGGGCCTGGACGAGGAGCAGACCCGCGAGGCGGGCATGGGTGGCCTGCTGCACGACCTGGGCAAGGCGGTGATGCCGATGGACGTGCTCAACAAACCCGGCCGCCTGACCGACGAGGAGTTCACCGTCATCAGGCAGCACCCGGTCGCCGGCGAACGCATGCTGCGCGAGGCCGGGGTCGGCAACCAGGCCGTGCTCGACATCGCACTGCACCACCACGAGAAGGTCGACGGCAGCGGTTACCCCGACCGGCTCGCCGGCGACGCGATCAGCCTGATGGCGCGCATGGGCGCGGTCTGCGACGTCTACGACGCGGTCACCTCCGACCGGCCCTACAAGCAGGGCTGGGACCCGGCCGAGGCGCTGGGCCGGATGGTCTCCTGGGAGGGCCACTTCGACATGGACGTGCTCAAGGCGCTGATCCGCAGCCTGGGCATCTACCCGGTCGGGGCGCTGGTGCGGCTGGCCTCGCAGCGGCTTGCGGTGGTGACCGCGCAGACCCCCGGCGCCCTGCTCAAGCCGACGGTGAAGGCCTTCTACTCGCTGAAGTCCAACACCCAGATCCACGTCCGCGAGATCGACCTCGCCGCCCCCGGCTGCCAGGACCGGATCCTGGGTCCGGAGTCGCCGTCGAACTGGAACTTCCGCAACCTCGAGAAGCTGTGGATGCCCTGAAACGGCGACGCCCCGCCGACGCGGGGCGCCGGACCGGGGCTCAGGCCAACCGCGGCCTCAGCCGCACTTGGAATAGCCGCAGTTGAGGCAGGTCGCGCAACCGTCCATCACCACCACCGCCTTGGTCGAGCACTTGTGGCACATGGTCGCCGAAGGCGGGAAGCTGGTGCCCTCGCCGGTCACCGCGACGTCCTCCTCGCGACCCGCCGCGGCGGGCTCGGCGTGCCGGGCCTCGTAGGCGGCGCGCTTCTCCTGGATCAGCGCACGCTGGTGCTCGTCGAGCTCGGGGTCGTGGATGAGGCCGATGCGCTTCATGTGGTCCTCGACCACCGCGCCGATCTCGGCCACGATCGAGGGCATGTAGACGCCGCCGGCCTTGAAGTAGCCGCCGCGCGGGTCGAACACCGCGCGCATCTCCTCGACCAGGAAGGTGCAGTCGCCACCCTTGCGGAACACCGCCGACATGATCCGGGTCAGGGCGACGATCCACTGGAAATGGTCCATCGACTTGGAATTGATGAAGACCTCGAACGGACGGCGCAGCTCGTGCTCGGTGCCGGCATTGAGCACGATGTCGTTGATGGTCACGTACATCGCGTGTTCGACCAGCGGCGACTTGATCTTGTAGGTCGAGCCGATGAGCACCTCCGGGCGCTCGATCTGCTCGTGCATCTGGATGACCTCCGCGCCGCGTCGCGGCGTCTCGGCAGCCACCGTCGCGGGAGCCTGGGCCTTGGCCTTGTCCTCGGGCTTGATGACGCTGTAGCCCTTGATTTTGCTGCTGATCTTCACGGCCATGGCCTGACTCCCGACTCTATTCCGGCACGGCCCTGGCCGTGCTCCTGGTTCGACTGGAACCCCCGGCCGCCGGTTCCGGCGGCCGGGGGGATGGTGCTCAACCGCTCTTCTTGGCCGTCGCGCGGCCGCCCTTGCGACCGGCCGAGGAACGCTGCGCGGTCTTCTTGGCGGCCGAGGCACGGCCCTTGGCGCCGGCGGCCTTGCGCTGGGTGGCCTTCTTCGTGGCCGCGGTGGACTTCTTCGCCGCCGCGGTGCTGCGGGCCACCGTCTTCGCGGCCTTCTTGACGGCCTTCTTCACCGTCTTCTTCGCCGCGCCGACCTTCTTGGCCGCGGACTTCTTCGTGGCGGTGGCCTTGCGCGTGGCGGTCTTCTTCGCCGCCTTGGCCTTCTTCGTCACCGCACCCTTCTTCGCCGCCGCGGACTTCTTCACCGCCGACGCCTTCTTGGCCACGGCCTTCCCGGTTGCGGTCGCCTTGCGCGCGGCGGTCTTCTTCACCGCCTTGGCCTTCCTGGTCACCGCGGCCTTCTTCGCCGTGGCGGACTTCTTCACGGCCTTCGCCTTCTTGGTGGCCGCACCCTTCTTCGCGGCGGCCGACTTCCTGGCCGAAGCCGAACGCGCGGCGACCTTCTTGCGCGCGGTGGCGACGGTGTCGGACACCTTCTTCTTCGCCTTGGAGGCGGCCGCGCTGACCGTGGCCACTGCTTCCCCGGCCTTGTTCTTCACCGCACTACCGATGTTCTGGGCCGTCTCGACCACGTTCTCGGCCGCGTGGGCCAGGGTCGATGTGACGCCGTTTCCATTGCTCATCTGTTTTCCCCTCCTCGTCATGGGGCGGATTGTCGAGCGGAACGATGTCGAACTGTTTCCGCGTGATCGGCATGACCACGTCACTAAGCTACCCCGGCCGTCGGCGTTGGCAAGGGGGTCGGGACTCAGAACTTCCCGTAGTAGCCCTCCTTGAGGGCGTCGAAGAGGTTGGCCGCGGTGTGCATCTCGCCGTCGTACTCGACCTCCTCGTTGCCGCGCACCTCGACCACCGACCCGTCCTCGAGCTCGAAGCGGTAGGTGGTGTTCTCCAGGTCCTTCTCCTTCACCAGCACCCCCTGGAAGGCCTCGGGGTTGAAGCGGAAGGTCGTGCAGCCCTTGAGACCCTTGCGGTAGGCGTAGAGGTAGATGTCCTTGAAGTCCTCGTAGGGGTAGTCGGTGGGGACGTTGGCGGTCTTGGAGATCGAGGAGTCGACCCAGCGCTGGGCGGCGGCCTGGATGTCGACGTGCTGCTTCGGGGTGACGTCGTCGGCGGAGATGAAGTAGTCCGGCAGCTGCGCGTCGGCCTCCTCGGCGAACGGCATCGCGCGCGGATTGACCAGTTCCCGGTAGGCCAGCAGCTCGAAGCTGAAAACCTCGACCTTCTCCTTGGACTTGCGGCCCTCGCGGATGATGTTGCGGGAATAGTGGTGGGCGAAGCTGGGCTCGATGCCGTTGGAGGCGTTGTTGGCCAGCGACAGCGAAATCGTGCCGGTGGGCGCGATCGAGCTGTGGTGGGTGAAGCGGGCGCCGACCTCGGCCAGCTCCTCGACCAGCTCCGGCGCCACCGAGGCCACCCGCTGCATGTAGCGCGAGTACTTCGCGTGCAGCACCTTGCCCGGGATCTCCTGGCCGAGCTTCCAGCCGTCGGCCACCATTTCAGGCCGCTTGCGCAGCATCTCGCCGGTGACCGTGAAGCGCTCCTCCATGATCGGTGCCGGGCCCTTCTCCCGGGCCAGCTGCAGGCCGACCTCCCAGCCGGCCAGCGCCATCTCGCGCGCGACCTGCTCGGTGAAGGCGCAGCTGGCGTCCGACCCGTAGGGCATGCGCAGCATGGTCACGGTCGAGCCCAGGCCCAGGAAGCCCATGCCGTGGCGGCGCTTGCGGGCGATCTCGGCGCGCTGCTGGTCCAGCGGCAGGCCGTTGATCTCGACCACGTTGTCGAGCATGCGCGTGAACACGCGCACGACCTCCTTGTATTCCTCCCAGTCGAAGCGCGCCCGGTCGGTGAACGGTTCGCGGACGAACTTCGTCAGGTTCACCGAGCCCAGCAGGCAGGCGCCGTAGGGCGGCAGCGGCTGCTCGCCGCAGGGGTTGGTGGCGCGGATGGTCTCGCACCACCAGTTGTTGTTCATCTCGTTGACCTGGTCGATCAGGATGAAGCCCGGCTCGGCGAAGTCGTAGGTCGAGGCCATGATCATGTCCCACAGGTGCCGGGCGCGGACCGTCCCGTACACCCGGCAGGCGACCATGCCGTCGTCGCGGCTGACGTAGCCCTCGCGGCTGGGCCAGTCGCGCCAGACCACCTTCTGCGGATCGGCCAGGTCCAGCTCGCCCTCCTCCTTGGTGCCGATCGGGAACACCAGCGGCCAGGTGGCGTCGGCCTCCACGGCCTTGACGAACTCGTCGGTGATCAGCAGCGAGAGGTTGAACTGGCGCAGCCGCCCGTCCTCGCGCTTGGCACGGATGAAGTCGCGCACGTCGGGGTGGCTGACGTCGAAGGTGCCCATCTGCGCGCCGCGGCGCCCACCGGCCGAGGACACGGTGAAGCACATCTTGTCGTAGATGTCCATGAACGACATCGGGCCGGAGGTGTAGGCGCCGGCGCCGGAGACGTAGGCGCCCTTGGGCCGCAGCGTCGAGAACTCGTAGCCGATGCCGCAGCCGGCCTTCAGGGTCAGCCCGGCCTCGTGGACCTTGTCCAGGATGCCGTCCATGGAGTCGCCGATGGTCCCGGACACGGTGCAGTTGATGGTGGAGGTGGCCGGCTTGTGGGCCAGCGCGCCGGCGTTGGAGGTGATGCGACCGGCCGGGATCGCGCCGCGACGCAGGGCCCACACGAAGCGCTCGAACCAGTACTTGCGGGTCTCGGGCGTCGCCTCGACGTCGGCCAGGGCGCGGGCGACGCGCTGGTAGGTGTCGTCGATGGACTGGTCCACCGGCTCGCCGAGCTTGGTCTTCAGACGGTACTTCTTGTCCCAGATGTCCAGGGAGGCCGGCTGCAGCGGGATGTCCGCCACCGATTCCGTCTTGACCGCTTCGAGGCGAACCGTGCTCATCACTGCTCCTTACGCGTGGAACCGGCCGGGGCCGGCAGGACTGTCGGGACGCGGGGCGGACCGGCGGCGACACGCCCCCCCTCCAGCGCCCGCAGGGGCGGCCGGAAACGGCGGTTTCGTGTCGGAACCCAAGCCCATCCGGGCGCGCCTCCCCTGGTGGCGGATGGTAGCTTCAGCGCCAGCCCGTGCCGGGAAGTGCACACCCAAGCTGTGGGGCTGCCCTGCGACTGCCACCCCAACATGTTGTGTGGCGGCGGCGGTTACCGTACCGCTGCGCGCCGCCTGCGTCAACCTCGGCCACGACGCCTTGAAAATCCCGACTGGACCCTGATTTTCATCATCAATTCAAGTGCTTGCACGAAGCATGAGGCGCAATGTCCGGATTCCCGGGCAAACGCCGTTTCGCCCAGCCCGAACACCCCGGAGACGCCGTTCCGGGACCCGCCCGAGGACCTGCCGATGCACCCGACACGCCTGCTGCTGATGGCCGCCCTGTTCGCCCTGCTCGAGCCCGCCGCCCCGCTGGCCGCCGCCCTGCCCGCCGCCGACGGCGACGGCCGGGAACTGCCCTCGCTGGCCCCGATGCTGGAGCGGGTGACCCCGGCGGTGGTCAACATCCAGAGCCGCCGCGTGGTGCAGGTGCGCAACCCGCTGGCCGACGACCCCTTCTTCCGGCACTTCTTCGGCCTGCCGGAGATGCCCAGCGAGCGCACCCAGCAGTCGCTGGGCTCGGGCGTCATCATCGACGCCGAGCAGGGCCTGGTGTTGACCAACAACCACGTCGTGGAGGCCGCCGACGGCATCCTGGTCACCCTCGCCGACGGCCGCAGCCTCGACGGCGAGCTGGTCGGCGCCGACCCCGACACCGACGTGGCCGTGGTGCGCATCCCCGCCGAGGCGCTCTCGGCACTGCCGCTGGCCGACCCCGCCCAGCTGCGCGTGGGCGACTTCGTCGTCGCGGTGGGCAATCCCTTCGGGCTGGGCCAGACGGTGACCTCGGGCATCGTCTCCGCCCTGGGCCGGAGCGGCCTGCGCGGCCTGGGCTACCAGAACTTCATCCAGACCGATGCCAGCATCAACCCGGGCAACTCCGGCGGCGCCCTGGTCAACCTGCGCGGCGAACTGGTCGGCATCAACACCGCGATCTTCTCGCCCTCCGGTGGGAACATCGGCATCGGCTTCGCGATTCCGACCGACCTCGCCGGGGAGGTCATGCAGCAGCTGTTGGCCTGGGGCGAAGTGCGCCGGGGCTCGCTGGGCGTCGAGGCCCAGGACATCACCCCCGAGATCCAGCGCGCGCTGGGCCTGGCCAGCCGCCGGGGCGCACTGGTGGCCCGGGTCTACCCGGGCACGCCCGCCGAGCGTGCCGGACTGCGCAGCGGCGACGTTGTCACCGCCGTCGACGGCCGCCCCGTCGAGGGTGCCGGCGCCCTGCGCAACCTCGAGGGATTGCTGCCGGTGGGCCGGGCCCTGGCGCTGCAGATCACCCGCCAGGGGCGCGAACAGCGCATCGAGGTGACGCTGACCGCGCGCCCCAGCCTCAGCGGCAACCAGCTCGGACGCGGCTTCCAGGGCGCAAGCTTCGGGGAGCCCGGCGACGCCCAGCGTGCCCGCGGGATGAGCGGAGTGGTCGTCACCGAAGTCGGCCCGCGCAGCCGCGCCGCGGCCAACGGGCTGCGCCCCGGCGACCGGGTGGTCGGGGTCGCCGGCCGGCCGATCGCCGACCTGGCCGGCTTCCAGGCCGCGATCGAGCGTGAAGACGGATCGATCTCCCTGAACATCGTCCGCGGCCGCCGGCAGGGCGTGCTGGTGGTGCAGTGAGCGCGGCGTACACTGGGGCGGCACCGGCGGAGGCCGGACATCGACCGCAAGGAGGACCCATGAACGAGCACATCGACCCCCACGGCCGCGCCGCGGCCGATGAAGCCGCGGCCGAGGCCGCGGCAGAGGCCGCCGCGGAGGCCATCGAGGAGCTGGCCGACCAGCTCGGGCCCGACCACGTCGCCCTGGCCAAGTCGCGGCTGCGGGAGGCCGGCGACCACATCCGCCAGGCCGCCACCCTGGCCGGGGACAGCGCGCGGCATGCCGCCGAAGCGGCCAGGGCGGAGCTGCGCTCCGGCCGCAGCGCCGTCGGCGAGGAACTCGACCAGGCCCGCGACTCCGGCCGCAGCGCCGTCGACGAGGCCCGTGAAGCGGTGGCCGAGAAGGTCGAGCACGCCGTCGACCGCGGCACCGAGCTCATCGACAGCGCCCAGGCCTTCATCCGCGAGAAGCCGCTGGCCGCCTTCGGCATCGCGTTCGCGTCGGGCTGGCTGATCGCCAAACTGATCCGACGCTGATGGCCGACGGCGAGCAGTCCGGGGACGGACCGCAGCAGGCGCCCGGCGCCGGCGAACCGCTGTCCGACGCCGCCCGGCGCCTGTACGCGGAAACCCGTGCCACCGCGCGCAGCCTGGCCGGCACCCTGGACGCACTGACCACGCTGGCCGGCCACGAGGCCGCGCTGGCGCGGGCCGCCCTGCCGCAGGCGGTCCTGATGGCCGGAGTCGGCGTGGCCCTGGGTCTGGCCGGCTGGCTGTACCTGATGGCCCTGCTGGTGGCCCTGCTGCAGCCGTGGCTGGGCTGGGCCGGTGCGCTCGGGCTGGCGACGCTGCTGTCGCTGGCCGGCGCGGCGGCGGCGGTGTGGCGCTGCCTGGCGCTGCTGAAGATGAGCCGTTTCGAGGCCACCCGCCGGCAGCTGCGCCTGCTCAGGCGGCAGTTGCGCAGCCCGTCCGACGCCGCCGGAGGCGACACGGCCGAGGCGGGAAACACCCCGGGAGCGACCCCGCCATGAACCGCGTCGGCAAACGCCAGCGCCGCGTGCGCGAGGCCGAGTCGCGGCTGGCCGTCGAGCGCGACGGCTTCCGGACCCGGCTGACCCTGTTGCGCGAACACGCCCGCGAAGCCGCCACCCCCGGTCGCATCGTCGGGGCCGGGGTGCTGGCCGGCGCACTGGCCGGCCTGGCCGGTGGGCGCCGCCGAAGCGCGACCGCCGCCCCGCCGCAGGCGGGCCCGGGCCTGAAGGGCTGGCTGGACGGCGTCCAGAGCGCCTCGCGCCTGCTCTCGCTGCTGATGCCGGTGCTGCTGCCCCTGATCCAGCGCTGGTCCGGGGCGCAGGACGCCGGCGACGGGGAGCAGCCGCACGCGCCCGGCGCCGACCCGCCGGACGCGGACCTCGACTGAGCCTTGCCCCGCGCACGCGCTAGAATCGCGCGGTGACCCTGCCTCCACGCGCCATCACCCTGGACCTCGACGACACCCTGTGGCCGGTGCTGCCGGTCATCGAGCGCGCCGAGCAGGCCCTGCAGGACTGGCTCCACGAACACGCGCCGCGGACCGCCCGGCGCTTCCCCATCCAGGCCATGCGGGCGCTGCGCGAACGCGTCGCGCACGAGCGCCGCGACCTCGCCCACGACTACACCGAACAGCGCCGCATCAGCCTGCGCATGGCGCTGGAGGCCGGCGGCGAGGACACCGCGCTGGTCGACCCCGCCTTCGAGGTCTTCATCGACGCGCGCAACCGGGTCGAGCTGTTCCCCGACGTGCCCGAGGCCCTGGCCCGGATCGCCCGCCGGGTACCGGTGGCCGGCCTCACCAACGGCAACGCCGACCTCGCCCGCATCGGCCTGGACCGGCACTTCGCCTTCAACCTGGCCGCGCGCGAGCACGGCGAGGCCAAGCCCGAACCGGGCATCTTCCTGGCCGCCTGCCAGCGCCTGTCGCTGCCGCCGGAGCAGGTGCTGCACGTGGGCGACCATCCCGAGTTCGACGTGCTGGGGGCCCGCCGGGCGGGGCTGATGAGCTGCTGGATGAACCGCGTTGGCGGCGACTGGCCGTCCACCGACCACCACCCCCACATCGAGGTCGACGACCTCGCCGCGCTGGCCGACTGGCTCGACGCGGCCCACACCGACTGAAGGAGCTCCCGATGCCCACCCCCGACTGCTTCGTCGCCGCCGAACGCGCGCGCCAGCCCGTGCCGGTGCTCGCCTGCTCGCGCGACCACCTCGACGTGCTGCTGCCGGGCCTGGGCGACGCCCAGCGCGCCTGGGTCGAAGCCCAGGCCTACCGGGCCGAGCCAGGTACCCACCTGGCCCTGCCCGGGGCCGACGGCGGCCTGGCGCTGGTGCTCGCCGGCGTCGCCGACGCCGCCGATCCGTTCGCGCTCGCCCACCTGCCCCTGGCCCTGCCCGAGGGCGACTACCACCTCGACACCGGGCGCAGCCTGCCCGGGCTCGACCCGGCCGGCGCCCTGATCGGCTGGGGCCTGGGCGCCTACCGCTTCGACCGCTACCTGCGCGTCACGCGGCGGCCGGCGCGGCTCGTGCTGCCGTCCGACGGCGCCGCTGAGGCCGTGGCCATGGTCGAAGCCAGCTGCCTGGTCCGCGACCTGGTCAACACGCCCGCCGAGCACATGGGCCCGGCGGACCTGGAAGCCTGCGCCCGCGATCTGGCCGACACCCACGGCGGCCGCGTGCGCACCGTGGAGGGCGAGGCGCTGCTGGCGGAGAACTTCCCGGCGATCCACGTCGTCGGCCGCGCCAGCCCGCGCGCCCCGCGGCTGATCGAGCTCACATGGGGCGCGGCCGACGCCCCGCACGTGGCCATTGTCGGCAAGGGCGTGTGCTTCGACACCGGCGGCCTGGACGTCAAGCCCGGCAGCGGCATGCGCAACATGAAGAAGGACATGGGCGGCGCCGCGCACGCCCTGGGCCTGGCCCGGCTGGTGATGGACCGCCGGTTGCCGCTGCGGCTGACCGTGCTCATCGCGGCCGTCGACAACGCCATCGACGGCAACGCCTACCGCCCGGGCGACATCATCGCCACCCGCAAGGGCCTGAGCGTGGAGATCGACAACACCGATGCCGAGGGGCGGATCGTGATGTGCGACGCGATCACCTACGCCGCCGAGCAGTCCCCCGAGCTGCTGCTGGACTTCGCCACCCTGACCGGGGCGGCGCGCATCGCCCTGGGCCCGGAGCTGCCGGCGCTGTACTGCAACGACGAGGCGCTGGCCGCCGACTACCTCGACGCCGCCGCGCGCAGCGCCGACCCGCTGTGGCGGATGCCGCTGTGGGCGCCCTACCTGGCCTACCTCAAGAGCCCGGTCGCGGACATGGCCAACTCCGGCGCCTCGCGGATGGCCGGCTCGATCACCGCCGCGCTGTACCTGCAGCGCTTCGTCCCCGCCGAGCTGCCCTGGGCCCACAGCGACGTGTTCGCCTGGAGCGAGTCCGACCGCCCCGGCCACCCGGCCGGCGGCGACGCCCAGGGCCTGCGCGCGGCCTACACGCTGTTGAAGGCACGCTACGCCACCGCCGGCTGAACACCACCGGCGCGGAAAAGTGATGACCGGCACTGTCCGCGGCCACCGCGGCGGTGCCACGCTTCGGGCAGGCCGTCGCCGGGCGGCCACGAACGGGAGTCGTGGATGGACCGTGCCGACGAGATGCTCAGCCAGTTGCGCATCCAGCGCAGGACCCCGGCGCAGCGCAGCCGGTGGCCGGGATGGCTGTGGTCACTGGTCGTGGTGGTGGCGCTGCTGGCGGGCTGGCTGCTGCTGAGCACGACCCGCGCGGTGCCGGTGCAGGTGGCCCAGGCGCGCGACGCGGCCGTGGGCGGGCCGGCGTCGGTGCTGGACGCCTCCGGCTTCGTCTACGCCCGCCGCCAGGCCACCGTCTCGGCCAAGATCACCGGCAAGGTCGAGGAGGTGCTCATCGAGGAGGGCATGCGGGTGGAGGCCGGCCAGGTCATGGCGCGCCTGGACCCGGCGGACGCGCAGGCCCAACTGGCCCTGGCCGAGGCCCAGCGCGAGGCGGCGCGGGCGCAGCTGGGCGAGATCCAGGCCAACCTCGAACTGTCGCGGCGCACGCTGGAACGCGACCGCTCGCTGTTCGAACGGCAGCTGGTCGCCCGCGCCCAGCTCGACCAGTCCCAGGCCCAGGTGCAGGCGCTGCAGGCGCGCCTGGCCAGCGCGCAACGCCAGGTCGCCGTCGCCGACGACCAGCGGGCCCTGGCCGCCATCGGCGTGGAGAACACCATCATCCGCGCCCCGTTCGCCGGCGTGGTGACCCAGAAGGCGGCCCAGCCCGGCGAGATGATCTCGCCGGTGTCCGCCGGCGGCGGCTTCACCCGCACCGGCATCGGCACGGTGGTGGACATGGGTTCGCTGGAGGTCGAGGTCGACGTCAACGAGGCCTTCATCGGCCGGGTCCAGCCGGGCATGCCGGTGCAGGCGGCCCTCAACGCCTACCCCGACTGGCGCATCGACGGCGAGGTGATCGCCATCATCCCGGCCGCCGACCGGACCCGGGCCACGGTGCGGGTGCGGGTGCGCCTTGACAGCGACGACCCGCGGATCGTGCCGGACATGGGCGTCCGGGTCAGCTTCCTGGAGGACACCGCCGCCTCGGCCGAACCGATGCCCGGGGTCTGGATCCCGGCGCGTGCGCTGGTCGAGACCGACGACGGCGCGCACGTCTTCCGGGTGGCCGACGACCGCGCGCGCCGGGTGGCGGTGGAGACCGGGCAGCGGCGCGATGCCGACGTGCACGTGCCCGCGGGCCTGTCCGACGGGCAGTCGGTGGTGCTCTCGCCCGAGGGCCTTCGCGACGGGCAGCGGGTGCGGGTCGCCACGCGGTGAGCGCCGTGGCCACCGACCCCGCCCCCGTCCTGGTCGAGATCCGCGGCCTGACCAAGGCCTACGAGCGCGGTCGCCAGCGCATCGAGGTCCTGCACGGCATCGACCTGTCGATCGCCGACGGCGACTTCATCGCCCTGATGGGCCCGTCGGGCTCGGGCAAGACCACCCTGCTCAACCTCATCGGCGGCCTGGATTCCCCCAGCAGCGGCGAGCTGCGGGTGGACGGCGAACGCATCGACCGGCTCGACGGCGATGCCCTGGCCGCCTGGCGCGCCAGCACCGTGGGCTTCATCTTCCAGAGCTACAACCTCATGCCGGTGCTCAGCGCCCTGCGCAACGTCGAGCTGCCGCTGCTGCTCACCGACATGGGCGGGGCCGAGCGCCGGCGGCGGGCCCACATCGCCCTGGACCTGGTCGGGCTGGCCGACCGCGAGGGCCACAAGCCCAACGAGCTCTCCGGCGGCCAGCAGCAGCGCGTCGCCATCGCCCGCGCCCTGGTCTCCGACCCGCGCCTGCTGATCTGCGACGAACCCACCGGCGACCTCGACCGCAAGACCGCCGACGAGATCCTCACCCTGCTGCAGACCCTCAACCGTCGCTTCGGCAAGACCATCGTGATGGTCACCCATGACCCCAAGGCGGCGGAGTACGCGGCGCGGACGGTGCACCTGGACAAGGGGACCTTGGCTTCAGGGGCGGGAAACGGGTGAAGGGGAGCGGGAAAAGGGAGGGGGTGCACCGGCCGGGCAGCCGCCACCCCGGCCAGCGCCCGCTTCGCGCCCACCCGCCCTCTCCCGTTTCCCACTCCCCTTCACCCCTTTTCCCTACCCCGCCCCCCCCAGCCCCCCGCAGCCCAGCATGAAGTACGCCCCCCTCCTCGCCGGCGCCCTGCTGCGGCGCAAGACCCGCACCGGGTTCACGCTGGTGTCGCTGGCGGCGGCGTTCCTGCTCATCGGGCTGCTGCAGGCGGTGAACGCGGTGCTGGCCGGGGGCGCGGACTTCCTCGGGGTGAACCGGCTGATCACCCAGGACCGCACCAGCTTCACCACGCCGCTGCCGATGCGGATGCTGCCGCAGGTGGAGTCGGTGCCCGGGGTCGAACGGGTCGGGCACTCGCAGTTCTTCGGCGGTGTCTACCAGGACGCGCGCAACTTCTTCCCGCAGTTCGCCGTCGACCCGCAGCGGCTGTTCGACACCTATCCGGAGTGGGTGCTGCCCGAGGACCAGCGCCGGGCCTTCATCTCCACCCGCGACGGGGCCATCGCCGGGCGCGGCATCGCCCAGCGCTTCGGCTGGCAGGTCGGCGACATCATCCCGCTCAACAGCTTCATCTTCACCCGCCGCGACGGCTCGCGGACCTGGGAGTGGCGGCTGGTGGGCATCTTCGACGGCCGCGACCAGGAGTGGCAGGACCGGTCCAACCTGATGTACCTCAACTACGGCCAGTTCGACGAGGCCCGGGCGCAGGGGCGCGGCCTGGCCGGGGTGTTCGTGGTGCGGGTGCGCGACCCGATGCAGGCCGGCGAGGTGGCCGCGGCCATCGATGCGCGCTTCGAGAACACCGCCAACGAGACCCGCACCCAGACCGAGCAGGAGTTCCAGCTGGGCTTCCTGCGCCAGCTCGGCGACATCGGCTTCATCGTCAACGCCATCTCCGGCGCGGTGTTCTTCACCATCCTCATCCTCACCGGCTACACGATGAGCCAGGCGGTGCGCGAGCGCATCCCCGAGCTGGCCGTGCTCAAGTGCCTGGGCTTCACCGACCGCACCGTGCTGGCGCTGGTCCTGGGCGAGGCGCTGCTGCTGTGCGCGATCGGTGCCGTGCTGGGGATGGCCCTGGCCTACGGCGCACTGTGGTTTCTGCCCGCGGACTTCGCCGCGGTGCGCATCGGCCCGGAGGTCTGGCGCTTCGTGGCGGCCGCGGTCGTGGTGCTGGCGGTGGCGGTGGGCCTGCCGCCGGCGCTGCGCGCGAAGCGGCTGAAGATCGTCGACGCACTGGCGGGCCGCTGAAATGCGCCACCTGGTCCAGGTCCGCGAGATCGTCTGGATGAACCTGCGTTCGATCCCGCAGCGGCTGGGCGCCTCGCTGGTGATCGTGATCGGCATCGCCGGGGTGGTCGGCGTGCTGGTGGCGATGCTGTCGATGTCCACCGGCCTGCGCAAGACGCTCACCGCCACCGGTGCCGACGACCGGGTGGTGGTGATCCGCGGCGGCAGCAACGCCGAACTCTCCAGCTTCCTGGAGCGCGCCGCCGCCACCCTGGTCGCCCAGGACCCGGCGGTCGCCCGAGCCCCCGACGGGCTGCCGCTGGCCTCCGCGGAGCTCATCGCCATCGCCGAGGTCCCCCGCCGCGGGCAGACCAGCGGCGCCAACGTTTCCATGCGCGGGGTCGAGCCCGCCGGCCTGGCGATCCGCCCGGAGTTCACGCTCGTCGAGGGCCGGATGTTCCGGCCCGGACTGCGCGAGGTCGTGGTCGGTGCCGGCGCGGCGCGGCAGTTCGACGGCCTGGCCGTGGGCGGCCAGCTGCGCCTGCGCGGGTCCAGCTGGGACATCGTCGGGGTGTTCGAATCCGGCGACGCGCACGAGTCGGAGCTGTGGACCGATGCCGGCGCCCTGGCCAACGCCTTCAACCGCAGCGGCGCGAGCTCGGTGGTGCTGCGGCTGACCAGCGTGGACGCCTTCGAACCGCTGCGCGGCCGGCTCACCAGCGATCCGCAGCTCAACGTCGACGTGTTCCGCGAACGCGACTACTACAGCGCCCAGTCGGCCGGCCTCACCCGCCAGATCGGCCTGCTGACCACCATCATCGCCGCGATCATGGGCGTGGGCGCGCTGTTCGGGGCACTCAACACCATGTACGCGGCAGTCGCTGCGCGCACCACCGAGATCGGCACGCTGCGGGCGCTGGGCTTCGGCCGCCTGCCGGTCGTGGCCTCGGTGATGGCCGAGGCGATGCTGCTGTCGCTGGTCGGCGGACTGGCCGGTGCCGGCATCGCCTGGCTGCTGTTCAACGACTACTCGGTGTCCACGCTGGGGGCGGGCTTCACCCAGGTCGCCTTCAACTTCGCCGTCACCCCCGGCCTGGTGCTGCAGGGCCTGGCCTGGGCGCTGGGGATCGGCTTCCTCGGCGGGCTGGCACCGGCGTTGCGCGCGGCACGCATGCCGGTGACCACCGCGCTGCGCTCCCTCTAGTCCGACCCCTCGACGCCCGCCTCGCGGTCGAGCAGGGCCTGTTTCAGCGGCAGGCCCCAGCGGTAGCCGCCGGCACCGCCGTCGGAGCGCAGCACCCGGTGGCAGGGCACCAGCACCGCGACCCGGTTGCCGGCGCAGGCCGAGGCCACCGCACGCACGGCGTCGGGACGGTCGATGCGCCGCGCCAGCTCCGCGTAGCTGATCCGCTCGCCGGGCCGGGTCAGCATCAGGGCCTGCCAGACCCGGTGCTGGAACGCGGTGCCGACCAGTTCCAGCGACAGCGGCCGGTGCGGGCCACCGGCCAGGGCCGCGGCGGCCTCGCGCACACGCGGGGCGAGGACCTCGTCGGCCCCCTCGTCCACCCGCCGCAGCAGCGCCCGGGGAAACTCGGCGGCCAGCGCCTCCCGCGCCCGCGACGGGTCGATGCCGGGCCAGACCGCACACAGGCCGCGCAGGGTCGTGGCGATCAGGGTGGGCCCCAGCCGGGTGTCGACCAGCGTGTAGAGGATCTCCACCCCCTCGCCGCCGCGCGCGTAGCGCCCCGGGGTCATGCCCAGCCGGGCCGCACCATCGCGATACACGCGGCTGGGCGAGCCGTAGCCGGCTTCGTAGACCGCAGCGGTGGCCCCCGCGCCCCCGCGCAGCGCGCGCCGCAGGCCCTGCAGGCGGCAGTGCGAAAGGTAGTCGGCCGGGGAGAGGCCGTAGCGGCGGAGGAAGGCCTCGCGCAGGCGCCGGGGCGCCAGGCCGGTGGCCTGGGCCAGGTCCCGCAGGGTGCTCACCTCGCCGCCTTCGAGCAAGGTGCGGGCGTGGCGGATGGGGTCGTCGGAGGTGTCGGCCATGCCCCAGACGATACCGGCGCCCGAGGGCGCCGGATATCCGGATCGGCACCCGCCGGGCTCACTGCACCCAGCGGCCCTCGTCCAGGCGCGGGTGGACGCGCGCGGCCAGCTGCGGGTCGCGGCCCAGCAGCTCGATCGCATCGGCGAGGATGTTCACCGACTCGCGCAGCAGCGGGTCGGGGCGCTCATCCTCGTCGTCGTCCTCGGTGATGGCGCGCTCGTCCGCCTGCAGGCCGTCGTCGGCGCGGGCGCGGTCGTTGACCGCCAGGCCCAGCTCGCGGCGGGCCTCGTCGCGCGCCTGCCGGCGGGCCTCGTTGCGGTCGCGCTCGGCGCGCCGCACCTCGGCGTTGAGCGAGAGTTCGGTGCGCTCGCGCTGGCGGCGGTACTCCTGGATGTCCTCCAGCAGCCACTGGAACTCCGGGTCCTCGGCGGCGCGCTGCTCGTGCATCGTGCGCAGCTGGGCCAGCAGCGGGCCGAAGTCGCCGATGCGGCCGAAGCCGGCCGCGTCGACCTGGGTCCAGGGCAGGGCGTTGTCGTAGCTGGACTCGCCGAACTCGCTGGCGTCCAGGGTCACCGGGAAGCCGATGTCGGGCACCACGCCCTTGTGCTGGGTGGAGCCGCCGGCGGGACGGTAGAACTGGGCCACGGTCAGCTTGACCTGGCCGAAGCGCGGGGTCTCGTTCTGCGGCCAGCGGTCGAGGTCGATGAGGTTCTGCACGGTGCCCTTGCCGAAGCTCTGCTCACCGATGATGATGCCGCGCCCGTAGTCCTGGACGGCGGCGGCGAAGATCTCCGAGGCCGAGGCCGAACCGCGGTTGATCAGCACCGCCAGCGGACCCTCCCAGGCCACGCGCCGGCTGCGGTCCTCGTGCACGTCGACCCGGCCGGAGGCGTCGCGGACCTGCACCACCGGGCCGGACTCGATGAACAGGCCGGTGAGCTCGATCGCTTCGTTGAGCGAACCACCGCCGTTGTTGCGCAGGTCGACCACGACGCCATCCACGCCCTCCTCGCGCAGTTCGCCGAGCAGACGCTCGACGTCGCGGGTTGCGGAGCTGTAGTCGGGGTCGTTGCGGCGACGGGCCTCGAAGTCCTGGTAGAAGGTGGGCAGCTTGATCACGCCGATGCGGCGGCTGCCCTCCGGACCCTCGGCCTGGATGATCTGGCGCTGGGCGGCCTGCTCCTCCAGGCGCACCCGCTGACGGATCAGCTCGACGCGCTCGGGCTCGCCGTCGACGCTGGCCGAGGCCGGCAGGATGTCCAGGCGCACCTGGCTGTCGGCCGGGCCGCGGATCATGTCGACCACGTCGTCCAGGCGCCAGCCGACCACGTCGACCATCTCGCCGTCGTCGCCCTGGCCGACCGCGACCACGCGGTCGCCGACCCGGATGCGGTTCGACAGCGCCGCCGGACCGCCGGGCACCATCGAGCGGATCACCACGAAGTCCTGCTGGTTCTGCAGCACCGCGCCGATGCCCTCCAGCGACAGCCGCATGGAGATGTTGAAGTTCTCCGAGGTGCGCGGGGTCATGTAGCCGGTGTGCGGCTCGATCGCGGTCGCGTAGGCGTTCATGAAGGTCTGGAAGACATCCTCGCCCTTGGTCTGGGCGACCCGGTTGCCCAGGCTCTGGTAGCGGCGGTCGAGGGTGCGCACGATGTCGGCGTGCTCGCGGCCGGCGAGGTGCAGGCGCAGGGCGTCGTTCTTCACCGAACGGCGCCAGGCGTCGTCGAGCGCCTCGCGGTCGGGGAAGAAGTCCGCGTCCTCGCGGTCGAAGGTCCAGCTGTCCTGGGTGTCGAAGTCGAACTCGCGCTCGAGCAGGCCGCGGGCGTGGGCCACCCGCTCGGCGACGCGATCGGCGTAGACGTTGTAGATGGCGAAGGCCGGATCGACGCGGCCGCCGCGGATCGCGTCGTCGAGGCGGGTGCGGTAGGCCGCCTCGAAGCGCTCGATGTCGGAGGCCAGGAAGAACATCCGCTGCGGGTCCAGGGCCTCGATGTAGCGGTCGAAGATCTGCGAGGACAACGCGTCGTCCAGGCGCTTGGGCGCGAGGTGGTAGCGGCTGTCGCTGAGCAGGCCGTGGACCAGCCGCGCGGCGCCGGCCTGGTCGCTGGTGGCCGCCAGCACCACCGCGTCCCCGACCTCGGGCTTGGCCCCGGCGTTGAGGCCCACGGCCAGCATCGGCAGCAGGGCGACGGCGAAGATCAGTGACAGGCGCTTGAGCATGACTCGTACCTCGGACAGCGGGGGGTGGCCGGACCCGTCCGGCCGATGCGGCTTGGACCAGCTTGCATCGTGGGGCTGAACCCCACCTGTGCCGATCGTATGCCATCGGCCGCCGGGTGGCGGTGCCGACCGCCCGGCACCGGAGCGGGGGCGGCGCTCAGGCCGCGAACCCCGCCTCGGCCGCCATGCGGTCGGCGTGGTAGGAGGAACGTACCATCGGACCGGATGCGACGTGCGTGAAGCCCAGCTCGTAGCCCAGCGTCTCCAGGGCCTTGAACTCCTCCGGGGTCCAGTAGCGCATGACCGGGTGGTGGTGCGGGGTCGGCTGCAGGTACTGGCCGATGGTCACCATGTCGACCGCGTGGGCACGCAGATGGTTCAACGTCTCCACCACCTGCTCCCAGGTCTCGCCCAGGCCGAGCATGATCCCCGACTTGGTCGGGATCGAGGGGTGCTGCTGCTTGAAGCGCCTGAGCAGGTCCAGCGACCACTGGTAGTCCGCGCCCGGGCGCACGTCGCGGTAGAGGTGCGGCACCGTCTCGAGGTTGTGGTTGAACACGTCCGGCGGGTTGGTGGCCAGGATCTCCAGCGCCCGGTCCATGCGGCCCTTGCCGCGGAAGTCCGGGGTCAGGACCTCGATCTTCGTCGCCGGCGACAGCTCGCGGATGCGGGCGATGCAGTCGACGAAATGCTGTGCCCCGCCATCGCGCAGGTCGTCGCGGTCGACCGAGGTCACCACCACGTAGCGCAGGCCCATGTCGGCGATCGTGCGCGCCAGGCTCTCCGGCTCGCCGGCATCCGGCGGCTTCGGGCGGCCGTGGGCCACATCGCAGAAGCTGCAGCGCCGGGTGCAGACCTCGCCGAGGATCATGAAGGTCGCGGTGCCGTGGCTGAAGCACTCGTGGATGTTGGGGCAGCTGGCCTCCTCGCACACGGTGACCAGACGGTTCTCGCGCAGCTTGGACTTCAGCTGCTGCACCGCGTTGCCCGAGGGCAGGCGCACGCGGATCCAGCTGGGCTTGCGCAGCACCGGCGCGTCGGGGTCGAACTTCACCGGGCTGCGGGCGATCTTGTCGGCGCCGAGCTGCTTGCGGCCGGGCTGCAGCGGCGAGGCGCCGTCGACGACGTTGAGCGGGATCGACTTGCCGGTGGCGGGAAGGTCGGACATGCAGGGCCTCAGGCGGCGTCGGGAAGCAGCTGCGGGGGCAGCTCGGGCGAGGCGACCGGGCGCAGGCCCAGCTGCCGGGACAGCGATTCCACCAGCGCGGGCTTGACCGCCTCGGGACTGGCCGGACCGCCCAAGTCTAGCATCGAGGTCACCGCCATCCCCGCGTAGCCGCAGGGGTTGATGCGGTGGAAGGGCTCCAGGTCCATGGCGATGTTGAAGGCCAGGCCGTGGAAGGTGCAGCCGCGGCGCACGCGCAGGCCGATGGCCCCGATCTTGGCGCCGTTGACGTAGATGCCCGGGGCGCCGCTGCGGCGCTCCGCGTGGATGTTCCAGTCGGCCAGGACATCGATCATCGACTGCTCGATCCGGCAGACCAGCTCGCGCACGCCCAGCTTCAGGCGGCGCAGGTCGACCAGCGGATAGGCGACGATCTGTCCCGGGCCGTGGTAGGTGACCTGGCCGCCCCGGTCGACCTGGATGACCGGGATGTCGCCCGGCGCGAGCACGTGCTCGGGGCGGCCGGCCTGGCCCAGGGTGAAGACCGGGTCGTGCTCGACCAGCCACAGCTCGTCGGCGGCGTCCTCGCCACGGGCGTCGGTGTAGGCGGCCATCGCCCGCCACACCACCGGGTAGGGCTGGCGGCCCAGCTCACGGACGGTCCAGCCCGGGGCGTTCACAGCGTCCACTTCACCCCCGGAAGCGCCCGCAGCGCCTCGTGGGCGGCGTCGAGCTCCTCGCGGCTGCGGGCCCGGAAGCGCACGGTCACCGAGACGTAGGTGCCCTTCGAGGACGGGCGGCTGCGGGTGGCGTCGGGGTCGACGACCAGGCCGAGTTCGGCCATGACCTGCGGAATCCGCTGGTGCAGCTGCGCCTCGGCCGCGCCCATGGCGCTGAGCTCGAAGTCGCCGGGAAACTGGAAGCCGTGGTCGGGGTTGTCGGAATGGATGTCCATCGGCCCATTATCGGGGCCCGGGGCCCCGATCCCAAGACCCGGCGGGCTTCAGTCGCGGTCCCACCACAGCCAGAAATCGTCGGCCAGACGGCGGAAGAAGCCACCCTGGGGCACCTCGACCAGGGCCACCAGGTCACGCTCGACCACCGTCTCCCCATCCAGGCTCAGGCGCAGCGAACCGATGGCCTGGCCGGCGTCGATCGGGGCGACCAGCTGGGCGGGGACGTCCATCTCCGCGCGCAGCTCCTCGTAGCGGCCGCGCGGCACGGTCACCCGCAGCGGCTGCGCCAGGCCCAGGCCGATCTCCGGCTCCGCGCCCTTGTAGACCTTGTGGGTCGCCACCGCCGAGCCCGCCGGGTAGACCTCGTGGGTCTCGAAGTTGCGGAAGCCCCAGTTGAGCAGGGTCTGGTTGGCCTCCTCGCGCAGGCGGAAGCCCTCGTTGCGGCTGGCCTGGATGCCCAGCACCGCGGCGATCAGGCGCTGGCCGGAGCGCTCCGCGGAGGTGACCAGGCAGAAGCCGGCGGCGGCGGTGTAGCCGGTCTTGAGGCCGTCCACGCTCTCGTCGCGCCACAGCAGGCCGTTGCGGTTGTACTGGCGGATCTCGTTGAAGGTGAACTCCCGCACCGAGTAGTAGGCGTACTGCTCGGGAAAGTCGCGGATCATCGCGCTGGCCAGCAGGGCGATGTCGTAGACGCTCATCATCTGGCCCTCGGCGGTGAGGCCGTGGGAATTGCGGAAGTGCGAGTTGCGCATGCCCAGCCCGGCGGCCGTGCGGTTCATCAGGTCGACGAAGGCCTCCTCGGTGCCGGCCACGTGCTCGGCCAGGGCGATGGAGGCGTCGTTGCCCGACTGCACCATCATGCCCTTGAGCACATCGCGCAGGGCCACCCGGCTGTTGACCGCCAGCGCGCTGAACGAGCCGTCGGTGGCCGCCCCGCCCTGGCGCCAGGCGTTCTCCGAGATGAAGACCTCGTCGTCGAGCGAGATGCGCCCGGCGGCGATCTCGGCGGAGACCACGTAGGCGGTCATGACCTTGGTGATGCTGGCCGGCTGCAGGCCCTCGTGGATGTTGTCGCCGGCAAGCACCTGCCCGGTCTCGAAGTCCATCAGGATGTGGGCGGCACCCGGGACGCTGGGCGCGGTCAGCGGCGGGGTCGGCGCGGCCGGCCGGGGCTGCGACTGCGGCTGCGGCGTCTGGGCGATGGCGAGGGCGGTGCCGGCGGCAAGCGCGGCGGCGATCAGCAGGCGGAACGTCATCGTCTGGATCCTGGCTGCGGGCCGGCGCGTGCCGGCCGTGGATGTGAAGTGGACAAGCATTGCAGAGCGCGACTGAATCCAGCCGTTCAGCCGGGGTCGCGCACGAGGCTGGGGGCGCCGAAGCCCAGGGCCTGGATGCGGCCGCGCAGGCTGTCCGCCTCCGGGGCGGAGGCCACCGGCCCGACCCGCACCCGGTAGACGGTGCGCCCGTCGACGCGGGTGCGCTGGGTGTCGACGTTGCGGATGCCGCCCCGGCGCAGGCGGTCGGCGGCGTCGCGGGCGTTGGCGCGCTCGCCGAAGGCACCGACCTGCAACCAGCCCGGCGCGAACGGCGCGCCGGCCGCGGCACCGGGGCCGGCCGAGGCAGTGCTCCCCGCCGGCAGCGGCAGGCCCTCCGCCAGGGCCTCCACCTCGACCCGGCCGGTGCCCTGGGCGTAGATGCCCAGCTTCAGCGCGGCCACGTAGCTCAGGTCGATCACCCGGCCCTCGTGGAAGGGCCCGCGGTCGTTGACCCGCACGATGATGCTGCGGCCGTTGTCGAGGTTGGTCACGCGGGCGTAGCTGGGCAGCGGCAACGTCTTGTGCGCGGCGGTGAAGGCGCACATGTCGTAGGGCTCCATGCTGGAGGTCGGCCGGCCGTGGAACTTGGCCCCGTACCAGGAGGCGATGCCGCGCTCGCGGAAGCCGCGGGCGTCGGCCAGGACATGATAGGTCCGCCCCAGCACCTGGTAGCTGGGCCGGTTGCCGTAGCGCGCCAGCGGCTCGCGACGCGGGACCGGCTCGGGGATCTGGTCGAGGTCGGGCTGGCCGTCGGGGGCATGGTCGCGCTGGCCGGGCCGGTACAGGCCGCCGGCGGTGTAGTCGGCCTCGTCGTGCTCGTAGATCACCGCGCAGGGGTCGGACCCGCTGCCGGGCAGCGGCGCCACCACCGGCGCGCCCGGCGCAGGTGCCGGCGGCGGTTGGGCGCGCCGCTGGCCGCCGGAGCAGGCGACCACCAGCAGCAGGCCGGCCACCAGCCCCAGCCGCGTCGTCGTGCGAAGCATCACCCGGCCCATGTGCCGGGCCTCAGTTCGACCCGGCCGCGATTTCCTCGGCCAGCTGCATCACCGCCATCGCGTACAGCGGCGAGCGGTTGTACCGGGTGATCACCCAGAAGTTCGGGAACACCATCCAGGTCTCCTCGCCCTGGGCGCCCTGCAGCCGGACGATGCTGGCCGGCGTCTGCGGGTCGACCGCCTCGACCGGCTCGATGTCGTGGGCGGCCAGCGCCTCGACGGTGTAGTCGGGGCGGTAGCTCTCCGGGGTGAACCCGGCGCTGCGCTCGCCGGTGCGGGCGCGCACGGCGATCGGGCCGCCCTCGCGCCAGCCGTGCTCGGCGAAGTAGTTGGCCACCGAGGCGAACACGTCGGGCAGCGAGCCGAACAGGTCGATGCGGCCGTCACCGTCGCCGTCGCGGGCGTAGGCGCGGTAGCTCGAGGGGATGAACTGGCCCCAGCCCATGGCACCGGCGTAGCTGCCGCGGATCTCGCGGATGTCCAGGCCCTGCTCCTCGACCAGGGCGAAGAGGTGGCCCAGCTCGCTGCGGAAGAAGTCCTGCCGCGGGGGGTAGTGGAAGCCCAGGGTGTAGAGCGCATCGAGCACCCGGAAGCTGCCCTTGACCCGGCCGTAGAAGGTCTCCACGCCGATGATCGAGACGACCATCTCCGCCGGCACGCCGGTTTCGGTCTCGATCCGGCGCAGGGCGGTCTCGTGCTCGGCCAGGAAGGCGCGGCCGTCGCGGATGCGTTCGGCGGTCAGGAAGATCGGGCGATAGTCGCTCCACGGCCGGGCCTCGGCGGGCCGGCTGATCGCGTTGATGATGCTCTGCTGGTAACGCGCCTCGCCCAGGAGCTGTTCCACGGTTTCCGCGTCGACGCCATGGCGCTGCGCGGTGTCGCGGATGAAGGCGTCGCGCGCCTCCTCGGCCAGGGCGGGGGCGGCGGCGAGCAGCAGTGCGAGGCCGCTGGAGAGCAGTCTGGGCAGCATCATCGGTCCTGTGACGGGTGTGGGAAGAATCTTACACGGGGCATGGGTTCAGCGCCCGAAGCGGCGGTGGGCGTGGATCGACATCACCACGCCGAACCCGGCCAGCAACGACACCGCCGAGGTGCCGCCGTAGCTCAGCAGCGGCATCGGCGCGCCGACCACCGGCAGCAGGCCGCTGATCATGCCGGCGTTGACGAAGATGTAGACGAAGAAGCTCAGGGCCAGGGCGCCGCCCAGCAGGCGACCGAAGCTGTCGCGCGCCTCGGAGGCCATCCACAGGGCCCGGCCGAGGATCGCCAGGTACAGGGCCAGGGTCAGGACCACGCCCAGCCAGCCGAACTCCTCGCCCAGGACGGCGAAGATGAAGTCGGTGGTGTGCTCGGGCAGGAAGTCCAGGTGGGCCTGGCTGCCCTGCCCCCAGCCCTTGCCGGTCAGACCGCCCGAACCCAGGGCGATCTTGGACTGGGCGATGTTCCAGCCGGTGCCCAGCGGGTCGGCGTCGGGGTTCATGAAGGTCAGCAGCCGGTTGCGCTGGTACTCGCGCAGCGAGAACCACAGCACCGGCAGCGCGGCCACGCCGGCCAGGCCCAGCAGGCCGATCCGCCACCAGGCCAGGCCGGCCAGGAAGATGGCGAACACGCCCGCGGAACCGATCAACAGGGCGGTGCCGAGGTCGGGCTGCATCGCGGTGAGGGCCACCGGCACGCCCAGCACCACCAGGCAGGCCCCCAGCGTGGTCCAGCCCGGCGGCAGGGTCGAGCGGTGCAGCAGCCAGGCCACCATCATCGGCACGGTGATCTTCATCAGCTCCGAGGGCTGGAGGTAGAACACGCCCAAGTAGAGCCAGCGCCCGCCGCTGCGGCCGGTGCCCATCACCGGGACCAGGGCCAGCAGCAGCAGGCTGCCCAGGAACACCCACGGCGCCCACAGCCGCATCCGTGCCGGCGGGATGTGCGCCAGCACCAGCAGGGCGCCCAGGCCCATGCCGAAGCGGATGGCCTGGTTGCGCACCAGGTGTGGCGCATCGGCCGCGGCGCTGGCCAGCACGGTCAGGCCCACGCCCATGAGCAGCACCAGCATCAGCAGCAGCGGCAGGTCCAGCGGCGCCAGCACCCGCCCGACCAGGTCGGTGGCGAATCGCGCGGCCCGCTTCACGGCCCCGCCTCGCGCTGCAGCCAGGCATCGAAGATGCGGCGGGCCACCGGCGCGGCGGCGCGGGAACCCGAACCGCCGCTTTCGACCACCAGCGCGATGGCCAGCTGCGGGTCCTCCACCGGGGCGTAGGCGACGAACAGCGCACGGTGGCGCAGGTGGAAGGGCAGGTCGTCGAGGTCCACCGAGGTGTCCCCGCGACGGGTGACGCGCTGCGCGGTGCCGGTCTTGCCGGCGATCTGGTAGTCCATGCCCACCGCCTGGGCGCGGGCGGTGCCGGTCGGCGAATGCATCACCGCCACCAGGCCGGCCTCCACCGCGGCGAGGTGGCCGGCTTCGTCGACCACCCGCTGCGGCGGCGCGTGCGGCTCGCGCTGCCGCGGACTGTCGAAGCCGGCCTGGCTGGCCAGCAGCAGGTGCAGCGGGTGGCGCTCGCCGTCGGCGGCCAGGATGGCGGTGGCCTGGGCCAGCTGCAGCGGCGTGGTGACCCAGAAGCCCTGGCCGATGCCCGAGATCACGGTCTCGCCCGGGAACCAGGCCTGGTTGCGCGCCATGCGCTTCCAGTGCGGCGAGGGCAGGATGCCGGCGGCCTCGTTGGGCAGGTCGATGCCGGTGGGTTCGCCGAAGCCGAAGCGCGCCAGGTAGGCGCTCATGCGCTCGATGCCCAGGTCCATCGCCAGCTGGTAGTAGTAGGTGTTCACCGACTGCGCCAGCGATTCGACCAGGTTGGTCCGGCCGTGGCCACCGGGTCGCCAGTCGCGGTACTCGCGCTGCTGCCCGGGGAGCCGGAACGCGCCACTGGAGAAGATCGTGGTTTCCGGCCGGATCGCGCCGTGCTCCAGGCCCGCCAGCGCCACGAAGGGCTTGATCGTCGAACCGGGTTCGTAGCCGCCGGAGACCGCCCGGTTGAACATCGGCTGCGACGGCGAATCCATCAGCGACCGGTAGTCGGCCACCGAGATGCCGTTGACGAACAGGTTGGGGTCGTAGGACGGGAGGCTGACCAGGGCCAGGACCTCGCCGCTGCGCGGATCGACCACGACCGCGGCGCCGTGCTGGCCCTCGAAGGCGTCCACCACCGCCTGCTGCAGCTCCGCGTCGATGCTCAGGTACAGGTCGTGGCCGGGCGTGGCCGGCTCGCGGGCGATGGTGCGGATGTCGCGGCCACGGGCGTTCTGCTCCACCCGCTCGGTGCCGACCTCCCCACGCAGGCGGGCCTCGTACTGGCGCTCGATGCCGGCCTTGCCGATGTGGCTGAGCACTGCGTAGCGGCTGTCGTCCATGCGCCGCAGGTCGTTCTCGTCGACCCGGCCGACGTAGCCGACCACGTGGGCGAACAGCTCGCCGTAGGGGTAGCGGCGGGTCAGGTAGGGCACCACGTCCACACCGGGGAAGCGGTGCCGGTGGACGGCGAATCGCGCGACCTCGGCCTCGTCCAGGCGCATGCGCAGGGGCACGGAGTGGAAGGCGCGGGTGGTCCGGCGCGCCGCCCGGTAGCGGGCGATCTCCTCCTCGCTGATGCCCAGCAGCTCCTGCAGCCCGGACAGGGTGGCCTCCAGGTCGCGGACCTGCTCGCCGACGATCTCCAGCCGGTAGGCGGGCACGTTGTCGGCCAGCAGGCGCCCGGCGCGGTCGTATATCAGGCCGCGCGGCGGAATCAGCGGCCGCTGCTTGATCCGGTTGGCCTCCGAGCGGGTCGCGTACTGTTCGTGGTCGACCACCTGCAGCTTGTAGTACCAGCCGGCGATCAGGGTCAGGCCGGCGGCGGCGACCAGGAAGCCGGCCACGGCCCGGGCCCGGAAGGTCTGGGCCTCCGCGGCGGGGTTGCGGATCGTGGACCGGCGCGGCGCCATCAGCCCTCCCGCTCCCGCCCCTTGAGCCGGAGCTGGTCGAGCAGCAGGAACAGCCAGGGCCACAGCAGCATCCCCACCAGCGGGGACAGCCAGAAGGTCGCCGGCGGCAGGCCGTCACCGACCAGCAGCCGCACCGCCGCGGCGATCACGCGGTCGTTGAGCAGCAGCGCACCCACCGCGAAGGCCTGCTGCCACAGCGGGAAGAAGCGCAGCCGCGGCCGGAAGCGCTGCACGATGAAGGCGAGCATGACCAGGCGCAGGGCCTGTTCGCCGAACAGGGTGCCGAAGATCAGGTCGGCGGCCACGCCCAGGGCGAAGGCCAGGCCGAGGCCGGCGCGCTCGGGCGCCTCCAGCAGCCAGTACACCATCACCAGGCCCAGGAACCAGGGCTTGAGCACCGCCACGGCCTCCGGGAACGGCGCCAGGCCGGCCAGCACGGCGAGCAGCAGGCTGCCCCAGAACAGGCCGTGGCTGCTGCGGTTGCGGCTCACGGCGCATCCTCCGTCCCGGCACCCTCGTCCGTCCCGGGCTCGGGGTCGGGTTCCGGGACAGCGCCCGGGTCGACCGCACCGGGGGATTCGGGCCCGACGCCGGCGGCGTCCGCGGCGGCGGCGGCGTGCATCCCGACCAGCAGCAGCTCGCCGCTGCGCTCGACCCGGGTCGCCGGCCGGGCGTCGGCCTCCAGGAACAGGCGGGTGGCGTCCGGGCGCAGCTCGACGATGCGGCCGACCGGGAAGCCGGCCGGGAAGCCGCCACCGATGCCGGAGGTCACCAGCTCGTCGCCCGGGCGGACGTCGCCGCTGAGCGGGATGTTGCGCAGGCTCAGGCGGTCGCGCTCGCCGGTGCCGTAGGCCAGCAGACGCAGGCCGCTGCGAACGACCTGGACCGGCACGGCATGGTCGGGGTCGGTGACCAGCAGGGCGACCGCGTGGTTGGGGCGGACTTCGCTGACCTGCCCGGCCAGGCCGCCGGCGTCGATCAGCGCCTGGCCGGCCACCACCCCGCTGCGCCGGCCCTGGTCCAGCACCACCCGGTGCCGGAACGGGTCCAGGTCGATGTCGATGACCCCGGTGAGCTGCACGTCGAGACGGTAGCCGCGGGTGCCGCCCAGCAGCTCGCGCAGCCGCTCGTTCTCGCGGGCCACGGCCTCCAGGCGGTGCATCCGCGCATTGCCCAGCAGCAGCGCCTCGCGCAGCTGCGCGTTCTCAAGGGCGAGCTGCTGGTGGCTGGCGAACTGCCCGCGCGCCCCGTCCAGCACGCGCACCGGGGCCGAGGCCACCCAGTACAGCGGTGCCACCACGGCCGAGGCCTGGCGGCGCGCCTCCTTCAGCCAGGCGCCACGGTGGTCGACCACCATCAGCAGCAGCGCCGCGGCCAGGTAGGCGAGCAGGCGCAGGATGCCGGCGTTGTGGTCGGAGGATCGGTTGGTGCTGGTCGAGCCGGCGTATGCCACGGGTCTCGCAGGCCCTCGCGGGGTGTGGTTGCCCGGGGATTACTCCGGGGCGAAGAACTCGTTGCCGTGCATGTCGACCAGCTCCAGCGCCCGGCCGCCGCCGCGGGCGACGCAGGTCAGCGGATCGTCGGCGAGGTTCACGGCCAGGCCGGTCTCCTCGGACACCAGCCTGTCGAGGTCCTTGAGCAGCGAACTGCCGCCGGTGAGCACGATGCCGCGCTCGGCGACGTCGGCGCACAGCTCCGGCGGGGTCTGTTCCAGCGCCTGCTTGACCGCCGAGACGATGCCCGACAGCGGCTCGTGCAGGGCCTCGAGCACCTCGTTGGAGTTGATCTTGATCATCCGCGGCACGCCCTCGGCGAGGTTGCGTCCGGACACCTCGATCTCCATCACCTCGTCCTGCGGATAGGCGCAGCCGATGGTCATCTTGATGCGCTCGGCGGTGGTCTCGCCGATCAGGGTGCCGTGGCTGCGACGCACGTAGCTGATGATGGCCTCGTCGAAGCGGTCGCCACCGATGCGCACCGACTGCGAGTAGACGATGCCGTTGAGCGAGATGACCGCGACCTCGGAGGTGCCTCCGCCGATGTCGATGACCATCGAGCCGCGCGCCTCGTGCACCGGGATGCCCGCGCCGATCGCCGCCGCCATCGGCTCCTCGATCAGGTAGACCTCGCGGGCGCCCGCCTCCTCGGCGGACTCCTTGATCGCGCGGCGCTCGACCTGGGTCGAGCCGCAGGGCACGCAGATGAGCACCCGCGGACTGGGCCGCAGCAGGCGCGACTTGTGCACCTTGCGGATGAAGTGCTTGAGCATCTCCTCGGTGGTGGTGAAGTCGGCGATGACGCCGTCCTTCATCGGCCGGATCGTGGTGATGTTGCCCGGGGTGCGACCCAGCATCAGCTTGGCCTCGGCGCCCACCGCCGCCACCGACTTCGGCGAGCCCGGGGTGCGGTCCTGGCGGATCGCCACCACCGAGGGCTCGTTGAGCACGATGCCTTGGCCGCGGACGTAGATCAGGGTGTTGGCCGTGCCCAGGTCGATGGACAGGTCGTTGGAGAACAGACCACGGAACTTCTTGAACATCAGGGGAATTCGCTCGTCGGGAAGCGGGCCGGCGAAGGCCGCGTGAAGCTGGCTAGACTAGCAACCGGTCCGGGGGGCGGCAACACGGCGCCCGCCTCCGCGCAGGCCCGGAGCGTGCCCCCGTTCAGCGGAGGGGCTACCATGGCCGGGTTTGCCCGCCCCAATGGAGACGCCCTGGTGACCACCGCCCTGATCTGCGGTTCGCTGGCCTACGACACCATCATGGTGTTCCCGGACCAGTTCAAGAACCACATCCTTCCCGACAAGGTCCACATCCTCAACGTCTCCTTCCTGGTCCCGCGGATGCGCCGGGAGTTCGGTGGCTGCGCCGGCAACATCGCCTACAACCTCAAGCTGCTGGGCGGGAACCCGACCCCGATGGCCACCGTGGGCCAGGACTTCGGGCCCTACCGCGAGCACTTCGAGCAGTGCGGCATCACCCTGGACCACGTCAAGGAGATTCCGGACCTGTTCACGGCCCAGGCCTTCATCACCACCGACCTCGACGACAACCAGCTCACCGCCTTCCACCCCGGGGCGATGATGCGGTCCTACGAAAACCACGTCCGCGACGTGGCCGACGTGGGCTTCGGCATCGTCGGGCCCGACGGCTACGAGGCCATGCTGCAGAACGCGCGGGAGTTCGCCGAACTGGGAATCGACTTCATCTTCGACCCCGGCCAGGCCATGCCGCTGTTCAACGGCGAGGAGCTGCGCACGATGATCGGCCAGGCCTCCTACGTCACCGTCAACGACTACGAGTCCAGCCTGCTGGAGGACAAGACCGGGCTGAGCACCGAACAGATCGCCAGCCAGGTCAAGGCCTACATCATCACCCGCGGGCCGAAGGGCAGCGACGTGCACACCGCCGAGGGCCAGATCCACATTCCCGCGGCGAACGCCATGCGCGTGGTCGACCCCACCGGTTGTGGCGACGCCTACCGCGCCGGTCTCATCTTCGGCCTGATGAAGGGCATGGACCTGGCCACCGCGGGACGGATCGCCTCGCTGATGGGGGCCCTGAAGATCGAGCATCTGGGCCCGCAGAACCAGCGCTTCGACTACGCCGAGTTCGCCGAACAGTTCCGCCAGCAGTTCGGCTACGCCCTGCGTTGAGCGCTCAGGGCAGGCAGCGCTCCGCCGCCCGCTCCAGCATCGCCTCCAGGCGCAGGCCCTCCGGGTCGCCCTCGGGCAGCCCATTGGCGATCGCCACCCAGGCGACGCCGGAGCGGCGCTGGCGCATCACCGCCTGGGTCCCCGGCATGGCACCGAAGTGGCCATACCCGTTGCGGTCGACCTCCCAGCCCAGGCCGTAACCGGACGCGCCGCCGCCGGGCCGCCGCGGGGCGCTGGCCCGCAGCATGCGCAGGCGGGTTCCATCGGCCAGGCCGGCCTCGCCGGACTCCAGCCAGGCCAGCACGTCGAGGAGCTCCGACGGCGTGGCGACCCAGCCGCCAAAGGGCCCGAACCGCGCCGGCCGCACCGTGGCGTACGCCGCCTCACCGGCATAGCCGGCCTCGTCCTCCAGACGGCCGTCGACGCCGTTGCGGCCGACGCGCATGCCCGCGGCCCCGGCCGGTGTCAGGATGGCGTCGCGCACGTGTTCCTCGTACCTCCGTCCCGAGCTCGCCTCGATGACCTCGCCAAGCATCAGGTAACCCAGGTTGGCATAGCGGAACTCGCGCCCCGGGCGCCCCATCAACGGGTACCGCGAGAGGGCCTCGGCGATGAGGTCACCTGACCCGCTGGCGTCGTCGCCCAGCACGAACATCGGATCAACGTCCCAGCCCCCCAGGGACCCACCGTGCTCGAGCAGGTGCCGCACCGTCATCCGCTCGATCCAGCGCAGGCGGTCCACGTCCGCCCAGCGCCCGCCCAGCACCCCGCGGGCGCCAAACACCGGGGCCTCGAGCTCCAGCCGACCCGCATCGACGAGTGCCAGCACGCCCATGGCGGTCAATGGCTTGGACAGCGAGGCGATCCGCAGGCGCTGCCCGGTGTCCAGTGGCGTTCCACTGCCGGGCCCGTCCTCGCCCACGGCGACGGCCAGGCGTTCGCCCGACGCCGAGCGCATGGCCACCGAGACACCGGGCACGCCGGCTTCGTCCAGCCAGCCCTGCGCCTGCTGTTGGAGGCAGGCCAGGGCCTGGGAGCGCAACGGGGCACTGGCGAGCAGCAGCGGGATGAGGATCGCGATCAGGACGGGGCGCATGCCCCAGAGGTTAGCGCAAACCCGTCAAGGCTCCGCCAAGGCCCAGCCCCTCGGACGGCCGCGTTCGGGAGGGGAGTCTTCACGCAAAGAAAAACGCCGGTCCATGTGGACCGGCGTTTTGGGATAAAGCCCCTGGCGATGACCTACTCTCACATGGGCGAGCCACACTACCATCGGCGCATGTGCGTTTCACTTCCGAGTTCGGGATG